>Ga0207694_10004051_pt1 | contig 11517 bp, 25 predicted proteins | sample KBSC34metaG_FD_184353 | JGI IMG/M metagenome (GOLD analysis project Ga0207694, IMG submission 184353) | Corn rhizosphere microbial communities from Kellogg Biological Station, Michigan, USA - KBS C3-4 metaG (SPAdes) (version 2) | ecosystem: Host-associated > Plants > Roots > Rhizosphere > Soil...
TGGCGTGCTAATATTCTGCGAATACCGCTTCCCGATGGATGGGCAGGTGTTCCAGGTATTCTCGGGCCTGCTCACCAGCTTGGCCGGCGCGTTCCTGATGAGAATAAAGCCGAGGGGAACGGAAACGGAGCCCGGAACGCCTAGTAAGACCACAACCACCATCGACAGCGGCGGTACACTGACACAAGAAACGCAGGTCGGGCAAGCGCCCGTAACGGTAACTCCACCAAAGGACATCTAATGGATGAGAGACGCTAGCGGCCGTTCAAGTGGAAGAACTGAATGAAGTCATGAGTTCAGGCATGTTTCAACTAATCTTGACGTGCGTTTTCGCGGCCGCTGCGCTCGCAAACTATGTGGTGTTACAGTCCATCAAGCTCGGAATCAGTGAGCTGAATAGCAATCTGCGCGAGTGGTCCCGGCAGAACTTCGCGGAAAAGACGTTCGTTACGAGCGTTCAGGCCCATCTTTTGAGCGTCGATCAGCGGGTGCAGATCCTAGAGCGCCATCACGCGCCATAACCCCACAGCCTTAAAAACCATCGCGGCCGGCGTTCATGCGCCTTCCATGCCCTGCAAACGTCCTCGGATACAATCCGGCAGCAGGGCTTGCATACTCTGGGTTGATGGCAGGGGATCATGCGTCCACCAACTTGATCCGCGTCAACTTGAGTTCGCCGCGATCCCAATCGCTCTCAGCCTGCCAATCCTTCGCGTCTTTGCGAGTTGGGAAAATAGGCAACTGGTACTGTGCGCCGTTGCCGTAGGCGACAATGCGGCCATTCGGCTTTGCAAAAGCCCACACCTTAATCATTTGCTTTTTCATGAGTAATCCTTATCTGACCACGGCTCCAAATGTGATGCTTTGCAAGGGTGCGCCATGTACCATCGGACCCATGCTTCCCGGATGCGTCTCTCCCGCCTCTTTAGTAAGTAGGTGCGGATGAATTGGGGTAGCTTCATTTGGTGTTCGCCTCCGCCAAAGTCTCGACCACGGTCACCGGGGCGGTTTCAGGGTGTACGCCTTCGGCCTTGCGAATAGCCGCCAGAGCCTCATCCTCTGCCCGCATTTGGTCTTCCTGTTCACGTCTAGCTATACTGCCATCGCTGCCCATCGGCTTATTACGAAACACCGGATGCACATAAACGAGCGACTTCAGTGCTTCGAGCAATTCCGGCGCGGCGGCGATAAGGCGAGCATTGGCCCAACTTACATCATCTTCGGGAACATACCCATGTGGTTGCGCTATGCCAGATATAGGGATTACCGTATTCGTTTGATCGACTACGGAACCTTCGGCAAGTCTCCACGGTCCCGGTGTATGCTTCATTTCGTACTCCTTCGTTGCTCAAGAGCCAACCCAGCCCGCACCAGATCGCAGATATAGGCGGGCAGGCATTGCTTCTGCGCCTTCGCGTTGCGCTTGATTTGTTTCGCCAGTGTTTCCCCGATCCAAAATGTCAGGCGCTTCGGTTCATCGTCCTGCTCAACTTCTTTCTTAGGTGCCATGCAAGGACGATAACACAGCAAAAAACAAATTGCAAATAATTCTTGCTTTTTGCAAAAACCATGCGAAACTTGGTCATGGACATACGAACTCACCTACCAGCCAGCGCATCCGGCCCCGCCGAACGTCGCTATAACGTAGACTGCTCCTCCTGCCACAAAGTCATGGGCGGGGAAGAGGAATGCGTTACGTGTTGCGATGCCATCTGCCTGGAGTGCGCCGTCCGCTGCTCCAAATGTGGAGCGGGTAAGGATTACCGCTGTATGACGTGCGCGCTCAAGAATGGCTACGCGCTGAATGCGGATGATAGCCAGTGGTACTGCGAAGAATGTTTCGAGGAGCCGGAGCTATTCAGCCCTTCGGTACCGATCCACGAGGAAAAGGACGAAACCATTGCGTAGCGCAACCCGCAAGAAAACAGGGCGCGACAAATTGTACTTGGCTTGGCTTCATACCCTGCCGTGCGTGGCGTTTGAGGCGCGCTTGATGGCTACCGGCTTACTGGATATTTCGCCATGCCAGGGACGCATTACGGCGCATCATGCCGGCGACCACGGAGCCTCGCAGAAAGCCCCGGATAGAACCGCTATCCCATTATGCGACTGGCATCACCAACATGGGCCGCACGCGATCCACGGAAAGCTCGGCAAACGCTTCTGGGAATTTCACGGCCTCGATCGGGACAAGCTAATCAAGGAATTAAACGATAGATTCGACCAAGAAAGGACATCATGAGCACCAGCGATCAAGAAAAACTCATCAAAGTGAAGGTGAAGGCCAAAACCACGACGCGCGTGGAGATCGTCCGCAGCTTCAGCTATAAGCTAAACACCGGGAACTATCAATCCGTCGATTTCTTCTGCTCCCAGAAAGCCGAGTGTGATTCTGAGGATGCAGAAGCGATGTCGGAAAAGCTGTACAACTTCTGCAAGCGCCAAGTTCTAACCGCGATGAACCAATACAAGGAGGAAAGACTACCGTGATTGTGAAAGCTCCATCAGAGCAGTATCCAACGGCCCCGCAGGGAACCTTCCCGGCGGTATGCGTTGACGTGATTGACCAAGGAATGGTGACGACCAAATTCGGCGGGGAGGAAAGCACCCGCCACATGGTCCGGGTGGTCTGGCAGATCGACGAAGAGGACGCAGACGGGAAGCGGTTTCTGGTGCGGAAAGACTATACCGCGTCCCTGCATGAGAAAGCCAAGCTCCGGGCGGATCTCAAGAGCTGGCGCGGCCGGGAGTTCACTTTCGATGAACTGGTGGGCTTTGATATGGAACAAGTCGTGGGCGCCCCCTGCATGATCTCGGTAGTCCACAATCAGGGGAGCAAGGGCGGGACCTTTGCCAATGTGGGGAGCGTCATGAAGCTCATGAAGGGTATGGCGGCGCTTACGCCCGATGGGTATATCCGCGTCAAGGATCGCCAGACCGCGGCCCAGCCCGTTCCCCAAGCCAAGCGCCAAATGCAACCGCCACCAGAAGAGATGCCGCCCAATGTATTCGAGGCCACAGACGATGATGTCCCATTCTAAATCACTCAGTCTCTACGAGATAGAACATGAATTGATCGAGCTTCTACGGATGCATGATCAAGCTGCGGAGGATGGGGCTCCGCCGGCGGAACTCGAAGCGATCGACAAGGCTCTCGCGGAGTATTTCACGCGGGAGGTTCGCAAAGTAAACGGCATCGCGGAAGCAATCCATTCCTACGAAGCTGCGGCGGCCCAGGCGTCATCGGAGGCCAAGCGGATGAAGGAGAGGGCCGAAACCTTAGAGAGCACTGCCAAGCGCATTAAAGCCGCAACGCTGAGGGCTATGCAGGATCACCAAGTCAGGGTACTCGAAACCCCGGAGCATCGGCTTCGGGTGCAGGCGAACGGGGGCGTAGATCCCATAGAGTTGCTGGACGATCCAGCAAAGTTGCCGGACAAGTTCCAATTAAAGTCAGTCACCACTAGTATGGAAACTTGGTACAGGATCGGGGAGTGGCTAGGGAAGTACAACGGCGGGCTGGATCTTTGGCATACCCTGTTAAGTATTCTTGAAGGAACTCCGCCCCAAGCCAATACCCACGAAATTAGGCTGGAACTCAAGAAAACGGTACCCTGCCCGGAATGCAAAGGCTCCCGCAAGCGGATCGTGGATCAACTGGACGCGGACCCCGAAGTGCAGGACTGCCCACGCTGCAAGGGTAACGGAACTGTGCCGGCCACCATCCCTGGTGCTAGATTGCTCCCGCGTGGCTATCATCTGAGGGTCGAATGAACCATTTTCTTGATATTCTAGGTTCCCTGATGCTGGGGGCCATTACGCTGATTGTTTTTGGATTGCCGTTTGTTTGGTGGTTATGGCTGCGAAAGGTCTTGCACGATGGCTACAAAGACGATCCCAAGTGAAGGGCGGGAGGACCGAATGATGAGCGCTAATAGTATGGGGACGAAAGAACATCCGCTATTTATTTTATCTCCCGTTTGGATTAAGCAGTGGCCGATTCCGATATTCGTTGGTGGTTGGTCAAGTGGCGAGATCCCTGAAGCCGACCCAACCACAACCAAAACAGCGGGCCGGATAGCCAACATATCGTATCGGGAGGGGAAAGTAGATGAGTGAATCGAACACAGTCACGCGGGAAGAGTGCGAGGAGTGGATCAGGGACATTGAAAGCGAGATGGAAACTCCCACGTTGCAGTGTATTCGGCATGTAATCCTGCGTCTCGCACGCGCTCATCTCGGGGCGCTTGTCGAAATTAAAGAACTAAATACTCAAGCCGGAAATCGTCTCGTTAGACTGAATCAAATAGCAGGTGATTTAGGCAGATCGAGCGATGCCAAGGCATTGCTAGAATCCAAACTAAAGCAAGAGTTATTGGTCAGTGAACGCCTCCGACTCTCATGGCGGGAGGATGTCGAAACTGAGCGCGTGAAAATTCGGGAATTACGCTCCCAAGTGGCCCTGCTCGAATCGCAGTTGGCCAGCATGGGGACTATGCTCACCGAGGAGCGCAACTTACGGGATGATTTTAAATCGCAGTTGGCCGAGGCGCAACGCGATACGGAGCGGCTGGATTGGTGGCTGGCTAACTCATATTGGATGCGCGGACCTGACGGGTATGGGAAAGACCCAGGTAAATGGCGCGTCTATCACGAGGAACATTGGATTTCGACTGGCAATTCGCGGCGCGAAGCCATCGACGCAGCACGAAACACAGGCGCTCTCCGCGCCAAACGAGAGCAGCCGTTGCCTCCGGCAGAATCGGAAGATGCTGACACCGTGCCGTTTATGGGAGGAGGCGACTAGTGCTTCGCAGGCTTTTGTGCCGTCTTCCTTGGCCGTTGTGGTTCCACCGAATAGAGGTTATTGAGACATACGATTCTCAGACGAGAAAGCTGAGATGCGTTGTTTGCGGGGGATATTTCGCCATGAGTGATCGCCACGAAGCCGTTCTGCCCTGGGATGCAGATTACGAACGGATCGTCTGCGATATGTACGATCTTCCGAGGACAAAACAGTGAGCCCAGAAAAGATAGAGCAGATATACTACACCCTCAAACGCATCACGCAATATCAAACCGTCTCGCAGCTTCGCAAGGCTTCAAAGGCTCAATATGGACTGGATTTCGACGAGGCCATAGAGTACGCCTACGAGAATATCATCGCAGAGGCTCGCGCTGGCTTAAGTGGGGTGCGACTACCGAAGCGGCGTCCCCCTGAAAACGACAAGGTATCAGCACCCAATAGCTCGCCGGAGGCAGAACAAGAGGCCAAACCAGAGGAAGTCAGCCCGAAGGGTGATGAGTGAATGAAGTATAAAACAATCGAAGTCCGCGAAGGTGAATTACTGGGTCCAGTGGATTGGAATTACAACTTCCGGCAGCACTTCGATGGCTACTGTTCGACTGACGAATACAAGGATCGTAGGTGCGCGGAAACAGTGGAGCGACTACGCAAGGTTGCCGATAACCCGGATGCGTTCCTTGTGGTCACGTCCTATCCAGACAAGAGGCGTGAAGTTTTCTCAGTCGGAATGTACGATGGGTGGCCGTATTGGAAACCAACGCCTGCGCTATTGGTAAGCGGGACGCTTGGACCGGAGTGGCACTTCTTTTCAGACCTGCACGAAATCATTCCCAAAACCACCCCAGCGACTCACCAGCCTACGCCGGAGGATCAGAAATCATGAAATTGACCATCCTGGGGCCGCCGCGAACCAAGAAAAATAGCAGCATCATAAACACTCGCGGGGGGCGCATCCAGAAACTTCCCAGCGCAGCCTATTCCGCATGGGATCGCATGGCTCAGTTGCAGATAGCGAAGTTATGGGCAACTAGCCCACTAAGGCCGCCTCTGTTCCTAGTTCCCGTCAACGTCAAGGCCATCTTCTGCCGCGAAGCTCTCGTCGGGGACGCTGTGGGCTTCTATCAGGCCCTAGCGGACACTTTAGAGAAGGGTGGGATTGTGGAGAATGATCGCTTGATCGTGAGTTGGGATGGGTCGCGGCTGCTGAAGGACAGGGATAACCCGCGGGTCGAGATTGAAATCACAGAAGCATGACCCTGTGGAAATCCTGTCTAAATCATTTCACTTGCTGAATGTTTGAATGAACCGTATACTGAAGATGTTCCAGCGCAGTCACACCGGTAGATGTGGGCGGTGCCTTCAACACCGCTCACGCCCTTTGAAGGAGGGAATTTGATTGAAACGCGGCACACCGCGACACCCCAAGATGTATGCGCTAGCTGAAGCGCTCACCATCCCATTACCTTACGCCGTTGGCATCATGGAGATGCTCTGGCACCACGCCGCGCAACACACCCCCCGCGGCGATATCGGCAGCATCCCAGACCAGGCCATCAAAGAGTCTTGCTGCTTCGCCCGTAAGCCGGCGGTGTTGATCGACGCATTGACACACGCCCGATGGATACACCGCCACGAAGATCATCGGCTTTACCTCCACGACTGGCCCGACCATTGTGAGCAGGCAGTGATAAAACTTCTAGAGAGCAGACGGCAAGACTTCCTCCCGATCTACGGAAAACCTCTAGCTCTTCGGAAGAAAATCTCTAGAGATTATCTACCCTCGCGGGAGGCATTGGCATTGGATAATGGCTTAGAAGATTTAAAAGAAAAAAAGGATGGTGAAATTTTGCGCCCAGATTTCGATGAGCAGTGGCAGGATTTCGTACGGCTGTACCACGAATCAGGTAAAGCGTTGATTCCAGAAGATTTCACTAAAGCACATTTCATCTGGCGGGTATTGGATTTCGCGCAAAGAACGGAAGCTCTGGCGAAGCTCGCGGAACGAAAACTCCTTCACGATCCGCAGTTTATACCTAAACCGGAGAGGTTTTTGCAGGGCGGCGAGTATGCGCGGGCGGTGGTGGCGAGATCGAACGGGAACGGTTTATCCCGGCACGATCAGATTCGCAAAGCTATGGAGGAAGCATGAACTGGCAGCCAATTTCGACAGCGCCGAAGGATGGAACGCGCATTTTGGTGGCGAGGGACGGCATGGTATTCACAACCAAGTGGCACAAGTGCACGACTTATCGCGGCGGCCAACTTGAGCCTGAGGTCACGTATGACTTTTGGGCTTGCGGTTCCGCGCCGACGCATTGGCAAGCACTGCCCGATCCACCGGAGGCCGCATGACCACAGGACCCAAAGACTTCGAGAAGCACATCAAGACCCAACTGCTTAGGCTGAGCCATTTGCTCGGCTATCCCACGGAGTCCATCGCGCTGCGAGACTACATCGCGGCCTTGACGGTAGCCCAGACCGAGGAACGCGCCACGCGCGTCGTAGCGGCCTTTATCGGGGATTCGGAAACCACCCGCTGCCCCACTGCGGCACAGATTCGGGGGCTAGCTTACGACATGCGGAGTGCCGAGGAAACCCGCCGGCGCGACTGCGAAAATTGCGGCGGCTCGGGATTCATCACGGTCTACCGCCTAGTGACCTACCACGGAAAATCGCACCAGATGAAACACTCGGAACCCGTCCCCGAAAGCGAATGGCGCGCGCTAGCGGAGAAGATCGCAGCAGAACCACTCGGGGATGACAGACAGCAGGTCTTGAGCGCGGCCAAGGAATGCTCTTGCAGAAAGCGGGTACTGGCAGGATGATCCACCGACCACAAGCCCAGATAGAAGCCGCAGCCCGCAAGCGCGGCTCTCTGAAACTAGCCCGGCTCAACCGCGAAAAAGCATTGCAAGTGCGCTATGGAATGCTGGAGCGTTACCCCGGCGGGCGAAAGGCAAATCCCAAATGAAACAATTCTGCGGCTGCGGCCAAATTAAACACATCGGCGGATGCTGGTGGAAGAAGCGCAAGACGGTTGGGCGAGTCCCCTGGAACCCCAAAGGCAGCGGTATGACCACGGAAGAACGCAGAGCGTACAAGACTCAGAAAATGCGGGAGTATCGTGCGAATGCAAAAACCGCTGTGCATTGATCTGTTCTTACTTGGCGGAGTATGGTAAAATGCTAACAAATGGAAGCAAATTACAAGACCCATCCGAACGAGTACCGGGCATGGGCGGGAATGAGGACAAGATGCCACAATCCGGCGTTCAAGGACTGGCACCTGTACGGCGGTCGGGGAATTACAATTTGCGCCCGATGGGATTCATTCGCTGCCTTTTTCGAGGATCTTGGTACGAAGCCATCCCCGCGTCACTCGCTGGATCGCTTCCCGAATCCTCACGGCAACTACGAACCAGGCAATGCACGCTGGGCCACCCCGAAAGAACAGGCTCGGAATTGGTCGAAGCGCAATCGTCGGATCGCCTTCGATGGTCGAGTAATGACGCTATCGGCATGGGCAGAAGAAACTGGCTTGGTGCGCGAGGTGTTGCGTGATCGCCTCGATTCCGGCTGGACAATCCGACGCGCTCTCACGACACCCGCAATCCACAATCGGCAACGTACGCCCGGAGGAACATTCGCAAAAGCCTTTGATGATTGAACTCTTTGCCGGCCTGCATGGCTGGGGAGAGGGAGGGCTAGCGGAAGGTTATCGCGTTATCGGGTTCGACATCGTGGATATGTGCAAGGAAATAGGGCACAAGCGACCCTATGGTATTGAGCTTGTGCTCCAGGACGTTCTGACGCTCCACGGCTCGCAGTTCCGCAACGCCGCGGTAATTGTGGCTTCCCCGCCGTGCCAGGCGTACAGCTACCGCGCGATGCCCTGGAAACGCGCCAAGGCGCTGCCGCCGCCGAGCAATGAGCTGTTTGAAGCGTGCTTCAGGATTCAGCGGGAAGCCAGCGTTGCCGCGGGGCGCGAAATCCCGCTGGTGATCGAAAACGTCAAGGGTGCCCAGCCTTGGGTAGGCCGCGCAAAGTGGCACTACGGCAGTTTCTATCTGTGGGGCGATGTGCCGGCGCTTATGCCTCCAACATTCAGAAAAGTCATGAAGGAAGGCGTGGCGCACCGCTCGAACGGGGAGACGAACTTTCACGGCAGTGCGGCGCGCGCAGCCACCAAAAACAACGGCGGATCATGGTTTGCGATTGGCTCGCCAGGTCAGAAGAACCTAGGCAAAAACCCGGACGGGCGCAAGCATCAGGCACACGATCCGGAAGCCGTTGGCTGGTTTGGCAAGTACAAACCCGGCGACGATCCCATGCGCAACACGCCGAGCCACAGCAAAGCCCGCAAAGCCGCCTCTGCCCAGATCGCGAAAATACCGCTGCCGCTCAGCCAGCACATCGCAAGAATTTACAAACCAGTGTAGAATAGACACAATTAGATGGCACTTGGAAGAAAAACAGGCGGGCGGAAGCCGGGGTCGGTTAACAGATTCAAGCGTTTACGTGAGCAGTCTAATGTGTCTGGGTTGCCTATCGAAAAAGGCGTCATTTTCGCGGAGATGGTTCTGGACGGCAAAGTACCATGCGGCGTATGCCATGGCAAGCGTAAGACCAAATTCCAGCCCCGCGGCGAAGGCCAAGCGGCCGGCGAGCGCACCTGTCAAAGTTGCTGGGGATCGGGATTAGAGCGTCTATCGCCATCCGAACGTCTCCGCGCCGCACTGGATCTCATCGAATACGGCTATGCGAAGAAAAAAGCCATCGACGTAACAAACTCGGACGGCACGCTGCGGCCGAGCTGGGAAGTGGTGATACTGGAGGGAAAAGATGGAAAGTCGTCAGGAAATTGAGCAAGCAATCAAGAGGCTGATTGGCTTCGATAGCGGGGTCCTAGATGGACACATTTCAGGCAAAGCGCTACTGGAGCAGTTGCTCCCATACCCCACGGTTCATCAAGTATTCCAGCAGGAACGCGAGCAAGCCGTCCTAGCCGAGCGGGAGCGCTGCGCCAGGATCGCGGATGAAATGGCACTGCCATCCGAGCGTGATTATCCCACCGCCCAGGCGATTGCCGCCGCGATCAGGAGCGGTGCAATGGGGAGCGGCAAGTGAAGATATTTCCGTTCGATTGCAGCGAGCCGCAGGCATGCGATAAGTCCAGCCACGATCCGCAACCAGAAGACTCAGCCATCATTTGTCGAGAATGCGGCGGCAAAACCAGAGCGCAGCCGAATTGTGAGTGGTGCGGCGAAAGACCGTGACCGCATCCCCCAAAATCCGTATCGAGATCCACCCCAAGTTCCGACCCCTGCTCGATACACCCCACACCTTCGCCAGTATTTCCGGCGGGCGCGGCGGGATGAAGTCCGAGCAAGTCCACAAGATCGCCTTGCAGGACGCCATAGCGCGGCCCATGCGAGTCTGCTGTGCTCGCGAGACAATGGCCTCCATCCGGGATTCGAGCCATAAGCTGCTATCGGACACAATCTACGCCTACGGGATGGCGTATTCCCAAAACGGGCCTTACGAGGTCCAGGAATCGCGGATTGTGCGGCGCGAGGCCGGCCAAACCATCAGCGAGTTCATCTTTGTCGGAATCAGGGAAAATGTTCGGGATCAGAAGTCCCTCAAGGGCATCAATCGCACGATTGTGGAGGAAGCGGCCAAGCTCTCGGAGGATTCGCTGGAGGTTTTCGTCCCTACTGTAGTCCGCGAGGAAGGCTCACAAATCTGGTTCATCTGGAACCCGGAGTTCGTCGACGATCCGCTCTACAAGATGCTGACCTATCGGCCTCCCTCCAACACCATCCACATCCGCACCAGTTACCTTGAAAACCCGTGGCTCTCCAATACCATGCGGACACTGGCGGAGGACTGCAAGCGTGACTTCCCGGCCAAGTATCGGCACATCTGGCTTGGTGAGCCAATATCCTCCATCGATGGCGCGGTTTACGCTCAAGAGATTCAGCAGGCGGAGGAGCAGAAGCGAATCAAGGTAGTGCCCGTCGATAGAGCCCATCCAGTGTCGACGTATTGGGATCTAGGGTATGCCGACATGGTAGCTATCTGGTTCGCCCAGCCGATCGGATTTGAGTACCGCGTAGTGGATTACTACGAAAACACCCACCAGGCGATAGACCACTACATCCAGGTATTGCAGAACAAGAGCTACACCTACGGGCCGTGCGTCCTGCCGTGGGATGGGGGCGCCAAGCAGCTCGGTACAGGTCGATCCATCGAGGAAATCATACGATCGCTGGGATTCAAAACCAAGGTCGTGCCACAGTCCAAGGTTGCAGACGGAATCAACGCCGTGAGGACCATATTCCCGCAGTGCTACTTCGATGCCGATAAGTGCGAGGTTGGGTTAAAGGGGCTGCGGCGCTACCAGTGGGGTCCGCCGAGCTCGTCCGGGGTATTGAGACGCGAACCGCTTCACGACGATGCTAGCCACCCCGCAGACGCTCTGAGGACTATGGCAATGTCGATCAAGAGTCCCAAGATTGAGAAGCCCAAGGCTTATGGCAAAGAACACATTCCGGCTACGGCATGGTCATAAAGCCCTACCCGGAGCGCCGCTACATCCAGTCAGTCTACTGGAAGATCCAGCGCCGCGAGATCAACCCGCAAGTTAGCTGCCTGAACTGTGAATCGGCGGTGAGTTGCGGATTTCACCCTGGCCTGTGCTGTGAGTGC
>Ga0207694_10004058_pt1 | contig 11506 bp, 11 predicted proteins | sample KBSC34metaG_FD_184353 | JGI IMG/M metagenome (GOLD analysis project Ga0207694, IMG submission 184353) | Corn rhizosphere microbial communities from Kellogg Biological Station, Michigan, USA - KBS C3-4 metaG (SPAdes) (version 2) | ecosystem: Host-associated > Plants > Roots > Rhizosphere > Soil...
CGGAACCATGCAGCATCAACAGGGCAGGGCCGTCTCCCATCTCGTGATAGGCGATCTGGCCTTCTCCATGACGTACGCTCTTATCGGGTGTGGACATCGTCATTCCTTTCCTGTGCAGAGACTCCTCTGAACCGGTTGAAATCGACGGTCCTCGTCCCAACGGCCGATCATGATCCGGCAAGTGCGGCGGACCATCACGGGGCATCGGCGTGGCAAGCAAGTCCATTGATCTGCCGCATCGCCGCCTGAGAACAATTACGGTCTCGGCCCGCCTCGCCACTACATTGCTGCGGCAGGCCGCGGCTTCTGGAAGGACGCTACGAGGCGGATCGATACAGCAACCTTCTAGCGGACGATACGTGTTCGGCCCTGTTGCAATCCGAGAACCTCGTAGCTGATGTCCTCCGAAGACCGCATGCCGTGCAGGAAGGGCGCGGTGTCGACATAGCTTGCAGTGATAGGGAATGTCGCTGCCCATTCCTGGATGCAGCGGCGATCCTTGATGCGCCAGACGCCGTCACGACGTTCGAACCAGTCGACATAACGGCCAACCTGCTGATCCAGCATTTCCCGGCCGTCTTCATCGCGGGTCAGCGACGCGTAGTAATAGGTTTCTGCGCCCGCGGTGTCGCCCGTCACCCGGATACGCGATTGACCGAGAACGTGCGTGCAGGTTTTCCAGTATTGGAGAAGACTATTGACGCAATCGGTCGCAAACTGGTGACCGGGGCCGGTGATAGGACCGTGATTGTCCCAGCTATCCTCGTGATAACAGTCTGCCACGGCGTCGCGATCGGCGCGGTCGCAGCCATCGACATAGGCCTCGATCACTTCGCGAATCTCAAAGTGATCGAGCATGGTCTGTATGCGTTGGTCCACGGAAAGCTCTCCTGTCGATCCCGCAACTAGGTCGATGGTCGTAATCCTTATCCGCCCGCGGCTCGTGTGATCGCGCCGTCCCTTCGGACGAGATTGTCTCTGTCGATCGGAACGCCGCGGAGCGTTGAGGGGCTTCAACATCCGGGGGGCGACGCTGCGGATGGGAACGGCGACCTCACGGTAGCGCCATCACCCCTGTGGCGGTCATTCAGCCGTAAGCGATCGCACGCGTCCCGAGGGAGACCATGCCATTGGCCACGATCATCCGGTACGCCACCACGACCCCACCGGGCGCCGGCAATCGAGGGACTGCTCATAGTCCGGCTGGACGTGGTGCCATCCTGTTGTGCCTCCCATGCAGCGCCTCGGCAAGAATATCTTTCCGGGCCCGGGTCGGACCCGCGGCCGGACATGGAGGACCAGCGAGATGCGGATCGATGGAGTGGCGGCGGTCGTGACGGGCGGCGCCTCGGGGCTCGGCAATGCGACGGCCAGAATGCTCGCGGATGCCGGCGCGAAGGTCGCCATTTTCGATCTCAACGAGGCAACAGGCCGGGCTGCGGCGGCGGAGATTGGAGGTCGGTTCGTCAGCGTGAACGTTGCGGACGATGCAAGCGTTGCTGCCGGCCTCGCCGCGGCGGAAGACGCCCATGGGGTCGCCCGCATCCTTGTCAACTGCGCGGGAATTGCTCCGGCGGCAAAGACCGTCGGCAAGGAGAATGCGCCGCACTCTTTCGACACTTTCGCCAAGACGATCGGAGTAAACCTCGTCGGCACGTTCAACGTCATTTCGAAGTTCGCCGCGCACCTTGCACCCGCTGACGAGATCGAGGGAGAGCGGGGCGTGATCGTCAATACCGCCAGCGTCGCGGCGTTCGACGGCCAGATCGGGCAGGCTGCCTACTCGGCATCGAAAGGGGGCGTCGTCGGCATGACGCTGCCGATCGCGCGCGACCTGGCCCAGCACAAGATCCGGGTGATGACCGTCGCACCGGGGATTTTCCTGACTCCGATGCTGGAATCCTTCCCCCAGCACGTACAGGATGCGCTGGGCGCGCAGGTGCCGCATCCCAGCCGCCTCGGCAAGCCTGGCGAATATGCCCAGCTCGTCGAGTCGATCATCCTCAATCCGATGCTCAACGGCGAGGTGATCCGTCTGGACGGTGCAATCCGCATGGCACCGCGCTGATCCGGTGGCAGACGGCATCGACTTCGCCGTTTCCGACGGCATCGCGCGGATCACGCTGGCGCGGCCGGATGTCGGCAACGCCATCGATCTGGCGCTCGCGCGTGCGCTGCTGTCGGCCGCGATCCTGTGCGAAACGGATGCGGCGATCCGCTGCGTGGTGTTGACCGGCCAGGGGAGACTATTCTGTGCGGGCGGCGATGTCGGCGCGATGAAGGCGTCGGGTGATCGATTGCCCGCAATGCTGACCGAGCTGATCGCGGTTTTCCATGCGGCGGTGAGCCGGCTCGCCCGGATGCCCAAGCCGCTGCTGGTGCTGGTCAATGGCGCGGCCGCAGGGGCCGGTTTCAGCCTCGCCATGCTAGGCGATGTGGTGCTGTCCTCGCGGTCGGTGCATTATTGCGCCGCTTATGGTGCAATAGGGCTTACGGCGGACGGCGGCCTGAGCTGGCTGCTGCCCCGTCTGGTCGGCCTCAGAAAGGCGCAGGAGATCATCCTCACCAACCGCCGCATCAAGGCGGACGAGGCCGAAGCGATCGGGCTCGTTACCCGTACCGTCGAGGACGAGGAGCTGGCCGGCGAGGGCGAGCGGATGGCGGCGACGCTGGCGGATGCACCTGTCGCGGCGTTGGGCGCCGCGCGGGCCCTGCTCAAGCAAAGCTACGAAAGCGGCTTTGAAACCCAGCTCGATCGCGAACTCAGGTCGATGGCCATTGCCGCCGGTGCGGAGGCAAAGGAGGGGCTCGCCGCCTTCTTTGCCAAGCGCCCACCCGATTTCAGAGGAGCTTAAGTCATGGCGGACGCCTATATCGTCGAAGCGCTGCGTACCGCCGGCGGGCGTGCCCGCAAGGGCGGGCTGATCGACGTGCACCCCGCCGACCTCGGAGCGGCCGTGCTCAACGCGCTGGTCGAGCGCACCGGTGTCGATCCGGCGGCAGTCGAAGACGTGATCGTCGGCTGCGTGACGCAGGGTGGCGAGCAGGCATTCGCTTTCGGTCGAAACCTCGTCCTTGCTTCCAGGCTGCCAGACAGCGTGCCGGCGGTGACGATCGACCGGCAGTGCGGCTCATCGCAGCAGGCATTGCACTTCGCGGCTCAGGCCGTGATGTCGAGGACGCAGGATGTCGTCATCGCCGCCGGCGCCGAAAGCATGACCCGCGTGCCGATGAATTCTAACTGGCAGCTTCACCGGCAGGCGGGATTGGGCAGCGGTCCCTGGTCGCAGGCGATCCAGAAGCGATATGGCGTGGCCGAGTTCAGCCAGTTCCACGGCGCGCAGGCAATCGCCGATAAATATGGGTTAACGCGCGAAGAGATGGACGATTATGCGCTGGCCAGCCACTCGAAGGCGGCCGCCGCGATCGACAGCGGCGCCTTCCGTGACGAGATCGTGCCCGTCACCACCTCCCACGGCGTGTTCGACACGGACGACGGCGTCCGGCGTGGCGGCACAAGAGAGGCGATGGCCGACGTGAAGGCGCTGGAGGATGGAGGAACGATCACCGCGGCCAATGCTAGCCAGATGACGGACGGTGCCTCCGGAGCGCTCATAATGAGCGAGGCGGCTCTGAAGCGTTTCAACCTCTCTCCGCTCGCCCGGATCGTGAACCTGACCGTGACCGCGGGCGATCCCGTCATCATGCTCGAGGAACCGATCCCGGCGACGCGCAAGGCGCTCGCCCGGGCAGGCTTGGCGCTCGACGATATCGATCTGTTCGAGGTGAACGAGGCTTTCGCTTCGATACCGATGGCCTGGTTAAAGGCACTGGGCGTGGATCCGGCGAAGCTCAACGTCAATGGCGGCGCGATTGCACTCGGTCATCCGCTCGGCGCGTCGGGTACGAAGCTGATGGCCACGCTCGTCCACGCACTGAAGGCCCGTGGTGGCCGCTATGGCTTGCAGACCATGTGCGAGGGCGGTGGCATCGCCAACGTCACCATTATCGAGCGGCTTTGAGGAGAGCATATGGCAACCTACGACACGCTTCTCGTCGAAACGCAGGGCCCCGTCACGCTTCTCCGACTAAACCGGCCGGATGCGCTCAATGCGCTCAGCCCGAAGGTGCTGGAGGACCTGATCGCCGCTTTCGGCGCGTACGATGCCGATCCGGATCAGCGCTGCCTCGTGCTGACGGGCAGCGACAAGGCTTTTGCTGCCGGCGCCGACATCAAGGCGATGCAGGAGAAAGCCTTCTCGGCCATGTATGCCGAGAATTTCTTCGCCGGGTTCGAACAGGTGACGCGTACCCGGAAACCCTGGATCGCGGCGGTCGCGGGCTTCGCGCTTGGCGGCGGCTGCGAGCTGGCCATGATGGCGGATATCATGATCGTCGCCGACAATGCACGCTTCGGTCAGCCGGAGGTCAAGCTGGGCGTCGCGCCCGGCATGGGCGGGTCGCAACGCCTGACGCGGGCAGTCGGCAAATCCAAGGCCATGGACATGTGCCTGACCGGCCGGATGATGGACGCCGTCGAGGCCGAGAAGGCGAATCTCTGTTCGAAGGTGGTGCCGTTGGCCGATCTGATTGACGAGGCCCTCAGAATGGCCGCGACGATCGCGGCAATGCCGCCCCTCGCCGCCATCGCCAACAAGGAGATGGTCAACGCGGCCTTTGAAACAGTGTTGGCGACCGGCATCCTGTTCGAGCGTCGCCTGTTCAACGGCCTGTGCGCGACCAGGGACAAGGTGGAGGGCATGACCGCCTTCGTCGAGAAGCGGCCCGGCAACTGGACGGGACGCTGAGGACTATAACATGACCATCCGGACCCGTTTCACCGATCTTGTCGGTATCGACTATCCGATCGTGCAGGGCGGCATGATGTGGGTCGGCCGTGCGGAGCTCGCCGCCGCCGTCTCCAACGCGGGTGGTCTCGGCATCATCACCGCCCTCACCCAACCGACGCCGGACGATCTGCGTCGCGAAATCGACCGCTGCCGCACGATGACCGACCGGCCGTTCGGCGTGAACCTGACGATCCTTCCGTCGGTCAATCCTCCGCCTTATGCCGCATATCGGCGTGCGATCATCGATAGCGGCGTCAGGATCGTCGAGACGGCGGGGCACAAGCCGCAGGAGCACGTCGAGGATCTGAAGGTGCACGGCATCACCGTGATCCACAAATGCACTGCTGTCCGCCACGCGCTGTCCGCCGAGCGGATGGGGGCCGACGCAATCTCGATCGACGGATTCGAATGCGCAGGTCATCCCGGCGAGGACGATGTTCCCGGTCTCGTCCTGATCCCGGCGGCTGCCGATAAAGTGAAGGTGCCGATGATCGCGAGCGGCGGCTTCGGCGATGGGCGCGGCCTCGTCGCGGCGCTGGCCCTGGGAGCGGACGGCATCAACATGGGCACGAGATTCTGCGCGACGGTCGAGGCGCCGATCCACCAGAATATCAAGGAATTCATCGTGACCAATGATGAACGGGCTACGAACCTGATCTTCCGCCGCTTTCACAATACTGGCCGGGTGGCCAAGAACGGCATCTCGGACGAGGTGGTCAGCATCTCGCTGCGGCCCGAAGCCGAATTCAAGGACATCCAGCCGCTGGTATCGGGTGCGCGTGGCCGCATCGCGCTGGAGACCGGCGACGTCGAGGCGGGGCTGGTGTGGGCAGGGCAGGTACAGGGCCTGATCCACGACATCCCGACCGTAGCCGAACTGATCGAGCGGATCGTGGGAGAGGCTCGGGCCATCGTGCATCAGCGCCTGTCCGCGTTGCAAGGCGGCGGACGATGAGCCCTGAGTATCTCGCGGCGATGATGGAGCGGTGCTGCGTCCGCACCGTCATACCCTCAACGATTGGGGCACCTCTATGATCCTGACCGAAACCCAGGCATCGATCCGCGATACCGTCCGCGATTACATGCAGGAGGTGATCCGTCCCCGCAGTGCAGCGTTCGAGGAGGCGAAGTGTTATCCGCCTGCCGTGTTCGAGGAAATAGCCGCGCTCGGCCTGTTCGGCATGATAGCACCCGAGGCGGTCGGCGGCGCGGGCGCCGATTATGTCTCCTATGCCTTGGCGCTTATCGAGATTGCGGCAGCCGACGGCGCGCTGTCGACGATCGTCTCGATCCAGAACAGCATCATGGTATCGGGCCTGCTCAGGGACGGCAACGAGGCTCAGAAGGCCCGCTATCTACCCGAACTCATATCGGGGCGCATGATCGGCGCCTTCGCGTTGACCGAAACAGATGCCGGCTCCGATGCGTCGGCGATTCGCACCCGCGCCATGCGCACCGAGGGCGGCTGGGTGCTCACCGGATCGAAGCAGTTCATCACCTCTGGTCGTATCGCGGGCGTCGCGATGGTAATCGCCGTAACCGATCCCGCCGCAGGCAAGAAGGGCATCTCTGCCTTCCTCGTGCCAACCGACTCGCCCGGCTATATCGTGGGCAAGGTCGAGCACAAGTTGGGCCAGGGGGCTTCCGATACATGCGCGATCCGCTTCGAGGATTGCTTCGTGCCGGACGAGGCGCTGCTGGGGCAGGAAGGGCGCGGCTATTCGATCGCGCTCTCCAATCTCGAGGCCGGGCGCATCGGCATCGCCGCCCAGTGCGTCGGTATGGCGCAGGCGGCTCTTGAGATCGCCGTGGCCTATGCGCGCGACCGCAAGTCCATGGGGGTGCACATCATCGATCATCAGGCGGTTGGCTTCCGGCTGGCCGACCTCGCCACCCGGCTGGAGGCGGCACGGCTGATCGTGCTGCACGCCGCATCTATCAAGGATGCGAGCCTGCCGTGCCTCAAGGAGGCGTCAATGGCGAAGCTGTTTGCCTCGGAAGCAGCCGAAGCAATCGTCTCGGGAGCGATCCAGACGCTGGGCGGCTACGGTTATCTGGAGGAGTTCGGGGTCGCAAAAATCTATCGGGATGTGCGCGTCTGCCAGATCTACGAGGGCACGTCGGACATCCAGCGCATGGTGATCGCGCGCGCTTTGTAGGTTGCCGCCATCCACATAAGGATTTTCCACATGAGTGCTGAAGATGCGGTCGTCATTGTGAGCTATGCCCGGACACCGATGGGCGGCTTCCAGGGGGTGTTCGCCGGGACGACCGCGCCCGAGCTGGGTGCCGCAGCCGTCAAGGGCGCAGTCGAGCGCGCCGGGGCCGCGCCGGGTTCGATTGAGCGCATCTACATGGGTTGCGTGCTCCCTGCCGGCATGGGCCAGGCACCGGCGCGGCAGGCAGCGCTCGGTGCCGGGCTTCCGCGCTCCGTCGAGGCGACGACCGTCAACAAGATGTGCGGATCGGGCATGCAGGCCGCGATCATGGCATATGATGCGCTGGCGGCGCGTTCGATCGATATGGCCATCGCCGGAGGCATGGAAAGCATGACCAACGCGCCTTACGCATTGCCGAAGCATCGGGCCGGGGCCCGGATTGGTCATGATCGCATCATCGACACGATGATGATGGACGGCCTTGAGGACGCCTACGAACCGGGAAAGGCGATGGGCGTTTTCGCCGAAGAGGCGGTTCGCGAATATCAGTTCACGCGCGTCGCGCAGGATGACTATGCGATCCGATCGCTAAGCCGTGCCAACGAGGCGATCGCAAGCGGCGCCTTCACGAAGGAGATCGTCCCGGTCATCGTTTCCGGCCGAGGGGGCGAAACGATCGTCGCCGTCGATGAACAGCCTGGCAAGGCAAAGGTGGAAAAGATCCGGTCCCTGAAGCCGGCTTTCGTCAAGGATGGAACGATCACCGCTGCCAACGCGTCGTCCATCTCTGACGGCGCCGCCGCGCTGGTGATGACGCGCCGGAGCGTCGCCGAGGCGCAGGGCCTGCCCATCGTCGCGACCGTGGTTGCCACGGCCGCCCATGCCCACGAGCCCGCCAAATTCTCGACCGCGCCGGTTCCCGCAATCCGCAAGGTCCTACAGAAAGCGGGCTGGACGATCGACGACGTCGATCTCTTCGAGGTGAACGAAGCGTTTGCCGTCGTCGCGATGATCGCCGCTCAGGAGCATGGCATCCCGGCGGAGAAACTGAACGTTAATGGCGGTGCTACGGCACTCGGTCATCCTATTGGCGCGTCAGGAGCGCGCATCATGGCTACCCTGCTCGGGGCGCTTCAGACACGCGGGCTCAAGCGCGGGATCGCGAGTCTCTGCATTGGGGGGGGCGAAGCGACCGCGGTAGCAGTCGAACTCGTCTAGGCCAGGTGGGCAAAGGTTGACAGGGTGATGCTTGACCGACGCTGCCCTTTGGAGACGGCGTCGGGAGAGTGGAGCGGCTTGTCGGATGATGCGTGCGAGCTGATCGGAACGTTGCCGCCGCCGGAGCGCGGTTGAGGCTGTCGACCGGCAGGCGACAATCGGCCGTTGTTTGAAGACGTGATGTGGAGGGCACGGACGGGCTCGCAATCAGGAAAGGCTGATCCGAGGCGTTGCGCGAGCACAGCCCGGTCAGAGCTGCCGGCTCTTGCTCGACGCGAGCCATTGCGACGCCTCGTCTTCCGACGCGAAATAGCGGAACCGCCCTTCACCCAGGGAACGCTTGTTCTGCATCTTCTTCAGAGAGGAGGACGAAACGATCGCGATGCGTCCGGTGAAGGACAGTGTCTCATGCTGGGCCAGCCGCCCAAGCGCTTCCGCAACTTCGGGAGGGTGGACCCGAATTGCCTCGGAATTGACGAGATTGTCACAGTCACGGCCGGTAAGGGCAATCACATCGGCTATATCCGCAGCAAAGCGTTCGAAGATTCCCATATCCCAGAAACCGAGGGTCGTCACGCGTACCAGCCGCGATTCGTGGTCAAACTGGATATCATAATATCCGTCCAACTTCCGCATTTGACCTCCCTTCCCGCCCTGCGAACGGTGTGTCAGTCTCTTATCGAAGATCCTTTCACGTGGCCAATGCGAACCGACCGAAATGGCCTGCTCCGCCAACTGAACGACGGGCAGGCATTGGTGACGTTGATTGCCGCGATTCCGACCGGCTGTGCGTGAAGTCAAGCGATGAACCGGCTGCCGACGCAAAGAACCGAATTGTCGCCAATTCCGCCTCGCAGACTGCGTGGACCGACCTGAGCGGGCCCACCGAAGTGGCGCGTTGCACCATCCGTTTCCGCGTTAAATGGGCCATGCTGTGGGCTCTGCTCGTCTCCATCTTGGTGATGACTATCGCAAGATTCTTGGCCCTTTCTATTTGAAGAACTTCTGGAGATCCCGGAAAAAGGCTCCGTAAACCTGTTTGTAGAAGTCGGACAGTACGTGAGGATCGCCCTCGATAACATCCGAGTCGTGGGTCCATTCGATAAAGGTGCCCGATCCATGAGTGATCTCAACCAATCTGACGCGGCCTCGCGATCCGCAGGCGACCTTGACGCTGCCTAAATCGACCGGAACCTCGATCCGGTACGCAAAGAGGTGGTCGTCATCGCTCATCTCCGTAAGGCGTTCGCCGATGCCGGGTCCGCCCGGCGTCTGTGACACAACCCGCACCGCTCCGATCTGATCGGACGACTTGCCGTCCGCGATCCCGCAGGACACGACACCCGAAAACCATTTGGTCAACCCGCCATAGTCCCTCAGGAGAGACCAGACCTTCTCCAACGGCGCATCGATTATAGTCGAACCCATCGTCTTCATCGCGAACCCTCTTTCCCGGGTTTCTCCCGTCAGCAGAACGGTGGAGCAGGAGCGACGTGGCCGACATCGTCCGATCGGCGGAAGCGCAAATGTCGTTCGATGGGGGACATATAGTCGGGCAGACCTATCCATGGGAGATCGGCGTTGACAATAGATCCCCACGCACTGATCGTCCGCCGGTTTCCAGACGTCGTCCAATCGTACACGGCAAAGGACTGCATTCTCTACGCTCTGGGCCTCGGCCTCGGCCAAGATCCGCTGTCGACGGCGGAACTGCGCCACGTTTACGAGCGTGGCCTCGAAGCGTTGCCGACCATGGCGACCGTTATCGGACAGCCCGGCTTCTGGGTCGACGATGCGGACACCGGCATCGATGCGCCGAAGGTTGTTCATGGTGCCCAATCCCTGGATTTGATGCGCCCCATGCCGGTCGTAGCGCAAATGAGAGGTCGCTCGCGGATTCTCGAGATCCTGGACAAGGGGGCGGGCAGGGGCGCGTTGATCTCCGTTTTGACCGAGCTTCACGATGCTGCGGACGACATTGTCGCACGCCTGACCAGCACCCTTTTTTGTCGGGGCGATGGCGGTTTCGGGGGGGCGAGCATGTCGAGCGCGACAGAAGTTCCTGTGGAAATACCGAGCCGTCCGGCAGATCGATCGCTTGATCGATCATTACCCCACCAATCAGCGTTGATCTATCGGCTATCTGGCGATCTCAACCCGCTCCATGTCGACCCAGCGGCGGCTCGGGCCGCAGGGTTCGACAGGCCCATCCTACATGGACTGGCCTTGTTTGGCGTCGCGGGATTTTCGCTCGCGCAGATCCGGAGGGCATCACGACTCAAGTCCTTGTCCTGTCGATTTTCCGCGCCTGTCTTTCCGGGCGAGAGCGTTCGCACCGAGATCTGGACTTCGGGTAACACTTGTCTCTTCCGGACCAGCGTTCCGGAGCGCGGGATCGTCGTCCTCGATCGCGGACGTGCGGTATTCGGGTAGGCAGCGTTCAAACGGACGTTGTGAACAGGGGGGAATGGGCGGAGCGACCCGTCAGGCGTTCCGATGGGTGGAGGGGTGGCAATGCGTGGACCGGCGTCGCAGATCGTGGTCGTGACCGGGGCGACCGCGGGGATCGGTCTCGTGACCGCGCTCAATCTTGCATCGGCCGGAATGCGGGTGGTGGCGCTGGGCCGTAATCCCGCGAGGATCGATGCGGCCGATGCCAGCATCCGTGCTGCGGTGACGGAGCCCGATCTACATTGGATCTGCGCAGACTTCGCCTCGCTGGCAGAGGTCAGACGCGCGTCCGATGAAATCGGAGGTGTGTGTGATCGCATCGACATCTTGATCAACAATGCCGGAAATCAGCTGGTAGACCGCAACATGACTGTGGACGGGTTTGAGATGACCTATCAGGTCAATCATCTTGCGCCATTTCTCATGACGGCGAGGCTGTTGCCAAGCCTTATGCGTTCGGAACGCCCGCAAGTCATCACGCTCTCGTCGGTCGGCCATAGCATGATCGAGGACATGGTGTGGGACGACCTGCAGCTGGAAAACGACTTCTCGGCGTTCAAGGCGTATGCGCAAAGCAAGCTGGCGAACGTGCTTTTCACGCGGGAGCTGGCGCGGCGAACCGCAGCAACCGGACTCGTCGCAAGCGCCGTGCATCCGGGTCTCGTCGCCTCCGATTTCCCCAACAAGAGCGATGCCTACGTGCGCGATTACTATCGCGACGCTCTCGCCCGCGGCGAAGCGCTCACGACTGAGCAGGGGGCGGACACGGTCGTCTGGCTGGCGCAGGACGCCGGGAACGGAACGCCGTCAGGCGGATATTTTCATGCG
>Ga0207694_10004059_pt1 | contig 11505 bp, 1 predicted proteins | sample KBSC34metaG_FD_184353 | JGI IMG/M metagenome (GOLD analysis project Ga0207694, IMG submission 184353) | Corn rhizosphere microbial communities from Kellogg Biological Station, Michigan, USA - KBS C3-4 metaG (SPAdes) (version 2) | ecosystem: Host-associated > Plants > Roots > Rhizosphere > Soil...
ACCTGGGCGGCCACTCGCTGCTGCTGGTGCGGGTGCAGGGGCGCCTGCGCGAGGCGTTCGGCCAGCCGGTGCCCATCACCCACCTGTTCCGCTACCTGACGGTGAGCGCCCTGGCCGCGGCGCTGGAGGCCCCCGCGCCGGAGCCGGCCGCCGCCCCGGCGGACGACGCGCGGGTGCGGGACGGGCGGCACCGGCTGCGGGCGAGGGGGCGGGCCGGCGTGACGGGGCCACGGGGTGGCGGGGTGACCGGGTGAGCAGGCCGTTCCCTGTTCTTCGGCGACGAATGAACACGCTTTCGAGCGATCGATGAGCCAGACCAACGAGCCCACCGGGCTGGAGATCGCCGTCGTGGGAATGGCGGGACGCTTTCCCGGCGCGCCCGGCGTGGACGCGCTGTGGGCCGGCCTGCGCGCCGGGGTGGAGTCCATCCGCCGCTTCACCGACGAGGAGCTGGCCGCCGCGGGGGTGCCGGAGTCGCTGCGCACCGACCCCGCGTACGTCCCCGCGCAGGGCGCGCTGGCGGAGGTGGATCGCTTCGACGCCGCCTTCTTCGGCTTCACCCCGCGCGAGGCGCAGGTCACCGACCCCCAGCAGCGGCTGTTCCTGGAGGTGGCGTGGGAGGCGCTGGAGCACGCCGGCTACGACGCCGCGCGCGTCCCCGGCCGCGTGGGCGTGTACGCGGGCACCAGCATGAGCAGCTACTACCTGAACGTGCTCTCCCGCCCCGACGTGGCCGCCGCGGCCGGCGAGATGGCCGTGCGCGTGGGGAACGAGAAGGACTTCCTGGCCACCCGCGCGGCGTTCAAGCTGGGGCTCGAGGGCCCCGCCGTGGTGGTGCAGACGGCGTGCAGCACCTCGCTGGTGGCGGTGCACCTGGCCTGCCAGGCGCTGCTGGGCGGCGACTGCGACCTGGCCCTGGTCGGGGGCTCCTCCGTCACGGCGAACCAGCACACCGGCTACCTCTACGAGCAGGGGAACATCCTTTCGCCGGACGGGCGCTGCCGGGCCTTCGACGCGGATGCGCGGGGGACGGTGGGCGGGAGCGGCGTGGCCGTGGCGGCGCTCAAGCGGCTGGAAGACGCGCTGGCGGACGGCGACACCGTGCACGCGGTGATCCTGGCCACCGCCATCAACAACGACGGCTCCGCCAAGATCGGCTTCACCGCGCCGCGGGTGGAGGGGCAGGCCGCGGCCATCCGCGCCGCGCACGCCGCCGCGGACGTGGACCCCGCCACCATCACCTACGTGGAAGCGCACGGCACGGGGACGGAGCTGGGCGACCCCATCGAGATCGAGGCGCTCACGCAGGCGTTCCGCGCCGGGACGGACCGTACGGGCTTCTGCGCCATCGGCTCGATCAAGACCAATCTCGGCCACCTCGACACGGCGGCGGGGATCGCGGGCCTCATCAAGACCACGCTGGCGCTGCGCGCGGGCGAGATCCCGCCCTCGCTGCACTTCACGCGGCCCAACCCGCAGATCGACTTCGCGTCCAGCCCCTTCTTCGTCAACACCACGCTGGCGAAGTGGACGCCGCCGGCCGGGGTGCCGCGGCGCGCCGGGGTCTCGTCGTTCGGCATCGGCGGCACCAACGCGCACGTGGTGATGGAGGAGCCGCCCGCCGTGGCGCCCTCTCCCGCCCCGTCGCGGCCGCGGCAGCTGCTGGTCCTTTCCGCCCGCACCGAGACGGCGCTGGACGCGGCGGCGCGGCGGCTGGCCGCGCACCTGGAGCAGAACCCGGAGCAGGCGATGGCGGACGTGGCGTGGACGCTCCAGCAGGGGCGGCGCGCGTTCGCCCACCGCCGCGCCGTGGTGGCGCGCACCCACGCCGAGGCTGTGCAGGCGCTGGCGGACGCGGCGAAGGGCGTGGCCGGCCGGGCGGGGAGCGAGGCGCCCGCCGCCGTCTTCCTCTTTCCCGGCCAGGGCGCGCAGTACGCGGGGATGGCGCGCGGCCTCTACGCGCACGAGCCCGTCTTCCGCGCGGAGCTTGACCGCTGCGCGGAGCTCCTGCGCCCGCACCTGGGGCTGGACCTGCGCGAGGTCGTCTTCGCGGACGACGCGGACCGGCTGAAGCAGACGGCGCTGACCCAGCCCGCGCTCTTCGCCGTCGAATACGCGATGGCGAAGCAGTGGATGGCGTGGGGGATCCTGCCGGAGTCGATGGTCGGCCACAGCGTGGGCGAGTACGTGGCTGCCTGCCTGGCCGGCGTCTTCTCGCTGGAGGATGCGCTGGCCCTGGTCGCCGAGCGCGGGCGGCTGATGCAGTCGCTGCCGCCGGGCTCCATGCTCGCCGTCCCCCTCCCCGCCGCCGAGGTGGAGCCGGCGCTGGGCGGGGCGGTGTCCGTCGCGACGATCAACGCGCCGGACCGCTGCGTGGTCTCCGGGCCAGAGGACGAGATCGCGCGGCTGGAGGCGGAGCTGGCGGGCCGCGGGGTCGAGGCGAAGCGGGTGGAGACATCGCACGCGTTCCACTCGCCGATGATGGACCCCATCGTGGGCGCCTTCACCGCCCGCGTGGCCGCCACCGTCCGCAGCGCGCCGGCGCTGCGCTGGGTGTCGAACCTCACGGGGACGTGGATCACGCCGGAACAGGCGACGGACCCGGCGTACTGGGCGAGCCACCTGCGCCAGGCCGTCCGCTTCGCCGACTGCGTGGCCACGCTGGCCGCGGAGGGGCGCAGGCGGGTGTTCATCGAGTGCGGGCCCGGGCGCACGCTGTCGTCGCTGGTCAGGCGGCAGGTGCCGCGATCCGCCGCCCTCCCCTCCATCCGCCACGCGGACGACCCGGCGGACGACGTCGAGGTGCTGCTGGGCGCGCTGGGCCGCGCCTGGGCCGCGGGGGCCGAGATCGACTGGCGCGCCGTGCACGGGGGCGAGGCGCGGCGCCGCGTTCCGCTCCCCACCTACCCCTTCGAGCGCAAGCGCTTCTGGATCGACCGCGCGCCGCGGCCCGGCTTCGCGGCCCCGCCCACGGTCGCCGCGGCGGACGAGGCGGCGGCGGACGCGGCGGCCGGCGACCCGCGGGAGGGATGGTCGGCCACGGAGCGGGCCGTCGGGCGCATCTGGGAGACGTTGTTCGGCGCCGCGCCGGGGCTGCACGACGACTTCTTCGAGGAGGGCGGCGACTCGCTGATGGCGACGCAGCTGGTGGCCCGCATCCGCGCGGAGCTGGGCGCGGAGCTCGGCGTGCGCGCGGTGTTCGACGCGCCCACGGTGGCCGCGCTGGCGGCGGTGGTGGACGGCCCGGCCGCGGACGACGGGCTGGACGCGCTGCTGGCCGGGGTGGAGGGCCTGAGCGACGACGAGATCGAGGCGCTGCTGGCGGCGGGGATGGAAGAGGGCGGCCATGACTGAGCTGGCCGATCGCCTCGCGAAGCTGACGCCCGCGCAGCGCAGGCTGCTGGAGCTGCGGCGTGCGCAGCAGTCCGGGGCCGCCCCCGCCGCGGCCCCCGCCGCCATCCCCGCGCGCGGAGAAGGGCCGGCGCCGCTCTCGTTCTCGCAGCGGCGCCTGTGGTTCCTGGACCGCATGGAGCCGGGGAACGCCTTCTACAACCTGTCCAACGCCGTACGCCTGGGCGGCGCGCTGGACCTGCCCGCGCTGGAGCGGGCGCTGGGCGAGATCGTCCGGCGCCACGAGGCGCTGCGCACCACCTTCGCCGAGGCGGACGGCTCGCCGGTGCAGGTGATCGCGCCTTTCGGCGGGTTCGCCCTGCCGGTGGAGGACCTGTCGGGGCTCGGCGGGGCGTATCGCGAGGCGGCGGTCGGGCGCCGGGTCGCGGAGGAGGCGGCACGACCCTTCGACCTCTCGGCGGGCCCGCTCTTCCGCGCGGCGCTGCTGCGGCTGGGTGCCGAGGATCACGTGCTGCTGGTGTCGATGCACCACATCGTCAGCGACGGGTGGAGCCTCGGGGTGCTCTTGCGCGAGCTGTCGGCGCTGTACACGGCGTACCGCGAGGGGCGTGAGTCGCCGCTCTCCGAGCTGCCGGTGCAGTACGCGGACTACGCCGTCTGGCAGCACGAGCAGCTGGCGGGCGGGGTGCTGGATCGGCAGCTGGCGTACTGGCGGGAGCGGCTGGCGGACGCACCCGCGCTGCTGGAGCTGCCGGCGGACCATCCGCGCCCGGCGGTGCAGACATACCGGGGCGCGACGGTGCCGGTGGAGCTCTCCCTGGAGCTGCTGGAGCGGCTGCAGGCGCTGGGACGAAGCGAGGGCGCGACGCTGTACATGACGCTGCTGGCCGCCTTCCAGCTGCTGCTCTCGAAGTACAGCGGGAGCGAGGACGTCGTCGTGGGCAGCTCGATCGCGGGGCGGACGCGGAAGGAGGTCGAGGCGCTGATCGGCTTCTTCGTCAACACGCTGGTGCTGCGGACCGACCTCTCCGGCGACCCGAGCTTCCGCGAGGTGCTGCGGCGGGCGCGGGAGGTCACGCTCGGCGCGTATGCGCACCAGGAGGTGCCCTTCGAGAAGCTGGTGGCCGAGCTGCAGCCGGAGCGCTCCCTGAGCCACACGCCGCTCTTCCAGGTGATGTTCGAGCTGCAGAAGGCCGGGGGCGGGGGAGGCGCGCTGCCGGGGCTGAGCGTGCGCGCGGTCGGGGCGGAGCAGGCGAGCGCCCAGTTCGATCTTTCCCTGGAGCTCGCGGCGACCCCCCAGGGCCTGCGTGGCGGACTGAACTACAGCACCGATCTCTTCGAGCGCGGCACGGCCCTCCGGATGCTCGGCCACCTGGCGCGGGTGCTGGAGCAGGTCGCCGCCGACCCGGACGTGCGCCTCTCGCGCCTGGCGCTCGCCGGGCCGGAGGAGCGTGCCCAGGTCCTGGTGGAGTGGAACCGGACGGAGCGGCCGTTCCCGGAGGGCTGCATCCACCAGCTCTTCCGGGCGCAGGCCGAGCGCACGCCCGGCGCGGCGGCCCTGGTCTGGGGCGCGGAGGCACTGACGTACCGGGAGCTGGACGCGCGCGCGAACCGGCTGGCGCACCACCTGGCCGGGCTGGGGGTGGGGCCGGAGAGCCGCGTGGGGCTGCGCCTGGAGCGGAGCGTGGAGAACGTGGTCGCCACCCTCGGCGTGCTCAAGGCCGGCGGCTGCTGCGTTCCCGTGGACACCAGCTACCCGGCCGAGCGGATGGCGCTCATGCTGGCCGACAGCGGCGTCCGCGTCCTGCTGAGCGAGGGAGGGCTCGCCGCCCCGCCGGCCGGACCGGGTCTCCACGTCATCCGTCTCGACCGGGTGGCGGAGGCGCTCGCCACCGGGCCGGATCACCCTCTGCCCACGAGCGCGTCGGCGCAGAACCTCGCCTACGTCTTCTACACCAGCGGGAGCACGGGGCGGCCGAAGGGCGTGATGATGGGGCACCGCGAGGTGGTGCAGTACGCATCCGGCCTCCCCGGGACGATGCCGATCGGTCCCGGCGACCGCGTGGCGCAGGCGTCGAACGCGAGCTTCGACGCGGCGGTGTTCGAGATCTGGGGCGCGCTGCTGCACGGCGCTACCCTGGTGGGCATCGACCGCGACGTCCTCCTCTCCGCACCGCTGCTGGGGCAGGCGCTGCGCGAGCAGGGGATCACGCACCTCTACCAGACGGCGGCGCTCTTCAACCAGCACGTGCGCGAGCAGGTGGACGTCTACGCCGGCCTGCGCCAGCTGGTTTTCGGGGCCGAGGCGGTGGGGACGGAGAGCGTGCGGGCGATGCTGCGCGAGGGGAAGCCGGAGCGCGTGCTGCACGAGTACGGACCCACCGAGGCCACCGTGTGGTGCACGCTCGAGGTGGTGGAGGAGGTGGCGGAGGACGCGCCCACGGTGTCGATCGGGCGGCCGATCCCGAACGCGCGGGCCTACGTGCTCGGCCCGGCGGGCGAGCCGCTCCCGGTGGGCGTCCCCGGTGAGCTGTGCATCGGGGGGGCGGGGGTGGTGCGCGGCTACCTGGGCCGGCCGGGGCAGACGGCCGAGCGCTTCGTTCCGGACCCGTTCGCCACGGAGCCCGGCGCGCGGATGTACCGCACCGGCGACCGGGCGCGGTGGCGGGCCGAGGGGAAGCTGGAGTTCATGGGCCGCCTGGACGACCAGGTGAAGATCCGCGGCTTCCGCATCGAGCCGGGGGAGGTGGAGGCGGCGATGGCGGCGTATCCGGGGGTGCGCGAAGCCCGGGTGATGATGCGTGAGGACCAGCCGGGCGACAAGCGGCTGGTGGCCTACGTGGTGGGAATCGCGGAGGTCGACGGGCTGCGCGCGCACCTGCGGCAGGGCCTGCCCGAGTACATGGTGCCGCAGGCGATCGTCGCCCTGGACCGGCTGCCGCTGAACGCGAACGGGAAGGTGGACCGCAAGGCGCTGCCGGTGCCGGAGTACGGGGCGGCGGAAGAGGCGTACGTAGCGCCGCGCACGCCGACCGAGGAGGTGCTGGCGGGCGTGTGGGCGGAGCTGCTGGGACGTGAGCGGGTGGGCGCGGAGGAGAGCTTCTTCGACCTGGGCGGGCACTCGCTCCTGGCGACCCGCGTCGCCGCGCGCGTCCGCGGTGTCTTCGCCGTGGAGCTGCCGCTCCGCACCGTCTTCGAGCGGCCGGTCCTCTCCGCGCTCGCGGCGGAGATCGACCGTCTCCGCGGCACCGGCGCGGCGTCCGACGCCATCGCCCCCGCCGCGCGCGAGGGCGACCTGCCGGTGACGTTCGCGCAGGAGCGGCTCTGGTTCGTGGACGCGCTGGACCCGGGGAGCCCGGCGTACGCCATCCCGTTCTCGTACCGCCTCACCGGTGGTCTCGACGACGACGCGCTCCGCCGCGCGCTCGCCGAGCTGGTGCGCCGCCACGAGCCGCTGCGCACCACGCTCCCGGCCGTGGACGGCGTCCCCGTGCAGCGGATCGCCCCGCCCCCCGCCGGCTTCGACCTGCCGGTCGCCGACCTGCGGCACCTGCCGGAGGGCGAGCGGCGGGCCGAGGCGGGCCGCCTGGCGGCCGAAGCCAAGCGGCACCGCTTCGACCTGGCGCGCGGGCCGCTCTTCCGCGCGTCGCTCGTCCGCGTGGCCGACGACGAGCACCGCCTCCTCCTCAACCTCCACCACGCCATCGGCGACGGGTGGTCGCTGGGGGTGCTGCTCGACGAGCTCTCCGCGCTCTACGGCGCCTTCTCGCGCGGCGAGGCGTCGCCGTTGCCGGAGCCCGCGCTGCAGTACGCGGACTACGCGGTCTGGCAGCGCGAGCGCCTGTCCGGCGCCGCGCTGGAGCGGCAGGTGGAGTTCTGGCGGCGGGCGCTGGAGGGCGCTCCGGCGCTGCTGGAGCTGCCGGCCGACCATCCCCGGCCGCCGGTGGAATCGCACCGCGGCGCGCTCGAGCGCCTGGTCGTATCGCCCGAGCTGGCGGCGGAGGTGAACGCGCTGGCCCGCCGCGAGGGCGCCACGCTGTTCATGGTCCTCCTCGCCGCGCTGGACGTGGTGCTGGGGCGCCTCGCCGGGCAGGAGGACGTGGTCGTCGGGGCGCCGATCGCGGGGCGGACGCGGGCGGAGACCGACCGGATGGTGGGGCTCTTCCTCAACTCGCTGGCCTTGCGGACCGACCTCTCGGGCGACCCGAGCTTCCGCGAGCTGCTGGGGCGGGTGCGCGAGGCCACGCTGGACGCGTACGCGCACCAGGAGCTCCCCTTCGAGCGGGTGCTGGAGGAGGTGCGTCCGGAGCGGAGCATGGCGCACGCCCCCGTGTTCCAGGTGATGCTCAACCTCCTCAACTTCGAGCACGACGCCTTCCGCGCCGAGGGCCTGAAGGTGGCGGGGGCCGGCCCGGGCGAGGTGTTCAGCAAGTTCGACCTCACGCTGTACGTGGGGGAGGGGGGCGGGGGGATCGACGTCAGCCTGGTCTACGCCGCCGACCTCTTCGACGCGCCGCGGGTGCGCGGGCTCCTGGCGCAGCTCGAGGGCGTGCTCCGCCAGGCCGCGGCCGCGCCGGAGACCCGCGTCGGCGCGCTGTCGCTGGCGACGGACGCGGCGCGCGGCGTCCTCCCCGACCCGGCACGGCCGATCGAGGCCGAGGGCTGGCGCGGGGCCGTGCACGAGACCTTCGCCGCCCACGCGGCGCAGTCTCCGGAAGCGCCGGCGCTCTCCGCCGCGGCGGAGACGTGGACGTACGCCGAGCTGGACGCGGCGGCCAACCGCATCGCGCACCGGCTGATCGACGGCGGGGTGCGGCCGGGCGAGGTGGTGGCGGTCTACGCCCACCGCTCGGCGCCGCTCATCCGCGCGTTGCTGGGGACGTGGAAGGCGGGGGCGGCGTTCGCCGTCCTCGACCCGGCGTATCCGCCCGCCCGCCTGGCGGCGCAGGCCGGCGCGTCCCGTCCCGTTGCCCTGCTGCGCATCTCCGCCGCGGGCGAGGTGCCGGCCGAGGTGGCCGCCGCGCTCGCCGAGACCGCGCGGACGACGGTCGTCCTGCCGGACGGCAGGGACGACGGGCTCGGTGGCTTCCCCTCGGCCGCGCCCGCGGTCTCCGTCGCCGCCGACGACCTGGCGTACGTCGCCTTCACCTCGGGGACCACGGGCGCACCGAAGGCGATCGCCGGCACGCACCGGCCGCTGGCGCACTTCTTCGGCTGGTACGCGCGCGAGCTCGGGGTGTCGGCGGGCGACCGCTTCTCCCTCCTCTCGGGGCTGGCGCACGACCCGCTGCTGCGCGACGTGTTTGCTCCGCTGGCGGTGGGCGGGAGCATCGCCATCCCCGACGCGGGGGAGATCGGGACGCCGGGGTGGCTGGCCGGGTGGATGCGGGACGAGGGGATCACCGTCGCCCATCTCACCCCCGCGATGGCGCAGGTCGTCGCGTCGGCAGCGGATGCGGAGCTCCCCGCGCTGCGGCTGGCGTGCTTCGGCGGAGACGTGCTGCGCGCGGCAGAGGTGGCGCGGCTGCGCGCCGCCGCACCGAACGCGGAGGCGGTCAACTTCTACGGCGCTACCGAGACGCCGCAGGCCATCGCCGCCTTCCGCATCCCCGCCGACCTGGCGGCGGTGGGCCCGGCCGTCCCCGTCGGCTGGGGGATCGACGGCGTGGACCTGCTGGTCGTCACCCCGTCGGGAACGCTGGCCGGAATCGGCGAGCTGGGGGAGATCGCCGTCCGCACCCCCTATCTCTCGCGCGGCTACCTGAACGACGCGGAGCTGACCGCCGCGCGCTTCGTCCCCAATCCCCTGACCGGCGACCCGGCCGACCGCGTCTACCGTACCGGCGACCTGGGCCGCTACCGCCCCGACGGCGCCGTGGAGCCGGTGGGGCGCGCCGACCAGCAGGTGAAGGTGCGCGGCTTCCGCGTGGAGCTGGGCGAGGTGGAGAGCGCCTTGGCGTCGCATCCGGCGATCCGGGAGGCCGCCGTGACCGCGCGCGAGACGGGCGCGGGCGACCGCGGTCTCGTCGCGTACTGGGTCTCCGTCGAGGGATCGACCCAGCCCGACGCGGCCTCGCTCCGGCTGCACCTGAAGGCGCGGCTGCCGGAGTACATGGTCCCGTCCGCCTGGGTGCGGCTGGAGCGGCTTCCGCTGACGGCGAACGGCAAGCTGGACCGGCGCGCGCTGCCGGAGCCCGAACCGGTGGCGGTGGACGCGCGTCCCGCCGCGCCGCGCACGCCGACGGAGGAGATCCTGGCGCAGCTCTGGGCCGAGGTCCTGCGCCTGGATTCCGTGGGCGTGGACGACGACTTCTTCGCGCTCGGCGGGCACTCGCTGCTGGCGACGCGGCTCCTGGCGCGGGTGCAGAACGCGCTGGGTGTCGTGCTTCCGCTCCGCGCGGTCTTCGAGGGGCCCACGGTGGCGGAGCTGGCCGCGCGGGTGGAGGAGATGCGCCGCGCCGGGCTGCCGGTGCTGCCGCCGGTGGTGCCGGTCGGCCGCGATCATCCCCTCCCGCTCTCGTTCGCGCAGGAGCGCCTCTGGTTCCTGGATCGGCTGGAGGGCGGGAGCGCCACCTATAACATCCCCATTGCGCTGCGCCTCACCGGCGCGCTCGACGCCGCGGCGCTGGAGCGGAGCCTGGGCGAGATCGTTCGCCGCCACGAGTCGCTGCGGACCGTCTTCCGCGAGGCGGACGGAGGCGCGGTGCAGGTGATCGCGCCCTTCGCCGGCTTCACACTGCCGACCGACAACCTGTCGACGCTGGACCCGGCCGCGCGCGAGGCGGAGGTGCGCCGCCGCGCGACGGAAGACGCGGCGCGTCCATTCGACCTCGCCGAGGGCCCGCTCTTCCGCGCCGCGCTGCTGCGGGTGGCCGACGAGGAGCACGTCCTGCTGCTGTGCATCCACCACATCGTCAGCGACGGGTGGAGCAGCGGCGTCCTCCTGCGCGAGCTGTCGGCGCTGTACGCGGCCTATCGCGAGGGGAGCGATTCGCCGCTGCCGGAGCTGCCGGTGCAGTACGCGGACTATGCGCTCTGGCAGCGCGAGCAGCTGCGGGGCGAGGCGCTCGACCGCCAGGTCGGCTACTGGAAGGAGCGGCTGGCGGGCGCGCCGGCGCTGCTGGAGCTGCCGACGGACCGCCCCCGGCCGCCGGTGCAGTCGCACCGCGGCGCGCGGGAGCCGTTCGACCTGCCGCTCGCGCTGCTGGAGCGTCTCCAGGCGCTGGGCCGGAGCGAGGGCGCCACGCTGTACATGGTGATGCTCTCCGCCTTCCAGCTCCTGCTGTCGAAGTACAGCGGGAGCGAGGACGTCGTCGTGGGCAGCCCCATCGCGGGGCGCACGCGGCGCGAGGTGGAGGAGCTGATCGGCTTCTTCGCCAACACGCTGGTGCTGCGCACCGACCTCTCGGCCGATCCCACCTTCCGCGAGCTGCTGGGGCGCGTGCGTGAGGGGACGCTGGGCGCGTACGAGCACCAGGAGGTGCCGTTCGAGCGGCTGGTGGCCGAGCTGCAGCCCGAGCGCTCCCTGAGCCACGCGCCGCTCTTCCAGGTGATGTTCATCCTCCAGAACGCCGACCGCTCCGGTGCCGGCCTCGCGGGGCTGCGGATGGAGGGGGTGGTCGCGGAGTCGGAGACCACCCGGTTCGACCTGGCGCTCACCGCCGTCCCGCACGACGGCGGCGTCGGTGGCGCGCTGGAGTACAGCACCGACCTCTTCGACCGCTCCACCGTCCGGCGGATGCTGGGCCACCTGGAGCGGGTGCTGGAGCAGGTCGCCGCTGACGCGGACGTGCGGCTCTCGCGGCTGGAGCTGCTCTCGGCGGAAGAGCGCGGCCTGGTGGTAGATGCCTGGAACCGGACCGAGGCCGAATATCCGGCGGACCGGTGCATCCACGAGCTCTTCGAAGCCCAGGCGGCGCGCACGCCGGACGCGACCGCGATCCGCTTCGCCGGCGCGGCGCTCACCTACCGCGAGCTGGACCACGCCGCCAACCGGCTGGCGAACCACCTGCGGCACCGCGGGGTTGGCCCGGAGACCCGCGTGGGCATCTGCCTGGAGCGCGGCCCGGAGCTGGTCGTCGCCATCCTGGCCGTGCTCAAGGCCGGCGGCGCCTGGGTGCCGCTGGACCCGGCGTACCCGGCCGAGCGGCTGGC
>Ga0207694_10004062_pt1 | contig 11503 bp, 9 predicted proteins | sample KBSC34metaG_FD_184353 | JGI IMG/M metagenome (GOLD analysis project Ga0207694, IMG submission 184353) | Corn rhizosphere microbial communities from Kellogg Biological Station, Michigan, USA - KBS C3-4 metaG (SPAdes) (version 2) | ecosystem: Host-associated > Plants > Roots > Rhizosphere > Soil...
CTGGCGATAGTACGCCGCGTCGTCGGCGATCAGGACGCGCTCCTGGCCATGGTGCGGGCACCATTTCTCCAGGTAGACGCGTTCGTCCTTGATCAGGATCTTCGCCTCGACCCGACGCAGGCAACGACTGCAGATCGACACCGCGCTGTCGTAGAAAAGGTAAGGCCTTACCTTGGCTCCCATGCATCGCTTCCCCTGGTGAACAACGCCCGCAGGATACGCGGGATGTCGCGTGCGTAGTAAAGCAGCCCGGCCACGCACAGCCATTGCAGACCGGACAGGCCGCCCGGGTAGGTGTGGAACACGGGCTTGATGAACTCGACCAGCAGGCGGAACAGCAGATAGCCGACCATGAAGGCGCGGAAGCGGTCGCCGGGCCGGGCGAGGGCTTCGCGACGGCGGTGGATCAGCGCGTACTGTGCCAGCAGGAAGGCGATTTCGTAGAGCTGGGTGGGATGGCGCGGCAGGCCGTCGCCGAAATCCACGCCCCACGGCAGCGAGGTCACCAGGCCATAGGTGTGGTCGCCAAGGCCCGCCAGGAAGCAGCCGACCCTGCCGACGCACATGCCCAGCGTCAATGGCAGGACAAAGGCATCGCCGGTGGAGTTGTCGACTCCCGCGATTTTCTTGGCGAGCTCGACGCCAAGCAGGCCGCCGAGCAGGGCGCCGATGATCGACTTGCCCTCCAGCAGATGGCGAAGATCGGGAAAGTCGGCGAACGCGGTGAGCGGATCATCCAGCCAGAACGACAGCTTGGCGCCCACGGCGGCGCCGACGATGGCGCCGACACCCACCCAGACCACGTGGTCAGCGTGGCGAAAAGCCGTGGGCGCCAGGCGACGCCGTGTCCACAGGAAGGCGCGAAAGCCGATCGCATAAGCCAGGGCCTCGAAAACCGTGTGCAGTGCGACCGGCGACATGAGCGGCGCGAACTCAGTCGCGATGCGACGCGTTGCGATCCCGGCCGGCGCCGAGCTTCCTGTCCAGGCCGCCGAAGAGTTTCTTGAACGCTCGCGAGAACTTGCCGCGCTTGGTCTTGCGCAGCTTTTCCTGCTCGCTGGTCAGCCATGCGACCTGGATGACGCGTCGCTCGCCCTCAAAGGGCAGGTGGCCGTGAAAGGAATTGTCGCAGCGCTTGAATACCGCGAACTCGCCGTACAGCGGTATCAGCTCCGGCGCGACCACGCTGTCGATGTCATCGATGCGGTGCAGGAAGCGCAGGCAGCCATCGCTGGTATCCGGCCATTGGGGATTGAGATAGATCAGCGCGGTGGCGATCTTCGACTTGCTGTCGGTATGGATGGTGCCGTGGCGCTTGTTCAGCAGCCGGCACAGGGTCACCAGGGTCGGGTACTGGTCGAGGTTCTCGATGCCCAGACGCTGCCCGACGGCGCGAGCAAAAGCCGCGGACGTCATGTTCTCGACAAGCGCGTTGACGCTGGGGCCGCAGTCATTCGGGTCGTAGGGAAAGAAGCCGGCGCTCGCATAACGCGGGAAGTCGCGATCGATGTCTCCACGTACTTCGTCGGGCAACTGGCCATGGGCCACCATGAACGGGAAGGGATGCTGCTGTACCGTGGTGTCCGGGCGGTCGAGGCGCGCGGGATCGAGCAGGACGGCGGCACGCATGGGATATTCAGCTCCATTGAAATGATGCCTAGTTTACCTCCCGCCGGGCCACGCCAGCGGATTCGGGAAGTGCCGGTTCAGTCGACGTGAGGTGGACAGAAACGCGGTCGCAGCCTATCATTTCAACCCGCCCAGACCGTTTCCCTCCCAAGCGCCACAAGCCGGCAATGCTGCGGCTTGCGGACTTTGCTGCATCCAAAAGGCGGACATCGCAATGCCCCAACCCGCTCTGCTTGCCCTCGAAGATGGCAGCGTGTTCCATGGCCATGCCGCTGGCGCGGCCGGAGAAACCATCGGCGAGGTGGTGTTCAACACGGCGATGACCGGCTATCAGGAGATCCTCACCGATCCTTCCTATGCGCGCCAGCTTGTCACCCTGACCTATCCGCATGTGGGCAACACCGGCATCAACGACGAGGATGTCGAATCCACCCGGGTGCATGCCGCCGGCCTGATCGTGCGCGACGTGCCGCGCTGTGCCAGCAGCTGGCGCAGCAGGGAGAGCCTGCCCGGCTACTTGATTCGTCATGGCACGGTGGCCATCGCCGGCATCGATACTCGCCGTCTTACCCGCATTCTGCGCGAGAAGGGCGCGCTTGCCGGCTGCATCGTGGCGGGGGAACGGGTCGATGTGGAGGACGCGCTGGCCAAGGCACGCGCATTCCCGGGGCTCAATGGCATGGACCTGGCCAAGGTGGTCGGCACCGAAAAACCGTACGCGTGGAATCGGGGTGTTTACGATCTGGATGGCGCTGCATTCAATCAGCCGGCGATGCGCTTCAAGGTGGTGGCCTACGACTTCGGCGCCAAGTTCAATATCCTGCGCCTGCTCGCCGAGCAGGGTTGCGATGTCACCGTGGTGCCACCACAGACGCCCGCCGCCGAGGTACTCGCGATGCAGCCGGACGGGGTGTTCCTGTCCAACGGCCCGGGCGACCCGGCGGCCTGCGACTACGCCATCGTGGCGACCCGCGAGCTGCTCGACGCTAGGGTCCCGTTGTTCGGCATCTGCCTGGGCCAGCAGCTCATGGCGCTGGCGCTGGGCGGCAGGACGCTCAAGATGAAGTTCGGCCATCATGGCGCCAATCATCCGGTCAAGGATCTGGACGACGGTCGTGTGCTGATCACCTCGCAGAACCATGGTTTCGCGGTGGATCCAAGCAGCCTCCCGGCCAACGCGCGGGTGACCCATGTCTCGCTGTTCGACGGATCGCTGCAGGGCTTCGCGCTGACCGACCGCCCCGCCTTCTGCTTCCAGGGCCACCCGGAGGCCAGCCCCGGTCCCCGCGATGTCGGCTACCTGTTCCAACGATTCGCCGCACTGATGCAGGAGCCCCGCTGAGATGCCCAAGCGTAACGATATCAAGAGCATCCTCATCATCGGTGCCGGTCCGATCGTGATCGGCCAGGCCTGCGAGTTCGACTACTCCGGCGCGCAGGCCTGCAAGGCGCTGAAGGAAGAGGGCTATCGGGTGATCCTGGTGAACTCCAACCCCGCCACGATCATGACCGACCCGGAGACGGCCGACGCGGTCTACATCGAGCCGATCAACTGGCAGACGGTGGAGCGGATCATCGCCAAGGAGCGGCCGGACGCGGTGCTGCCCACGATGGGTGGGCAGACCGGCCTGAACTGTGCGCTGGATCTGGCTGACCACGGCGTGCTGGAGAAATACGACGTCGAGCTGATCGGCGCGTCGCGCGAAGCGATTCGCATGGCCGAGGACCGCGAGCTGTTCCGCGTGGCGATGGCCGAGATCGGACTGGACTGTCCGAAGGCCGAGGTCGTGCGCACGTTCGAGCAGGCGCTGCTGACCCAGGCCAAGGTCGGCTATCCGACCGTCATCCGCCCCAGCTTCACGCTCGGCGGCTCCGGTGGCGGCATCGCCTACAACCGCGAAGAGTTCGAGGAGATCGTCAAGCGCGGCCTGGAACTGTCGCCGGTGGGCGAGGTGCTGGTCGAGGAATCCGTGCTCGGCTGGAAGGAATTCGAGATGGAAGTGGTCCGCGACACCGCGGACAACTGCATCATCGTCTGCTCGATCGAGAACCTCGATCCGATGGGCGTGCACACCGGCGACTCGATCACCGTGGCGCCGGCGCAGACGCTCACCGACAAGGAATACCAGCGCCTGCGCGACGCCTCGATCGCGGTGCTGCGCAAGATCGGCGTGGACACCGGCGGCTCCAACGTGCAGTTCGGCATCAATGCCGAGGACGGCCGCGTCGTCGTCATCGAGATGAATCCGCGGGTGTCGCGCTCGTCCGCACTGGCGTCGAAGGCAACCGGTTTCCCGATCGCCAAGATCGCCGCGAAGCTGGCCGTCGGTTACACGCTGGACGAATTGAAGAACGACATCACCGGCGGTCTCACGCCGGCGTCGTTCGAGCCGTCGATCGACTACGTCGTCACCAAGATCCCGCGTTTCGCGTTCGAGAAATTCCCGGCTGCCGACGCGCGCCTGACCACCCAGATGAAGTCGGTGGGCGAGGTGATGGCGATCGGCCGCAGCTTCCATGAATCGCTGCAGAAAGCGCTGCGCGGGCTGGAGATCGGCAAGACCGGACTCAACCCGACCGGACTGGACATCACGACCGAGGATGGCCTGGTCGTGCTCAAGCGTGAACTGCGCGAGCCGCGGCCGGATCGCGTGTTCCATCTGGCCGATGCGTTCCGCGCGGGCCTGTCGCTGGAGGAAGTGCACAATCTGAGCCGGGTCGACCCATGGTTCCTCGCCGCGTTCGAGGACATCGTGCTGACCGAGGCGGAGGTGATGGCGCAGGGCATCACGGCACTCGACGAACCGCGCATACGCGAACTCAAGCGGCTCGGTTTCGCCGATGCGCGCATCGCCGAACTGCTCAACACTGACGAAGCCGCCGTGCGCCACCTGCGCCATACTCTTGGCGTGCGCCCCGTGTACAAGCGGGTGGATTCCTGCGCGGCCGAATTCGCCACCAGCACGGCCTACATGTACTCGACCTACGAGGAAGAATGCGAAGCCAATCCGACCGACCGCGACAAGATCATCGTGCTTGGCGGCGGCCCGAACCGGATCGGGCAGGGCATCGAGTTCGACTATTGCTGCGTGCATGCCTCGTTGGCACTGCGTGAGGATGGTTACGAAACCATCATGGTCAACTGCAACCCGGAAACCGTCTCGACCGACTACGACACCTCCGACCGGCTTTACTTCGAACCGTTGACGCTGGAAGACGTGCTGGAAATCGTCCACCTCGAGAAGCCGAAGGGCGTGATCGTGCAGTACGGCGGGCAGACGCCGCTGAAGCTGGCGCGCGCGCTGGAAGCGGCTGGCGTGCCGATCATCGGCACCAGTCCCGATTCGATCGACCTGGCCGAAGATCGCGAGCGCTTCCAGCAGATGATCGAGAAGATTGGCCTGAAGCAGCCGCCGAACCGCACAGCGCGCAATGCCGATGAAGCGTTGGCGCTGGCGCGCGAGATCGGCTATCCGCTGGTGGTGCGGCCGAGCTACGTGCTGGGCGGCCGCGCGATGGAAGTGGTGCATGACGATGCCGACCTGTCGCGCTACATTCGCGACGCGGTAAAGGTGTCGAATGACTCGCCGGTGCTGCTCGACCGTTTCCTCGACCATGCGGTCGAGGTTGATGTGGACGTGATCGCCGATGCCGAAGGCAACGTGCTGATCGGCGGCATCATGGAGCATATCGAGGAGGCCGGCGTGCACTCGGGCGACTCATCCTGTTCGTTGCCGCCGTATTCGCTGAGCGCGGAGATCCAGGACGAGATGCGTCGCCAGGTCACCGCGATGGCGAAGGAGCTCAAGGTCATCGGCCTGATGAACACCCAGTTCGCGATCCAGGGCGACACGGTGTTCATCCTGGAAGTGAATCCGCGTGCGTCGCGCACGGTGCCGTTCGTGTCCAAGGCCACCGGTGTGCCGTTGGCGAAGATCGCCGCCCGCGTGATGGCCGGGCGCAGCCTGGCCAGCCTCGGGGCGACCAGGGAGGTGATCCCTGCGTACTACTCGGTGAAGGAGGCGATCTTCCCGTTCCTGAAGTTCCAGAACGTCGATCCCATCCTGGGTCCGGAAATGCGCTCGACCGGTGAGGTGATGGGCGTGGGCCGCAGTTTCGGCGCCGCGTTCGCGCGCGGTCATGAGGCGGCAGGCATTCGCCCGCCGACCGTGGGCAAGGTGTTCCTGTCGGTACGCGATGGCGACAAGGAGCGCCTGTTGCCGGTGGCGAAAGAAGTCATCTCGCGCGGTTTCAGCCTCGTGGCGACGTCGGGTACGGCGAGTTATCTGGCCGCGCATGGAGTGGCCTGCGAGCGTGTCAACAAGGTGCTCGAGGGACGTCCGCATATCGTCGATTCGATCAAGAACGGCGAAATCGTCTACATCGTCAACACCACCGAGGGCAAGCAGGCGATCGCCGACTCGTTCTCGATCCGGCGCGAGGCATTGCAGCATCGCGTCACGTATTCCACGACCGTGGCCGGTGCCCGCGCGCTGGTGCACTCGCTGGATTTCCGCGGTGACGGCGAGGTACACAGCCTGCAGGAATTGCACAAGGAGCTCAGCGCATGAGTCGCCCACCGATCACCAAAGCCGGTTCCGAACGCCTGCGCGCGGAACTGGAAAAGCTGAAATCCACCGATCGCCCGCGCATCATTGCGGCGATCGCCGAGGCGCGGGCTCACGGCGACCTCAAGGAAAACGCCGAATACCATGCGGCGCGTGAACTGCAAAGCTTCACTGAAGGGCGCATCGCCCAGCTGGAGGCCCTGCTGTCGACGGCCGAGGTGATTGACATTGCCCGGCTCAACCCGGGCAAGAAGGTGGTGTTCGGGGCGATCGTCGATCTGGAGGATGAGGACAGCGGTGCAGCGGTGACCTACCAGATCGTGGGTGACCTCGAGGCCGACATCAAGCAGCGCCTGATCGCGGTGACGTCGCCGATCGCCCGCGCGTTGATCGGCAAGAGCGCAGGCGACAGCTTCGAGTTCACTGCCCCCAATGGCGTCAAGCATTACGAGATCATCGACGTCCGCTACGAGTGATGGCGTCGCGGCGACGTTGTCGCCGCAAGCCGTATCCCCAGCCACAAAAAAAGGCCGCGCATGCGGCCCTTTCTGTGGCAAAGCTCAACGCCGGGTTCAGCGCTGGCGAGCCTTGAAACGAGGATTGCTCTTGCAGATCACGAACACCTTGCCGCGACGACGCACGATCTTGCAGTCGCGGTGCCGCGCCTTGGCGGACTTCAAAGAGTTAAGCACCTTCACGGCCGGCTCCTGACACTAAAAGAAAAATTCAAGCTCGCAAGTATAGCCATTCCAATGACTTGTCACAAGCCCGGTGCGACCGACGTTTCTGCCACGGTGGCCAGGAATTGCTGCAGGGCCGGAGACTGGTCGTCGGCGCGGCATGCCACCGCCAGCAGCAAGAAGGCATCGGGATCCTCCAGTCGCACGTAGCTGACGCCGCCCAGGCGCACCGCGCGCAGGCTGGCCGGCACCAGCGCCATTCCAAGGCCGGCGGCGACCAGGGCCAGCAAGCCATTGATCTGCTGGGCCTGTTGCACGATGGATGGCTGGAATCCGGCGTTGTTTGCCAAGGTCACCAGGCGGTCGTACAAGGTGGCAGCGAGTTCGCGAGGCTGGGATACGAAAGCGTCGCCGGCAACCTCACTCAGGCCGAGGCTGCTGCGCCCCGCCAGCGGATGCCCGGCCGGCATGGCGAGCAACAGGGGTTCACGGTCGACCACGCTCAAGCGCAGGCGGCGGACATCCTGCGCATGAACCGGTTCGCTGCGCACGAAGCCGGCATCGATCTCGTCGGCGAGCAGGGCGGCAAACTGCGGCTCGGAGTACATCTCGACCAGCTTCAAGGCAACCTTGGGCGCGATCTGGCCGTAACGCAGCAGGGTTCGCGGCAGCGCCGGATGAAACGAGACGGAAACCGTATAGGCCAGTCGCAAGTGGCCGCTGTAGCCCGCGGCGGCGGCAGCCACATGGCTCCGCGCCTCGTCCGCCTTGGCCAGGATCTGCCGGGCCTGTTCAAGAAAGACCCGTCCCGGTTCGGTCAGTTTGACCTGGCGCTTGCTGCGTTCCAGCAGGCGCACGCCCAGGTCCTGCTCCAGCGACTGGATCTGCTGGGAGAGCGGAGGTTGCGAAAGGTGCAGGCGCAAGGCTGCACGCGTGAAGCTGAGCTCCTCGGCGACGGCTACGAAATAGCGCAACTGGCGGAAGTCAAACATATAGCGATTTCGAATTAATAAGGCGCGAAATATATATTGGATACTTTATCGCGTCGATCATAAACTCTCCCTCGTCCCGCCACTTCCCCTCCCCCCTAGTGGCGGCGGCCCTCGCCCCGCAGCGACGCTAAATACGACATCTGGTTCAACTCCCCCCCTGAACCCATGTCGATGCGTCTCACCTGCGGGGCGCTTTCTTTTTCCGCCGTTGGTGGCTGGTCGCGGCTCAGATCGTGCTGGCGAGGCGGATGCCCTGATCGATGGCGCGCTTGGCGTCCAACTCGGCTGCCACGTCGGCGCCGCCGATCACGTGCACGGTCAGGCCTGCGGCGATCAGCTCGTCGGCCAAGCCGCGGTTGGGCTCCTGGCCCGCGCACACCACGACGTTGTCGACCGGCAGGACCTGCGGCTCGCCATCCACGGTGACGTGCAGACCCCGATCATCGAAGCGCTCGTAGCCGACCTTGCCCAGCATGGTGACCCGCTTGGCTTTCAGCGTGGCCCGATGCACCCAGCCGGTGGTCTTGTTGAGCCGCGCGCCGGGACGTCCCTCGCTGCGTTGCAATAGCCAGATCTGCCGGGCCGGGGCTTCCGGCTGCGGCTTCTGCAGGCCGCCACGTTGCGCCAGCTGCATGTCCACGCCCCACTCACGGGTCCAGCGGGCCACGTCGGTGGTGGGCGAGGGCGCATGCTCGACCAGGAATTCGGCCACATCGAAGCCGATGCCGCCAGCGCCGATGATCGCCACCTTTGCGCCAACGCTCTGGTGACGGGCAAGTACATCCAGATAACTCAGCACGCGCGGATCGTCGCTGCCAGGGAAGCTCACCGTGCGCGGCGTGATGCCGGTGGCGATCACTACTTCGTCATAGCCACCGGCATGCAGTGACGCCGCATCTGCGATCCGGCCCAGTTGCACGTCGACGCCGGTGTCGCTCAGTTGATGACGGAAATAGCGCAGTGTCTCGTGGAATTCTTCCTTGCCCGGAATCTGCTTGGCATAGTTGAACTGGCCGCCGATCTCGCTGGCTTTATCCATCAATGTCACATCGTGACCACGCTCGCCCAGCGTGCTGGCGCAGGCCATGCCGGCCGGCCCGGCACCAATCACGGCAATGCGCTTGCGCACACTGGCTGGTTCGATCTTCAGCTCGGTCTCGTGACAGGCGCGCGGGTTGACCAGGCAACTGGCCCGCTTGTTCTGGAACACATGATCGAGGCAGGCCTGGTTGCAGGCGATGCAGGTGTTGATGCGTTCGCTGCGCCCGGCCTTGGCCTTGTTGGCCCATGCGGGGTCGGCCAGCAACGGGCGCGCCATCGAGACCATGTCGGCCTCGCCGTCGGCCAGGATGCGTTCGGCCACCCCGGGCATGTTGATGCGGTTGGTGGTGATCAGCGGAATCGCCACTTCGCCCTTGAGCTTCTTCGTGACCCAGGCAAAGCCGGCGCGCGGCACGCTGGTGACGATGGTGGGTACGCGTGCCTCGTGCCAACCGATGCCGGTATTGATGATCGAGGCGCCGGCGGCTTCGATCGCCTTGGCCAGCGTGACGATCTCGCTCCAGTCCTGGCCACCCTCGACCAGGTCGAGCATCGACAGCCGGTAGATGATGATGAAGTTGCGCCCGACCGCTGCGCGAGTGCGGCGCACGATTTCGATCGCGAAGCGCATGCGGCGGGTGGCGTCGCCGCCCCAGGCGTCGTTGCGCTGGTTGGTGCGCGCGGCGATGAACTGGTTGATCAGATAACCTTCCGAGCCCATCACCTCGACACCGTCGTAGCCGGCGTCCTGGGCCAGTTTCGCGCAACGCACGAAGTCGTGGATGGTGCGCTCCACCCCGCGTGAGGACAGCGCTCGCGGCGTGAACGGGGTGATCGGTGACTTGATCTTCGACGGCGCCACCGACAGCGGGTGATAGCCGTAGCGTCCGGCATGCAGGATCTGCAGGCAGATGCGGCCGCCTTCGGCATGCACGGCGTCGGTGAGCTTGCGATGCCGCGGCTTGTGCCAGGGCATGGTGAGCCGGCCGCCGAACGGCTTCAGCCAGCCCCGGATGCTCGGCGAGATGCCGCCGGTGACCATCAGGCCCACGCCGCCGCGGGCGCGTTCGGCGAAATACGCCGCCAGCTTGTCGTAGTCGCTGGCCTTGTCCTCCAGCCCGGTATGCATCGATCCCATCAGGATGCGGTTGGGCAGGGTGACGTGGCCCAAATCGAGCGGGGCAAACAAATGGGGGTAATTCATGCGATCCACGGATGGCTCAAACGATCGTATGAATGTGCCGGTGTTTCGCCCCCGAAAGCAAGCTCGGTGCGAACGCGATCGTCCAGGTCAGGCCAGCAGTTGCTGTACCAGCGCGATATAACGACGCATGGCTTCCTCTTCGGGAACGCCGTTCAACTGCGCCCAGGCTTCGTGCTTGGCGGTGCCGACGAAGTCGAAGAAGCCGGGCTGGGCACGCTTGAGATCACCCTCGGAACCTTGCTTGTAGAGTGCGTACAGCCTCAGCAAGGTGTCGTTGTCAGGGCGTTTGGCCAGTCGCTGGACATCCTGGGCAGCCTGGTCGAACTCGCGACGAAGATCGTTCATCAGATGGAGGGGCCATCGCTTGCAGGCGGGGGAGACCGGCTAGATAGCACGCGTTGCAGGTGCGGTCAACGCGCTAGACTGCCGCTTTTCCCTTGCCGCCAGGATGTTCCCATGACCCATGCCGCCCCCGTTCCCGTACTCACCATCGACGGGCCATCGGGATCGGGCAAGGGCACCATCAGTGCCCTGGTGGCCGAGCGACTGGGCTGGCGGCTGCTGGATTCAGGCGCCTTGTACCGTGCGGTGGGGTATGCCGCGGGCATGGGCGGAGTGGATCTGTCGGATGTGGAGGCGGTGACTCGCTGTGCGCGAAACACCAGGATCCAGTTTCGGGCGGCCACGGACGGCGACGAGACCCGGGTGGTCGTCAATGGCCACGACGCCACCGATGAGTTGCGCACCGAAACCGCCGGTGCGGCAGCTTCGGCCATCGCCTCGATGCCGACCGTGCGCGAGGCCCTGGTGGCGCTGCAACTGGGCTTTCGCAAGGCGCCCGGACTGGTCGCGGACGGGCGCGACATGGGCACGGTGATCTTCCCCGATGCCGCGCACAAGGTTTTCCTCACGGCAAGCTCCGCCGAGCGGGCGAAAAGACGTTATAAGCAGTTGAAGGAAAAGGGGCTCAGCGTTACACTTGGCGGCCTTCAGCGCGAAATTGAGGCGCGTGACAGCCGCGATGCATCGCGTGCGGTCGCGCCGCTCAAGCCTGCCGAAGATGCCGTATTGGTGGATACCACCGGGATGGGCATCGACGAGGTCGTCGCGAAAGTACTTGCCGTCGTGCGGTCCTGAGCGGATTGCGCGGCGGTTTCTGTGCCCCTGCTGCGGCAGGGGTTTGACCCACGGTGGCGACGGTCGGCTCTGCGCGAGCCGCCGAAGACACCCTCAACCGGTGGACCGGAAAGTCCGTGCGCAACATCCAATCCTGGCGCAACGGATCCAAAGGTCTTTTCCCATTATGGAATCAACATGACTGAAAGTTTTGCCGAACTGTTTGAACAGAGCCAGCAGGCCATCTCCAAGCTGAAGCCCGGCGCCATCGTC
>Ga0207694_10004063_pt1 | contig 11502 bp, 6 predicted proteins | sample KBSC34metaG_FD_184353 | JGI IMG/M metagenome (GOLD analysis project Ga0207694, IMG submission 184353) | Corn rhizosphere microbial communities from Kellogg Biological Station, Michigan, USA - KBS C3-4 metaG (SPAdes) (version 2) | ecosystem: Host-associated > Plants > Roots > Rhizosphere > Soil...
TGCGGCATGATGGCCGTGAAGACACCGTTCAAGAGCGGCATCCTCGACGGTAAGTTGAAGGAACTGCGACTGAAGATCGAAGAAGCAATTCCAACCGGATTCAGTCAATACAAGGAGTCGGTTGACGAGTCGTCGTACTGGGACGGCTGGAACGAGTTCAAAGATCTTCATGAAGGTGTTCACGATCGCAAAGCGAAGGCGATGCAACAGCTAGGCACCCTCGGTGGCGGCAATCACTTCATCGAAGTTTGTCTGGATACAGAAAACTTCGTTTGGCTAATGCTCCACTCGGGATCGCGCAACATCGGTAAGGAACTGGCGGAACGTCACATCTCGACAGCGAAGAGCTTGTGGCGTTTGAACGAATTGCCTGCTCCTGACCTCGCTTACTTCATTTCGGGTACGCCGGAATTCAAGGCTTACTGGAAAGATTTGAAGTGGGCCCAAGTGTACGCGATGAAGAATCGCGAAATCATGATGGCGCGTCTGTTGAAGGTATTCAACAAGATGTTCAATCATCGCGAACCGTTCAAGCCTGAGCTGGCAGTTAACTGTCACCACAACTACGTTGCGCTCGAGCAGCATTACGGTGAAGAAGTTTTCGTCACACGCAAGGGCGCGATCAACGCGGCGGCAGGAGCTTACGGCATCATTCCAGGGTCCATGGGGGCCAAGTCGTTCATCGTGAAAGGACGCGGTTTGCCAGAGAGCTTCAACTCCTGTTCGCACGGAGCAGGACGCAAGCTATCTCGTGGAGCAGCAAAGCGCGCGTTTACGAAAGACGATCTGGAACGCCAAACGGCGGGTGTTGAATGCCGCAAGGACGTAGGCGTGCTGGATGAAATTCCTGGCGCTTACAAGTCGATCGAAGCAGTGATGAAGAACCAGGAAGACCTGGTTGAAATCGTTGCGGAGATCAAGCAAGTCGTTTGTGTGAAGGGCTAGCCACAAAGCAAACGGTCCACAAAAAGCACAAAAGGCACAAATTATTTCTTGTGCTTTTTTGTGCCTTTTTGTGGCCAAAAAGAAAGGAGGTGCCGGGTATGGCACTCGATGGACGAGTATTACTGCTAAACCAAACCTATGAACCGCTCGGCACTGTCAGTGTCGCGCGGGCTGTGATCATGACGTTCAAAGACACAGTCACTGTCGAAGAATTCGATAGTGAGCGCGTGTTGCGTTCGGCACGAGCTGAGTTCCGGGTGCCGTCGGTGATTCGACGTCGCACTTACATCAATGTTCGTCGCCGTCGCGAAGCGTCAGGTATGAAGCGCCTGCGGATTTACATGCGCGATAAGTTCCGGTGCCAGTACTGCGGTGAGAAGAAAGCCGCAGGTGAGCTGACGCTGGACCACATCCTGCCACGCTCGCGTGGTGGAGATAATTCGCCGGTCAACATCGTCACTGCGTGTGTTCCGTGCAACAACCGCAAGGGCAATCGCACTCCGGCGGAAGCGCGTATGCCGCTACTCACTTCGCAAAGCGCGCTGCGCGTGAAGCTCGAGCGCGTGGTGCTTTGTCACTATGCAGAAGCACGTGCGGAGTGGCGCAAGTATCTCTTCATGGACGTCTACGATGACAGAGACGTGCGTGAGAAAGTCGAGCGCGAGCGAGCACGACGTTAACTCCAAAAAGGTATTTCGATTTAGAAGGGTTTGATATTCACCTTGGGCATTGAGAATTTCATTGAAGACGCACTCTACAAACCGAACGACTACATCGGTTATCACGTCGGGCGGAGATTGGCGGAGCTGCATCCAGATAAAAGCGTTGTTGCCGGGCAGACCTGGTACTTCGACCTGGAGACTTTCGTTCGTGACGGCCACTGTTCGGTCGTCACGGAGAAGTTTGTCTTCCAGGAGACGAAAACTGAGTGGGAAGGCGCCGGCACAAAACTGAAACAATCGATTGAGAACGCATGGCTCAACATCCTGTGGAAAGGACATCTGATCAACGTGGTGCTGATCACATGGGTTGAGGGGTCCTGTCGCCGGCGGCACCACTGGATCGTCGCCGACGAGAAACAAATCGCGGAAGACTTCTTCGGCGCGGTTTGTGAGTGGTCATGTGAAGTGCGTGGCGAGATCCTTGTGTACCACGACGCTTATTTCCGGAAAGACAAACAGCTCTTTGATTCAATCAAGAGCGCCACGTTTGAAAACCTAATTCTTCCGGAAGCACTGAAGCAACAGATCCGAAGCGACTTTCAACAATTCTTCGACTCACGAGAGATCTATGAGCGTTACAACATTCCCTGGAAGCGCGGCGCAATCTTCATTGGTCCACCGGGGAACGGAAAGACACACGCGCTTAAGGCGCTTATAAACCAGCTCGGCAAGCCGTGTCTCTACATCCGTAGCTTCAAATCAGAATACGAAACGGAAGAAGAGAACATGAGCGAAGTCTTCAAGCGCGCGCGCAGGACCACTCCCTGCGTGCTCGTGCTCGAAGATCTCGACTCGATGATCGACGACAATAACCGGGCCTTCTTTCTCAACGAGCTCGACGGATTTCACTCGAACACGGGCATGGTTGTCCTTGCCACGACGAACCATCCGGAGAAGCTCGATTCGTCGATTCTCGATCGGCCCAGCCGTTTCGATCGCAAGTACTACTTTCAGCTACCTGCTGACGCTGAGCGTCGCGCGTACGTTGACAAATGGAGCCGCGAGTTACAACACGAGATGCGCGTCACTGAGAGAGGCGCCGCTCGGCTGGTTTCTGAGACGCAGGATTTCTCGTTTGCGTATCTGAAGGAGTTGCTGGTGGCGTCGATGATCCAGTGGATCTCGTTAGGCGGCTTACGATCGATGGACGAAGTGATACTCGCGCAGACGGATTTACTTCGTAAGCAGATCAGTGACTCATCGCGTAAATGACGACGTTGATGCCCACCTTGTAAGCAGGTAAGCCATACTTCACCGGATACGAGGGATCGTTAATCCATTCCCACGCGTCGCCCATGTCGCAATTACGAGAGATGAAGGCGATCATGCGGCCGTTTTTGTTCTCGACGCCCATGTAGTGTGGAACGATGCCGCCCTTTTCAGAAGTGATGCCGCGCTGTGCGTTGTAGATGTTGGGAACCTGCACCACCTCTTCAACGTCGAGATAAGAATGAAAGATCGGATGGCTCAGAGGTAAGTCTTTGATCTCATACTCGGGGACGATCTTCTGAAACTGTTCCTGAACGTTCTGCCACTCGTACTCGCCCCAGAAGTCGTCGAGGTAGAGAAAACCGCCGCGTGAGAGGTACTCGCGCAGGCGTGCGGCTTGTTCGGTTGAGAGATCCATGAAACCGGGTTCGACGATGTAGAGGATTGGGTAGTCGAAAATGCGATCGTCGAGTATTTCGAGCGCTTCGGGGCGCGGTGCGATTTTCAGGTTTGTGCCGGCCCACTCGCGCAGACCGACGATGAAGTTGTTGTCGGCTTCGGGATAGTCGGTGGTCCACGTGCCGCCGCCGTAATAACCGCGCCGGCCGTACCCACGAGTCGGTGAATCGTAGATCGTGCGGACGAATGTGTACTCGCCGAACGATGCGCCAGCGGGTTGGTTGGTGGATGTTGGGCGACGACGTTGGCGGAAGTCCTCGAACGACCGCTGACCCGCGATCGGGATCAGCAGGGCTGATAGAACGAGAAGAACGATAAAAACTCTGGTGATTCGTGATTTCATTGATAGTTTACAGGATGACAGGATTTACAGGATGAACAAGATAATCGTGCAAATCTTGTAAATCCTGAAATCCTGTCTAACTACTGTTTCTGCCGTCCGCCCGACAGTCTCCGGTAATACTCTTCAACCGCGCGCCGATACTTTTCAGGCGCGGCGCCCTCATCACGCAAGCGTAAATTCGTTCGACCACTCTGCTGTTGCAGTTGTCTACTCAGCTCGAGTTCGAGCTGTCGCAGCGGCTCAACCACGTCCGCTTTCAACAACGCAGCGGTCGCAGCATCACCTTCCATCTTCCCATCCGCGAGTCGCTTGAGCTCGTCGATCACTTCATCAAGACGTCCAGCGCCGGTCGCACCCCACTCGCGCCTTAGATCCTGAGCTTCACGAAGCCGCTCACGTATCTCAGCGGGAAGCTGTCGCGCATCACCCCAACCCTCACCATCTCCCATCGTGGCATTGCGGTCCGGCCCCATACGCTGCCTGTTGCCGTCCGACTGGTTGCCACCATTCTGCGAGCCACCGGACTGCTGGTTACCCTGTTGCCGACCGCTCTGCTGCCCACCCTGAGATCCTTGTTGGCCCTTCTGTCCTTCCTGGCCTTGTTGTCCCTGCTGCTGTCCTTGTTGCTGCCCCTGTTGCTGGCCTTGTTGCTTCCCTTGCTGATTGCGCCCGTTCGCCCGCTCATCTAAACGACGTCGCAGCGAATCGAGGTTATCAGCGAGTTGCCGCGTGCGATCGAGATTCTCCTCCGCACTGGAACCATTCGCGCCCTTCGCACTTTGCTCCGCCGCCTGCAAACGTTCCGAAAGATTATTCAGGCTGCGCTCAATCGCCCGTTCCTCGCCGCTGCGTCCACCACCGCCTTGCTGGTTTTGCTGTCCTTCTTTACCTTGCTGTCCCTGCTGGCCGTTGTTCAACGCCTGCTTACCTTCGCGAATGCGATCCGCAACACGATCGCGCGCAAGTGAATCAGCCGCTTCTTTCAACTGGCGCGCCGTACGTTGCTGGCCCTGACTGCCACCGGCCATCGCACGCGCCGACTGCTCGAGATCCTGCTGCAAACTGTTGACGCTATCGGCAAGCGTGTCTTTGCGCTCGCCCAGTTGTTCGCGCGTTCGTTTCGAGTTTTCATCCTGCGCGGCCTGACCACCGCGACGCGAGAGGTTCTCCACGTCCTTCGCGATCTCACGCTGCCGCGCCGCCGCCTGCGCCGCACGCTGTCGCAGATCGCTGACCTGTTGTTGACGTCCTGATGATCCCGACTGGCCACCGCGCTGACTGGTAGAGCCGCTCATCTGCTGCAGACGCTGTTGCGCCTGTTGCAGTCGTTCAAGCGCGCGTTCGTTCTGCGCGACGGACTCGCCGGAATTACCACGCGACGAAGCCTGCGCTTTCTGCATCTCGTCGGCAGTCTGGTTGAGCTGACGACTCAACTCCGCCATCTGCTGATCGCGACGCTCACGCGATAGTCGTTCGAGCTCGCGCGCTGCTTTGCGCGTCTCGTCGATCAATTCCTGTTGTTGTCGTTGATTACCAGAGCCGTTCGCTGGTCCCTGCTGCTGCATGCGTCGACGCTGTTCTTCGAGCGCTGCCTGCTGTCTTCGCGCGAGCTCTTCGAGCCGTTGTTCGGCTTCAGACTTTTGCTTTTCAGCCTGCTGTTGTTGCGCGCGCTGAACGGTCTCGTACTGGTTCTTCATCTTGTCGAGCTCGAGCTCGAACAGACCCGCCAGCTCCTGTTGCTCGCGCTGGCCACCACCACCGCCGCCGTTCTGCTGATTACCGAAAGCGACCTGTACTTCACGGAAGATCGCGTCGGCCGCGAGCAGTCGTTGTAAGGCGCGCTGCTCGGGTGGAAGCGCATCTTTACCGGACTCTTTTCTCAGCGGAGGCGGTGCGGATTCCATCTCCTTTGCGGCCCCACGCAGGTGCTCGGCCATCTCCGCAACCTGCTTTTGACCTTCATCGACATCGCCCAGCCGGCGGCCCATGCGATCGAGAAACTCGAGCGTGTCAGTACGCAGTTTCTCTTGCCCGGTTGCGACGGCTTCGTAACCATCCTTGCGTTCCTGTTCGGTGTACTTGTCGCCTTCACGCATGAGACGGTGCGTGGCTGCGATCAGATCTTTCTGGCGACGTGAGAGGGCATTCTGATCCTGATCACCCTGGCCCTGGCCACCGCCGCCCTGCTGTTGCGACTGCTTGTACTCCATCTCGAACGGCTTCACTTCGATGAAGTAAATGTCGCTTGTCGATTCACTCGCCGCGTCGCGCGCTTTCGCGAAATATGAGATGAAGTCGCCGGGCTTGAGCTTGTATTCCTCGAGGAAGAACGTGTACGCGCCCGTCAACGATTTCGCTGATTCACGCGTGAGATTTTGCAGGTTGACGGTCTTTTCCGCGCCGCCGTTGACGGAGAAGTGCAGGTCCATCGAGACGACGCCGTAATCGTCTTCGGCGCGCGCCTGCGTGAACACTTCTTCGAGGTTCGTCGCTTTCCGATCGCGACCGGGTTTGTCGAAGGAGATCACGGGCGGCTGATCCGAGAGCACTGACACGTCATACTCGTTCGAGCCGCGATAAGCTTCACCGTCGACACTGACGAGCTCGATGTAATAGCTCGTGTCGCCATTCACGGTTAACTGGCCGACGAAGTCTGATCCCTGCAACTGCATGTCAGTCTTCCTGCCGTCAGCAAACACGATGCGCGCGGCCTTCACTTTCCCTGACAGCTTCGCCGTGATCGCGGCCACAGTGCCTTTGAGCGCCGCGATGTCGCCGCCATCTTCAACCGCCTTCGTCGGAAGGTTCGTGAAGGCAGGGAAGTTGAGCGACAGATCGAGTTGCTTGACGAATGGCAGATCGACGACGTTCAGCTTGAACACTTCGGAGCGAACGTTGTTCGACTCGACGAAGTACTCCATCGAATCCTGAATGTTGAAGATCGAGAAACGAAAGTCAGTCTTTGCTTTCGCGGGCTCCATCACCTGCCCCTGGAAATCGTCTTTCGAGCCGATTGGACGAGAGAAAATCGTGACTTGTTGTGAGTCGAAATTGACGAGTGTGGCGATGACGTCCTGGTCTGAGCCTTTCGGAACGCGCGCAGTGCCTGGTCGCACCTTGATGCTCATCGCGTTGGTTGTGGCCGCGAGTGTCGTCGGCGTGACGAGCTGAGCGACGCCTTGCGAGATCTCCTTTGGCCCAAACTTCAATACGCCCACGAAGAGCAGCAGGCTTGCTAGCGCAGCGCCGCCATACAGCATCAGTCGCGAACGGCGGATCACGTTTCCGACGTCGAGCATTCCGGAAACACTGTTGGCGTCCTGGTAGAGACGATTCACGAGCGCGGGCGAGATGTGCGATTGCGCAGTGCCGTTTGAATATTCAACTGCGGTGACCAGACGATCGTCGGCGCCGGGCGAGTGTTCTTCGATCAGGCGTGCGAGCTTCGCGTCGCTGATGCGTTTGAAGAGCGGACGGACGAGAGAAAAATAAATCGTGGCGAGGATCATGAGCAACGCGCCGATACGCAAAGTCAGCAAGGCGCCGCCGTTGTAGCGATAACGATGTGCGGCCCAGCCCGTAAGCAGCAGCAGAGCAGCAACAACACCGACGCTAATCGCAACGCCGCGCAACGAGAGTAACAGTTGGCGGCGCGAGCGTGCTCGACGCAGGAGATCCTGTAATAGATTTGTCTCAGGGCTCATAATCTCTCCCTAATTTCTTCTCTGTGCAACCTCTGTGTTCTCTGTGTCTCTGTGGTAAACAGTCACCACAGAGACACAGAGAACACAGAGGTTGCACAGAGAAAACTTCAACCGATCATCTTCACCATCTTCGTCCGTCGCGCCAGGAATGATTCTGCCAGTAAAAGCAGCAGCGCGACCAGCAATAACGACCACCAAACCCTTTGCCGTCCCTCGACTTGCTCATCGCTCAAATCCCGATTTGCCGCTGCGCCCTCGGCACTACCCGCGCCACCGGTTACGCCCGCCATGAACTCACCGAAGTTTATCTTCGTGAAGTCGCCTTCCGCACCGTCAATATTTACAGCGGCGAAGTCGGGTTGTGAGCTGTAACGCAGACGGTAGAACCCAGGCTCACGCGCGGTCACGAGCAGATCGCCGTCCGGCGTGCTGCGACTCTCCGACAAGCGCGCACCGCCGGGCGTGTCGATCGCGGGCGGAGCCTGCTCATGTCGCTTGCCGACGGTAAACGTCTGCCCTAATCCATACCACGCATTCGCTTCACGCGTCCCTGCATAGCGCACCATCTGATGAATGAACGGCAAGTACAACGGCGTCAGTGGCAGATCGTTCCAGCTTGGTCCTAACGACGAGGTGAACAACAACACGCGTCCTTTTCCTGTTCGTCCTTCGACAAGCGCGGGACTGCCATCTTCAAAACGCGCCAGCACTGCGGCATTGGCGCGCGGCTCGGAACGGAAGTAGCCAATCACACTTGCTGCCGCGAGCCTGCCGCTCTCCTGAAATACTTCGAAGATCGGATGATCGAATTTCACTTCCGTGATCGCAACACTCTCGCCGGCCTTAGTCTGCACTGCTTCACGCAGCGTGGCGGGCGCGATTTGCTGAAGCGAGTTGTTGAAAGTGTCGGCCTGCGTGCGTGGTCCGGTCGAGACGATCATCTGCCCGCCGGCATTCACAAACCTGACGAGCGTATCAGCGAGCGCGGAAGAGATCGGTCCGGCGTCGTTCAAAACCACGAGGGCGTAATCGGAAATGCTCGCCGGATCGACCGATCCGGCGCTCTTGAGCGCGAATGTAAACGGCAGGTCGTCGTTTGTCGTGAGCGCGCTTTGCAGGTGCAGACTGTCGCTCCGCCCGCGCGAAGCGCCTTCGATGATCAACGCCTGCGCCGGAGTCTCGCGCCGGAGAGTGAAATAGAAACGGTTGTCAGGCGCGAAATCACCGGTGGTGAGATCGACGGTGCAACGGTTCGCGCCTTCGTTGAGATTGAACCCCGTAAACTCCACCACACGCGAATCTCGACTGTTGAGACTGATGTCGCGTTTCTCGACTGTCTGCTCGTTGATCTGGAAATCGACCTGGACGTGATCCTTCGGCGTGTCGCTGAAATTACTGACGTGGACCACGAGGTTATCGAGATACTTCTGCCCGAACACGACGCCGCGCGCTTCGACGTTCGTGATCGCAACGTTTGGGGGTGGGTTGTTTCCACCGACATCGAGCGTCGTGAGCTGCGTGTTGTTTGAGAGTTTGAAAGTCGCCGCCGCGGCGGTCCAACCGGGCATCTGGAAATCGGAGATCAGGACGATCCGTTTTGGGCCAGTAGTCTCGATCTCGCCCAACAATGACTCCGCGCCACGCAGCGCCTGTTCGTAATCGGTTCCGTCCCAGCCTGCGCTGAGGCCGCTGATACCGAGTCGCACTCTGTTCTTATCGGCTACGAAGCGGTTCAGAACGATGTAGCGCTTATCAAAACTCATCAGCGCGATTTGTTCATCGTTGCGCGCATCGTCCAGAGCAGTCTCGGCGCGGCGTTGTGCTTCGGCAAACATACCTTCCCGACGCATGCTCAACGAATTATCGACCAGGATCACAGTCGCGCCCGCTGCAGTGTTGTCTTTCGCAGCGCTGCCGCCACTGAAGAACGGGCGCGTAAACGCAATCACGATCAGCAGGATCGCAAGACAGCGCAAAAGCAACAGCAGCAGGTTGTGCAGCGTGCGACGTCGAATCGTGCGCTGCGGCACCTGTCGCACAAAAACGAGCGCAGGGAACTGAACGCGACGCGCACGTGTGCGTCGCACAAGATGCACGAGCACGGGCGCCGCGAGCGCCGCGACGCCGAGGAAAAATAATGGCGTCAGGAACGACATAAAAACTTCGTCGGTTTCTCTTCAGTCAGAGAATAGAACAAGTCAGGAAGAGGGGCTTGCCCCCGCCGTTGCTTGGATTCGAAGAGCGGGGGCAAGCCCCTCTTCCTGACTTGTTCTATTCCAAGCCGCAGAAATCTTCATACTTACTTCCCAGCGCGACGAGATAGGAACGAGAACAACGCGAAATCGAGCGGCTGTTTGGTCGTCAGCATTTCATAGTCGACGTGGTTTGCAGCTGCGCAGCGTCGCATTTCCTCAACGTGCTGCCGCATCCGCTCGCGATAACCGCTCATCACCACGTCAGGCAGCACCGGCATCTGCTCCTGCGTCTCAGCGTCTTCGAGCAACAGCACAGGCTCGTCGAAATTGAAGTCGAGCTCGTTTTGATCAAGCACGTGAAATGCGACGAGGTCGTGGCCTTTAAATCGCAGGTGCTGAAATGCTTCTTGAAGACGCTCGGCCTGATCGTAAAAGTCGGAGATGATGACGACGATGCCGCGCCGCGTCAGTATCTCCGCGAGCTGGTGCAGCGATTCCGCGAGATGCGTTTCGCCTCCCGGTTCGAGCATTGAGAGATTACCGAAGATCGTGCGCATGTGGCCCGTGCGATTGCGCGCGGGAACGTGCGTGTGAACCTTATCGGCGAACGCGACCAGGCCGACGGCGTCCTGCTGTCGATTGAGTAGATACGCGAGCGATGCCGCCAGAAACTGCGCGTACTGAAGCTTCGTTACAGAGCTTTCGTGCGCGTAGTTCATCGATGCGCTCGTATCGACGAGCAGGTGACACTGCGTGTTCGTGTCGGCCCGATATTTTTTGATGAAGTAACGATCGGTGCGCGCGAGCAGACGCCAGTCGAGATAGCGTAGATCGTCGCCCGCGTTGTACTGCCGATACTCGGTGAACTCAGTCGAGAAACCCGTGAACGGTGAGCGATGCAAGCCCGACATGAACCCTTCGACAACAGCACGCGCAAGCAACTCGAGTGAGCCGATGCGTCCGAGCAGCTCGGGATCGAGAAATCGTGCTGGTGTTGTTGCTGGTTGCATGCTTTGAATAGGTCCTATAAGTCCTATAGGACCTATAAACCGCTTTTGGGCTCCGGTACCGTCTCAATCAATTTCTTAATCACCTGATCGGAATCAACCTTCTCTGCTTCAGCCTGGAAGTTCAGCAGCACACGGTGGCGCAGCACCGCAGGCGCGACGGCGCGAACATCTTCACACGAGACGTTGTACCGGCCACGCAATATCGCGCGCGCCTTGCCGCCAAATATCAGAAACTGCGAAGCACGCAACGAGGCGCCCCACGTCACCCACTTGTTCACGAAATCTGGCGCAGGCGCAGTTCCCGGACGGCTTGCATTCACCAACCGCACGGCATAACGCGCGACAGTGTCGGATGCGGGCACCTGTCTCACGAGCCGCTGAAAAGCAATGATCTCCTCCGCCGACATCAACCGCTGAAAATCGTAATCCTGCGGCGACGTCGTTTGCTTGACGACCGCGACCTCCTCCTCTTCAGGCAGGTACCCAATCTTCACATTGAACATAAAACGATCGAGCTGTGCTTCGGGAAGTGGATACGTACCTTCCATCTCGATCGGGTTCTGCGTCGCCAGCACGTGAAACGGTCGCGGCAGATCGTAACTAACACCCTGCACAGTGACACGACCTTCCTGCATTGCTTCAAGCAGCGCGGCCTGAGTTTTTGGCGGCGTGCGATTGATTTCATCAGCGAGGACGATGTTCGCGAATATGGGGCCATGAATAAACTGCATCCTGCGATGACCAGTGGCGCGATCCTCCTCGATGATTTCGGTGCCGGTGATGTCGGCCGGCATCAGGTCGGGAGTGAACTGGATCCGTTTGAACGAGAGGTCGAGCACGTTGGCGATAGTCCGCACGAGCAGCGTCTTAGCCAGACCGGGAACGCCCGTGATGATCGAATGACCACCGACGAAG
>Ga0207694_10004066_pt1 | contig 11500 bp, 11 predicted proteins | sample KBSC34metaG_FD_184353 | JGI IMG/M metagenome (GOLD analysis project Ga0207694, IMG submission 184353) | Corn rhizosphere microbial communities from Kellogg Biological Station, Michigan, USA - KBS C3-4 metaG (SPAdes) (version 2) | ecosystem: Host-associated > Plants > Roots > Rhizosphere > Soil...
GGTCGGCAGTGGAGATCGCTGATGAAGGAAGTTGTGTCGACGCGGGAAGGGGTGAGGAGGTTCCGGGATGCCGATTGATCCTAAAGCTGAGCGCCAAAAGGTGACTAGGCACGAGCAGCACGCTGCCCTCGATTGGATGATCGAGCACCGCGACGCAATAGCTGCTCATATCGAGGAGGGTTTCGCTCAGGCCGAACGCGGTGAATTGATCGATGGAAACGATGTGATCGCGATGCTTCGAAGGCGCAGGAGCTTGAAGGGCCGCTAGTCCGCGCGGTCACCGCAGTGCCGCCGGTATGGAATAATGGGTGCAAGGTAATGGAAGAAATCACCCTTCAAGTTCAGCGTGACGAGCAATCCGGCTGGCTTGTGGCGTCATGGGACGACCCAGATGGCGGCGGTATCACAACGCAAGGGCAAGATCTCAGCGATTTGCAGCAGCAGATCACCGAGGCGGTTGCGGTTCACTTTGACGATGGAGCCGCTCCTCGCCGCATCCGCATCCACTTCGTCAGTGATCCCATTCTCGTGCAGGCATGAAGTTGCCCCGTGATGTCTCGGGGGCCGAGGCAGTTCGAGCGCTAGAGCGGCTGGGCTTCTTGACTACGAGACAAACGGGTTCGCATGTCCGGATGACCAAAGCCAATTGGCGCGTCACCGTACCGATGCATCGTAACTTGGTTGTCGGAACGCTTCAAAATATTCTTCGTCAAGCGAATGTGAGTTTAGAAGATTTTGTCAATGCCCTTTAGCGTCATGCGCTGTCAAGCAGTTGGCTTCAATGATCAACCCGCAAAATGCTTCAACAAAAGTGACTCACTGAACGCAATACAGCTTTCAACCTGCGAGCGATCGACGATTTTCCAATCGGCGTGTAAGCTATCATTGCGGAATTTAAGATAGCTCTGAGCAGTGCCGACTTGCCCACCTTTTAGGACCCCTGCATCCTTTAGTTTGTTGATTACATCTTCCAACTTGGGACGATCTATCACACCCGCAAATTCCTCACCCATTCTTCTTATGAGGCCTTCATACGCCGCTGCGCTCAAGACGGCGGCTGCGTTTTTCGCCTCTTCCGTGCGATCGACGAGAATCTCTTTCGCGAGGCGAACTAGTGCCTCCAAGATCTCGCCCGCGATGGCAACTCTTACTCTGACGATTAAACCACCTTTAAGTTCCGCAGTAGTGTTCCGTATTGCGCCGACCGCGTGCTGCCGAAGGTTGAAGTCCATGTTGCGGGGGTTTGGCGAAGTCTTAGCGATGGCCGCGCATCCTTCTCGAAATTGTCGTATCTGAGGACTCTCCGAGCCATAGAGCGCGGACATCATCGACGTAGCAAATTGGACTGCTTCTGAGCCCCCGCTCAGCACACTTTGCTGAAGGATTTCCTCCGCTCTCTTCAGCCACAATTCAGAATTGTCACTCAATCCGAAGCCTCCCTTACTCGCTACCGTAGGCCGCGTTTATTGTTACCGCTGGCGACTCTGGTCTTTCAGGCTTTTGTAAGCCGCTTCGACGAACATGTCGGTGGTCCAGGGGCCGGTGTCGGCGCCGAATTCGGGATCGTAATCGAGCGTCGGGCGGGCGGCTTTGATTTGGTCCAGGGTCATGCCCTTTTTGATCATGTTCTGGATGCGGTCGCGGAAGATGGTTAGCATGTCGCGGTATTCGACCAGGTCGGCTTCGTCGCTGATGCGGCCGTGGCCGGGGATGATCATGGTGCCTCCTTCTTCGTGGTGGGCGGGGACGGCGATGTCCAGCATCAGGTTCAGTCCATCGATGATGCCTTGGAGAGTGCCTCCTTTTTCGAGATCGATTACGGGGTAGGCGTCGGTTACGTAGAGGTCGCCGGCGGCGATTACGTCGGCGCGGCGGAAGTGGACGAAGCTGTCGCCGTCGGTGTGGGCGTTGGGGATGTGATGGATACGAATCGCTTCGCCGTTGTAATAGATTTCGCGTTCATCGTTGGAAAAAGTATCGCTGGGCCAGGCGTCGACGGGCCAGGGGGATTTGCTGCCGGTGGGGGCGCTCATGCGGTTCACTACGTTTTCATGGGCGATGGATTTCATGGTGCCCATGGCCGTGGAGCCGGGGGTGTTCACAATGGGCAGGTTGGACGAAGTGCCTGCGGCTTTCGCCATGCTTTCGTTGCCGCCGGCGTGGTCGCGGTCGATGCTGGTGTTGATCAGGTACTTGATGGGTTTGTCGGAGAGTTTGCGGACGGCGGCTAGCATTTGTTCGGTTACGGCGCCGGTGCCGGAGTCGACAATCGTCACGCCTTGGGTGCCGGTTTCTACTGTGATGTTAGCGCCGGCTCCTGCGATCAGGTAGACGCCGTTTTGTACGGGGTAGACTTCGACTTTGCCGACTTCGCGGCGGTGTTGGTTTCCTTGTTTTGCAGGGGCGGAGAGGAGTCGCATGTTGGAGCGGTATTCGGGATAGGTGGATTCAGCGCCTCCGCGGACGGCTACGGCGGGGGCGTGGGTGCGGTCGATGAATTCGTGGAGGAAGGCGTTTTCGCCGGGGAGGTGGTGGGGGACTTCACCCTTGGGACGGTTCACTACTTCGACGACGTATTCGCAGGGCCACAGCCAGTTGATGTTCTGGTTGATGTTGAGGATGAAGTCGTCGGACTTGATGAGGGGTTCCGTTAGGTAGACGGGGTCGGTGACGATGCTGATGTGGGACAAGCGGTTGCCGTGGCGGATGAAGTGTTCGGTGAGCGTGGCCATGTCGCTTTCGGGGAGGCCGTTGCGGCGGAGCCAGCCCATCTTGATGTGCGTGGTGGTGACGGTGAGGATGTTGCCTTCCCACTTACCCGTGGAGAATCCCATCCAGGTGTGGGGTGCGTAGTCGGGCGGGTGCGGGCGGCCATCCATCCAGACGGTGCGGGTTTGCTCGTAGGTGCTGATGTACATCTTGATGGCGATGACTTGCTGGGTGTCGGGGTCCTTGTCTTCCCACAGGCGGAAGGCCATGGGGCCGCGGTAGATGTAGGACACGATGTGCACGCGGCATTGCTGTTCCTGGAGCGTGAGGCGGGAGGCGTCCCAGCTATCGGCGCGCAGGCGGGCCGCGTCGTTGATGGGGATGCCGAGGTAGTCGCCGAGGTCGGGGCCGACGCTGCGTTCGGTGGCGTCTTCGTGGGTGAGGGGCTGCCATTCGCCGGTCAAGAGGACTTGGGCGGAGAGGGTTGTGCTGAGTAGGAGGAATAAGAAAGACCGCATCAGATAAAGTCTACCTTGGTAGAATCGCAACGTGATGCGAGAACGGTTGCGCATCACGAAACGGTGGAGGGACGCGATGGGTTCTCAAGAAGACGGGATTACGCGGCGGGAACTGGGTGCGCTGGCGGCGACGGCGCTGGCGGCTGCGCCGCAACTGGGAGCACAGAATCCGGCGGAACCGGTTCTCGACATCGCGGAGTGGAGTTACTTCTGGGTCGGCGTGGAGAAGATTTCGACGGCGCGTGGAACGCTGTGCAACGGGATGCAGATGTACGTCGAGTATTGGATTCCGGCGCAGGTCCGCCATCCTTATCCGGTGGTGCTGGTACATGGCGGATATGGGCAGGGGACTGACTGGATCAGCACTCCGGATGGGAAGCGCGGGTGGGCTTCGCTGCTGGTGGAGCAGGGGTACAAGGTTTATGTGGTCGACCGGCCGGGGCAGGGGAGGCCCCCTTACTTTCCTTGGTTCCACGGGTATTTCGATGAGCGGGCGCAGACGTTTGAGGCTGCGGCGAAGGAGTTGGGTCGGGATGTGAACGATCCGGTGGTGGCGCAGGCGGTGGCTTCGAAGGGGCAGCCGATGGCGAACAATGCCGTCACGCAAAATATTTGGCGGACGCGGGGGGCGATGTTGCTGGATCAGATTGGTCCGGCGATTTTTGTTACGCGTGGGGATGGTGCGGTGCTGGCTTCTGTGACGGCGCAGGAGCGGCCGAATTTGATGAAGGGGATTGCGGCGATTGAGGCACCTGCGGGGATGGTGGGGAAAGCTGGGAGTGTGCCAGTAGTCGAGAATCCGGATTTGCAGGGCTTGCAGAAGTGGATGGAGTCGCTGGCGCCCGCTGCGGTTATAACGGAAAACAATGCGCATCCTAATCATGAATCGACTGCTTTGAAGTTGGCGGATCAGGGGTGCTTTTGGGTGGGCGTGCAGCGGAAGAAGATGTCTTACGGCACGATTCCGATGGGGCAGACTTATGTGCAGTACATGATTCCCGCGGAGAAGAAGCATCCGTATCCGATCGTGATGGTGCATGGCGGGGGCGGGCAGGGGATGCACATGATGGGGATCGGGCGGCGGCCTGGCTGGGTGCATTATTTCGTGCAGGCGGGATATGCGGTGTATTGGATTGATCGGCCGGGGTTTGGGAGATCGCCGTATCATCCGGATGCGCTGGGGCCCAGTCATTTGCGTAATGTTCCTCCTTATGAAGGGCTGATTCAGAGCACGGCGGTGTTCAATACTTCGCAGTGGCCGGGGCCGGGTGGGATGAACGATCCGTTGGTGGATCAGTTCATGGCTTGCGAAGTGGGCAACGTCGCCGATGAGGCGTTCCATACGGAGCTCAATATTCGCGGTGGGGTGGAGTTGCTGGATCGCATCGGGCCGTGCATTTTGTTGACGCATGCGTTCGGCGGGTTCTGGGGCTGGGTGGTCGCGGATCAGCGGCCGAAGTTGGTGAAGGCGATTTTGGCGATGGAGATTAATGGGAATCCGTTCGCGGCGCAGTTGAAGTGGGGGGTGACGGCTACGCCGATGACCTATGATCCTCCGGTGACGGATGTGGCGCAGTTCAAATTGGTGGATACGGTGACGCCTGCGGATTCGCCGCGGCCGGTGGTGTCTCCGTTCAAGCTGCAAGCCGAGCCGGCGCGAAAGTGGAAAAACTTGCAGGGGATTCCGATGGGATGGTTGACTAGCGAATTTGGCGGCGGCGGGTCAGCGGCGGCTAATGTGGCGTTCTTGAAGCAAGTGGGATGCCCGGCGGAAATGCTGCGGCTGCGCGATTACGGGATTCTGGGTAATGGCAACCTGATGCTGCTGGAAAAAAACAATCACGAAGTTTTTGGTGTATTGCGCGACTGGCTGGACCGAAAACTTTAGGCCTCGATTCTTAATCCACTCCATAAGAATTTTGGATTGGACCGCGGTTGGCTTACAGCATAGGCTCGAATAGATGGTGGATGGCGAGGCCACACATATTGGGGTTCCGCTGTTCCACCGGATCAGCCGAATTGCAAACTCTGACTTTTCTCTGGACGAAGTCCTGGGACAGATTGTCGGGCTGGCGGCTGAGATCTTGCGCTGCGATGCCTGCCTGATTTATCTGCACGAATCGGCGACCGGAGACTTCGTGCTGCGCGCTTCCCAGCTTCCGCACGCTTATGGCGCGGCGACTTTGCGGGTGAGGCTCGGCGAAGGTGTGACAGGATGGGTGGCGGAGCACCAGATCATCGTGGCTCTGGGGGCGAATGCTGCCAAAGATCCGCGCTTCAAAACTTTCGCGACATTGGTGGAAGACACTTATGAGGCGCTGTTGTCGGTTCCGCTGATCAATCGCGGCAAGACGATCGGCGTCATTAATATTCATCATCGCGATCCACGTCCGCATAGCGAGGAAGAAATCAACGCCATCGCTTTCATCGGCCAGCAACTCAGCAGCGCGCTCGCGAAGAACCTCTTGGAAGATGAGAATGCACGGCTGGCGGAACAGTACCGTCGCGAAGAGCAGCGGCGGGCGAACTTGGAAGAGTTGATCGCGCAGCGAACGGCGCAGTTGCGGGCCACCAACGAAGAGCTGAAAACTGCCAAAGAGCAAGCGGAAGAAATGGCACGGCTGAAGAGCGAGTTTCTGGCTAACATCAGCCATGAGATTCGAACACCCATGAACGGCATTATGGGGATGACGGCGCTGGTGCTCGATAGCGAGCTGGAACCGGAGCAGCGCGAGTTTTTGCAGATCGTCAAGAACTCGGCGGATTCGCTGTTGGGGTTGATCAATAACATTCTGGATTTTTCGAAGCTGGAAGCGCGCAAGGTCACGCTGGACGAGGCGGCGTTTGAGCTGGAAACAGAGATCGGCGAGACGATTCGGACGCTGGCGATGCCGGCGCAGGAGAAAGGGCTGGAGCTGGCTTATGAGGTCGCGCCCGAGGTCACGCCGTGGATCAAGGGCGATGCGCAGACTCTGCGCCAAGTGCTGGTCAATCTGATCGGCAACGCGATTAAATTCACGGAGCAGGGCGAGGTGGTCTTGCGGGTGCTACGGGATGCGGGCGCCGGGAAAAGCGATCACGTGACGCTGCATTTCGCTGTGACGGATACCGGCATCGGGATCGCGCGTGACAAGCAGGAGAAAATCTTTGGGGCGTTTGTGCAGGCTGATGGGTCGAGCACGCGGCTGCACGGCGGCACGGGGCTGGGGTTGGCGATCAGCTCGAATCTAGTGGAGTTGATGGGCGGGACGATTTGGGTGGAGTCCGAGCCGGGCAAGGGCAGCACGTTCCACTTCACGGCGCGTTTCGGGCGCGTGGCCGAGGCGAATCCGCAGCAGGCGCCGGCAGGTGCGGAGGATCTTATCGACATGCCGGTGCTGGTGGTGGACGATAACGCCACCAATCGCAAAATCCTGATGGAGACTTTGCGGCGTTGGGGAACGCAGCCGGTGGAGGCCGCCAGTGGTTTCCAGGCGCTCGAAATTTTCCGGGGGGCGGCGCGCGATGGACGGCCGTTTCGCTTGATTCTGTCGGACGTACAGATGCCGGGGATCGATGGGCTGGAATTTGCGCGGCGGTTGCTGGGTCAAACTCCGCCGCCGATCGTAATGCTGAGTTCGGTGGGACGCCATATTAGCCCGGCGATGTGTCAGGAGTTGGGGATTTCGATGTATTTGACTAAACCGGTCACGTCGTCCTCGCTGTTTGACGCCATTAATAAGGTGGTGCACGTTGCGGCGGAGGAAGTGCCGGCGGATACCCCGCTTCCTGCGGCAGGCGGTTCTGCGGCAGAGCCTCGGATATTGGTGGCGGATGATGATTCGAACAACCGGGTATTGGTCACGAATATTCTGAAGCGGAACGCTTACCAGGTGGTGCTTGCGCGGGATGGGCTGGAAGCGGTCGATTTGTTTTCGCGCGGGGCGGCGGATCTAATCTTGATGGATTTGCAGATGCCAAAACTGGGAGGTCTCGAAGCGACGGCGGCGATCCGCAAGCGGGAAGCTCCGGGAAAAGCGCGGATACCGATCATTGCTTTAACGGCGCACGCCATGGCGGGGGATCGCGAGCGGTGTCTGGCGGCCGGCATGGATGACTATCTTTCGAAGCCGGTGCGCGCGAACGACCTGTTGGCGAAGATCGCGCACTTTACCCAGCTAGCAGCTCAATCGCAAAGCCTGCCAGGACCACGCTGATCCACGACAACATAGAGGCCGCGGCGGAAACGCGCAGGGTTTGTGCCGGAGTCGACGGGTCTAGCGCGAAACGGCGGTGCGCGCCGAAGTGATAGGTCAGCGCGACCACCAATAGCAGCAGCTTCAATTTGAACGGGGTGCTTTCGGCGAACTTCATGGCGGAGGTCATGAAGAGCACTGGTCCGGTGATGAATTGTGCGGCAATTCCGGTGAAGGTGATCGGGGACAAGCCGGCGGCCACTTGCGGGACGGGTTCCTGGCACAGGATGCGGCCGAAGATGCGGAGGTTGAGGATCAGCATGGATCCGAAGACCAGAATCAGGCCGGCGATGTGCAGGATTTCGACCGACGGGTAGGGCCACTTGGCGCTGCGCATGAACAGGCTGAGGGCGTTGTACTGGCACCACTCGATGAAGCCGTTCATACGGCGTAATCCAGGGTGTAGCCGATGGCGCGTCCTGCGGCCATGATGCAGAACCACAGCAGGATCGACAGAGTTCCGGCGACGCGGGCCTGCAGGGGCGTGGTGGGGGCGCGATCCCACTCCTCCACTTTGCGGTAGATGGTTAAGTGGAAGATGAGTACGTTTAAACCGGCTAGCAAGAGGGCCGCCACTTTGATACGGAAAAAGACGCTGGTGTAGAGGCGGCCGGCTTCTATCGCCACCAGCAGGGAGCCGCTGAGGAACATGACGGTGAAGCCTCCCCAAGTCCACGGCAGAAGGCTTTTGCCGACTTGGGAAACGGGGGCACGGCGGAGGCCGATTCCCAGGAGCCGCAGATCCCAGAACACGATGGTGCCGGCCGCGATCAGCAATCCCAGCAAATGAACCAGATTGAGCGCCGCGAACCAGTACATGGATTCCCGCATGGCGGTTCCCATGCGCGAGGCTTCGATCGCTTTGGCCACATCGTAGAGCGACATTCCCTGCTTAGTGTGACACGATTGGGTTAGAGGCGCAGTGCAACATTTCCATGCAGAGCAGTGGCTGGACCGGCCGGCGCGGAGGGCGTGGGAACGCGAATTTTCGATGACGTCGATTATAAACTGCCGTTGGGTCTGCGGGGCCGTGTGGTCGAAGCACTATGGGCGCGGCGAGAGATCGTCAAAATATTCGGCTACCGCACGGAAGTGATTAGCCGCCGATTTTCGTAAACTGAAAGAAAGGAATCGCACTCATGTCCACCATTTCGAGCACCGTTGAAAATCCGCTCAAGCAGCTCACTCGCTTCGGGCAATCCATTTGGCTGGATTATATTCGCCGCAGCTTGATGACTAGCGGGGAACTCCGCCGCATGGTCGAAGAGGATGGTCTGGGAGGGATGACATCCAACCCTTCCATCTTCGAGAAAGCCATCGAGGGCGGGGAAGAATACGCCGATTATTTGGAGCAGTTGCGGGCGGACAAATCGCTGGATGCCAAAGGCGTCTACGAGCGTCTGGCGATTCGTGACATTCAAGATGCGGCCGACGTGCTGCGCCCGGTGTACGCCAGGACCAACCGGCGGGACGGCTATGTGAGTTTGGAGGTAGCGCCGTATCTGGCGCACAAGACTCAGGACACCATCGACGAAGCGCTGCGCTTGTGGAAGACGGTGGACCGCCCCAACGTGATGATTAAAATCCCGGGAACACCCGCGGGTGTTCCCGCGATTGAAACTGCATTACGGGAAGGTGTGAACGTTAACGTGACTTTGCTGTTCGCGCAGGAGATGTACGAAGAAGTGGCGTGGGCCTATGTACGTGCCCTGGAGCAGCGGGCCGCGGCGGGTCAGGACCTGGCGGGGATGGCGGGCGTCGCTAGTTTCTTCGTGAGCCGGATCGATACGGCGGTGGATGCGTTGCTGGATGCGCGGCTTCCGCAGGCGGATGACGGGCGGCGGAAATTGCTGGAATCGGTTCGCAGCAAGGTGGCCATTGCGAACGCCAAGCTGGCGTATGAACGCTACCAGCGCATTTTCTCGGGGCCGCGGTGGGACGCGCTGGCGGCCAAGGGAGCGCAAACGCAACGAGTGCTGTGGGCCAGTACGTCGACGAAAAATCCTAAGCTGCGGGATGTGTTGTACATCGAGGAACTGATCGGCAAGGATACCGTGAACACGATACCTCCGGCGACTTACGACGCGTTCAAGGATCACGGCCGGCCGCGCGCGTCGCTGACAGAGGACGTGGAAGGCGCGCGCCGCGTGATGGCGGATCTGGCAGCGACCGGGATCTCCATGGAGTCAGTGACGGCGGACTTAGTGACTGCCGGAGTGAAACAGTTCGAGGATGCGTTCACCAAACTGCTGGCGGCGGTTCAATAACGATGACTTCACTGAACTATACTCTTCCGCCTGCATTGGCGCAGGCGGTTGCGGAGAATCTACGCGCGTGGGAAAGCGGCGATCGCGTGGCGCGCATGTGGGCCGGCGATGCGAAAGTCTGGACGGGCACGGACGAAGCGCAATGGCTGGGATGGCTGCGGGTCACCGGCGAGCAACTGGCGCAAAGGCAGCGCTTCGAGCAATTTTCGGCCGGAGTCAAGGCGGCGGGATACAAGAACGTACTGCTGCTGGGCATGGGCGGATCGAGCTTATGTCCGGAAGTGCTGCGACTGTCGTTTGGGGACAACCCCGGGTTTCCGGATCTACACGTGCTGGATTCGACGGACCCCGCACAGGTAGCGGCTACAGAAAAGAAGATCGATGTGGCGCGCACGCTGTTTATCGTTTCGAGCAAGTCGGGGTCGACGCTGGAGCCGAATATCTTCAAGCAATATTATTATGAACGCGCGGGGCGCGATGGCAAGCGCTTTGTGGCGATCACGGATCCCGGCTCGCACATGCAAAAGGTGGCGGAGCAGGATGGCTTCGGCCACATCTGTTTTGGATTGCCGTCGATTGGCGGCAGGTATTCCGCGCTGTCGGATTTCGGCATGATTCCGGCGGCGGCGATGGGGATTGATGTGGGTAAGTTGCTGGCAGGGGGCGATGCCATGGCGAAAGCCTGCGCGGCGCCGAAGGACAATCCGGGGCTTACGCTGGGAGTGCTGCTCGGGACGCTGGCCCGTGCGGGACACGACAAATTGACGCTGCTGGCGTCGCCTGCGATTCACGATTTGGGAGCTTGGCTAGAACAACTGGTGGCGGAATCGACGGGCAAGGAGGGGAAGGCCATCATCCCCGTTGATCGCGAGCCGCTGGGAGCGCCGGCCGTCTACGGGACAGACCGGATCTTTGTATATCAAAGACTGACATCGGCTCCGGACGCGGCGCAGGATCGTGCCATTGACGCGTTGGAAGCCGCGGGACATCCGGTGATTCGCATCGCCATGGCCGACGCTTACGATTTGGGCCGCGAGTTCTTCCGCTGGGAGTTCGCTACGGCGGTCGCGGGGGCGATCCTGGGCATCAATCCGTTCAACCAGCCGGACGTCGAAGCCAGCAAGATCGCCACCAAGAAGCTGACCAGTGAGTTTGAAGCCACCGGCTCATTGCCGGCGGAGGCGCCGGGGATCGATGAAGACGGAATCAAAGTCTTTGGACCGACGGCGGGTTCGACGCTCGCCGATAGTCTGCGGACGCATTTGAATTCGATCCAGGCTAACGACTACTTCGCGCTGCTGGCGTATATCGAAATGAACCCAGGGCACGAGGCTGCATTGACCGCGATGCGCCAGCGGGTACGCGATGCCAAGCGGGTAGCGACGTGTCTGGGATTTGGTCCGCGTTTCCTGCACTCAACCGGACAAGCTTATAAGGGTGGACCGAACAGCGGCGTGTTCCTGCAGATCACCGCCGACGACGCACGTGACCTGGCGATTCCGGGGGCGAAATACACCTTCGGCATCGTCAAAGCAGCGCAGGCGCGGGGCGATCTGGCGGTGCTGCGCGAACGAGGGAGGCGGGCACTGCGGATTCATCTGGGCGCCGACGTGGATGGCGGGCTGAAAAAACTCGCGGCGGCGCTGGAACGCGCGTTACAATAAAAGTTCACGCCAATTTTCCCAAAGGGCCGGTAGCTCAGTTGGTAGAGCATCGCACTTTTAATGCGGTGGTCGCGGGTTCGAGTCCCGCCCGGCTCACCATTTCGACC
>Ga0207694_10004072_pt1 | contig 11490 bp, 8 predicted proteins | sample KBSC34metaG_FD_184353 | JGI IMG/M metagenome (GOLD analysis project Ga0207694, IMG submission 184353) | Corn rhizosphere microbial communities from Kellogg Biological Station, Michigan, USA - KBS C3-4 metaG (SPAdes) (version 2) | ecosystem: Host-associated > Plants > Roots > Rhizosphere > Soil...
CTTTTGACACCGCCGCCGAGAATGATGCCGAGTCCGAGACCGAAAGCCATCTCCATCAGGTACGCGAAGTGGTTCTTGTTGATGAACTGCCCATATCCTTGATTCTGTTTGAGCAAAGGCAAAAGAAATCCGGTCTGTTGTTGTGTGCTGTGTCGGAGTATTCCGAAGACGGCGCTCACGACAGCGATGGCGAGGACCGTGTAGACAAGCACGCGCATGCGCCGCTCCGTACTTGCATAGTTGTAAAGCAACGCGAGGAACACAGTGAGCGCGAGCATCTGAAGCGTAAAAAAGCGCGTTTGATACGGATCGGCGCTGATTGCATTCCAGACTGAAAGACTTGCTTCCGTGCGTGCGCCGAGTGAGAGTGTTTGCAGAAATGCTAACGCTGAAAGTGCGAGCATCGGGAGTAAAACTGATCTGCCGCGAATCTCGATGCTGCCAGTGATCAGGCTTTCGATAAGCGCGAGTATGCAGATTGCGAAGACTGCGCACAGGAAAGCCGCCTTCCACCACGGCTCAACCGTGCCGTATGGGATCGGAGTGAGAGCGATCAGGGCGATAAGAGCACCGAATACTAGTTTGTTTAGCAAATTCTTACTTTGTGTTTTACAGGATTTTCAGGATTATCATGTGCATCCTGTTAATCCTGTAATCTTGTAAAAACTGACTCGCAAAAAACGCTAGCTCAATCTCCTGCACCGGCCACGAGCATCAAACCAGGTTCTTCATCCATCGCAAAGATCCGCACCGTCGCATCAGTGAACTCACGTCTGAATCGATCCGCGAGGTAATTCATATCCACCAGCAACGGCTCACTCTCAACGCTGCGGTAAAAATTCAGCCAACCCCACTCCACGCCGTCCTTCACGAGCGGCAAACGAATGCTCCAGTCTCCTGCTGACGGCTCAACTTCATCCGGCCACGACCAGTAAACCTGCCTGCGGCCTGGGGGACTGATCTCCGCACTCGCAAAACTGAACTGTCCGAACTCCAGCAACTGCCGCACTGCTTCAAACATCTCGTCCAGATTCGACGCCTTCGACACCGCCACCGCAGCGCGACGCACACGAATGTTATTCGCCACACGCAAACGACGATCGCCAACAGTCCTCTTGACGCCCGCACGCAGTTCGTCAACCTCGTGATAACGCAGGTGGCCCACCGCGATGATCACCGCCACCGAGATCACAAACATCATGAACCCCGTCAGCTTCGATCCCGTCGCGGGAAAGATCAGCGCCAGCAAACCGAACAGCAAACACACGCCGTAAAGCACGAGCGCCGCGCGACGCTGCGACCAGCCGCGCGCGAGCAGCATGTGATGAATGTGCTCGTTGTCACCCTGAAACACAGGCTTGCGACTCAGCAGCCGGCGTCCCATTGTCATCGTTGTATCGACCACAGGAAATCCAAACGCGAGAATCGGCACGACGATCGCGACCGCTGTTGTCGCCTTCTGAGTTCCTAACACCGAGAGCGCCGCGAGCAGGAAACCTGTAAAAAGCGATCCGGAATCGCCGAGGAATATCGATGCGGGATTGAAGTTGTAACGTAGAAATCCTGCGAGCGCGCCGCACAATACGAGCGCCACCACGATCGTCAACGGCCGGTCCTGCGAAACGGAAACGCCAAGGATCACGAGTGAAGCAAACAGCGCCGCGCCGGACGCGAGCCCGTCAAGTCCGTCGATGAGATTGAATGCATTCGCGATGCCGACGAGCCACACCACCGTCACGATGAACGACACGACAGCAGGCAAATGCCACGAGCCGAAGAGCGGAATCGAGAGCGCGTCGATGCGACCACCCATCGCGTAGAACAGCGTTGCGATGAGGCCGAGCCCGATAAACTTCACGACTGCATTCGCGCCGCGCAAGTCGTCATACGCGCCGAGCAACAGGACGAGAGTTGCGGGAATGAGGAGGGTGAGGATCTCGGATTTCATGCCGCTGAGCCTTTGTGTCAGCAAGTTGTCCCAGAACCACAGCAAAGAGAGCGCAAACAGGCACGAGACATAAAGCGCGATGCCGCCGAGTCGAGGAATAGCGATGCGATGAATGCGCCGGCCGTCAAGCGGTACATCGAGCAGCTTGTACCTTTGGCAGAGCCGTCGGATGAGAGGAGTTGTGACTAGTGAAGCTACAGTCGCGATCAGGAAGAGGGCGAAGTAAGTTTTCAACGTGATTACCCCGGTATTTGTTAGACAGGATTTACAAGATTAGCCGGGATTACATGTTAATCCTGAAAAATCTTGTAAATCCTGTCCGGTTTCGATGACGTCGATCAGTTGAGGCAAGAGCGTGTGTTTAGCGAAAGAGATGACCGGTTGCCGCTCATGTTGTTTCATCGCTTCGCGAACGGCTTTGATCACACCATTAACATCGCCATGATTTGTGATGAAGAACTTGCCCTGCTGCCGCGAGGCGATGTCAGTCACGTGGCTCGGTGTTGGGCCAATGTAAAGTGTTGGCGCGCCGATCGACATGATGTTGTAAACCTTGCACGGATGAACGATCCCGACAAACTCGTCGCCCATCACCACCACATGCAGATCCGCCGCTGATAAAGAACTGGAAAGCTCGTTCAGTGGTTGATACGGTAAACACTTCACATTTGACAGATGCGCCGCGAGCTCACGGACTTTGATCTGCTCACTGCCGCCACCGATGAAGCAGAAGACAATCTCCGGTCGGTCCTGGAGTACGCGCGCAGCGTCGAGGAGGGTGTCGAGCGGATGACATGGACTGTGATTGCCCGAGTACATCACCACGAACTTCTCGGCTAGGCCGTGTCGTAGTCGAAACTCTTCCCTTCCCGTCGTGGAAAATTGAACGTGATCGTCGTGCGCCCACGGCGGCACAACCACGATGCGCGCCGAGTCGACGCCTTTCGCGATTACACGTTCCTTCATGAAACGATCGAGCACGATCGTGCGCGACGCCACTTCAGCGCTGTAGTTCAGCAAACGTTGCAACACGCGACTCGCTACCGATTTCTCGTCGAGCCATCCGGCGGCGATCGCTTCGTCCGGATTCAGATCCATCACCCAGAAACAGAAGCTTCCGCCTTTGAGCTTCACAAAGAGCGCGCCGAGAAACGAGATCAAAGGTGGTGACGTGAGGGCAACGACGACGTCGAAACGTCGCAAGGTAAGCAAACGCAGCAAGCACACAAACAGAAAGCTCGCGAAATTCAAGGCTCGACGCCAGCGATTATTTTTTCCGAATGAGAGCGATGGAATGCGAATGATGTCGACGTCGTTCCAGATCTCACGACGTTTGAAGCGCGTTGCTGGATCGTCGTAGCCGCGATCGCTCGCGATGACCGTTACCTCGTGACCACGCGCCGTGAGAGCGGTAGCAAGATCCGTGAGGTGTTGCGCCGTGGAGACCACATCAGGATAAAAACATTGGTTGAGGAGGAGAATTCTCAAAGAATCAACGGGCGGCTACAGACTAGAACAAGTCAGGAAGAGGGGCTCGCCCCCGCCCGTCCAATCCAAGCAACAGCGGGGGCAAGCCCCTCTTCCTGACCTGTTCTAGTTCTGACTTGTTCTAATCCCTGGCCACCCGTTCTGGTTATCTACACGTTAACTCGTCTCTTAAAATCTTCCACAGTTCGCTTCAAACCGTCACGCAAAGGAATCGTCGGGTTCCACCCGAGCGCGCTTTGTGCGCGCGTGATGTCGGGCTTGCGCTGGCGTGGATCGTCCGCGGGCAACGGCAAATACGTAAACCCCGACTTCGAGTCGCACGCCTTTATCACTTCTTCCGCGAGCTGCATGATCGTGAACTCACCCGGATTGCCGAGATTAACCGGCTCGTGCAAATCGTCCACGTTCATCAACCGAATCAATCCCTCAATCAGATCTTCGACGTAACAGAACGAGCGCGTCTGCTGCCCTTCGCCGTAAAGCGTCAACGCCTGATCTCGCAACGCCTGCACAATGAAGTTTGAAACCACGCGGCCATCGTCTTCCAACATTCGTGGCCCATAAGTGTTGAAGATCCGCGCGATGCGAATGTCGACCTTGTTCTGCCGGTGATAATCCATCATCAGTGTCTCAGCAATGCGCTTGCCTTCGTCGTAACACGAGCGGATGCCAATCGGATTAACGTTGCCCCAGTAATCTTCCGTCTGCGGGTGGACCAACGGATCGCCGTACACTTCAGACGTCGACGCCTGGAGAATCCGCGCGCGCACACGCTTTGCAAGACCAAGCATGTTGATGGCGCCCATCACGTTCGTCTTCACAGTCTTCACGGGGTTGTACTGGTAATGTACCGGCGACGCGGGACACGCGAGGTTATAGATCTGATCGACTTCGAGAAGTATCGGCTCGGTGACGTCGTGACGCAGCAGCTCGAAGCACTGATTGTCGAGCAGGTGAAAAATGTTTTCGCGCCTGCCGGTGAAGAAATTATCCAGGCAGAGCACCTCGTGGCCTTCGTTGATGAGCCGCTCGCAAAGATGCGACCCGATAAACCCCGCGCCACCTGTGACTAAGATCCGCATGATCTAAATCCCCCTGCCATAATAGGACCTATAAGTCCGATACGACCAATTGCCTTCTTACTGCAAAATTCCCAAGATACAACACATCCATCTTCGTCTTTCGGAAACACTCGATCGCCTCCTGCGGCGTGCAGACGATCGGCTCGTTCTCGTTGAACGACGTGTTGAGAATCACCGGCACGCCCGTCAACGCATTGAAATCCGAAATCAACCGGTAGTAACACTCATTAACTATTCTCGAGACGGTTTGCAAACGCCCGGAACCGTCAACGTGCGTCACGGCCGGAATCTCATTTCGCCGCTCTTCTTTGACCTGGTAGACCATCAACATCGTCGGCGCGGGATGCGTCTGCTCAAAATAATCGCCGACGCGCTCTTCCAAAATCGACGGCGCAAACGGGCGAAACGGCTCGCGCTTCTTGATCCGGTCGTTGAGAATGTCTTTCATCTCAGCACGTCGCGGATCGACAACGATCGATCTATTACCAAGCGCGCGTGGGCCAAACTCCATTCGTCCCTGAAACCAGCCTACAACCAAACCCGCAGCGATGTCTTGCGCCGCGCGTTTCGTTAACTCCTCGTCATTGTAACTTTCAAACGCCATTTCGGTGTGGTCCAGCGCCGCGCGGATCTCTTCATTAGAAAACTGCGGACCGGTGTAGGCGCCCTCCATCATCTCGCCGCGCTCACGCTTCAGCACGCCATTGTAAATCTGATAACAAACGCCGAGGGCAGTGCCACTATCGCCGGCCGCGGGCTGAACGAAGATACGCTGGAACGGCGTGTTCAGGAGCATTTTTCCGTTCATTACCGAGTTGTATGCGACACCGCCCGCAAGGCCCAGGTCGGTCAATCCCGTGCGCTCATGGAGGTTGTTCAGGACGTGGAATGCGACTTCCTCGAGACGTAGTTGCAAACTCGCGGCGATATCACGCTCGCGATCGGTCAGCGCTGTACCTTCCGCGCGCGGTGGTCCGAACAGTCGCGCGAATCCATCCGAGTACACACGTCCGATCACGGGCGAGCCCTGGTCCCAGGTCATCTCGACACCTTCAGAGTGATGGCGGAAATAATCGAGACTCAGACGAAACTGCCCGTTCTCTTCAGTGCGGATGATCTGGCGAAACTCATCGATGAAGCGTGGCCGGCCGTACGGCGCGAGGCCCATTATCTTTCCCTCGTCGCCGTAATGCGGAAAGCCGAGAAACTGCGTCGTAGCGGTGTAGACGATGCCGGTTGAGTGTGGATACTCAACCTGACCCAGCACGTCGATCGAGTTTCCTTCACCGATGGCCCACATCGTCGAGATGAAATCGCCAAAGCCGTCGATCGACAAGAGGGCCGCACGTTCAAACGGTGAGACAAAGAAACAACTGGCGAGATGTGCGCGATGGTGTTCCACATTGTGAAATCGCGCGCGCAGTTGTTTCTTCTGCACGCCAAAGACGCGCGCCAGCTCGTCCTTCAAATCGCGCACCTTCGCAGCGTTGCCGAGTCGATCTTTGATCTGGCTACGGGCGAGCGTCGCCACACGCGTCGCTGCAAATAGAATTTTCTTGTGTAGATGCGCCGACGGATCTCTCGAGATCCCAACGTGGTCCAGATCCGCGACTCCGATCCCCGCCTCGCGCAGACAGTATCGAATCGCCTGCTCAGGAAAGCCTGCCGAGTGTTTGAAACGATTGAAGCGCTCCTCTTCAGCCGCGGCAATCAGTCGGCCATCGCAAACGATCGCCGCCGCCGCATCCCCGTGATAAGCATTAATCCCTAGTATGTACAATCCGTGCTCTCTATCCGTGTAATCTGTGGCTCAACATCGCCTCCGCCATCGCGCGCTGAAACGCGTAATAAAAGCCCGCCCAACCATCCAGGATGCCGCCGCGAACGATCAGACAGTAGACCAGCATCACCGGTGGCACGATGACGCGCCAACGCCTTAGCCTGTCAGGAAGACCGAGCTGCGCGGGATCGGCAGCGCGCAGCTTCTGCGCTTCGAGCTCGGTGTATCTTTTCTGCGATCCGAACCAGCGCTTGAATGACTTCCGATCATCGTGGAAGATCGGCGCCTTTAGATCTTCGATCGTGCCATCAACCGCCACTCGTTGCGTATGTCCGTCCTGAACGTATGTAGCCGCGTCGCGGCGGTAAAGCACCGTCACCGGCGGATAGATACCGCTGCGAAGTTTTCTTCCCTTGATGCAGTAGACAAAGTTCGCGCGGTAGCCGGCGGTTCGAGGCGTTAGCTCAGCAAGCTCCGCCACAAGCTCATCCGAAAGAACGTAATCAGCATCGAGCGCGAGCACCCACGGCGTTGCGATGCCGGTTTCTTTCAGCCCAAATTCCCACTGATTGCGATGACAATCGAATGCTCTTTGAAAGACGCGTACATGCGGAAACGATTTCGCTATCTCAACTGTGTTGTCGTCACTAAAACTGTCAACGATAACGATGTCCTTGGCCCAACTCAGCACGCCCAGCGACCGCGCGATGTTTGGCGCTTCGTTGTACGTGAGTATCAGCGGCGTGATCGAGGTCAGCATTTATTTGCGTGCGTGGCAAATCATGTTCTTCCAGAGCCACGGCGCGCGGCCGTAGTACGTGAAGCTGAGATCGTCAAAACCGTGGGCCCGCATCAGTTTCGAGAGCGTGTTGACGCTGAAGAATTTGATGTGACCGCCGTCGTGCAACGCTGAGAAGTGCGCGTCCATCTTGCCCGTTGCTGCAAGCACGAGGTTTTTGAGATATCCGTGATAAGGCGTGCCTAACAGAATTTGTCCCCCCGGTTTCAGTTGCGACGCTGCGGCTTCAGGCAGATCAGCCGGGCGGTAAAGATGCTCGATCACGTCGCTGGAGATCACGAGATCGAATTGCCCGAGACTGAGATCACGATCGATCAGCGCGTGAACAAACTCGACGCCCGGATACGCCCGCTGAGCGATCTGAATACCACTCGCGGACGCATCTACTCCGGTGACGCGATAGCCGAGTGCAGCAAGCCGGCCGGTGATGTGACCATTGCCGCATCCGAGATCGCAAATCGATTGCACACCGTCGAGTTTCTTCACGAGCTCGACAAACACGCGCGTAAGCTTCTCGCCCGACTCGCCGTTGCCCGCGCTCTCTGCGCGCCATTCAAATTCGGTGTACGTTGGCGCGGCCATTGAGAATTTCCTTGTAGAGACTAATCAAACTCATCGCGGCGTTCTCCCACGAATACTTTCGCGAAAGTTCCCGGCCTGCCCGGCCGCGCTCTATGAGCGCGTCTTCATCACTCAGCGCTTCGGCCAGCCGCGTGGCGAGTGCATCTTTATCGATCGCCGAGATCCAACCCGCATTCGCAGACACGATCTCCGTTGCCAGATTCACGTTTGGACTGACGAGCACGGGCACCGAGTGAGACAGTGCTTCCATCACACATAACCCGAAGTTTTCCTGGTGCGACGGCAGGGCAAGCAGCGATGCGCCGCCAAGCACTTCATGTTTCTTGTTTTCGTCGAGCCAGCCGGTGAACACAACGCGATCCGTGGCTGCCACTTGCGCTTTGAGCTTCGAGACGTAATCTGCTGGACCATCACCAGCAATAACCAACCGCCAGCGCGCAAACTTCTCCGACTGGATGAGTGATTGAAACGCCTCGATCAAAATATCCACGGCCTTTTTCGGATGAAGTCGCGACAGCACGAGCACGTAGGGTTCGAAGAACATGCGCCCGTTCGAGTTTGAATTATGAGCGTCGATGCCGAGAGAAATCACCTTGCCGTGGTTCAAGTTGAGATGTCGTTCAGTCGAGAGTTTCTCGGCCTCGCTGGTATAGTGCACGGCCGACGCACCATGGAGCATTGCTTTGCCAAAGAGCTGCCAGAACAAGCCCTTGCGCAGAGACTTCTGCGTCATGCTCCACGGATCGAGCGTCCCGAGCGGCCTGATAACGTACGGCACGCCGGCCTTGCGGCATGCTTGTGATGCCGCAACGGAAGAGTGATTGAAGACTGCGTGGATATGCGCGAGATCAAAATTCTTTACGTTCGCGCTGAGCCACGTTGCGAGCGGACGCGAGTACTTGAATGACGCGCCCAGTTGTGACGGGAAGAACATCGCCGGCACGCCTTTGTATTCAGCAACGTCGCGTATTTCCGGTAATCCGTGAGTGGTCGAGAGTAAAAACACCTCGATTCCCTGCCGCATCAGCGCGCGACACATCGGCACAATCGCTGTCGCTGGCCCACCGGACCGCTCAGAAACTGATGGAATGACGTGAAGGATTTTCATGAGAAAGTCGTTAGACAGGATTTACAAGATTTTTCAGGATTAACATGTAAATCCTGTTCAATCTTGTAAATCCTGTCTAACTAATGTCATTAACCTCACACCACTTCGCCAGCACATAAATCGCCCACGGTCTCGACCAGCCCACCGCCTTCGGTGATTGCAGGAACTTGTTCCAAACCCTCCCAACCATTTCAGAACTCAATCCGGCCAACGATAGTCTTTTCTCATCCTCCAACACCGCCGAAACCTCGCCGCGCATCTTCCCCTGCATCCACTTCTCGAACGGCAGCGTGAATCCCATCTTCGGCCGCGCCATGAACTCGCGCGGCAATAGATCGCTCACTACATCTACTAACAACGGCTTCGGACCATCACCGCCACGAAGCTTCCACTCACCCGGAAGCGACAGCACGTAATCCACGAGCTTCAAGTCAACAAACGGCACGCGTACCTCGAGCGAATGAGCCATACTCATTACGTCCGTGTCACGTAGCAACGTGTTCGTCATGTAACCGCGCATCTCGAGTCGCGAGATCGCATTGACAACGTCTTTGTCGTGCCGGTGACCGTTGCTTGAGTGATTACTCGCCTCGCGCCCGGTCAACCTCGTAACAGTATCTGTCGAAAAAAGCTGTCGCGAAATGCGGTAAACATCCTCGGGCCCACCATCACTATTCATCAACTGCCAGAACTTCTGTCGCTGCACTGACCCATTCAACGCCAACTTTCCGACACCCGACGCCGCGCGCAAGAATCGCTTCGACGCCTGCGGCATCGCACCGAACTTCAGCGCGCGTCGAAAGCTCGGATACCCCGCAAACAACTCATCGCCACCGAGCCCGGAAAGCGCCACCGTGATTCCTTCTCGCTTCACGGCACTGGAAACGACGAACGTGTTGACGCCGTCCATCGTTGGCTGATCGATCGCGGCGATCACGGTGGGCAGGATGTCGAGTAAACGATCTTCACTGAGCCGTATCTCGGAATGATCGGTGTTGAAGCGTTCTGCGACAGCACGCGAGAACGGCGCTTCGGTGTACGCGGCTTCGTCAAACACGACGCTAAACGTCTTCGGCCGCTGATTGCTGACGCGACTGAGTAAACCGACGAGCGCGCTCGAATCCATTCCGCCGGAGAGAAACACGCCTAGCGGCACATCGCTGACGAGATGTAGTCGAACGGATTCCTCGAGCTCGGAGCGCAAACGCGCGACTGCTTCGTCACGATTGCCGTCAATGCTTTCAGACTTTGGAATTGCAAACTCAACATCCCTCAACTCAAGGTCTCCATTCACCTGGAGGCAATGGCCCGGCAAGAGCTGCCTGACACCCTCTATGATCGTGACTGGCGCTTCAACTGAGCCGTTCGCGAGATACGAATCAACGCCCGCAGTGCTGAGCTTGCGCGGTACAAGACCGCTCGCGAGCAACGCGCGCAACTCAGACGCGAAGATGAACTGCCGACCATCAACATAGTAGTAAAGCGGCTTAATGCCGAGCGGATCGCGCGCGAGCACCAACGTCTGTTTTTGATTGTCCCAGATAGCGAGTGCAAACATGCCGCGGAGTTTGGCAAACGCGTCGATGCCCCATTTCCCGTACGCGCGCAGAACAACTTCCGTATCAGTATTTGAAACCCATGGATCGTCCAGTTGGCGACGGAGATCTTTGAAGTTGTACGTTTCGCCGTTGTACGTGATCCAGTTGCCGGTTTGTGGATCGTTCATTGGTTGATGACCGGCAGTCGACGTATCGATGATCGCCAGCCTTGTATTACCGAGGTGGACATTGCCGCAGCTTGCAATGCCACAATCATCAGGGCCGCGGTGTTGTTGTGCGTGATTCATGCGCGCAACTACGTCACGCGACACTCGGCCCAAAATTCCTGAAATGCTACACATTAGTCTTAGACAGGATTTCCAAGATTGTTCATGATTTACATGTCAATCCTGAAAAATCTTGTAAATCCTGTAAACAACTACCACTGACTAACAACCTGCCGCCCATAATCAACAAACCGCATCGCCCCATTTCGCAATGTGTGCGCGCTCACGCTCTCACGCGCCTTGCAACCCATCTCACGAATCCGATCCACCGGCTTCAACGCCGCGTCACGCATCGCCGCAAGCAACGCCTCCTCATCACCTGCACTAATCAACCACCCATTCCGCCCACTCTCCACGAACTCCAGCGCCGCTCCCATCCGATCGGTCCCAATCACCGGTAATCCCGACGCCAACCCTTCCGGCACAACGAGCCCCCAACCGTCATACCGCGACGGTACACACAACACATCCGCCGCCGCATACTCCGCCGGCAATTCCTTCCAATCTTTAAACCCAGCAAACTCAACTTGCTCACTCACCGACCGCAGCGTTCGCACCAGCGACTCCCGCAACTCCCCTTCACCAACCATCTTCAACCTCACATGCGGTACTTCCTGCGCGAGCCTCACAAACGCCGCCGCAACCAAATCGACACCCTTGCGCTCGATCAACGACCCTGAAAACAAAAACGTGCGCTCGCGCTTCTCTTCACGCGTCGCAACCTCGAACCGCTCGAGATCCGAAAAGTACGGCAAGTTGAAATACGCGCGCTCCGCACCAAACTCTTCTCGATACCCATCGATCGCAAACCGCCCGATTCCCCAGATCGGCGCCGTTGACGCATGCAGGTTCGCGAGTTTCCACTTGCGCAACAAACG
>Ga0207694_10004076_pt1 | contig 11490 bp, 14 predicted proteins | sample KBSC34metaG_FD_184353 | JGI IMG/M metagenome (GOLD analysis project Ga0207694, IMG submission 184353) | Corn rhizosphere microbial communities from Kellogg Biological Station, Michigan, USA - KBS C3-4 metaG (SPAdes) (version 2) | ecosystem: Host-associated > Plants > Roots > Rhizosphere > Soil...
CTTCGTCACTCCTGCCGCGGCGCACAGGTCGTCCACTGTCGTCCCTGCGTAGCCCTGCTCGCGGATCACGTGCAGCGCCGCATTCAGCAGCCTCTGCCGCGAAGGAACGTTCTGCGCCGCAGCAGTTTCCGCTTTGACTTCCACCCCTTCAGATTTTCCTCGCGCAACGCTCATTTTTAACTTGTCACCATACCGACTACTCGGTACACTACCAACTAGTCGGTATGGTGTCAAGAAGAAAATTGACCTCGAACGACCCAGCCACCGACGATCATTAGCAAGCCCCAGCGACACACAGGAGAAACCCCATGAAGATGTCCACTTATATCAACTTCGGCGGCAACTGCGCCGAAGCCTTCAAGTTCTACGAGCAGCACCTCGGCGGCAAGATCAACATGACCATGCTCTGGAGCCAGATGCCCGGGCCTGACGCTGCCAAATACACCCCGCCCGGCTTCGCGGACAAGGTCCTCCACATCAGCATGCAGCTTGGCGGCCAGCTTCTGCTCGGCGCGGACACACCCAACCACCAGCCAATGCGCAGTGCCTACATCACCCTCAACGTCGATTCCAATGAGGACGCCGAGAGCATCTACAAGACCCTATCCGAAGGCGGCGAAATCTACATGGCGATGAACGAAACCTTCTTCGCCCATCGCTTCGCCCAGTTCTCGGACCGCTTTGGCACGAAGTGGATGCTCATCCACTCCAAACCCATGGGGCCTGCATAGAGCAACCATCGCCGGCACCATATTGCGCACTAGATGGATCAGGCCGCGGCCACACGTGCGCATCCAGACAAAACTGCGCCCTGAGTACCGAAGTCCATGGCACTCAACAGGCGCAGTTTTTCGTCTTCAGTCTTGTCGGGTCGAACTACGCCACGGAAGGCCGTCTATTCCGGCTTGCGGACCCTCACTGAAATTGTCACGTCCGCACTCACAGGCATGTTGTCCGCCATCGCCGGCTGGAAGCGATATTGCCCCACAGCTTCCTTCACCTTTGCATCAAGAAACCCATCGAACGCCTTTGTTACATGAAGTTCGCGGACAGAGCCGTTGGCGTCCACCGTTGCCGCAAGCACGACCTCGGCCTCAGCAGGCATCTTCATCAGCAGCGTGGAACCCAGGCCCAGACCTTTCGTCTCCACAATCCGCGGCGGCGTAATCACCGCAGGCGCGTTGCCCAGAAAGGTCGTCTGTCGTGCGCCAATACCGGCGCCCTCCAGGTATGCCTTCGTCATCTCGGCAGAGACATACTCGTGCACCGCATCGCGGTTGTTGTAGACAATCGCTCCCGCAGCTGCGGCCTTCAGCTCAGCCGCTGCACTGGAAACAGTCGCCGACGGCTGTGGGTCTGACGGCGTAGCGGCATACGCAGCAGCGGCAAAGGGGATCAGGGCAAGAGAAGCAAGGACCATTCGACGCATAGGGAGGGCTCCTTTTGAGCGTAGATTGCTCAAAACCAATCTACTTTCTATTCGTAACCATTGTCAATACAAATTATTTTGGCGCGCTTAACCCAACAGAATCAGTTCACGACTTTTCATTCGTGGCAATATTTCAGCGGTGTTACTTAAACACTCGCAACAACGCGAAAGCAGCAGACCGCCGCCGCCCCCTGCCAAAACTCCGGCGTCACCCGATCTCGCAGACGGCATACCTTGTGATCTGTCTCTACACCGGGGGCCGATAAATCGCGCAGTGTAGAATCGACGCTGCAATGGCACAGGACAAACTACGTATCATCCCGCTCGGCGGCCTCGGCGAGTTCGGGATGAACTGCATGGCGCTCCGCTGGCAGGATGACATCATCGTCATCGATGCCGGCCTGATGTTCCCCGAGGAAGAGCTGCTCGGCGTTGACATCGTCGTCCCCGACATCAGCTACCTCACCGAGAACCGCGACAAGGTCCGCGCAATCGTCCTCACCCACGGCCATGAGGACCACATCGGCGGCCTGCCCTGGATCCTCTCCGAGCTCAACGTCCCCGTCTACGGCACCGAGTTCACCCTCGCTCTCGCCGAGGGCAAGCTGGACGAGCATCGCCTGCTCGACGACGCCGACCTCATTGAGATCACCCCGGGCGGCCGCTTCACCATCGGGCCGTTTTCCATCCTTCCCATCCGTGTCACGCACTCGCTGGTCGACTGCGTCGCGCTGGCCGTCGATACGCCCGCCGGCCTCGTCGTCCACACCGGCGACTTCAAGATCGACCTGTCCTCGCCCGATGGCCGCCCCTTCGATCTGCACGCCTTCGCCGAACTCGGCAAGCGCGGCGTCCTTTGCCTGCTGCAGGACTCCACCAACGTCGACCGCCGCGGCTACACGCCATCCGAGCGCGCCGTACGTCCGCGCCTCGACGAAATCTTCGCCCAGACCAAAAAGAAGCTGTTCTTCTCCTGCTTCTCATCGTCCATCCATCGCATCCGCATCGCCATGGAACTGGCGCACGACCACGGCCGCAAGGTCGCCGTCGTCGGCCGCTCGCTCGACAACGCCACGGAGATCGCGCAGGACCTCGGCTACCTCGAGGTCCCGCAGGGCCTCATCATCTCGCCCGGCCAGATCCGCGAGATGCCCGACCACAAAGTCATGGTCCTCATCTCCGGTACCCAGGGCGAACCCATGTCCGCGCTCTCACGCGCCGCGGTCAATAACCACAAGCATGCGCGCATTGACGCCGGCGACACTGTCGTCCTCAGCTCGCGCGTCATCCCCGGCAATGAGAAAGCCATCTACCGCGTCGTCGACCACCTCGAGCGCCGCGACGCCCGCGTCATCCACGACGACGGCACCCAGGGTCTCATCCACGTCAGCGGCCACGGCTCACAGGAAGAGTTGCGCCTGATGATCAACCTCCTGCGCCCCAAGTTCTTCGTGCCCGTGCATGGCGACTATCGCCACCTCAAGCGCCACGCCGAGCTCGCCGCCGGGTTAGGCATCGTCGAGAAGGTAATGCTGCTCGAAGACGGCGACGTCCTTGAACTGACGAAGGAATCCGCCGAGAAGAACGGCAAAGTCACCGTCGGCCGCGTCTGTATCGACTCCGGCGGCACGATCGACGTCGTTGACGATATCGTCGTGCGCGACCGCCAGCACCTCTCCGAAGGCGGTATCGTCCTTCCCATCATCACCATCAACAAGCGCACCGGCCAGGTGGAGCGGTCGCCGGAGATCGTCATGCGCGGCTTCGCTGTCGACGACGAAGAGATGGTCTCAGAATCCCGCGCCGTCGTCATCCGCACCCTCGAAGACTCCTCCGAGGAAGAAAAGCGCGACTACGGCGTCATCAAGGAAAAGATCCGCACCGACCTCAAGCGCTACATCCAGAAGTCCACCTCGCGCCGCCCGCTCATAATGCCGGTCATCCTGGAAATCTGACCTCAACCTGCCGTCATCCCGAGCGAGCGCACCAGCGCGAGTCGAGGGACCCCCGCATTTTTTCTTTCCGACGCACTCAACGGCGTCTTTTTCCTGCATCCAAGCCATGCAGGAGAACGTTCCGCATGTTTACGTCTGGACTCGTCGGTATCATCATCACGCTCGTCGTCGTCGGCGTGCTGCTCTATCTCGTTGAGCTCATCCCGATGGACGGCGCCATCAAACAAATTGTCCGCATCATCGTCATCATCGCAGTGGTCCTGTGGCTGCTCGGCCAGTTTGGCCTCATGGGCTACGTGACTAACCTCTTCCACACCGGCCCACCGCCTCGTCCCATCAATCACTAAGAGCGACGGCGGAATATCTTACTGCGTTGTTACCGCGACATTTCCTGCCAGGGATTCGAGTGCGATCGGCGCGCCAGTCCCCGCTGTCACCACCGCCGGTGTCATCGCAGTGGACGTCGCGGTCTGACTATCGATAGTGGCATTCCCCACATCGCTTTTGGCGGTGATGGCTGCCTGATACCCGGCCGGACGCGACAGCGTAATTCTGCCGGAGTTGGTCGTTGCTTTCATTCCCGCGCCCGTCCACCCCGATCCCGACAATGTGACATCAATGCTTCCGGCTGAGTCATTCACAGTCACCTGACCTTGCACCGTCTGCAGGGATACATTTCCAGCCAGGTCAGTTACGGTCGTTAGACCCTGCACCGATTGCAGCGATACTTTTCCCGCAGAGGCATACACGGTCGTCTGGCCTTGCACCGTTTGCAGGGAAACATTTCCAGCCTTGGGTGTCAGTTGCAGCGTCGCGTTGTAATTGTCGGCGGACATGTCGCCCGCATTGCTGTTGAGTGTCAGGTTGGTCGTCGGCGCCGTGAAGACCTCAAAATCAACCGACAGAGTCTCCGGCGACGGGACCGGAGCGGATGTCTCGGAGATAGAGCCATTGGCTGTGGAGACGACCACACTCTTTGCAAGGGTATTTGCAGTGGTTTCGTCAGCCGCCTGGGCGAGAATGCGCGTGTACAGAGTAAATGCCGATAGACCGTCGCGGCCGTGTCCGAGCAGATTTCCGGCGAGCGTGGTCACGCTCAAATTGGACGTTATGGCAATATTCTGCTGCGTCATTAGACAGACCTGGACAGAATTTCCCAACGTCTGTGGATAGCCACTGCACGAGAGTGTCGAAGCCAAAGAACCGTTACCACCGTTGTTCCCACTACCGGCGCCCGGTGACGACGATGAGCCATACCCTCCTACGTTGCATCCCGACAACACGGCGCACAAAGTAACTGCAGCGAAAATCACGCGTGCGGACGCTTTGCTCCCGCAAATCGATGCATTCCAGCAAGTGTTCATAAAAGTCTCTTTAAGGAAAATGGAAGCTGACTACCCGCTGGGAATAACTGAGCGAGGCCGCGGTTATTCCCTGAAATGGAAATCTTTAAGAAGTCCAATGATTAAATGACGAGTTGACGGCTACCTGCATTCGTAGTCGTGCCTCATTCATGCGCCGGCGAATTCGCACGCACATGGGGGAAATGTCACACTTATCGCGGCGTCAGCCTCTCCAGCGGAGCAGGATCGTTCGCGATCTTCACGTAGCGGCGTCCATCAAAGCCGTACTCGCCGCTCAGCACCCGCGCAATCGCCTCCGGATAGGCGACATGCTCCTGCTCCAGAATCCGCGCCGACAGCGTCTCCGGCGTATCGTCATCCAGCACCGACACCGTCCGCTGCACGATGATCGCGCCATGGTCCACCGCTTCATCCACGAAGTGGACCGTGCAGCCGGCCACCTTCGCGCCATACTCCAGCGCCTGCTTCTGCACATCCAACCCAGGAAACGCCGGCAGCAGCGCCGGATGCACGTTCAGGATGCGATTAGGAAATGCCTGCACAAACAGCGGCGACAGAATCCGCATGTATCCTGCCAGGCACACCAGGTCCACCTTGTGCTGGTGCAGCCTCGCGATCATCTCGGCGTCATGCTCTGCTCGCTTGCGTCCTGCGGAAGGCACGGAAATCGCCGTCAGCCCGACCTCCGCGGCGCGCTGCAGCCCCGGGGCATCGGCAATGTTAGCGAGCACAACCGCAATCTCCGCCCCCGGCAATCGCCCAGTGCGGATCGCCTCCGCGATCGCGACAAAGTTCGACCCGCGTCCCGATAGCAGAACTCCAAGCCGCTTCACATCGCCTCGCTGTGTCCTTGTGATTTAATGCGTCGCCGTCTTCGCAGCCGCCGGCTTTGTACCCGTCGCCTTAGTGCTCGTAGCCTTGGTGCCCGCAGCCTTCGTGCTGCCTGCGCCGCCCACCTTGGCCAGCAGCTCGTCAATCGTCTGATACAGCAGGCTGGTGTCGGTCACTTGCACCCACTCGTGCTGCGTGCAAACCACGATGGTCGGAGTCTGCTGCAGTCCCAGCTTGTCACCCTGAACCTTGTCCGCCATCACTTCTTTGGTCAGCTCACCGCCCGGGTCGGCAACAAACGGCATCTTCAGCCCATGCGTCGAAAAGAACCGCCGCGTAAAGGCCTCGGTGTCTTCTTTGCTGGTCAGCCCGGCTTGCGCCGCAAACACTGCGCCGCGAAACTGGTCCGCAACCTCAGGCGATACCTTGTCCTGCAGATAACGCGCCCACACCGCCGCTTCCTTGTTGCCAAACGAAGCGTGCGCCGGGATCAGAAAGTCCTTCTCCACCAGCGGAATCTTGTAGTGCGCAATGGCCTGATGCACCACCGGGAACGCATGCGCGCACGCCGGGCACAGCAGGTCCTGCCATTCAATAATGGCGATCTTCTCACCGGCCGGCGGCTTCAGCATCGACGTGTCTTTAAACGCATTGCCCGAACCCGCAGGCGCGGCACGCTGCGCCATCATCGGCAGCGAAACCAGGGTGGAAGAAAGGGCAAGCACAACCAGCGAGCGGGTCAGGTTCAGGCGCATACGGTTCACCCTCCCATGCTATCGCAAACCGCCCGCATTCTTGAGATCAGCTATGCGTCCGCTTCTTCGTATCGACCGGTTTTGCTTCGCTGCCGTTTGCCCTGGCCTCCAACTCGTCAATCGTTCTGTATAGCAAGCTGATGTCCGTCACGTGGACCCATTCCCGCTGCGTACAGACGATAATGCAGGCCGTGTATTTGATTCCCAGCCTGTCGCCCAGCGCCTTGTCAGCCGCCACCTCTTTGGCCAGCTCGCCCGTTGGATCCGGCACAAAAGGCAGCTTCAGCCCATGAGTTGAGAAAAATCGCCGCGTAAAGGCGGCCATGTCATCTTTACTGGTAATGCTGCTCTGCGCCGCAAACACCGCGCCGCGATACTGGTCTGCTACCTCTGGCGACACCTTATCTTCGAGATATCGCGCCCAGATCGCCGCCTCCTTGTCGCCAAACGCCGCGTGCTCCCCGCCCAGCAGAAAATCATGCTCCACCAGCGGAATCTTGTAATGCGCCGCAGCCGCATGCACCACCGGAAAGGCATGCGCGCAATTGGGACAGGTCAGGTCCTGCCACTCCAGTATGGCTACCTTCGCGCCCGGCGGCGGCGTCAGCATAGAGGTGTCTTTAAATACCTCGCCCTCGCCGGGAGCTCCGGCAGTCCGCTGCGCTGCTACCGGCAGCACGATCAGGGCTGAAGATAAGGCGAGGGTAGCCAGCGTATGCGTCAGCTTCATATCCATAAGACGCACGGGACTCACGGTCGGTATGCCGTCAGTTTGCCGTAGGCTGCTCGATCGAATCAATCACCAGCACGTCCATCGGCTCTTTCGCCGCCTCCAGCTTCAGGCCAAGCTGCTCCTCAAGCGCCGTAAAGACCGATGACCCTCCTGCCTCATCGGAGGCCGACGGTGCCACCGGCGCGTATTGCAGCGTGTAGTCGTATCTTCCCTGTAGCCCCGTCCTGTCAACGACCGGGCGGCCCAGTTCCTCGGTCAGGATCCACGGCAGGGACTCCAGCGTGCTATCTGCGGCTTGTATCTTGCCGCGCTCGCGAGATACCTGCCCGGCTTTGTTTGCGTCGTCGGCAGTTGGCGGTTTCAGCTTCGGCCCGCCCTTTGCGACGACCAGATCGTACGCCGGCATCTCTCGCTTCTCCATGTGCGCCTTCATATGGAAGCGGTCCGCAAGAACCGGCTGCAGCATACGCAACTGTTGGTTCCGGCCCAGCTTGCTGAAGGCTGTTATGTCGGCTGCGGCCACCTTGGCGTCAATCTCATACATGCCGAACGTCTGCACCCAGTCCGGCGCAGCGATGATCCGCGTTGGGTCCGTCATGCCGTAGGCCCGCTCGATCGCCAGCAGCAAAGGCACGCAAACCACCTGCACGCCATCCGCTGTCGTTCGCATGCCCGCCGTCTGTTTGCAGTCTTTTCCCTGCATCGACTTGATGGACACCACGTCCCACGACAATAATCCGACCGGCACATTGGAATAGGCTGGTTGTGCAAACGCGGTCCCTGCTAGAAGCAAAGTTCCCATCATCGCCAAGGCGTTTCGCATCGTACCCTCCTGTCAGTTCGCCGCCGGCTGCTCGATGGAATCGATCACCAGCACGTCGGCCAGGTCTTTGGCGGGCACCAGCTTCAAACCCAGTTGCTCCTCCAGCGCTGTGAAAATCGACGTGCGTGTATCGTCGGCAACGGCCTGGGCATCCGGCAGATATTGCAGGGTAAAGTCGTATTCGCCGGCCAGCCCGGTCTTGTTCAGCACTGGCCGTCCGGTGATCTCGCCCAGCATCCACGGCAACCCGTCCATGGTTACGTCAACTGCATTGATCTCGCCGCCACGGCTGCTGGAAAGCCTCGTCTTGTCCTTCTCTTCCGGCGTGGACCTCTTAATCTTCGGCCCGCCTTTGGCTACCACCAGTTCGTAGACCGGTATCTCTCGCTTCTCGACGTGCGCCTTCATATGCAGACGGTCCGCCAGCAAAGCCCGCACCATCAGGTCCCGGTCCTTGCGGCTCAGCTTGTAGAACGCGGCTGCATCCTCGCCTGCCACCTTGGCATGGATCTCCCAGAGGCCACCGTTCTTAAGCCACTCCGGAGCGCCGATGATCCGGCTTGGCTCCATGATCTGGTACGCCGACTCCACCACAAACAGCAGCGGATCGCAATGGAAGGTCAACGCATCCTTCTCCAGCCAGCTGCCCGAGCCCTGCGTGCAGCTGTTCGCATCCAGCGGCCGCATCGAGACCACGTCCCACTGCGGCAGCTTTGCAGAAGTGTCAGTTGCTGAAGGTGATGCGCCACTCTGCGCCTGCACCATTGCGGTCACAGCCACAAACCATGAAAAGACAACGCGTGTCGCCAAAGTACGTCTGCTCATACCTTGAATACGCCTTGCGGCTTACCCTGGAATGCAGAATCCTCAGGCAACGGCTACGCCTTCTCCACCACCACTGCAGTTCCGTAGGCCAGCACCTCGGTCACACCCTGCATCAGCTCATTGGCGTCATAACGCGCGCCAATCACGGCATTCGCCCCGTGCTGCGCCGCGTGCTGCATCATCATGGCGAAGGCATCCTGCCGCGTCTTCTCGCACAGGTCGCTGAGGATCGTGATGTTGCCGCCCAGCATGGTCTGCAACCCCGCGCCAAAGCTGGCGAACACATTTCGTGACCGCACGATGATGCCGCGCACCACGCCGCAGTTGCGCACTATGCGATAGCCGGGCAGCTCCAGCGCGGTGGTCACCATCGAGGGATCAAGATAAGCAGGCTGATTGGGATAAGCCGACATGTGGAACCATCTCCTTTGGCGCGCGAAATCGGATCATTTCGCCTCGCCAAGGATTCTACGCGCCGGGCCGGATCGCAGTTCTCTAGTCCGCTGTAACTAGTCCGAAGGGTTACGCCGCTCCAACGCCCACGCTCAACACATTGTTCAGCGTCACATCATCCAGAAAGCTCAACTCCAGCCGAACCGCCACCACATGCCCCAGCTCAGCGGAATGGCGCACGTGTTTGCGCCGCGCGCACAGCTCGGTCAACCCCTCATGTCCGGAGCGGGTCAGCTCTACTCCCTCGCCCACCAGCGCACCATACAGGTCTAGCGCCGCGCGCAGCTGTATTTCCACCCGGAACTCAAGCTGCGTCGGCGAAACCGTCCGCCGGTCCAGAATCCAGCCGCCACACCGGCCCAGCGCAGCCGTCAACGCCGGCAGCACATCGTGCCTGTCTTCATACGTAAATGCCTGGAGTTCAATCGACTGCATGGCTGCCCGTCCTTACTGTTCTCTTCATCGGACAAACCTGCGCCAATGCACCGTTGGCATGGCCATCCCATCAGGTACGCCAGTCACATGACCAGAAAATCAGCTTTCCAGAACCACCACCGCCATCGCCACATCCCGGCTGTGCGTCAGCGAGAGCGCCGCATGCTTTACCCCCATCGCCTTCGCCCGCTCTGCCGCGCGGCCGTGGAAGACGACCTCCGGCCGCTCGCCGGGCCGCCGCGTCACCTCAATCTCCTGCCAGCTCACGCCGCGGCTGATACCTGTCCCCAGCGCTTTGGCCGCGGCCTCCTTCGCCGCAAACCGCGCGGCGAAGCTCTCCGCCCCATTCTTCTTGCGCCGGCAGAAGGCGATCTCACCCGGCGTATAGACCCGCGTCAGAAACCGCTCGCCGAACCGGGCAATACTCTCCTCGATCCGCGCGATCTCAATCAGGTCCGTACCCAGGCCCACCACCATGCCGTATCTACCCTCTTTCTTCGTCTTTGACGCCTGTTTTCCGAACCCGCGGCCCGCTTCGTGCATCCATCCTTACACGGACTTACGTGAAGGCGAGGCAAGGCGCGGGATGGTACCCTCTTGGGACAGCCTTGCTTCGGCCCTTCAAGCCTGACGCCGCCCGCTCAGGTGCCGTAACCGCTATCGAGGAGGAGTATGCCCAGTCAGCAGGAGGTCAAGTGGTCGCAGCTGAAGGTCGGCGTGATTGTGATCATCTCCGTCGTCATCCTGACCACGCTGCTCTTCCTGATGACCAGCACCTCGGGCATGGGCTTCTTCTCTAAAAAGCTCACCGTCACGACCTACTTTGAGAACTCCGCCGGCCTGAAGACCGGCGCCGCAGTCAACCTGCAGGGCGTCACCATCGGCGCCGTCAAGACCATCACCGTGGTCAACACCCCGGACCGGAAGCTTACGCCGGTACAGGTGGTGATGAAGATCGACAGCAAATATCAGCAGGGCCTGCATAAGGACTCTACCGCCGCCCTCAGCACGGTCGGCGTCCTCGGTGATACCGTCGTCGACATCAACAGCCAGTTCGCCACCGGACCCATGCTGGCAGATGGCGACGAGCTCAAGACCCAGGAGACGCCCAGCATTACCGACGTTGTCAAGGCGAGCCAAGGCACCATCGAGCAGCTCAACGTCATCCTCGCGAAGCTGAACAATGTCGTCAGCGACCTGCAGTCCGGCAAAGGCTCCTTTGGCCAGTTACTGACGAATCCCGCGCTCTACAACAAGATCACCGCGGCCGCAGACCAGCTACAGACGCTCACTAAGAAACTCAACTCTGACGACAACACGATCGGCAAATTCTTCAACGATAAGGCCGAGATGTACGACAAGATTAATGATGCGGTGACGAATGTCGACTCGGTTACGACCGACATCCATAACGGCAAGGGCTCCATCGGGCTGCTGCTCAAAGACCCCACCTTCGCCAATAACCTGAATCACACCATCAGCAACCTGAACGAGATCACCAGTGACATGCAGGCAGGCAAAGGCAGCCTGGGTGTGCTGCTCAAGGATCCGGCCTTCGCCAAGAAGCTCACCGACACACTCACGCAGGCCGATGAACTCGTCACCCAGATCAACAGCGGTCAGGGTTCCCTCGGCAAGCTGGTCAAGGACCCCACAACCACGGACAACCTGAACAAGCTCCTCACCGAGAGCACGAGTCTGGTAACAACCATCCGCCAGGACCCGAAGAAGTACCTGACCATCCATCTGAAAATCTTCTAACGGTCCTTATCTCGCGACCGCATGCTAACGGCCAGCCCTCGGCCACGTCCCTATCTCACAGGCGTTACGCAATCTGGATTGCAAGTACAAAGGTGGCGCAAACCCGCGCCAGCTTCTACAATAGGC
>Ga0207694_10004077_pt1 | contig 11490 bp, 11 predicted proteins | sample KBSC34metaG_FD_184353 | JGI IMG/M metagenome (GOLD analysis project Ga0207694, IMG submission 184353) | Corn rhizosphere microbial communities from Kellogg Biological Station, Michigan, USA - KBS C3-4 metaG (SPAdes) (version 2) | ecosystem: Host-associated > Plants > Roots > Rhizosphere > Soil...
CTGACACCAAACCTCCAGATCAGCGTCAGCTTTTACGACGGCAAGCCCGTCGGCATCGACCTGCCCACGTATGTAGAGATGACGGTGATGGAGACGGAGCCGGGCATCAAGTCGGCGACGGCGAGCAGCGTGACCAAGCCGGCCAAGATGGAGACGGGTCTTGTGGTGCAGGTGCCGCCGTTCATCAACGAAGGCGAGAAGATCCGCGTGGATACGGCCGAAGGCACGTACATGAGCCGCGCTTAAACAGAGCCGAGCGTATGGTGATGCATTACCTGGTGAAGGGCCGTGTGCAGGGCGTTGGCTTCCGCTGGTTTGTGCAGCGCGAAGCCGCGGGAATTGGCTTGCGCGGCTGGGTGCGTAATACCGACGACGGCCATGTTGAGGTGGTCGCTGCCGGCGAGCCGGACCAGCTGAAGGACCTGACGCTGGCGTTGGGCAAAGGCTCGCGCGGTAGCCGCGTCGATGCAGTCGTCGAGCATGAGCTGGCCGAGAGTGAAGGCGCGGAGTTGAAAGAGTTTTTGATTGAAGGAGCGTGGTAAGTGAGCGAGAAGAACGTGAATGAAGCTGTGGCCCCGGTGAACTGCGAGGCGTTGAAGCAACTGGTCCGCACAGTGCCGGATTTTCCCAAGCCGGGCATCCTCTTCTACGACATCACCACACTGCTGAAGGACAAGACCGGCTTCGCGCAGCTGATTGATGCGCTGGCGGCGCACTACATCGGGCGGGACATTGATCTGGTACTGGGCATTGAAGCACGCGGCTTTATCTTTGGGCCGGCGCTGGCCTACCGATTGAACGCTGGATTTGTGCCGGTGCGCAAGCCCAAGAAGCTACCCGCCAAGACCGCGCGCGTGAGCTATGACCTGGAGTACGGGACGGATGCGTTGGAGATTCATCTGGACGCGATCGAGCCGGGGCAGCGCGTCATCATCGTCGACGACCTGCTGGCCACCGGCGGCACCATGCAGGCTACCGTGCAACTGGTGCGTCAACTGGGCGGCGTGATTGCCGGCCTCGGCTTTGCGGTGGAGCTGGACTTCCTGAATGGCCGCGCGAAGTTTCCCGACTACGACGTGTATAGTTTGCTGCACTATAGCGAGTAGTAATTTCGTGTTGTGTAAGGAACTGGGACATGCTCAGCCGATGGTCTGTGGTGCGGGGAGTTGCTGCCGTCGCAATGCTATTCGTGCCGATGGTTACTGCGCGGGCGGATGATGCGCAGGCGCTGAAGGACCGTCTGCATTCGGCGGAGAAAGATACGTCGCTAAACGGCGACGATATGCAGCCGTTCTACCTAAAGATGTCAGTGCAGTTGTTTGACGCTAAGGGCCAGCCGGGTGAGCAGGGAACGGTAGAGCTGTACTGGAAGAGTCCGAACCGGCAGAAGCGGGTATTTACGTTTCCTTCGTATTCGGCGACTGAGGTGCGCGACGCGGATAAGACGTTCCGCACGGCCGATGCCAAGGTTCCGCCGGATGCGGTAGCGCTGTTGGTGGATCAGATGTTGCATCCGATGGCGAAACCAAGCCAGATCGACGCCGCTCAGCCGCAGACGCAGAAGGTGACTTTAGGCAAGGCGCCGCTCGATTGCATCATGTTGGCAAGGTCTATCGGCGGTCCGGGACCAGTTCCGATGGGTCTGTTCCCGACTTATTGCTTCGATTCCGGCACTCTTGTCCTTCGTGTTACATCCAATTACGGCGGTGAGGTTATTCTCCGCAATATGACCAGCACATTCCAGCAGCGTCATGTTGCGATGGACGTGGTGATCAGCGAGAAGCAGGTTGAGGCCGCGGAAGGAAAGGTCGAGAAACTAGAGCAGCGGGAGATCGGAGACGCTGATCTCGCGACTGACGACCTAAAGCTGTACTCCGTGATAGTTATGCCGATGAATGGACCACCACCGAATCCGAACGGACCCGTGAAGGTGTCCGGCGGCGTAATCGCAGGAATGGCCATCAGCAAAGCTGATCCTGTCTATCCCGCTATGGCCAGGGCGCGACATGCACAGGGGACGGTCATCCTGCACGCGATCATTGCCAAGGACGGGCATATTCAAGACCTTCAGGTCGTATCAAGTCCTGATCCTGACCTTGCCATTGCAGCATTGGACGCTGTGCGGCAATGGAGATATAAGCCCTATTTGTTGATGGGCAATCCCGTCGATGTGGAAACAACGATCAACGTCAACTTCACCTTCGGAGGAAGGTGACACGTAATAGTACGTCCCCTCTGAACTGTTAGCGTAATAAGAGACGCATTCGTTCAGGAGATTCCCCCAATGAAGTCCCACGGCTACGCCGCGCATGACGCAAAGTCCCCACTCATCCCTTTTGCCTTTGACCGGCGTGAACCGGAGCCGGGCGATGTCGTCGTTGAGATTCTTTACTCCGGCATCTGCCACTCGGACATTCACCAGGCGCGCAATGAGTGGAACAACGCTATCTATCCCATGGTGCCGGGACATGAGATCGTCGGCCGTGTGACGGCTGTCGGCCGCGACGTAAAAAAGTTCAAGGAAGGCGACCTCGCGGGCGTGGGTGTGATGGTTGACTCGTGCCGTGTCTGCGCCAATTGCAAGGCCAACGAAGAGAGCTACTGCGAGAAGGGCTTCGTCGGCACCTACAACGCGCGCGCATACGATGGCACGTTGATGCACGGCGGCTACGCGAACAATATCGTTTGCCATGAGCGCTACGTGCATACGCTCTCGCCGAAGTTTGGGGATAAGCTGGCTGCCGTTGCGCCGTTGCTGTGCGCGGGCATCACGACCTACTCGCCGATGCGGTACTGGAAGGCTGGGCCTGGTAAGAAGGTCGGCGTGATCGGTCTGGGGGGCCTGGGGCACATGGGGCTGAAGTTCGCGCATGCGATGGGCGCGCACACTGTACAGTTCACGCACAGTCCGAAGAAGATTGACGACGCGAAGAAGCTGGGTGCGGACGAGGTAGTGATCTCGAGCGATCCCGACGCGATGGCGAAGCACAAGGGCAGCTTCGATTTTCTGCTGGACTGCGTTTCGGCGCCGCACAATGTAGACGATTACATGGCACTGCTGAAGCTCAACGGCACAATGTGCATGGTTGGCCTGCCAGAGCAGCCGCCGGCGATCTCACCGTTTTCATTGATCACCAACCGGCGCTCGCTGGCGGGTTCGATGATTGGCGGCATGCCGGAGACGCAGCAGATGCTGGATTGGTGTGCCGACAATGGCGTCGTCAGTGAGATCGAGCTGACTGCGATCGACAAGGTGAACGAGGCCTACGAGCGCGTGGTGAAAGGCGACGTGAAATACCGCTTCGTGATCGACATGAAGACACTGAAGGCATAGTCGTTGTTGAGGCAAATAGCAGGGGCGGAAGCGATGCCGAGAAGAGTTCTAGTTATATATAAGGTGTGGCCGACTCCGGCGGAGATGGCAGAAGCAGCGGCAGAGGAGTTTGTGGCCGCGGTGAACAAAGCCGTCGACGCTCGCGGGGTGGCGCGGGTAGCCATCTCCGGCGGTACAACGCCGCAGGTTGCGTTTGCCATGCTGGCTGATCGCACCAAGCCTTATTTCGCGCGTGTGCCATGGGAGAAGCTGCATCTCTTCTGGGTGGATGAGCGCACTGTGCCGCCGGACAGTAAAGACTCAAACTACGGCGTGACGAAGAAGGCGCTGTTGGACCACGTGCCGTTGCCAGCCACGCAGATCCATCGCATGGAAGGTGAGCTGGAACCGGAGGCCGCTGCTTCCAATTATGAGGAACTGATCCGGCGCGAGTTTGGACTCGATCGCAACGGCTCGCCAGTGTTCGACTTCATTCAGCTGGGTATGGGGGACGACGGGCATACGGCGTCGCTGTTTCCGCATACACAGGCGATCCACGAGTTGGGAAAGATCGTTACTGCAAACCATGTCCCGCAGATGAACACCTGGCGCATTACGCTAACGTGGCCGGTGATCAATAAGGCGCGTGAGGTATCGTTCTGGATCGAGGGGCCGAAGAAGCCGGCGATCCTGCGCGAAGTGCTGCTGGGTACGTACGATCCTGAGGCGAAGCCATCGCAGCTGATTCGCCCGGAGAGCGGCGAGCTTGGGTTTCTGTTGGACGCTGTGGCCGCAGCGCAGCTGCCGCGTACCATCAGCGATGACGAGCCGGAGGAAGAGATTTATTCAGGCACGCTGGAGCTGAAGTAGCCATGATTCTTGCCGGCGATGTAGGTGGAACGAAGATCCATCTGGCGCTCTATGGCTTTGAAGGCGGACGGCTGAAGTCCGTACGCGATGAGCTGTTTCCGGCACACCAGTTTGCATCGCTGGATGCGGTGGTGAAAAAGTTTCTTGCCGATGAGGCAGGCGCGGTGAAAGCTGAGGAGATCACCGCTGCGTGCTTTGGCTGTCCCGGGCCGGTGCGCGATGGGCGGATCCAGCTCACCAACCTTCCGTGGCTGCTGGATCAACATGCACTGGCGCAGGCGCTAGGTGTGCAGCACATCTTTCTGATCAATGATCTGGAGGCGAACGGTTATGGCATCCCTGAGCTTTCACCGGAGCAGATCGCTACATTGCATGAGGGCGACGCGGCAGCGGTTGGCAATCGTGGACTGATTGCCGCAGGCACAGGGTTGGGTGAGGCGCTACTGATCTGGGATGCGGCTACGCGGTCGCACAAGCCAGTAGCGAGCGAAGGTGGGCACTGCGACTTTGCTCCGCGCAACGATCGCGAGATCGCTCTGCTGAACTACCTGCGCGCCAAACTGAACGGTCATGTGAGTTGGGAGCGCGTAGTCTCGGGCCTTGGCATCCAGAATATTTACGCCTACCTGCGCGACGTGGAGAAGATGGAAGAGGCGCCATGGCTACGGGAACGCATACAGTCCGAAGACCCCAATAAAGCGATCGGCGAATGCGGGCTGGATGGGTCGAGTCCACTGTGCGCTGAGACGCTCAAGATGTTTGTTGCGGCTTACGGCGCGGAGGCTGGCAACATCGCGCTGAAGGTGCTTGCGGTTGGCGGTATGTATCTTGGCGGCGGTATCGCGCCGAAGGCAAGGCCTGCACTTGAGGCAGGTGGCTTTATGCAGGCGTTCCTCGATAAAGGTCGGCTTTCGCCTGTGCTGGAGGCGATGCCGGTGCGCATCATCCTCGATGAGACGTGCGCGCTGAAGGGCGCTGCGGCGTATGCGGAAGCTCGGGCAGCGGAGGTTTCAGGCAGATCAGAACGGGCAGCGTCTCTGTAGAGAGGCAACCCATCCTTTTGCGATAAGCTGCGAAAGGATGGGCCACCGATCTTCCGACTAGCCGGCGACGACGCGGGCGATATTTTCCAGCGCGTGGCACCAGCCGTTGTTGTGGGCGTCACGGGAGGTTTCGCTGGCGAAGCGCTCATGCAGGACTGTAAGCTCGGTGCCGCCCGGCGCATCTTTGAGTGAGACAGTTACGAGCGACTTCTCTTCCGGAGCCCACGCCGCGATCCACGTGAATTGTAGCAACGCATTCGGAATGACCTTGGTGTATTCACCGGTAACTGCGTTGAAGGGGCGGCCATCGCAGATGTCCTGCGCGCTGACGGTGGTGGCCTCTTTACGGATCGCCTCGATGCGATAGCTGCCGCCTACGCGAACGTCAAGCGAAGCCGACGAACAATACATCATCGGTGATCCGAACCATTGCTCCATGATCTCGGGGTTGGTCCAAGCGTCGTACACCTTGGCACGCGGTGCGCGGATAATGCGGGTCTGGGTAAGCAGGATGTTGTCGGTGGCAGTGGCCGGTGCGTTTTCGAGTGCTGGCATTTATCTCTCCTTGTCGGTGCGGCGGTGGTGGCTACGTGAGTTGGATTTGGTCGCGGGGGGCGCCGGCGATTCGAGCAGTTCCTGCAGGCGATCGAGGCTGGCAGTCCAGAACTTCTCGTAGTAGGCCAGCCAGTCCTGAGCGGCCATCAGCGGCTTAGGGTTCAGCCGGACGAAGCGATGCTGTCCGCTGCGTCGGCGGCGAATGAGCGAGGCTCGCTCAAGGACGTCGAGATGTTTGGAGACTGCTGCGAGCGACATGGCGTGCGGCTCGGCCAGTTCACCAACGGATCGCTCGCCGCGTGTGACCTCGCGCAGAATGGAGCGGCGCGTGGAATCCGACAGTGCGTGGAAGATCTGGTCGAGATGAGGAGGAGTGGCAACGATTGATTCAACCATGTGGTTGAATATAAGTCCGAGTGTCCAAATTGTCAACCATTTGGTTGAATTATTTTCGGCCCCTTCAGAAGTTAATAGGCAAGTAAACAGGTAACCCAGATGGGGAATGCCGTAAGTACCGTGCCCAGCGCTATGCTTCCCATTGATTGCAGCGCTCGGGCCGCAGTGCGCTCAAATGCAAGGGGATCGATGGGCAGGATTGTTCGCAACCTGATTGTGATTGCGGTTGGCGCGTTTGCCAGCGTGCTGACGGCGGCGGCGCTGTTTCTGCTTGGCCTGGGTGGCGATTCGCTGCTGGACATGATGGCGTGGACCTTTGTGCCGGTTGGAGCGATCGCGGCTGGCTTTATTGCGGCAACCGGGTATTATGTTGCGGCCCGGGCCTTGCGGGTGCGGCCGGGAATCGTTCTCCTGGCGGGAGTGTTTGCAATCGCGGCAGGAACCCACCTGTACATCCGCCACATGGATGAAGGTGTGCTGATGGCTACGAACCGAGCAGCACTGGCGCAGCCGAAGAATTTCGCGCGGTTTGCAACGAACTCGCTGTGGACCACGCGGTTGCCGGATTTTTCGCTCGGCATAGGCAAATCATCGAGCAGCGGCGGCGCTGATTCCGGTTCGGACGCACCAGCATCTGAAGGCCCGCACATCGATTCGCAGGGCGACAGCCAGGTAGACGGCATGGCCAGCAGTGTGGGCACAATGCTGTCCAAGGCGGATATGGGCACGCAGCTGGGCGCGGGCGGCGGCGGCAAGATCTCACAGATTGGCAGCAACATCGATTCAACCGGCAAAGGTCTTGGCAACAAAGCCACGCAGTGGTTCGACGAGGCGTTGGCGATCCTGGGCTTTGCGCTGGGCGGAATCGTGATGTACGCAATGCTGCGCACGCTGCCATATTGTGAGGCATGCGGAGAGTTTTTGGCGCAAAAGGGCGAGCAAACGCGCTACTTCCTAACAGAGCGCGCGCTGCGGAGCTGCGTGGACGACTTCCATGAACGCATCAAACAGCACCAACTGGCGGAATCTATCCTGGCGCACTTCGGAATGGGCTCCGGTGAGAAGAGCCACCTAAGCGAATACGCCTCGACCATTGACATCAAGGAATGCAAGAGCTGTCACACGCATCGGATGCAGTTTTCGGCGCGCAGCAAGAAGGGTCACAACTGGAAGAGCATCAAGGTCTTCGGTCACACAGCGGAGTCGCTGGACCCTATCGATATTGTGCGGGTGTAGCCCTAACTGACAGCGGATTCGCTACGTCTCAACATGTAGTCTGTTCAAAGTGTTGGGAGGCAGGTGGCAAGGATGGATGTGTCGCGCGTGCGGCCTGCGGCAGGGGTCGTGTGGCTACTGGCTGTTGTGGGAGGTGGGGCGGCATGCGCGCAGAAACTTCCTGGCGGAGTAACGCCACAGCACTATGTGCTGACGATTAAGCCTGATCTGGGCAGGGCGCGGTTTGAAGGCGCCGAGCGGATTGATGTAGTGCTGGAGAAGCCTTCGAGCGAGATTACGCTGAATGCAGCGGAGATCGAGTTTGAGTCGGTCAAGGGGCAATCGGGTGGAGTGAGCACGAATCTAGTCGATGCGTCAGTCACGCTCGACGCAACGAGGGAGCAGGCGACGTTGCACTTTGCACGGGAGCTGCCAGCCGGTACAGTCGCGCTGGAGATTGCGTATCGCGGCATCCTGAATGACAAGCTACGCGGGTTCTATCTCTCCAAGACCAAATTGCGCAACTACGGCGTAACGCAGTTTGAGGCGACGGATGCGCGCCGCGCATTTCCCAGCTTTGATGAGCCGGCGCTGAAGGCGACCTTCGATGTCTCGCTGGTGATAGACGCGGGCGACACCGCGATCTCCAATACACCGATCATGAGCGATACGCCGGTGCCGGGTGATGCCGGCAAGCACAAGCTAGTCTTTGCGACGACGCCGAAGATGTCGACGTACCTTGTCGCATGGCTAGTGGGTGACTTCCAGTGCAGCGCGGGAAAGTCGGATGGAGTCCCGATCCGAGTCTGCGCGACGCCGGACAAGGCGGACCTGACAAAATCCGCGCTGGATGCGGCGAAGTGGGACCTGCACTTCTATGACAAATACTTCGGCATCAAGTATCCGCTGGCAAAGCTGGACTTGATCGCGATCCCCGACTTTGAAGCCGGCGCAATGGAGAACTTCGGATGCATCACCTTCCGCGAGACGGAGCTGCTGGTGGACGCGAAGGACGGTACGCTGGCCGCGCGTAAAGAAGTGGTTACCACTGTGGCGCATGAGATGGCGCACCAATGGTTCGGCGACCTGGTGACTCCGGAGTGGTGGGACAATCTGTGGCTTAATGAAGGCTTCGCGACGTGGATGGAGACCAAGGCCGCGGCAAAGTGGAAGCCGAAGTGGGAATTTGAGCAGGATCGAGCAGCCGAACGCAGCGGCATTCTGGATGAGGATGCAGCGCACGCCACGCGACCGATCCTGCAGCGGGCAGAGACGCCGGCGGAGATTGACGAGCTATTCGATGACATTGCGTATGGCAAGGCGGGTGCAGTGATCACGATGGTGGAACACTGGCTCGGCGAGAAGGTATTTCGCCAAGGCGTACAGACCTATCTGAGTGCGCACCAGTATGGAAATGCTACCGCCGAAGACTTCTGGAATACGCAAGCGAAGACCAGTGGGCTGCCAGTAGATGCCGTAATGCGGAGCTTCGTGGAGCAGCCGGGAGCACCTGTGGTGCGGTTCGGCGAGCGACGTGCCGGTGAGATCGCTTTCTCGCAAAAGAGGTTTACAGATCGCGCGAAACCTCGCAATGCTGCCGCCGCTCAGTTTGAACCTGGTGAGACGGCTAGTGACAGCGAGCGATGGACGATTCCGATCTGCATTAAGGGCAATGGGTGCGAGATTGTCACGCCGGGTACTTCAGCCGTCCGGGTACCAATGAAGGAGCCATACTTCTTCGCGAATGCTGACGGCAAAGGCTATTACCGCTCCGCATATACGAGCGAAGAATATGCGGCGATTGTCGCGAATGCGGAGACTAGGCTGACGCCCGTCGAGCGCATCGGGCTGTTAGGAGATGGCTGGGCGCTGATGCGCGGAGGCGAAGGCACCGTCGGCGAGTTTATGGACCTGGCACTGGCCTTGAAGCAGGACCCTGATCCGACAGTTGCGGAGAGTGTTCTTGGCAGAATCCAGGCGGTCGGTGAGCGCATTGCGTCAGATGAAGATCGTGAGCAGCTGGACGCGATAGTTCGTCGCGAATTTGGTCCGGTGTATTCCGCGATGGGTGGTCCGCACAGACACGAGTCCGAGGACCATGCCGAGCTACGAGAGGCACTGTTTGATGCGCTGGGCGAAGCGCACGATCCGCAGGTCCTAGCTGAGGCGCAACGACTGACCGAGCAACTTATCGCCGGAATGAAGGCCGCCGATCCCAACATTGTGGATGCAGCTGTGGCATTGACCGCCGCGAAAGGTGATGCCGCGTTGTATGACCGCCTAATGAGTGTCATCGCCATCACAAAAGACCCGGACTTCCGAGAGGCTGCGCTGCGCGCTCTCACATGGTTTCAGTCGCCGGACCTGGCGGAGCGGACTCTGAAGTTCGCCGTGTCTGACGAGGTGCGTAGCCAGGACACCTGGTTGTTGATCGCATGGATGCTGCAGAGACGGGAGACGCAGGAGCAGGCATGGAATTTTGTGCGCGAGCATTGGGACGAGATTGAACGCAAATCCACGGAGAGCTCCGGCGCGCACATTGTTGAAGCTGCCGGTTCCTTCTGCTCAGTCGAGCGGCACGACGAAGTGGCAAGCTTCTTTGCAGCGCACAAAGTCCGTTCTGCGGAACGGACACTGGCCAAGACGCTGGAGCGTATTAGCGATTGCTCGCAGTTACGCGTAGCCCAGGAGCCTGAGCTGCATCGATGGCTTGGGTCACAGGAGAGGGCCTCCGCCGTTCGCACATTCTAGAGTGAGCTTGGGTTTACCATCAGTTCCATGGATTGGAAGAGCCGCCGCATCACTACGTTGCTGGAGACCGCCTTACTGGAAGACAAGGCGTTGAATGACGTTACCACCGCCCTCACCATCGACCCTCAGCTGCGTGCCACCGGCACCATCATTGCCAAGGAAAGCTGCGTCGTCTCCGGCATCGGTTGCATCTCTGCGTTCCTTTCGATCTTCTCTCGCCTGTCTGCCCCTGCGGGCCAATCGCCTGCGCGGTTTGAGGTGGTTTCGCATCCGGAGATCTTCGATGGAGTTCGCGTGCGCCCGAACCAGGCCATCGCTGTGATCCGCGCGAATGCCGCGTCAATTCTGTCCACTGAGCGCGTAATCCTGAACGTGATGCAGCGCATGAGCGGCATCGCAACGCTCACGAACCAGTTTGTGCAGGCTGTTGGGGCGGCGAAGTCCAAAGTCAGGATCCTCGATACGCGGAAGACAATTCCCGGCCTGCGTGTGCTCGACAAATATGCTGTCTGCTGTGGCGGCGGCCAGAACCATCGCCATGACCTGCAGGATGGCATTCTCATCAAGAACAACCACATCTCGCTGGGAGGCGGGCTACCTGCGGTGCTGGAACGCGCTCGCGCCGGCCGCAAACCGGGGCAGCTGGTACAGGTAGAAGTCCGCACACCAGCCGAGCTGGAGCAGGCCATCGCAGGCGGAGCAGACGCTCTGTTGCTGGACAATATGTCGCCCAAAGAAGCAGCCGCAGCCGTTAAACTTATTCGCAAGCGCCTTCCTGATGCCAGTATTGAAGCCTCCGGCAATATGAACCTGAAGACCGTTGCGGATTATGCAAAAACAGGCGTGGACTATATTTCCGTTGGAGCGTTGACCCACTCTGCGCCCGCGGCTGATCTGAGCATGAAAATCACAGCCGCAGCATATTAGGATTTCTGCGTCTCAAGTACGCTTGCCACCGTCAAAGAATCATCAGCCGCACAGAGTTTGTGGAGATAGGTAATCTGCACTGCATTTCTTTGTGGTTTAGCTTTCTGGATTGAAGCATTCTGCTTTTGTTCTATTCCGGTAGAGATGCCCACGGATTCCATTCCGCGCTTTGATCTGGCGCAGGTGAACCGCGCCGTGGCTGGCACTGAGTTTGCCGGCCGGGTGCAGCATCTGCCTACAATCCCATCCACCAACTCTTTCGCCCTCGCCATCGCGCAGTCCGGCGCACGGCACGGCGTGTGGATTGCCGACGAGCAGACCGCTGGCCGCGGACGGGGCACTCATGCGTGGCATTCTGCAGTGGGAGAAGGCCTTTACATGTCGGCGATCGTCGCGCCGACTATCTCTGCAGCTGTAGCC
>Ga0207694_10004080_pt1 | contig 11483 bp, 6 predicted proteins | sample KBSC34metaG_FD_184353 | JGI IMG/M metagenome (GOLD analysis project Ga0207694, IMG submission 184353) | Corn rhizosphere microbial communities from Kellogg Biological Station, Michigan, USA - KBS C3-4 metaG (SPAdes) (version 2) | ecosystem: Host-associated > Plants > Roots > Rhizosphere > Soil...
AGTGGCTTCCAGGGCGGCGCGTGCAATGTGCCCCTTATTGGCATAGCGCGTCAGCCCGGCGATCACCCCTCGGGCACTGTCCTTCCAATAGGGGGCATAGAGCCCCGAGAACGCCGGCACGAAATAGACCCCACCGTTGTCTTCCACGGTTTTAGCCAGACGCTCCACTTCGGCGCTGGACTGAATCAACCCCAGATTGTCACGCAGCCACTGTACCAGCGCGCCGGTGATCGCGATGCTGCCTTCGAGCGCATAGTGTGCCGGCGCTGCGCCTAGACGATACCCGACCGTCGTGAGCAATCCGCATTTGGAGAACACTGGCTTCGTTCCGGTATTCATCAGCATGAAACAGCCTGTCCCGTACGTGTTCTTCGCTTCCCCAGGTTTGAAACAAGCTTGTCCGACGAGCGCTGCCTGCTGATCTCCCAACACACCGGCGATCGTTACCCCCTCGATCCCGGGGACGGCAGTGTTTCCGAAAAATTCACTGCTCGAAACGATCTTGGGAAGCATTTGTTTTGGGATTTCAAAGTCCTCGAGGATCTTCGAATCCCATTCGAGCGTGGCTAGATCCATCAACTGAGTACGACTTGCATTGGTGACATCCGTCAGGTGCAATCCTCCCTCTGCTCCTCCGGTGAGCTTCCAGATCAGGAAGCTGTCGATGGTTCCGCACAGTAGGTCTCCGGCTTCAGCTCGTTCTCGAGCTTGGGGAAGCTTGTTAAGAATCCAGCGAATCTTCAGGGCGCTGAAATAGCATGCAAGTGGCAGCCCGGTTTTTGCGCGAAAGCGGTCTTGCCCTCCCTCCCGGGAGAACTCGGCGACATCGTCGGCCACCCGCGTGTCCTGCCAAACGATCGCGTTATAGATTGGCTTGCCGGTGCTCCTGTTCCAGACGACGGTGGTCTCCCGTTGATTGGTAATCCCGATCGCGGCCAGATCGGCGGGCTTGAGACGCGATGCTTCCATGGCCTGCGAAATCACAGTTGCCGTGCGCCGCCAGATTTCCTCTGCGTCGTGCTCGACCCAGCCTGGTTTTGGATAGATCTGCTGGTGCTCTTCTTGGGCGCTGCTTACAACTTCACCGGCACGGTTGAAAACAATGAATCTTGAACTGGTGGTGCCCTGGTCAATCGCCCCGATATAGTCAGCCATCCTTGCTCCGATTCCTCTGAACTCCCGATGCACGGTTGCGCAGGCGCAGGAAAAGGCGCGGACTCTCCGCACACAGGCTCAGAATCTTACGTCCGCCGAGAAACAACGGTCAATGCTCCAAGAACTTCTGAATCTTCAGAACTTCTGAATCTTGGGAGACTGGACCCCGGGCGGACTGGTCTCTAGGTCTCCGCTCTCCGCACTTCTATCGAAGCGGCGGAAGGGAATAGAACATTCGAACTATAGAGCCGCCGTTGACAGCTGAGTGGCTGGAGACTACTTTATTCAAGACTCAGTAAACGTTTGCTTTGCCACCGTGGATTCGACAGTTTTCCGTGCCCCGAGGTGACCTGTGTCTTCTTCTTCAAACTTTTCCCGCCGTCAGTTCTTGTCGACCGTCGCCACCTCTTCTGCTGCCGGCATCCTCGCCAAACCTGCATTTTCTCTCGCCTTGGGCGCGGGGGCCCGGGCGGGTTTGTTTGACTTGGCCGCCGCCGGAGCATCCCTCGCCTGGCAGGATCAAGGGGTTTTGAACCTGGCGAAGTCACCGTTTGCAAAACTGCACTCGGTGCCGGTTCGCGCCGTAACGGTTGAGGAAGGATTCTGGTCGAAGCGCCGCAAGACCAATGTTGAACACAGTATCCCGACGATGCATCAGGAACTCGAGGCGCACGGACGCATGGACAACTTCCGGCGCCTGGTCGGAAAGAGTACGGCCCCGCAGATTGGGCCATATTTCGCCGACTCCGATATCTACAAGTGGATCGATGCCGTGGGCTGGGCCTTACAGTCAGGTGCCATGCCCGAGCTCCGGCGCACGACCGACACCATGATTGGCGAAGTTGTTGCCATCCAGGAGCCGAGCGGATATCTCAATACCTACTATCAAGGGGACCGCGCGTCCTTGAGGATGAGCCAGCATGATCAGGAGGTCGGGCATGAGATGTACTGCTTGGGCCACATGATCCAGGGGGCAATCGCCTACTACCGCGCCACCGGCGACAGCACGCTGATGGATGCCGGGGCTCGGATGGTCGACAATTTTGTAATTCCGAACTACGGCCCAGGCCCGAATCAGAAACCAATCATCTCCGGCCACCCGGAAATCGAAATGGCGCTGATCGAGCTCTACCGCACGACTGGAAAGAAGCAATATGTTGATCTCGCGGGCTACATCCTGCACGGTGATGAGCGATGGAAGATCGAGCCACAGCGGATCATCTACATGTATTGCGGAGCGCCGTTCACCTCACGGACCAAGCTCGAAGGGCACGCGGTTCGCGCCATGTACGCATGCTGCGGCGCGACGGACTACTATCTGGAGACCGGCGATCAGGCGTATTGGAAGACTCTCAACACGCTTTGGGAAGATCTCACGAAGCGGCAGATGTATGTCACCGGCGGAGTGGGCGCGCGTGCGCAGTGGGAAGCCTTCGGTGATCCTTATGAATTACCGAACGCTCAGGCCTATGGCGAGAGTTGTGCCGCCATCGGCAACATGATGTGGAACTGGCGCATGCTGGCGGCGAGTGGCGAAGCAAAATTCGCCGACGTAATAGAGCGCGCCTTGTACAACGGCATCAACTCGGGAATGTCTCTCGACGGCACAACCTACTGCTATCGCAATCCACTCGCCTTCGATCCTTCGTCAGGAGAAAAGATCCGCAATCCTTGGTACGACGTTACCTGCTGCCCGCCCAATCTTGAACGCACGCTGTCTTCGCTGCCCGGCTACTTCTACAGCACCAGCAAGGAGGGAGTGTACGTGCACCTTTACGACAATTCCTTGCTCGATTGGCACCTGGAAGATGGCACTCCGCTGAAGATTCATCAGAAGACCAATTATCCCTGGGACGGGGATGTACAACTCGCCGTTGCGCCTTCCGAACCCCACGAATTCACGCTGTATGTGAGGATCCCGTCTTGGGCAGGCGGTGCCACGGTGGCCGTCAATGGCAAGGCGCAGAGCGGAATCAAAGCTGGCGAATATCTCGCAATTCGCCGCACCTGGACCGCGGGCGATGCGGTGAAACTGGTGTTCCCGATGGGCACCGAAGTGATCGCGTCGAATCCTCGGGTTGCTGAAAACCGCGGTCGAGTTGCCGTCCGGCGCGGCCCGGTCATCTACTGCATGGAAGAATTAGACCAAGCGAAGGGCGTCGCGCTGGCAGATGTCTCGCTCGATCTTTCGCCGGGTGGCGGCAAGGAGTTTCAACACGCGTACCAAGCTGAACTGCTCGACGGCATCGTGGTGCTGCATCATCGCGGGGGTGTGCTCGATTCCGCCTCGGCCGAGGAAACTCTGTACGGGCCGGCGAACCTAGCTTCGCCGAAAACCCGGCCGACCGATATTTCGCTGATCCCATATTACGTTTGGGCAAACCGCCAGTCGTGCGCTATGCAAGTCTGGGTACCCTACATACGCACCTAAACCCGGGGAGAGATGAGTGGAGCGCTGGCGAATTGCGGTTCTGGTAAGCGCTGCGATTGCGATCAGTTATTTGGACCGGCAGACCTTGCCGGTAGCGGTCAAAGCCATCACGCTCGACATTCCGCTCTCGAACGAACAGTTCTCTTACTTGCAGTCGGCGTTCCTTCTCGCATACGCGCTGATGTATGCGGGAGGAGGCAGGCTTGCCGACGCGCTCGGAACACGACGTGGGTTCTTTCTGATTATGCTTTTCTGGTCGATCGCCTGTGCCAGTCACGGATTCGCTCTCAACTTCGCCATGCTGGCGGGGAGCCGCTTTTTGTTGGGGGTGGGCGAAGGGGGTGGATTTCCGGCGGCGACGCGGGCGGTCGCGGAATGGTTTCCGGTAAACGAACGCGCCACCGCCATGGGCATCATCAATGCCGGCACCGCGGCCGGAGCCGTGGTTGCCCCGCCTTTGATCGCCGGCATTCTGCTGGTCGGAAATTGGCGCTGGATCTTCTTCGCGACTGGCGCAATCGGACTGGCATGGGCGATCGGGTGGCGCTTGTCTTACGCCGACCCTCAACCTGGTCCAACCGAAACACGGTCTGCGCAACTTGAGGAAAATCGGAATGGCAACATCCAATGGCCAGCGCTATTGCTGATTCGAGAAACCTGGGGACTCGTGCTCGCGAAGTTTCTGAGCGATGCGGCTTGGTACTTCTATCTATTCTGGCTGCCCAAATATCTTTATGACGCGCGTGGATTCGACATCAAAGCTGTCGGGCAGTTCGCCTGGATTCCTTACGCGGCCTCGGGGATCGGCAGCCTGGTCGGCGGCGGATTTTCGAGCTATTTGGTCAAGCGCCGCCTGCCCCTCGGGGTGGCAAGAAAAATCGCTCTTGGACTCAGCGCAGCCGTGATGCCCTGCGTCTTCCTCATACCTCATGTTCCCATCACCTGGGCGCTAGCCCTGTTCAGCATTGCTTACTTTGGGCAGCAGTCATGGTCAACCTTGGTGATGGTGCTGCCGACCGATCTCTTCCCGCGCGCGGTAGTGGGCAGCGTTGCCGGACTGGTAGGTTTTGGCGGGGCGATGGGCGGTATTGCCTTCGGACAGCTAGTCGGATATATGCTCGACCACGGCTCCGGCTATGGCCCGGTGTTCGCTATGGCGGGCAGTTTTCATGTGGTTGCGTTTTTCATTATTTTGCTGATGATTCCCGTGGTCGGCCCGTTCATGGACAAGCCGCCACTTCGCCTCGAGGCAGCCCGTTGAAAATCCAAGACATTCGCACACGTGTCGTCCGCTGGAAGGGAAAGACCGTTCCACTTCCTCGTCATTTTTGCACCAACCCGATGGATTTGGTTGCCGAACCTGCAAGCAGCGGCCAAGCAGGATCGCCCGCATCGATGGCCACCTTCACATTTCACGAGTGGCTCATCGTGGAGGTCTTCTCTGACGACGGAACGATCGGGATCGGGAACGCCGCGCTTTCTCCCCAACTCAGCCGCTCTGTGGTGGATCTTTACTTAAAGCCAATCCTGCTTGGCGCTGACCCTTGGAACATCGAGTTCCTGTGGCAGCAGATGTATCGCAAGACGATTGCGTTTGGCCGCAAAGGGACGGCCATGGCCGCAATCAGTGCGCTCGACATCGCCTTGTGGGACCTGCTCGGGAAGTCTGCCGGGCAACCGGTCTATCGGCTTCTGGGCGGACGCACGAAACCGCGGATTCCGGTCTACGCCAGCCGGCTCTACAGCACCCACCTGGACGAACTGGCCGGGGAAGCATCCCGCTACAAGAGCGAAGGCTATAAGGCGATGAAGTTGCGCTTCGGCTGGGGTCCGACCGACGGGGCCGCCGGCATGCAACGCAATGTTGACCTGGTCCGCACGGTCCGCGAAGCCGTTGGGGAGGGCATCGATGTGATGGCTGATGCCTATATGGGTTGGACGCTCGATTATTCAAAGCGAATGCTCCCCCTGCTTGAATCTTTCCGGCTGCGATGGTTGGAAGAACCCGTCATTCCCGATGACATTTCGGGCTACGCGGAACTGAAATCCTACGGCCGAATTCCCATCGCCGGCGGGGAACATGAATTCACCGTGTATGGATTCCGTGAGTTACTGGACAAGCGAGCTGTCGATTACATCCAGTTCGATACCAACCGGGTCGGAGGAATTTCGCAAGCGCGAAAGATTTGCGCACTTGCCGAGGCGTACTCGGTCCCGGTCGTTCCGCACGCCGGACAGATGCACAACTATCACCTGGTGATGTCGAGCCTGAATTGTCCGATGGCGGAATATTTCCCGGTGGTCGAAGTAGAGGTTGGGAATGAATTGTTCTGGTACATCTTCGACGGCGAACCGAGAGCGCGGGACGGATTCCTGGAGCTGAACGACGATCTGCCGGGCCTGGGACTCACCATCAACGAGCAATCGCTCAAAGACAATTTTGAAACCCTAGCATGAGCATACGACTTATCCAGCTGCGGAAGGGCGTCGAGCGAGCGGTCGCATGGGTCGAGGAGCCTCACCTGCGCTTGCTAGCAGCCACGGAGTCCATTTACGCGCTGGCCACCGAATCTCTAGAGCGGCGCACAGAGCTATCTTCACTCGCGGGGGAGAAAGCCACTGGCGAAGTGCTCGATTACGACTCGGTGTACGAAGGCGGTAGTGAATGGCGCATTCTGCCCTCGATCGATCATCCTGACGAAGCTGCCCGTTGCCTGGTTTCGGGAACTGGGTTGACACATCTTGGTAGCGCCAGGGACCGGCAATCGATGCACTCTCACAACTCTGGTAGCGACGAAAATCTCACCGACAGCATGAAGATGTTCGGCTGGGGGCGGGATGGCGGCCGCCCACTTGCCGGGGAAATTGGGGTTTCACCGGAGTGGTTCTTCAAAGGCAACGCTGCCGGCCTGCGAGCACACAATGAATTTCTCGAAATTCCCGGATACGCCGAAGATGGCGGCGAAGAAGCCGAGATCGCAGGCGTGTATCTGATCTCGCCTCAAGGGCAACCCGTACGCATCGGCATGACTCAAGGCAATGAGTTTTCTGACCATGCTTTCGAAAAACGGAACTATCTCTACCTGGCAAGCTCAAAGTTGCGCAATTGCGCCATCGGCCCAGAGCTGGTGATCGATCCTGAGTTCGACTCAGTTCCGGGCCAGGTGTCCATCACTCGCGATGGTCATTGTGTTTGGTCAAAACCAATTCGCACCGGAGAAGCAGAAATGTGCCATAGCCTGCGAAACATTGAGCACCATCATTTCAAGTTCGCCGGCCATCGCCGTCCCGGAGATATTCACGTTCACTTCCTTGGCGCGGATTGCTTGAGTTTCGGTGAGGGCGTGCGCCTCGGTCCCGGTGATCTCATCCAGATTCAATTCGAAGGATTTGGGCGACCGCTCAGAAGCAAGGTTTCAGCAGCCAACGCCCCATCCCAGCTCGTGAGCGTCACAGCTCTTAAATAACAAAACATGAAGACTCCAGTTGCAATTTTGGGATTAGGAATCATGGGCTCCGGCATGGCGCGGAGGCTGGCCGCTTCTGGATTCCCGCTTAGCGTTTACAGCCGCAACCGGGAAAAGGCGGCTCCGTTCCCCGAACTCGGGGCTTTCGTCGCGGATTCTCCCCGGGAGGCGGCGGCACGCGCCAACATCGTCATCAGCATGGTCTCCGATGACGCCGCCTCCCGCGCCGTGTGGATGGGTGATGACGGCGCCCTAGCCGGTGCGCCCAGCGGTTCAGTGTTGATCGAGTCCAGCACGCTCACGGTGGGCTGGGTAAAGGAACTGGCAGCCGCAGCTTCCGAGCGCGATCGCGAGTTTCTGGATGCACCGGTTACGGGAACGAAACCGCATGCCGAATCCGGACAATTGCTGTTTCTTGTCGGCGGGTCGGCGAGTGCCATCGAGATCGCACGCCCGGTGCTGTCGGTTCTCGGACGGGACATCGTTCATTTGGGCCCCACCGCAAGCGGCGCGCTCATGAAATTGATCAACAACTTTATGGCGGCCGTCCAGGCCGTATCTTTCGGAGAGGCGTTGGCATTGATCCAGGCAGGGGGACTGGATGTGGACAAGGCTCTGGCCATCCTCGGCGAAGGAGCTCCGGGCAGCCCAATGGTGAAACGGGTTGCCGCGCGGGTAAGTTCGGGAGATTTCACGCCGCATTTTTTCTTGCGGCTGATGACCAAGGATGTGGCCTATGCCGTGGAAGAAGCGAAGTCGCGAGGCGTCCCATTGCCGACCGCGCAAGCTGCGCTTTCGGTATTTCGACAAGCGCAGCTTGACGGCCATTCTGAACAGGATTTCACCGCGGTAATTCAGTCACTGAAGCCCCCGAAATAATTCCAGGAGAAGACGATGCCAGCAGGTGAGCTTCGCGCAGTCGAGTATACCTTCCCGAGATTTTGGCTTGTATGCCTTCTGATGTGCTGCGTTCTTCTTGCCACGGCCGGGGCTCAGCAGGACAAGCGGAAAACACCACCGGTTCCCGGTCCTATGCTCGAGCGTGGAACCATGGAGCTTGAAACCCCGGAGTTCCATCTGTTGCTGGTGCGTTCCTCCCAGACCTTAGCCGCCCTCAAGCCCAAATCGGACCCTGATTTCGATTTCACGCCCGGTGACTTGCTGATCGAGCGCTCGCAAAACGGATACTTTCACCTTGGCGACATCACCTTGCGTCTTCGTGCCGGCCATTCCGGAGAATGGAGAAATTACTCAACCGCCACCAGTCGTGTGCCCGTGACCACCCTGCCGGCCTCTTCAGGCGTTCTGGCGGCAGCAGATCTCGGACCGACCCTCCCCTCCGATGTCCCCCTTGAGATCCTTCGCACCTGGGCCGTACAAGACGGCAAACTTGTCCTGCGTTTTTCGCTCAAAAACAGATCCAGCGAACCTGTCGAGATCGGGGCTTTGGGTTTTCCAATGATCTTCAATAACGTTCTAAACGGCCGCTCTCTCGAGGAGGCACATGCGAAGTGCTCGTTCTACGATCCTTACGTGGGCGAGCGGGCAGGGTATCTGCAAGTCACGCGCCTAAGCGGACACGGCCCGGCGCTCGTGGTGGTCCCCGACGGCGATACCAGGTTTGAAGCCTATAACCCCATTCTCGATAAGCCCAATCACTTCGGCGCGCCTCCGGTCTTCACCGACCCCACACCCCGAGGCATTACCTTCGAAGGATTCTATGAATGGCTGGCTCACAGTGAGGCCTATGCGGAAAAAGAATGGAAAGGCGTTCCACAGTGGAATCCACCCACTTCCCTAACTCTTGCGCCGGGACAGGCGGAAACCTACGGAGTGAAATTCCTGTTGTCCAGTTCCATCCGCCATATCGAACAGACGCTCGCGGAAAATGAGCGTCCGGTTGCCGTCGGAATTCCCGGATACATTCTTCCGAGCGACATCGATGCGCGCCTCTTTCTCAAGTATCCCAAAGGCGTGCAGTCCATTTCGGTTGAGCCTCGAAGCGCACTCTCTCTTAACAAACTTCCACCCCCTCCAAACACAACCTGGGCGTCCTATTCCGTCCAAGGCAAGCAATGGGGACGGGCGCGGGTCACGATCACCTACAAAGACGGCCTGGTACAAACGGTTCATTACTTTGTGACCAAACCCGAGCGCGACGCGGTCACCGATATGGGCCGATTCCTCACCTCGACAGACTGGTTTGGAGTCGCCAACGATCCCTTTCATCGCAGCCCCTCGCCCATGACCTATGACCGCGAGCAAAACAAGATCGTTCTTGAGGACAGCCGCGCATGGATCGCCGGGCTGGGGGATGAAGGTGGCGGGGGCGCATGGATCGCCGCCATCATGAAGCAACTCGTACGCCCCGACAAGGAAGAGATCGACAAACTTCAGCAATTCATCGATGACGTTGTTTGGGGAAGACTGCAATACAAAGATGGTGAGCACAAATTCGGCGTTCGCAAGAGTCTCTTCTACTATCAGCCCGACCAGCTCCCCGCCGATTACTACCGCTCGGATTTCGATTGGACCACCTGGACCAGCTGGAACAAAGAGCACGCCGAGCGGGTGGACCGATCCTACGACTATCCCCATGTCGCGGCGCTGTATTGGGTAATGTACCGCCTGGCGCGCAATAGCCATGGCCTGGTGACCAATCATCCTTGGGACTGGTACCTGAATCAGTCCTACGAAACCTCGGTTGCCATGACAAAGTTCGCTCCAGAATATGCGGTGTTCGGGCAGATGGAGGGAACCGTGTTTCTGCAAATTCTCACCGACCTCAAACGTGAAGGGCTGAACGACAAAGCCCGTGATCTTGAGGCTCGGATGCGAAGTCGCGCCGATCGCTGGAAGGCCGAAGCTTATCCGTTTGGCAGTGAAATGCCCTGGGACTCGACGGGGCAAGAGGAGGTTTACGATTGGACAAAATACTTCGGCTATCGTGACAAAGCGGAAGTTACGTTGAACGCGATTCTAGGATACGATCCTGCCATTCCGCATTGGGGATACAACGGCAGCGCGCGCCGCTACTGGGATTTCATTTTTGCCGGCAAGGACCGGCGGTTGGAGCGGCAACTTCATCACTATGGCTCGTCGTTAAACGCCATACCCCTGCTCGCGGAATACCGGGACCACCCAGACGACACTTACCTCCTGCGCGTCGGGTACGCAGGCACCATGGGTGCTCTTACCGATATCGATCAAGAAGGCTTCCCTGCAGCCGCATTCCACTCCTTTCCGGATATGCTGAAGCCTGATCCCATCACCGGCGACTACGGTCCGAACTTTTTCGGCCACGCCTGGAACACGGCAACCTACCTGGTGAACGACCCGGAGCTTGGCTGGCAGGCTTTCGGAGGAAACCTCACCAAAAACGGCAATCTGGTCGAAGTTACACCGCTCGATTCGGCTCGCACGCGCGTTTACCTCGGACCGCTTGGATTGTGGCTTACGCTCGAGTCTGGCACCTTCGATCGGGTTCAGATCGATTCAGCCAGTGGCGCGGTTCGAGTCGGTTTTGCTGCCTCTACCGACTATGCCTCGCAGGCGCTGCTCACCATCGAACAACCGGCAAAGATTAACGGGGTTGGCACCTACGTTCCGAAACAGCAACTTCAAAGCGAGCGCGATAGCTACCTGGTGCCACTCACGAAAGGGGTGACCTGGATCGACCTCGCGCCCTGAGCAGCATGGTGTCGAACCCGGAGCGTGGCTTCAGGAGCGAGAGCATGCTTTGCGATCGTCAAGGCTCACGCCCTTTCCCACCCTTTGTTGGGAACGCGGCCTGTGCCTTCGCGTATGGTAATGAGCTGATCCGCGGGAACATTCTTGTAGCTTTCGTGCAGCCCGCTTGGCCAATACACATCCAGGTCAACCGTGTTCGCCTTGCCTAAGCCGAAGTGCAAACGCGGATCGCTCGACGAGTAGTAGCTGGACTGGCTGACGACTGCCTGGGCCTGCCGCTTGCCAAGGTAGCTCGCCAGCACACGAGCCCCAATGGCGCTGCGGTTTGACTTCACCCCCTCCAACTTCACCTTGATCCAGTGCTGCTTCGGGTCCACATCATTCCGTAGAAGCGAGGGACGCTCGTTCATATTCATGATCAGAACATCCACGTCGCCGTCATTGTCGAAGTCGCCGAACGCGCACCCGCGGCTGCTATGGGGCGTAGTGATTCCCGGTCCTGCTTGCGTGGGCAACTCCTCAAACGTGCCGTCGCCTAAGTTGCGAAACAACACGCGCGGGGTCCTGTAGGGGTATTGGGGAAGTTTGGCTTCGACTTCCGGATATACGCTGCCAGTGACAATCAGCACGTCCGGATGACCGTCATTGTCGAAATCCGCGATGCCTGTACCCCAACTGGTATAGCGAGTTTCAACCCCCACTTTCGCCGGTCGGGTTACGTCATCAAACTCACCCTTGCC
>Ga0207694_10004095_pt1 | contig 11462 bp, 8 predicted proteins | sample KBSC34metaG_FD_184353 | JGI IMG/M metagenome (GOLD analysis project Ga0207694, IMG submission 184353) | Corn rhizosphere microbial communities from Kellogg Biological Station, Michigan, USA - KBS C3-4 metaG (SPAdes) (version 2) | ecosystem: Host-associated > Plants > Roots > Rhizosphere > Soil...
CCGCGTCCGCGTCGTTCGGATTAGGCGGATTCGTTCTTCTTGTCCAACTCAATCCGGATTTTTGCAGCAATCCCGCGACTTCGTTGAAGCGCTCAGGATGTCTCGGCGCGACCATCAGCCTCACCGGCTGCTTCTGTCGGAGCTTCTGAATGCTTTCGAGAATGATCGCTTCTTCGGGCGCGTGTGTGCTGGCTGCGAGAATGAGCGGCGTGCCAGATTCGAAAGCAAAACGCTTTCTCAGCTCATCGGTTTTACTGGTCAACTCGCTCGACAACTCGGCGTCAAACTTGAGATTACCCGCATTGAAAAGTCTCTCATTCGCCATCCCGAGCGCTTTCAGTCGCTCAGCGTCAGTCTCAGATTGCATTACGGCGATACTTAATGACGAGAGCACGCGACGAAGAAAGAACTTGATCAGCCTATAGCGGCGAAACGACTGTCGCGAGATGCGACCGTTAACGAGCGCTACCGGAATGTGTCGAGCATTGCACTCGCGCAGGAAGTTAGGCCAGAGCTCAGTCTCCATGATCAGCACGACTGCCGGATTCACGGCTTTCAGCGCGCGACGAACGGTCCAGCGCCAGTCAAACGGAAAGTAAAAGACACTCGCAGCCTGGTTGCGAAAGACGTCTTGCGCGAGGGTTTGCCCCGTCAACGTGATCGTCGAGACGACGAGAGCGTGATGCGGAAACTGCTGCTTCAGTCGTTTCGCGAGGGGTCGCGCTGCCTGAGTCTCACCAACTGAAACGCAGTGCAGCCAGATGACCGGCTTTCCGTCGACTGGAGGAACAGAACCGAGACGCTGGCGCAATCCAGCGATGTATTTGCCGTGCGCCAGCGCTTGAAAAAGGAAATGAGGAATCAGAACGATCAGGCCGAGTGATAGCAGAAGGCTGTAAGCCAGGTACATACGCCGCTCACTTCGCTCGCTCGATATACCGCCCTTCCGTAGGATCGACGCGAATGCGGTCACCCTCATTGATGAATGGAGGCACCGTGATGGTCACACCGTTTTCGAGAGTGGCCGGCTTGTTAACGTTCGAGACTGTCGCGCTCTTCAATGTCGGCTCGGTTTGAGTGACTACCAACTCCATTGACGGCGGCAGATCGATACCGATCGGTGAGCCTTCGTAAAACTCTGCCTGAATTCGCATACCCGGCATGAGCCATTGGGCCGCGTCGCCTAGATCGTCTTCACTCAGCGCCGTCTGTTCGTAGTTTTCAGTGTTCATGAAGTGGTGGTGCGAGCCGTCTGAGTAGAGATATTCCATCTCGTGCTGTTCGAGTGACGCGCGATCGATTGTGTCAGCAGAGCGGAAGCGATGTTCAAATGAAGCGCCGGTACGAATATTTCGTAGCTTGGTTTGGATCATCGCCCGGAGGTTACCGGGCGTGTGGTGTCTAAATTCAAGAACTTTGCACGGCTGGCCCTCAAGAACGATAACCATACCGCGGCGAATCTGTGTAGCAGGAATAGCCATATAACTGAAGTCTCCGTCTAAAAAGGTAGGGCTTTAGCAAAATGCGTAGTTTAAGGGGCGGGATTGCGAGTTGTCTAGTCGGGGGAGAGACGGGTACTGCCTCTGAATTGAAAGCTAACTCTGCGGCCCTCTGCGTATCTCTGCGATCTCTGCGTTGAAATGCCCTTTAACGCAGAGAACGCAAAGATACGCAGAGGGCCGCAGAGAAGAAGGGCGGCTCCTGAAAACCACTCCAGAGAGACCGCCCTTTTTGAGGAGCCCACCTACCTCGCTTATTAGAACGCTATTGCCCTGGATTTGTTCCAGGACTTACGCAGCGCGGGCGCGCGGCACGCGGCGCAGTCGCGCAAGGCGCTCGAGCCATTTCTGCGACTGCTCGTAGTATGGAAATTTGCGCTCATCCTGACGGAATGCGCTCGTGTGGTAATAGCGTCGCCCATTGATCAAACGTGCCGGATGAATGATGTGCAGCATCTCGTGATAGAGGATGTACTCCACGAACCAGTCCGGAATTTCCTTCGAATCAAGCGTCTTGCTGATCGTGATGCTGTCGTAGACGTGGTCGTGATGACCGAGAATGCTCCTGGTCCGGCGCTGTGACCACGTGATCGTCGGCTTTGGAATCGCACCGTCAAAATATCGTCGATTCAACTTGGCAAACATTCGATCAAGATCGTAAACCTCACCCTGCGCCGTCGAGATCATCTTTCGTCCGCGACCGCGACGCGCCAGATCAGACGAGCGCATCACCGACGGCGTGAGCGAATAATCTCGATAAACTCGATCGTGAATTGTCGGCACTCGCTTGCCGAGCAGCCGTGCCACAAGGATCCATGCCAGCGCGCGCAACACTTCGGGCGGCGCATCTTTACAAATATCCGAGAGCCGCACGTAAACTCGTCCAGAGCGCACACGGATCGTATGATTCAGCCGGGCGTAGGGGTAAAAGCGGACTTCAATCTCACGCTCACCACGATTCCCGTCCATATGTCGAAATGCGTCGGCGAAATATTTTCTAACTTCATTCATGGCGGCAACTCGGAGGCAAACAGCGGTTCGGGTGACTAATCTTAAGGATGGTAGATGCGGCGCGTCAACCTTTGGCGGGAGCTCTGGATAACCGCCACATTTTCAATAACTTAAAGTCTTCCACAGATTGCGCAGATTACACAGAAAGGGGCTAATCTGTGCAATCTGTGGATAAGTTTGTATACTGCCCGCAATGCCCCGGAGAGCCTCAAATCTGCAAACTACTGAGAAGGCCGGCTTAGACTCCCGCGCGGAGGTGCTACTCGCCGCCCTGATCAAAGAACACCTCGTCACTGGCGAGGCAGTGGGCTCACGTGTGCTCTCCGATCGCTTCTCGCACGGCTTTGGCTGGAGTCCGGCGACGATTCGGAACGTCATGGCAGACCTCGAAGAGGCAGGTTTCGTCGAACAGCCGCATACTTCCGCCGGACGCGTTCCGACTGACAAGGGTTATCGTTACTACGTCGACAACATGCTGGGCGAGGCGCGTTTGTCGCGCACCGATTTGAAAGCGATCGACCATCTCTTCGCATCGATCGATGCTGGTTCGTCGCCAGATCGGCTGATGGAAACAGCGTCGCACGTGCTCTCGGCGCTCTCGCAGAACGTCGGCATCGTCGTGTCGCCGTCGCTCGCAGACAACCGGCTGAATCACATCGAGTTTATGCTGCTGCCGGACAAGCGCATCCTCGTAGTGCTGGTCTCGACGGCAAACATCATTCATAACAAGGTGATCCGCGTCACCGACGATCTGGCTCAGGACGACCTGGATCGCACTGCGCGCTACTTGAACACGGAGTTCAGCGGCAAGAGCCTGCTCGCGATTCGGACCGAGATCGTCGAGCTGATGAAAGAAGAGAAAGCGCTTTACGACCGGCTGCTGCAAAACGCGATTTTGTTGTGCGAGCGAAGCCTCGAAGGAGAGGATACGAGCGCTGGAGTTTATGTCGATGGCACGTCAAACATTCTGACGAAACCGGAATTTGTCGACATCGAGCGTATGCGCGAGCTCTTCCGGACGTTTGAAGAGAAGTCGCGCCTGATCAAGATACTCAACGAGTGTGTTCACGACGCGGCGAGCTACCCGGGCGACGTACACGTCATCATCGGCCGCGAGCATCCCGCCAGCTCGATGCGCGACTGCGCCCTGATCACTGCGCCTTATCGCGTCGGCTCGAACGACAATATCGGCTCGCTGAGCGTTGTTGGGCCGATGAGAATTGAATATGCACGAATAATGGCTATGGTAAACTACATGGCGCGGTTGATTGAACATCGACTGGGCGAACAAACTGCACGTTAGTCCGAGAATCGATCCTACCTAATGACATCAGACAGACGCGACAAGAGTTCGCACCGCATCCCAATCAAGTTCACTGACGACGCTGACGATATGCCGCGCGAAGATCCCGATTACGAAGGCGAGGAGATTGACCTTTCCGACGAAAGTCTCAATGAAGAGGACCTCTTTTCGGCAGGCGACGTCGAGCCGGAAGGTGGTGGACCCGACAAAGCCGAGCTGGTTGCGGCGCGCTCGGAACTGAAGCGGATCGAAGCTGAAAACGCTGAGCTCAAGGATCTCGTTGCGCGGCGCCAGGCAGACTTCGAGAATTATCGGAAGCGCGTCGAACGGGAACGAAGCGAGACTTACAATCGCGTGGTTGCCGACGTGGCCGCGAAGCTCCTGCCTGTGGTAGACAATCTGAAACGAGCGTTGGACGCCGAAGCGTCGGTCGAAGCCGCGGAGTCAGACGAGTTTCGTCATTTTCTCAGCGGCGTGGATCTCATCAACAAGCAACTCAATGGCGTGCTGGACGCGCTTGGCGTCAAGCCGGTTGCAGCGGTTGGTGAACCATTCAATCCCCATATCCACGAGGCTGTGGTAACGGAACCAACTGACGACTATGCGCCCGATACGGTGATGCAGGAGTTAGTCACCGGTTACCGCCTCGGCGACAAACTCATTCGACCCGCGCTCGTAAAGGTTGCAACACGTAAGTGAAGCCGCAAAGGCACAGGATTTACATGTTAATCCTGAAAATCTTGTAAATCCTGTCTAAGACTGACTAATGGGAAAAGCGATCGGAATTGATTTAGGGACGACCAACTGCTGTGTCGCCGTGCTCGAAGGCGGCACGGTGCAGATTGTCCCGAACAAAGAAGGTGGGCGCACGACTCCAACTGTCGTTGGTTTCACGGAAAAAGGCGAGCGGCTCGTGGGCCAAATCGCCAAACGCCAGGCAGTCACGAATGCCGCCAACACCGTTCACGCCGTCAAGCGACTCATCGGCCGGAAGTTTAGCTCGCCCGAAGTCGCGAAGATGCGTGAGAGCGCGCCCTTCGAGATCGTTGATTCTCCAAACGGCGACGCGCGCGTGCGGGTGCAGGGCCGCAACTACAGCCCGCCCGAGTTGCAGGGAATCGTCCTGCAACGTCTCAAAGCAGCCGCTGAAGAGTTTCTGGGCGAATCGGTGACTGACGCGATCATCACCGTTCCCGCATATTTCGACGACACGCAGCGACAGGCGACCAAAGACGCCGGCAAGATCGCGGGCCTGAAGATCGAGCGCATCATCAACGAGCCGACAGCCGCGGCGCTCGCTTACGGCCTGGGCAAGTCGAACGTCGAACGAATCGCGGTTTACGATCTCGGCGGCGGCACGTTCGATATCTCGATCCTTGAAATGAACGATGGCGTCTTCGAAGTGCTCTCGACTTCGGGAAACACGTTTCTCGGCGGCGAGGACTTCGACGAGCGCATCATGAGCTGGATGGCCGGTCAGTTTCTGTCAGATACGGAGATCGACCTGCGGCAGGATCGTCTCGCCTTGCAACGACTGAAAGAGGTCGCTGAGCGTGCAAAGTGCGATCTGTCGACCACGAACGAAACGGTGATCAACCTGCCGTTCATCGCAGCCGACGCGACCGGTCCGAAGCACTTCAACAAGACGCTGACGCGCGAACAGTTTGAGACGCTCGTTGCCGATCTCGTTGAACAGACAATCGAGCCGTGTCAAACGGCGCTGAAAGACGCGAAGCTGCAGGCGTCAGACATTCATAAGGTGATTCTGGTCGGTGGCCAAACGAGATCGCCGATCGTCGAGCGCACAGTCGAGAAGATCTTCGGTAAGAAGCCGTCTTCGGAGATCAATCCGGACGAGGTCGTGGCGATGGGCGCCGCGATCCAGGGCGGCGTGTTGAGTGGCGACGTGAAAGACATCGTGCTGCTCGACGTATTGCCGCTGAGTCTCGGCCTTGCCACGCGTGGCGGCTTATTCACGAAGATCATCGAACGAAACTCGACGATACCTTTGCGCGAGAGCCGGACGTTTACAACTGTCGTCGATAACCAGTCGTCAGTGGAGATTCACGTGCTGCAAGGCGAGCGCGAAGTCGCGGACGGCAATCGCTCGCTCGGGAAATTCGAGCTCGTTGGCATTCCGCCGAATCCGCGCGGCGTGCCGCAGATCGAGGTTTCGTTCGAAGTTGACGCGAATGGTATCGTGTCAGTTTCCGCGCAGGACAAAGCCACCGGGCGTGAGCAGCAGATGCGGATCATTCCGACTTCGGGGCTGACGCCCGAGGAGATCGACAGGCTGATCCACGAAGCGGAGAGTTTCGCGGAAACCGACAAGAACACGAAGGAAGTACTGGTGTTGCGCACCAGGCTCGATTCGTTGCTGCGAAACACGCAGAAGTCGTTTTCGAAGTTTGGCGGCTTACTGCCGGAAACCGATCAGGAGGCCGCTGATAAGGCGTTCACGGAAGCCGAGGCCGTGCTTAAGTCAGACAAGTTGGACGACATTAAAATCGCTATGAACAAGGTGGAGCGCGTCGCCGGGCAACTCACATCCGCAATGTTGGATTCAGAACCAGACGCAGTTAATAGTGAATCTTGATAATCCTGTAAGTCCTGACATCTTGTGAAAGACTTAGACAGGATTTCAGGATTTACAGAATTAACAAGATATTAAGAATATGAGCAAAAGAGATTATTACGAAATTTTAGCCGTTAGCCGCACCGCTACGGATCAGGAAATTAAGAGCGCTTACAGGCGTCTCGCAGTCAAATATCACCCGGATAAGAATCCGAACGACGCTACCGCGGAAGAGAAGTTCAAGGAAGCAGCCGAAGCCTACAGCGTCCTCTCGAATCCCGAGCAGCGTCAGCGTTACGACCGCTTTGGTCATGCAGGTGTTTCGAGCGGCGCGGCTGGCGCAGGCTCCTGGGGCGCGCCGGGTTTTGGTGGAATCGAAGACATTCTCGGCGACCTGTTTGGGTTTGGAGATGTGTTTGGCGGGCGCGGTGGCGCGCGTCGCAGCTCAGCGCAACGCGGAGCCGATCTGCGTTACGACCTGGAGATCACGCTCGAAGAAGCCGCGAATGGAATGACGGCGCAACTGCGTATTCCGCGTCTCGAGTCGTGCGACACGTGTAAAGGATCGGGCGCGGCGTCAGGCAGCCATCCGGAAAACTGTACGACCTGCGCGGGCACGGGTCAGGTGCGTTACCAGCAGGGATTCTTCTCGGTCGCGCGGACGTGTCACGTTTGTCGCGGGACGGGGAAAGTCATCAAGAACCCTTGTCCGGATTGCAAAGGCACGGGCCGGATCGAGCGCGAGAAACAATTGGAAGTAAAAGTTCCGGCAGGGGTCGAAACCGGCTCTCGTTTACGCGTTACTGGAGAAGGCGAAGCTGGAGCCCAGGGTGGCGCGACTGGTGACCTCTACGTGGTTATCCACGTAGCCGAGCATGACGTGTTTGAGCGACAAAGTAGCAACCTGTACGAGGCGATCCCGATCACCTTTGCGCAGGCCGCGTTGGGCGCCGACGTCATGGTCAAGACGCTCATCGACGGAGAAGAGAGATTGAAGATTCCGATGGGCACTCAAACCGGCACCGTCTTTCGATTACGCGGAAAGGGCATGCCTGCACTCGGCGGGCGCGGTCGAGGCGACCTCTTTGTTTCAGTGACCGTCATTACGCCGACCACGCTGACGCGCGAACAGCGTCGATTGCTCGAGCAGTTAGCGGAAGTTGAGAATAAGGATCTTGAAAGCAAAGGACTGGTCGATAAAGTCAGAGATATTTTTGGTTGAGGTAAAACTCAATGATTAACTCCCGACTCGTGTTACTCCTCGCAGTTATCGCCTTGATGTCCATCAACGTGTTCGCCCAGAACCCGATGGACCCACTCAAAGACCTCGATTTCAGCAAGACCTCGCTCAAACAAGCCCAGATTCAACCGCTGGAAATGTACGAGCTGAAGCTGTTGCGAGGCATCATCTTCGGCCGCCATGGTCGGGTTTTCAAAGACAACGAGATCAAGAGCTATCTCGACGAACAACCCTGGTACAAGGCCAATCCCGATTTCAAAAACTCCATGCTCAATGACATGGAGCGCCGTAATCTCGATCTGATCCGCATCGCCGAAGCTTCCAAACACGATTTCATCCAGCCCGGAGACATGCGTTACTGGCGCGATCGACCGATCGCGCTGCGCAAACTCGGCAAGCATAGCGGCGCTGAATGGAAAGTATTGGTGGCGGAAGTAGAAGCGATTCACGGAAAGCGTTTCGACGATGATCCCTGGCTGCAGCAGTATTTCGAGGAGCGTTACTGGTACTTTCCGAGCGACAAGTACGACTCGAAAAAGCTCTCGGCAATCGAGCAGAAGAACCTTCAGATCCTGAGCGACGCGCAGAAGAAGCAGCGCAACGTGGCGCTGCTGCCGGGCGACATGGAGTTCTTCGAGAACCGCCTGGTCACCGACCAGATGCTGCGTGGATTGAGCCTGCACGAACTGCGACTGTTACGAAATGAGGTCTATGCGCGGCATGGCCGCATGTTCAAGGCGGAGTGGTTGCAGCAGTATTTCTTCCAACAACCGTGGTACGCGCCTGACGAGAACTTCAAAGACGAAGAGCTGTCCGGCAACGACAAGCTGAACGTCGAGACGATCGTCAAGTACGAGAACAAGATTCACGAGGGCCTGAGCCTCGCGCCGATCACGCGCGCGGTGCTCGAAGGCTTGTTCATCGAAGACGCGAGCCAGATGCGACAGGAGATTTATGCGCGTCACGGCAAGGTCTTCAAAGAACCCTGGCTCCAGAAATACTTCTCGAGCTTCGACTGGTATAAGGCCGATCCAAACTTCAGCGAAGCGGCGTTGACGGAGGTGGAGAAGAAGAACATCGCCACCATTGCGGCGTACGAAAAACGCGCCGTAACGGCGATGAGTACGATAGAGGGTTGATAAGGCCCACCTGAGACCTCGCGTGACGAGGTCAAGACAAAGAAAAAAAGCTCAGTGCCGAGTCGCCTTGTTTGAGTATTCGAGTGCGTTGGAGATCGCCAACAGTATCAGGCAACTCGGTTTTGTGATGATGCTCGGCAATGACGAGATCATTGTTGCCGAGTAGTTGGAGTGTTTTGAGATAGTCCTCTTTATAAGGCGGATCGAAGTAGACGATGTCCCACCGCTCGTTTTTAGATTGTCTTAAAAACTCATTCGCCTCGGAACAATAAATATCCCACTGCTCCTCCGGAATCCGACACAGCTCCAAATTCGCCTCGATCAACTTACACATCCGTCGCGACCGATCGACGAACGTAGCGTGACTTGCGCCACGCGAAAGCGCCTCGATCCCAACCGCACCCGACCCCGCACAGAGATCCAGGAACTTAGCATCCTCGATTCGTGGCGCGATGACATTGAAGAGCGTCTCGCGCAACCGATCCGACGTCGGCCTTACATTCATCGACGGCGGACTCTTTAGATTTCGTCCTTTGTACAACCCTGCAATGATGCGCATTTATCTCAACCAGCGGGGGCAAGCCCCTCTTCCTGACTTGTTCTATTCTCAGTTGCTCAAATCGGCTTTGCACAAAAGTCCGAGATCATACTTGGATCGGGTCAGTACAGGGAGCGGTAGCGACCTGGTCAAATGCTGATCACTGACCAGGTCGCTACCGCTCCCTGTACTGACCCGATCCAAGTGAGAATCAAGACTTTTTGTGCAAAGCCGCTCAAATCATCTAATAGAACTTGAATCGAAGAATAGAACAAGTCAGGAAGAGGGGCTTGCCCCCCGCTCTACCCAATCGCTGCGAGGCCGAAGCGTGGGTCCTGCTTGATGCGCGCGGTCATTCTTGCTGTCACCACTGACTTCGGTTTCGCCAAGTAAAACTCAGCTTCCTTTTTCGCCGTCTCCAGTATCTCCTGATCGCGCACGATGTTTCCGATACGAAACTCCGGGAGTCCGGATTGCTTCGTCCCGAGCAACTCGCCCGGCCCGCGCAGCTCGAGATCCTTCTCAGCGATCTTAAATCCGTCGTTCGTTTGCGCCATAATGCCCAGACGTTCCTCGGCAACGGCGGTCTTCTTGTCGCTCGTCAGCAGTATGCAGTAACTCTTCTCCGCGCCACGCCCGACACGCCCACGCAACTGGTGCAACTGCGACAATCCGAAGCGCTCCGCATGTTCTACGATCATCACCGACGCATTCGGAACATCCACGCCGACTTCAATCACCGTCGTCGAAACCAGAATCTTGATCTCACCTGCGACAAACGCGCTCATCACTTTCTCCTTCTCAGTCGGCTTCATCTTTCCGTGCAGCAAACCGACGGAGAGTTTTGGAAAGACAGTGTCACGCAGGTACTCGTAACGGCGCGTCGCATCCTTGAGATCCATCTTCTCTGACTCTTCGACGAGCGGGTAAACGACATAAACCTGCCGGCCCGCCTTCACCTCGCGCGTGATCAAGCGTTTCACTTCCTGGCGCTGATCTTCACCAATGACGAGCGTCTCGACCGGCGTCCGGCCGGGCGGCAGTTCGTCGATGATCGACACGTCGAGATCACCGTAAACAGTCATCGCGAGTGAGCGTGGAATCGGCGTTGCAGTCATCACGAGCACATCGGGATTGAGTCCACGCGCGCGCAGCTCCGCTCGCTGCATCACACCGAAGCGATGCTGTTCGTCGATGACGACGAGCCCGAGCTTCTCAAACGCGACCGCCTCCTGAATCAGCGCCTGAGTGCCGATGCACGCGTGTATCTCGCCTTCTTTCAAAGCATTTTGCAGGTGTCGCTTTTCAGCGGCGCGAAGCGATCCGGTCAGGAGCTCGACGCGATATGGCGTCTTCGCGAGCAGACGCTTGATGCTGCGCGCGTGTTGCTCGGCGAGTATCTCGGTCGGCGCCATGAGCGTAGTTTGCAGGTTGTTTTCCATCGCCGCCATCATCGCGACGACCGCGACGATAGTTTTACCGCTGCCGACGTCACCTTGCAGCAGGCGATTCATCGGCGCGCTCGACTGCATGTCGTTGAAGATCTGCTTTGTGACTTTAACCTGCGCGTTGGTCAGCTTGAACGGCATTACCGAGGCAATGTGAGCTTTAACGTTTTTGTCGATACGCAGCGGCGCAGCTTTAACTTCCTTTTCTCGCTGGCCACGCTTCAAGCCGATCGCGAAGGTGACCCAGAAAAATTCTTCGAAGATCATCCGCAGGTGCGCCGGGCTTTTAGATAGCTCGTAATCGAGCATCGACACATCCGGCGGTGGGAAGTGAATCTGGCGCATTGCTTCAGCGCGGCCAATCAACTTTGCGCGGTGTCGTAGATCAGCCGGAAGTGTTTCCTCGATCGCTTTGTTATTCAGGAGCGAGAGAACGGCGTGGACGATCTCGCGCACGCGCTTCGAATTGAAGTCGCCGAGTTTGCGATAGACGGGCACTCTGCGCCCGACGTGAATCGCCGCGAGCGACGGATCGGGCTGGTTTTCTTCTGGCTGTTCGGGATCATCGGCTGTTGGCGAGAGAATTTCGAGTTCGTCGGCAGCGCTGTTCAGTCGGAGTTTGAAAGTGGTGCGGCGTGGTTCCCATTCCCAGCGACCAAACGTGATGAAGCGTGTACCACGTTCCAGCTTGGCGGTGTAATACTTGACG
>Ga0207694_10004097_pt1 | contig 11459 bp, 9 predicted proteins | sample KBSC34metaG_FD_184353 | JGI IMG/M metagenome (GOLD analysis project Ga0207694, IMG submission 184353) | Corn rhizosphere microbial communities from Kellogg Biological Station, Michigan, USA - KBS C3-4 metaG (SPAdes) (version 2) | ecosystem: Host-associated > Plants > Roots > Rhizosphere > Soil...
AGCTTGGCGACACCATCCGGATAGCGCGCGTCCGGCCGATCCAGATCGCGGGCCATCAGGCCGATGTCCGGCAACTCCATCGTGCCTTCGACCGCCGAGTGGCTGGCGAGGATCTGCTCAACCAGCGTCGAGCCCGCACGGGGTAGGCCCACGATGAAGATGGGTGAGGTGTCGTACACGCCGGCGCCGACGCGCGCCGAAAGGAATTCCGGCGTGAAGAGCGCCTTCGACCGGCGCATCTGTGCGGTGGTTTCGTCCGCGTCGTAGTCGGCCCCGGCGCGACGGATCGCACCGCCGGCCGCGTAGTGGCGGAAGGCGCCCGCGTCGTCGCCCTGATCCTCCAGCGCCTTGCCCAAGGCATAGTTCAGGTGCAGGCGGTCGATCTCGGGCAGGTCCGGCCGCGCCAGCTGCGCGTGCATCGCCGCGACCTCTGCGGGGTCGACGGCGGCCACCTTCAGATTGGCCAGGCTCCAGTAGGCGTCGCCCAACGCCGGCGCGAGCGCCATGCAGCGCTTGTAAGCCGCCACCGCTTCCTCACGCCGCCCGAGCGTGCGCAGGACATGGCCGTAGTTGAGCCAGATCTTCGGCTGGCGCGGGAAGTCCTCCAGCAGCGCTTCGTACAGTCGGGCTTCTTCGACTTCCTCGCCGATCAATCCAAGACATGCCGCCAGCAGGTTGCGGTAGACGGGGTCGGCTGGATCGAGCGCCAGCAGTCGCTGCACATGCGGGATCGCCTGAGCCGCCTTCTGCTGGTGGAACAGGGCCTGGGCGTAGGCGAAAAGCGCGCCGTCGGCGTCAGGCGCAACCTCGAGGGCATGGGCCAGCAGGATCTCAGCATCGGCGTGCCGGCCCTGGCCGCTGAAGAGTTCGCCCAGCATTTGTGCAGCGGCCGCGTCGTTAGGATGGCGGGCGATCTGCGCACGGAGCAGGCGCTCGGCCTCTTCGGTCCGGCGCTCGAACAGCGCTTCAGCGGCAGGGCGAAGGGCGGGGTCGCGCACGGCGGAGCGCGCATGCTCGGCGAAGGCGCGCTCAGCGCCGGGCAGGTCACCGGCCGCAAACAAGCGCTCACCCAGCGCGCGCCACGCCTCCGGCAACTCACGATTCAGGGCCACGGCCTGGCGCAAGGCCGCAATCCCCGCCGCCTCCTGCCCCCGGGCGACCAGCACCAGCCCAAGCTCATACTGGGTTAGCGCTGCGCGCGGATAGGCCTGGGCCAGCGGCGCCAACACCGCGTGGGCGCCTGCCATGTCGCCGGTGCGGCGGCGCGCCGATCCGAGGATGAGGAGGGCGCGCGGATCGTTGGGGGCAAGTTTCAGGATCGCCTCGGCCTGGCGGCCGGCGTCGGCCGCATCGACGGCCAGCCGCGAGGAGGCCTGCTCGACAGCGGCGGCAAGGGATCCGGGCGGCGCCATGGCCGGCTGCGCCATCGAAAGCGGCCTCAAAGGGAACGTCGTCCAAGCTGTCAGGCGGCGTCGCGCGCGCGTCAACGGCCAATGCTGGCCGGGGTCGCCCCCGGCCAGCCCGCTTGGCTAGAAGGTGTAGGTCACACGGCCGTAGTAGTAGCCGCCGTTGATGCCGAAGGGCGAGAAGCCCACCGGGGAGTCATAAACGTTGGAGCCGTCCGCCGGTCTTACGCCCCCGGAACCATTGGGGATGTTCACGACTTTCGGCGCCTTGTGGTTGAAGAGGTTGTTGGCGCCGATATCGATCTTCACGTCCGGGGTGACGTTGTAGCCGAGATCGATGTCGGTGATCGCCGTGGTGCCAATCCTCAGGACGGTGCCGTTGTTGCCCGTCCCGTCCAGGCTGACGATTTCAGAGGTCTTGCCGTAGACGGTCTCGCGCAGGTTCACCGAGAACTTCGACAGGGTGTAGTAGGCCCCCAGCACTACCTTGCCCTTCGGCGTGGCGGTGGTGAGGTAGCTGAGCGCCGTCGGGCCCAGCAGTGTAGTCTGGCCGAACGCCGTGGAAATCACCTGCGCCGGCAGCGGCGCCTGCTTCAGCACCGAGGTCTTGTTGTAGTTCACGGCCACCGACCAATCGACGTGGCCCATGTCACCGAAGTCCGACGCATAGTTGCCGGTGATCTCCACGCCGCGGGTCCGGGTCGTCGCCGCATTGGTGAAGATGCTTACACCGACGTAGCTGAGCCCAGTCGGATCCAGCACGTTGCCGTGCGCGCTGATCGCGTTCAGCACGTTGCGCGAGACGATGGTCGAACCCACCTGGCCCAGCAGGATGCCGCTGCCGATGATCCGACGCTTGATGCGGATCTGATAGGCGTCGGCGGTGATCTGCAGGCCGTCCGCCGGGTGCAGCACGAAGCCGCCGCTGAAGTTGGTGGACTTCTCGGGCTTCAGGTTCTGGAAGCCGATCTGCTTGGCCGCCGGCGAGTTGGCCGGCAGCTGCACCACCGCGAAGGTCGGCGCCACGTTCGTCGCCGAATAGTACTCTTCCGCCAGCGTCGGGGCCCGGAAGCCGGTCGAGACCGTGCCTCGCACCGCGACCATCGGGTTGAAGTCATACCGCGCGGTCAGCTTGCCCACTTCGGTGCTGCCGAAGTCGCTGTAGTGCTCGTAGCGGCCCGCCAGGTCGACCTTCAGGCCGGTGACCAGCTCGGCGGCCAGGTCGCCGTAGGCCGCGTAGTTCTTGCGCGTGTGCGAGCCCGCATCGGTCGGTTGGAAGCCGGGGTAGGACTGACCGCCCTCCTTGTAGATCGAGTAGGGGTCGCCGGCGCTGATCGCGTAGGTGTTCTTCCGGTACTCCGCGCCCAGCGCCACCGTCAGCGGCGACGCCAGCCCCATCTCGAAGGACTTCGCCAGATCGAGGTTGTTGGTCCATTCCGACGAATGGAACGCGCCGTCGTAGAAATTGCGCGGCGTGGTGCCGGTGTCGACAAACAGCGAGGCGTTCGCCGAGTTCAGAGTTGAGACCTTGTCGCGCACATGGCCGTAGGTGCTGGAGATGTCCCAATCCCACCCGTCGGCGACGCCCTTGATGCCACCACCCATGGAGTAGTCGTCCTCCTCCAGGTGCTCCTTGGGATCGAAGCCGTTGGGGAAGGGTACGATCGTCGCCAGCCCGACGGTCCGCGTCACCTTGCTCGGCACCCGGAAGTTCTCGAAGGCCGAGGCCAGGCGGTGCGAGTAGCTGCCCGTGGCGTACAGCTCCACGTCTTCCGACAGCTTGTACCCGGCGTTCAGGTACCCGTTGTAGACGTTGTACTGGGCGTCGCCGTTGATCTTGTTGACCACCGGGAAGTTGTCCGCACCGGGCACGCCCGCCTTGTCGATCGCGTTGGCGGTGGGCAGCACCGTGCCGTTAAGCGCCTGCACGCGGCGGTCCGGACCGCCGCGGACACTGAAGTTGTGGTAGCGATTTTCCAGGGTGACGTTGACGAATCCGTCCGCCCCGATCGGCGCGCCGAGGTTCAGCGAGATCGCCGCTGTCTCACCGTCGCCCTTATAGTACTGCCCGGCTGTCGCCGAGGCGGTCCCGCCGTGGTTCGCCGACTTCAGGATGATGTTCACGACGCCCGCGATGGCGTCGGTGCCGTATTGGGCGGCCGCGCCGTCTTGCAGCACTTCGATGTGGTCGATCGATCCCACCGGGATCAGGCTGAGGTCCGCCGTCGCCGCGCCCTGGTACGGTCCGCCCAGCACGTGGAGGTTGCCCGTGGGGTGGCGGCGCTTGCCGTTGACCAGCACCAGCGTGTCGTTCGGGTTCAGCCCGCGGAGGGCGGCCGAAAGCGTCAGATTCCCCGTGTCGCCGCCGATCGCTTCGGCAGTGAACGACGGCAGGTTTTGGCTCATCGCCTGAATCAGGTCCGGCTGGCCGACCCTTGCAAGCGCGGTGGAGCCCAGCACCTGGACCGGCGCGGGACTGTCGGCCGCCTTCAGGCCGGTGACCCGGGTGCCTGTGACGATGACCTCCGAGACGGCGCCGGTGGACTCGGCCGCATCCGCGGCGTCAGCCGCCCACGCGTGAGACGTCATGCCGGCTGTGAGCGCTAGCGCGCTCGTAAAGGCGAATAGCTTTTTCATGTGTTTTCTCGACCCCTCAAGATAACGAAGTAAAGGAGACCGATCGCTTCGCCAGGCTGGCGAGCAATTCTGATCAACCGTCGCAAATCTCGGTCGAGGCGATAGCGACGCAGACACCCCGACGACTGTCGAAGGACTTGAGGGCTTCCCAGGGCCCCCTCCGGCAATCGCTGAAGACTTCGGGAGTCCCACGCCCCCGGGCAAGAATTCGCGGTGCCGAGGTCGCACCCTGGCCGCCAAATGGGCGGCTTGGCCACAAAAAAAGGCAGCTTGGAGGTCTGGCGCCCCGAAAATACGCCATTTTGCGGCCGGAGCCGGCGATTGGCGGGTCAACGCCAGCGAGTGCAGCGGCAATGTGGGACTGACCGCCGGACGCCGGCGGTGCGGCATGCGCCTGGACCGCGTGCGGTGGCGATGCTTCAAAGGATCGTCAGCCTTTGGCGGCTCAGCGGGATACAATCAGCTGCGACAGCGGCGGCGGGGGATGAGTATGAATGATCTGAGCATCGGCCGCGCAGGCGGCGAGTTCACGCGGCGGCGCTTCTTTGAGCAGCTGGCCGCCGTCGGTGGCGTCTCCCTGGCCATGGCCGGCATGGACGCCCTGGGCTTCGGCTTCTCCTCGGCCCAAGCCGCCCCGCCCCCCCTGCCCGGCGGCGCCAAGAACACGAAGGTCGTCATTCTGGGCGCAGGCCTGGCCGGCCTGACCGCCGCGTTCGAACTCCGCAAGGCGGGGTATCAGGTGCAGGTCCTGGAGGCGCGCAGCTTCGCGGGCGGCCGGGCGCAGACTGCCCGCAAAGGCTTCGAGGACACCGACCTCGCCGGCAACCACCAGGTCTGCGACTTCGACGAGGGCCAGTACATCAACATCGGTCCCTGGCGGATCCCCTACCACCACCAGTCGACCCTGCATTACGTGAAGCAGTTCGGCATTCCGGTGGAGCTGTTCAACAACGACAACGACGCTGCCTACGTCTATTTCGAGAAGGGCAAGGGGCCGCTGGCCGGCAAGCCGATTCGCAAGGGCCAGATCGCAGCCGACGCACGCGGCTACACGGCCGAGCTCATGGCCAAGGTGGCCTCCAAGGGCGACCTGGACGCCGCGCTGTCTCCAGCCGACCGTCAGACGTTCATCGCCTATCTGGTGAACGAGGGGCGGCTGAACGCCTCCGACCTCTCCTACAAGGGCACGGACGGCCGTGGCTACGACATCCTGCCGGGTGCGGGCGTTGATCCGGGGCCGGGCAAGCTCTCCACGCCCTTCGCCTTCGCCGACGTGCTGAACTCGCGCTCCTGGTATGTGCTGAGCTCGGTCGCCGGCTGGGAACAGCAACGCACCATGTTCCAACCGATCGGCGGCATGGACCAGATCCCCAAGGGCTTCGTGAAGAACATCCCGCCGGAGGTGATCACCTACAACGCCAAGGTGGACCGCATCCAGCAGACCCCGAAGGGCGTGAAGGTCTCCTACACCGACGGTTCGGGGAAGCCGACCGAGGTGGCCGGCGACTACATCATCTGCACCATCCCCATTTCGGTGCTGAAGAACATCAAGATGGACGTCTCGAAGCCGTTCCTCGCGGCGATGAGCAACGTCGCCTACGCGCCGGTCAACAAGATCGGGCTGCAGATGAAGACCCGGTTCTGGGAAGAGAAGCACTGGATTTACGGCGGCCACATCTACAACGACATCCCCGGTATCGGGACGATCTCGTTACCGTCCACCGGCGGCTGGCACAGCCAGAAAGGCACGCTGCTGGGCTACTACGCCTTCGGCGGCGAAGCTGCCAAGATCAGCGCCCTCTCTCCCGCCGCCCGGGCGAAGTTCGCCGTCGAGCAGGGACAAAAGATCTTCCCGGAATACGCGGAGAACTTCGAGACCGCCTTTTCCAAGTGCTGGCACCTGGACGAGCACAACCTCGGCGGCTGGGCCGAATGGAGCGATGACGGCCGCAAGAACGCCTACCCGGTGCTCTGCGAACCCGACGGCCGGATCTACCTCGCAGGCGAACACCTCAGTTACCTGGGCGGCTGGCAGGCCGGCGCGATCGAGAGCGCCTGGCAACAGATCGCCAAGATCCACGCGCGGGTGCAACAGGCATGAGGATGGTGATGCTTAGAGTTCCGGCCTTGGCGGGCGCCACCGTGGTCCTGGCGCTCGCGCCGGCGGCGACCGCCCAGACCCCCGGCGAGACCTTGTTCGTCAACAACTGCGCGGCCTGTCACCAGCCCACCGGGCTCGGGATCAAGGGCGCCTTTCCCGCGCTGGCCGCCGACAAGTTCGTGACTGGGCCGCCGGAGGTTCTGACCGCGACCGTGCTGACGGGCCGCGGCGGCATGCCCGCGTTCAAGGCCGACCTCAGCGATGAGGACATGGCCGCGACTCTGACCTACATCCGCGCCGCGTGGGGCAACAAGGCCAAGCCGATCACCACGGCCGACGTCGCTGCGGTCCGCGCCAAGGTGGCCGCCGGCCTGCCACCCAAGGGCCTCCAGGCGCACTGAAGCTCGCCTCGGCCACTCGGACCTCGCGTCATGGCGTCACCGGCGCGGGCGCGTCTTCCCTGACCGCCGGGCAGGTCTTGTCCACGGCGATCGCGCCGCCCGCACCGGCGCCGATAGCGGCCGTGAAGTGCACGGTCTTGGCGCAACGCTGGTCGAACCGGTCCAGCGCCTCGATGATCTTCGCCGCCTCGGAAGCGGGCGTACCGCCCGGCGCACCCGGAAGCGTGCTGAGCCCCGTGCAGGCCGCAAGGCCCAGCGATGCGGCCGCCAGGGCCGTCAGGATCTGATGTCTCATGGATGCTCCTTCTTGGCCCGCGCCACGACGGCCGGGGCATGAACGTGATTCATTTGACGGCCGCCCGCGGCGCAGGGCTCCGTCGAGGTGTGTCCGGGTCGATCCGCATCGCCGCGCTAGTCGCCAGCGCCTGCCTCGCCGCCAGCGCCGCGTGGGCGCAGCCGGAACTGCCCCGACCGGACGACGGCTATTTCCAGAACACCGTGCGAGTGACCGAAGGTGTCTGGCTGCTCACCGAGCCCCGCTTCCAACTGCAGCCGATCGGCAACGTCATCGTCATCGAGCAATCGGACGGGCTGGTGATGGTGGATGCCGGAGGGTCACCCGGCGCCGGTCGGCGCATCGTCGAGACCATCCGCGGGCTTAGCTCCAAGGCCGTCAAAGCGGTCGTCATCACCCACTGGCACGGCGACCACCCACAAGGGCTCTCGGAAGTCCTGAAAGCCTGGCCCCGAGCGCGGACGATCGCCACCCGGGCCACCCAGGCGCACCTGCGCGACCCGGCGACGATGAACACGCCCGGCGCCCCAGACGCCTCGGCCAATGCCGCCTTCCAGAAGCAGGTCAAAAGCTTCGTCGCCTACGCCCACCAAATGGGCGACAAGGCCACGGACCCGGCCGAGAAGGCCCACTGGGCCGAGGCGGAGCGGCAGTTCCGTCAGTACGCCCTCGACATGGACGGCGCGGTCACCCTGCCGGTCGCGGAAGGGTTCGATGACCGGCTCGACCTGCCGGATGTCCGACGGCCAGCCCAGGCGATCTTCCTCGGCCGCGCCAACACCGACGGCGACGCGGTGGTCTGGCTTCCGCGGCAGAGGATCCTGATCACCGGAGACGTCGTCGTCTCGCCTGTGCCGTTCGGCTTCGGCGGCTACCCTGCGGACTGGATCGCCACCTTGGCGAAGCTCCGCCGCTACGATTTCAGGATACTGATCCCCGGCCATGGCGCGCCCCAGCATGACCGCGCCTACATCGACCGCGTCTCCGCGGCGCTGGCCGACATCCGCGCCCAGGTCGCGCCGCTCGCGGAGGCCGGCCTCAGTCTCGAGCAGGTCCGCGCCCAGGTCGATGCTTCCGCTCAGGCGCACAGCTTCATCGGCGAAGATCCATGGCTGCAGCACTGGTTCATCGCCGATTGGGTGAACCCCATCGTCGCCTCGGCCTACAGGGAGGCGAAGGGCGAGCCCATCGTTCAGAGCCTGAAGGGCGACTGATTATACCCGGATTTTATTGACGAGACCGCCTGGCGTCGGCATAGGCGTCTCGGAGCAAGCATGACCGACACCTTCACCGCCTTTATCGGCCATGACCTCGTCGCCGCCGGGGACCTGCTGACCGTGGCCAACGCTGTCGCCGCGGTGTCGGATCGCTCGCCGCTCATTTTCCGAGACGCGAGCGGCGAGCCCGTCGAACTGGACCTCCGTCTTGGCCCTGAGAAGGCGGTCGCCCAGTACGAAGCGCGGACATCCGGCACGCCGGTCACCCCGGTCCGGCAGGGTCGTGGCCGGCCACGCCTCGGCGTCGTCGCCCGGGAAGTCACGCTCCTCCCCCGCCACTGGACATGGCTGGCCGCCCAGCCCGGCGGCGCGTCCGCCGCATTGAGACGTCTCGTCGAAGACGCCGCCCGGGCGGGGTCAGCGGCCGATCAAGCTCGAACCGCCCGCGACACGCTCTATCGCATTGCATCGGCGCTAGCGGGGAATCTCCCGAACTTCGAAAACGCGACCCGGGCGCTCTTCGCCGCGGACGACGCCACCTTCGACGCGATCGTCAGCGCCTGGCCGACCGACGTCGCCGCCTATCTGCGACGCCTGGCCACCGGGCAGCGAGCCGCTAGGTCTGCGGCGGAGCCGACCTAGCCGCGACCAGCACGCTCGCCGCTTCATGCGTCCGCTGCGCCTCCAGGCGATCGAGCCGTCCAGCATTGGCCGCCCATACCTGGGCCAGCGCCCAGGCGAGAAGCGCGGCCACCACTCCCCACGAGCGGTTCTTCAGGCCCTCGACTGCGCGAAGCGTGGAAGCCGCGGTCGCCTTAATTTCCGCGAGCCGCTCCTCGCACCTCGTTTCATGGTCGACCTGCCGTTGCTCAAGCTTCGCCAAGCGCTCCAACTGGCTTTCCATGGCGCTACGTGGGGGTGGCTTCAAAGGAAACGCCGAACTCCTTGCCGGAGCTGCTGGAGTTCGTCTGCTGACCGGTGAAGAGACCGATCGGCAGGCCGTTGAGCGCCGCCACGATCTGCTGCGTGCTCGTCACCGGCGCCTGCCGCTGCGCTTGATCGATGTCCCGCATTGTTCCGCCGAGACTCTCCTGCGTTGCGATGTTGCCCCGCTGGTTGGCGTCGTAGCCGTCCTGCAAACCCTGAAGTTGGTTCGCCGCCGCCATCTGCTGTTGCTGCTGCTGGAACCCCCAGCCCACCTTCTGCGACCGATCCTGCAGAGCGGTCTGGGCGTTGGCGACTCGCGCCTGGGTCGCCCGGTCGGCGTCACCGGCCGCCGCGGTCAGGGCGGTATCGTAGGCGTGCGAACGCAGCCCCGACAACGTCGACGCCCGGGCCCGCGCCAGCTCACCCTCGGTCATGCTCTGGGTCAGGGCGGCGCCCGACCCGCCGAACGCTCCGGAACCGGCGAGATCCAGCGCCTGCTGCGCCCGCACCTGACCCTCGTGGGCGCCGAGGTCGGCATCGCTCGCATCCACCACCTGCTGCAGATACGGGTTCAGGTAGTTGCTGACGTAGTTGTAGGCCTTGCCGCCCGACGCGAACGGCGTGTCCGAGTTCAGGTAGGGGTTCAGCCACGACGTATCGGCCGCATTCCGCGTCAGACCCTGCGACCAGTTCAGGTCGTCGGGATGCGCCGCCAGCGCGCCCGCTCCGGCAGCAGCCTGCTGTTGCAGCCCACTCGCCGGCGCCACCAGGCTTTGCGGGTCAAGGTCCAGAAGTTGCCCGACCCGCCCCGCCGCCCCTTGGGCCACCGGCGTCGCCCACTCCGGCACGACCGGCGTGGTCGTGCTGGCGCTCTTGCTGCTGGTCTTCTTCGCTGATCCACCGATCTTCAGGCTCATCTAGAGCTCCTTCGCAATGATCCGCGCCAACGGCGCATAGCCTTCGGGCGCCAGCGCCCGTTCCCATCCCGCGCGTCCGATGATCAGCACCCGCCGGCAGCCCAGCGTCCGGCCCCAAGCCTCGGCTGCGGGTCGCAGCCTTCCGACCAGCTCGGCCAGGTCGCCGCCCGCCAGCCAGATGAGCAGCCGCCGCTCCCGAGGGTCGTCCTCGATCAGGGTCACCATCGCGCTGCGTTCGCCGGGCCAGGCCTGCGCCCCGCCAGCCGCCACCAATTCCCGCACATCGGCCAGCGCATGGCCGCCGCCGGCATGCGCCAGCGCAGCTTCCAGCCAGGGTCCGCACCGGGCCCAGTCCTCGTCCGTCACAGCTTGCCCGCGGGGGCCACGTCGAACACTGGCCGGCCGATGCGACAGCCGGTCGGGGCGCTCTGGCCCGAGAACCGGATCCGGAACAATCGTCCGCTGGTCAGCAGGTCCGCCTTGCCGTCGCCTGGGGCCATCGCCGCCGTCGCCGCCACCCCGTCGTCATCCTGGGGCCGCAGCCGCCCGGTGACGCTCACCGCCACCGGCCCCGCTTGGTCCTTGAAGTCGGGCCACAGGCCCCGCACCAGGAACGCCGTCTCGGGGTCCAGCACGCTGTCGGCGCTCTCGATGAACCAGCCGAACGCCGCCCCGTCGGCCGAGCGCCCCTTCTCGTGCAGGAAGGCCGCGCCGTCGTAGGTCACGCCGATCGGGTAGGCCGAAGGTCCCGCGTCGACGAACGCCGTCCGCGACATGATTCCGCGGTGCCACGCGCCAGCGTCCGGCCCGCCCACCGACAGCGCCAGGTAACGGCTGTTCTCATATCCGTCGCGGCGGTCCGGATAATCGAACCGCACCTCCGAGAACTCCGCGTTCGACGAGGCCACCACTTTGTCGCCCTGGCTCGCCGCCAGTTCTTCCGCGAAGTCGCGCCGTATCGGGCAGGTCACGGGTTGCGGCTGGCCTCCCAGGGCGTAGCTGTAGAACTGTCGGTCGGGGCTGGCCCAGAACGCCGTCTGCCCCACCACCACCGCCGCGTTTGGCCCGATCAGGCCGCAATTGCGGCCGACACGGTCGAACCGCCAAGGCTGGTTCAAGGCCCCGACGTAGGTGCCCAGGAACAAGGCGTCGCCGGTCCAGACCAGCAGGCAGGGGCCGCACATCCGCCCTGCCACGATCCGGCCGCCGCCGGTTAGCACGTACTCCCGGGCCGTGGAGCCGGAGGCGCTCGTGCTCCACTGCGTGTTGTTGCGGATCGACGAGTGGCGGATGCAGAGCGGGTTGAAGACGCCGGACACCTCTTCGTTGCAGCCCAACGCGAAGACCTGGTAGCCCCCGTTCAAAGGCGCCACTAGCATGTGGGTCACGTTCGCCGGCGCGTTGGTGGTGTTCCCCTGCACCGTCGAGACCCTCACCCGGGGCAAGAGCGTCGGGAAGTACGCCGTCGGCACCCGCACCGTGCGCGACGATGCCGGCCCGATCTCCTTCCACCACGCGTTCATCCGGGCACTGGTCGGGGTGGTGGAGATCTGGGTGT
>Ga0207694_10004098_pt1 | contig 11458 bp, 12 predicted proteins | sample KBSC34metaG_FD_184353 | JGI IMG/M metagenome (GOLD analysis project Ga0207694, IMG submission 184353) | Corn rhizosphere microbial communities from Kellogg Biological Station, Michigan, USA - KBS C3-4 metaG (SPAdes) (version 2) | ecosystem: Host-associated > Plants > Roots > Rhizosphere > Soil...
CGCCGCATCTGACCCCGAGCCCGAACCGGCGATCGACGTGCCAGGCGAGGCTCCGGAATCCCAAAAAGGGACCAGAGCCATCACCCGCACTTCGGCCTCCGCCGCCCGCGAGACTACTTCTTTTTGGCGTCTCCCTTGGCCTTCGCGGCATCCTTCTCCGCGTCGACGCCCGCCTTCTCGGCCTTGTCGCCGGCCTTCTCCATCTCCTTGGCGGCGTCGCCGTGGGCCTCGCCCGACTTCTCCATGGCGTGGCCCTTCTTCTTCATCTTCTTGCCGGCGGCCTCCTCGGCCTTGTTGTCGTGCTTGTCGCCGGCCTCTTCCATGGCCTTGCCTTTTCGCTCCATGGCGGCGCCTTTCGCCTTCTCGGCGTTGGCGGCCTTCTCCTCGGCATTTCCCTTCTTTTCCATGGCGTTGCCGGCATTCTGCGCGGCGTTGTCGGCACGGCTGACCGCGGAGGTGAGGCACAGCGGCAATGCGAGGGCGCCGACCACGAAGAGCGAGCGAATCTTTGATTGAGCCACGGGTCCTCCTTCAGGTTGAGTTGGAGCTGCAAACATGTGCACGAGTTGCGCATCCGCAACCCGGGATGTCTTGCGCTGGGCGCCGTCGACCCCATCTTGCTCACCGATCGTCCGCCGCGCCGGCCGGCGCGGGCCCGGGACGAGACCTGCAGCGGGAGATGACGATGAAGACCATCTATCACTACGTCCTTCCGACCATGGCCGATTGGGAGACCGGATACACCGTGGCGGAGCTTCGCTCGCAGCGCTATTTCAAGCAGAAGCGGCCGTGGCAGGTGAAGACGGTGGCCGCCTCGCGCGAGCCGATCGTCACGGTGGGTGGGACCACCATCGTCCCGGATCTGACGGTAGACGATGTCACGCCTCGCGACGCTCTATTGCTCATCCTGCCGGGAGCCGACACCTGGCGCGAGGCCGCTCAAGCGCCGATCGTCGCCAAGGCGAGGGCGCTGGTCGAAGCTCAGGTCCCCGTCGCCGCCATCTGCGGAGCCACCGCGGCGCTCGCCGAGGCGGGGCTGCTCGATCGAATCAAGCACACGAGCAACGGCTTGCCGTATTTGAAGATGACCTGCCCGCACTACCGCGGCGAGCGGCTCTACCAGGATGAGCTGGCCGTGACCGACGGAGCCATCATCACCGCCGGCTCGTCGGCGCCGGTCGAGTTCGCGTCGCACATCCTGCGCAAGCTGGAAGCGCTCGAGCCGGAGCACCTCGAGCTTTGGTACGGCTACTTCGGGCGGCACTCCATCGAGGACTTCCTGAAGTTGTTCGAGGCCATGAAGAGCGCGCGCTGACGCGACCGCCCCAGCGGCGAAGCCGCCTTGGCCAAGCCTTAGCCACCGCCCTCTTGCAACGCCTTCGCGAGCAACGTCCGCAGGTGGGCTCGCTCGTCAGCGGTCAGGCCCGCCAAGGCCTCGTCCTCGAGTCGCCGCATCTCGAGCTCGGCGCGTTCGAGGGCCACCCGGCCCGCCGCCGTGATCGCGACGTTGTGCTTGCGCCGGTCCTCCGCGTCGCGGACGCGGCTGATGAAGCCCGCCTCCTCCAGCTCGTTGAGCCACATCACCACCGTATTCTGGGACGTGTGCAAGACGTCGCAGAGCATCTGCTGGGGCAGGTCGCCCCGGTCGCGGAGAGAGGCCAGGGTCGCCACCTGCTTCAGCGTCATTCCGATCTTCTCGGGGTCGGCGCTGGAATAGATCCGTCGCGTCAACCGGGTGAGGTGCGGAATCTGAGAAGCGCGGGGGGCCACGACGACGATTAGGATAGCTGGGACTTATTGTATTGACCATTTAGATAGTCACTGCTACTGTGACGATCATGAAAGCTTCGACGATCGCCGAGCCTACCTCGGCCTCTCCGTCTCGCCGGCGCGCACTGGCCTTGCTGGCGGTCCTCGCGGCCCAGTTCATGCTCGTGCTCGACGCGACGGTGGTGAACGTGGCGCTGCCGGCCATCCAGGCCGACCTGCAGCTTCCCGGGGCGCGGCTGACGTGGGTCAACAACTCGTACCTGATCGCGTTCGGCGGGCTGCTGCTCCTGTTCGGGCGCCTCGGCGATCTGTTCGGGCGGCGGCGAATCTTCCTGACCGGCCTCACGATGTTCACGGCGGCGTCCGCGGCCTGCGGCCTGGCCGGCAGCGCGACGCTCCTGATCATCGCGCGCTTCGCCCAGGGACTGGGCGCCGCCGCCGCGTCGTCGGTCGTGCTGGCCATCATCGCGACGGAGTTCTCCGCCCCCGACGAGCGGGCCCGTGCCATGAGCGGCTATGTCCTCGTCAGCGTCTCCGGCGGGTCCGTGGGGCTCTTGTTGGGAGGCCTTCTGACCCAGACCCTCGGCTGGCACTGGATCTTCCTGATCAACGTTCCGGTGGGCGTGGCGACCTTCATTCTCGCTCGCTCCGTGCTCCGGCCGGATCCCGAGCGCGAGCGGACGGGCCAGGTGGACGTCCTCGGCTCGATCCTCGTGACCGGAACGGCGATGACGATCATCTATGCCCTCATCGAAGCCGGGACCCACGCCTGGAACACGTGGGCCGTCATGGCGCCCGGCGCGGCGGCGGTGGCGCAGCTCGGCGCCTTCCTGGCGCTCGAGACGCGGATCGCGAACCCGATCTTTCCGCTGCGCATGTTGCGCATCCGCAGCCTGATGGTCACCAGCGTCGTGCGCGGGTTCATGGTGATGGGGATGTACGCGGCGTTCTTCTTCGGGGTGCTCGATCTCGCGCGCAGCCTGGGCTTTGGCCCGATGCGCATCGGGCTGGCCTTCTTGCCGATGACCATCACGGTGGCCGTCCTGTCACGGGGCCTGGCGGCGCGCCTCATGGCTCGTTACGGAGCGCGCGCGGTCCTGATGTTTGGCCTGGCCGCCATCGCCGTGGCCATGGCCTCGTTCGCGTCGCTGCCGCTCGCGGCGCCATATTTTCCGCAGCGCTTCTTCACGTTCGTGCTGCTCGGCCTGGGTGCGGGGACCTCCTTCCTGCCGCTGCTCACGATCGCGATGTCCGAGGTGCCTGCGCCCGACGCCGGCCTCGGCTCCGCGATCGTGAACCTGTCGATGCAGCTCGCGGCGGCCATCGACCTCGCCATCCTGGCCACGTTCGCCTCGCACCGGACCGACGCGCTGGTCGCGACGGGCGCCGGCACCCCCGACGCCATCGTCGGGGGCTATCGCTTCGCCTTCGGCGTCGCGATGGTGGGCGTCTCGGTCGCCTTCGCCCTCGCCACGGTCTTGCTGCGTGGCCGGACGCGGGTGCCCTTGACGGCGACGGTGCCGGGACGCCCGCCGGTCGTCGTGTCCAGCCGGTCACCCGGCCTTCGGTAGGGCGCCGAGGCGTGTGAGGAGGCCGAAGGTGTCCCAGATGGCGCGGTCCTCGCGGATCCTGTCGCCGGCGAATGTGCTGATGGTGACGCCGGTGGTCTGGCCCGAGCGGCCCGTGGGCGGGATGCCGAACAGCGAGCCGCGGTGGACGGCGTGGGCGGTCCACTCGGTGATCACCACGTCGCCGTCGACGTGCTGGCGGTCGATGGTCATGCGCATCTCCTGGAAGGCGCCTCGCAAGGAGCGGACGAGCTGCTTGAAGCCCTCCCGCCCCTCGACGCACCCGCCGGGCGACGCCGGATCGCGGTTGACGTAATCCTCGGTGAAGAGGCGGTCGGCGAGGTCCAGGTTGCCCTCGGTCCAAATCTCCTGGTAGTAGCGGCGGACGAGCTCCTTCTTCTGTTCTGCGGTCATCATGGTGGTTCTCCTCGTGGCGAAGCGGGTTGACGGACCTGCGCTGGAAACGATTCCAAAGTAGGGAAAGGCCTCTCCCGCGACCATGGTCCGATCGGCTCATTCTTCGTCTGCGTCCGACGCCCCGGGGACGGCCGCCGGAGGCGGGACCCGCCTGGCGCCCCTCCTCGGGGCGCTGTCGCTGGCGACGGACCTGGGCGTGGGGCTGCCGCCGGAGTCGGCCCTGCGCATCGCCGTCTGCGCGGCGCGCGTGGCGGAGGCGCTGGGCCTCGACGCCCCGGCGCGCGCTGACGTGTACTACGCGGCGCTCTTGCGGTACCTCGGGTGCACGGGATACGCCCACGAGGAAGCGGCCTTCAGCGGGGGCGACGATCTGTCGCTGACACCCGCGCTGGAGCTGGCGGATCCCGTCGACTTGCGCCAGGTCGCCGGAGCGGCGGCGCGCAAGCTGGCGCGCGGGCAACCGCTCGGCGTGCGCGCGGGCGCGGTCATCCGCTTCCTCTCGGACCCCCGCGGGTACGCGAAGCTGGCCCGGGCGCATTGCGATCAGGCGGTGGCCCTGGCCGATCAGCTCGGGGTGGGGCCGGCGGTCGCGCGCGCCCTGGGCGAGATGTACGAGCGCCACGACGGCAGAGGCAAGCCAGCCGGATTGGCGGGAGCGCAGATCTCGTTGCCGGCGCGTGTGCTGGTGCTGGCCCAGGTCGTCGAGACGCACCTGCGCCTGGCCGGGCCCACGGCGACGCTGGCCGTCGTGCGCGCGCGCGGCGGGCAGCAGCTCGATCCGGAGGTCGCGGCGGCATTCCTCGACGGTGCGCGCGCGATTGTCGACGAGCTGGCGGCGCCGTCGGTGTGGGACGTGTTCCTGGCCGCCGAGCCAGCGCCAGCGCGGGTGCTGGCCCCGGCCTCGCTGGATGACGTCGCGCTGGCGTTCGCTCGCTACGTCGACCTGAAGTCGCCGTTCACGCTCGGCCACTCGACCGGGGTGGCCGAGCTGGCGGTGGGCGCCGCGGCGACCGCCGGGCTGGGCGCGCCCGAGGCCGCGCTGCTGCGACGGGCGGCGTGGCTGCATGATCTCGGGCGGGCCAGCGTGCCGAACGGGATCTGGGACAAGCCGGGGCCCCTCAACGCCGCCGAGCGCGAGCGCGTGCGCCTTCACGCCTATCACGGCGAGCGCGTGCTCTCGCAAGCGCCCGAGCTGGCCGCGCTCGCGGCCCTCGTCGGCCGGCACCACGAGCGCGCCGACGGTTCGGGCTATCACCGCGGGATCTCGGGAGCTGCGCTGGCGCGCGCGGCGCAGATCCTGGCGGCCTGCGACGTCTACCGCGGCATGACCGAAGCGCGCGCGCACCGTCCGGCGCGGACCACCGAGGAAGCGGCGGCGGCTCTGGCGGACGAGGCGCGGCGCGGGAGCCTCGAGCGGGAGGCGGTCGCGGCGGTGCTGGCAGCGGCCGGGCACCGGCGGACCCGCTCCGATCGTCGCGCGGAGCTGCCCGACGGCTTGACCGAGCGCGAGGTCGAGGTGCTGCGGCTGCTCGCGCGCGGTCTCTCGAACAAGGAGGTCGGGCGGGCGCTGCACATCTCGGCGGTGACCGCCAAGAACCACGTGGCGCACATCTACGAGAAGAGCGGCGTGGCCACCCGCGCGGCCGCCGCCTTATACGCCGTGACGCGCGGGCTGGTCGACTGAAAGGACCGCTTCGGACCTCGGACTTCGGGCTTCAGGGTCTGGGAAGCCCGAGGCCCGAGGCCCGAGGCCCCTTCAGTCGACCTCGAGCTACCTGGCCCGGGTCGCTCCGTCCCGGGCGCCAGAGCTCGGCAAGCTATGCTCGCTTCGTGCTGTCGAAAATCGTGGCCTTCTCGCTGTCGACGCTGACCACGTTGTTGCTGGTGGTCGACGCGCCGGCCGCGGTGCCGATCTACCTGGCCATGACCGCGTCCGACGGCCCCGAGCACAAGCGGCGGACGGCGTCTCGCGCGGCGATCGCCGCCGGCGTGGTCCTGGGGGCCTTCGGCGCGCTGGGCGGGCTCATCTTTCGCGTCCTCGGGATCTCCCTCGGTGCGTTTCGCATCGCCGGGGGTGTCCTGCTCTTCTTGCTGGCGGTCGACATGTTGCGCGCGCAGCGATCGCGCCAGCGGACGTCACCGGAGGAGGAGGCCGAGGGGCTCGATCGTCCCGACGTCTCGATCTTCCCGCTGGCCATTCCCATGCTGGCGGGGCCGGGCGCCACCTCGACGGTCATGGTGCTCGTCTCGCGCGCCGAGCGCGCGTGGCAGTACGGTGTGGTCTTCGCCGCCATCGCGCTGACGGCGGCCATCTCCTATGGGCTGCTGCGGGGCGCGGTCATGGTCGAACGCCGGCTCGGCCGCACGGGCATGAACGTCCTTCAGCGCGTGATGGGCTTGATCCTGGCCGCCACCGCCGTTCAGTTCGTCGTCGACGGCATCGCCAGCCTCTTCCCGGGGGTGGGGCGTAGCGGGTGAGCGGGCTGTCGACGCTGTCGAGCGCGTGCGCTACGGTGAACCATGACTTCCTGTCTCGTGACCGGCGGCGCCGGGTTCATCGGGTCGTCGATCGCGCGCGTCCTGCTGCGGCGGGGTGATCGGGTGCGCATCCTCGACGACTTCTCGACCGGCAAGCGCGCGAACCTCGACGGGATGGCGGGGCCCATCGAGCTCATCGAGGCCAGCATCCTGGACGAGGCCGCCCTGGCTCGCGCGGTCGAGGCCATCGACGTCATCTTCCACCAAGCCGCCGTGGCGTCGGTCGCCTCGTCCATGGCCGACCCCGCCGCCACCCACGAGGTCAACGCGACGGGAACGCTGCGCGTGCTGGAGGCCGCTCGCCGCGCCGGCGTGCGCCGCCTGGTGTACGCGGCGTCGGCGGCGGCCTACGGCGACTCGCCGGTCCTTCCCAAGGTCGAGACCATGGCCCCCGCCCCGCTGTCGCCGTACGCCGCCGCCAAGCTGGCCGGCGAGCTCTATTGCCAGGTCTACGCGGCCGGCTTCGGCGTCGAGACCGTGTGCCTGCGCTATTTCAACGTGTTCGGGCCGCGCCAGGATCCGACGGCCGAATACGCGGCGGTGATCCCGCGCTTCGTCAGCGCCGCGCTGGCCGGCGAGGGCGTGACCATCTACGGCGATGGCGAGCAGTCGCGCGACTTCTGCTTCATCGACGACGTGGTCGAGGCGAACCTGGCGGCCGCCAGCCGGCCTGGGATCTCGGGCGGGGTCTTCAACGTGGCGACCGGCACGGCGGTCTCGCTGAACCAGATTGTCCGCGCGCTGGAGGGCGTGGTGTCGCGCCCGATCCCGGTGACTCGAACCGCGCGGCGCCCAGGCGACGTGATGCACTCGCGCGCCGACGTCGCCGCCGCGCGGACCCGGCTGGGCTTCGAGGCCGCGACCGCGCTCACCGAGGGGCTGCGCAAGACCGTCGAATGGTTCGCGGGGCCCGCCCGCCCCGCCTGACTCTCCCGCGGCCTTTCGTCACGAAAAGGTCACCGAACTCTCAAGGGCGCGCCACGGGGGTCGGCCATCCTTGCTCCCATCAAAAAAAGACGGAGAACGAGCGAAGGGAGCTGACCATGTTCGATTTCGATGTGAGGGGTGATTCCTGGCGGTCCGAGGCCGAGATGCTCGAGGAGCTGGCGGACCTGCCGCCGTTCGACGACGAGCTGCGAACCCCGATCCAGGCCGTTCCGCGCCGCCCGCCGCTGATCCTCGATCCGCAGCGGACCTTGCGCAGCGTGGTCGAGGTGATGGCCGAGCGGCGCACCGACACGGCGTTGCTGTCGTCGTACGGCGTGTTGCTGGGTGTGGTGTCCCACCGCGAGATCCTGGCGCGGCTGCTGGCGGTGCCGGCGCTCGACGCCGATGCGCCCGCGTGGATGGCCATGACGGTCGGCCTCGAGTCCCTCGTCGAGACAGACGCGATCGGGTACGGCCTGCGCCGCCTGCGCGACCTGGGCGTCCGGTCGCTGCCCATCGTCGACGCATCGGGATCGCTGCGCGGCCTGTTCGACCTTCACGACGTGGTGGCGTGGCTGTGCGATCGCGTCGCGGCGCGCACACCGGCGGCCGGGCGTATCGTCTCGCCCCGTCCGGTTCGCCTCAACGACGAGTGATCGCGCGCCTGCTGGCGGCCGTCGCCCTCAGGGCTCGCCTTCGACGACGACCGGGTAGGAGTCGGCCAGGCGGTAGCCGGTGCCGCGCACGGTCTCGATCAGGCTGCCCGCCAGTCCCAGCTTGTCCCGCAAGCGCTTGACGTGGGTGTCGACGGTGCGGGTGGAGACGCCGGGCTTGTAGCCCCAGACGTCCTCCAGCAGATCCTCGCGCGAGCGCACGCGCCCTCGGTACGAAATGAGGTACACGAGCAGGCGCATCTCGATGGCGCTCACGTGGACCTCGTTCTGCTTGACGAAGACATAGTGCCCGTCGACGTCGACCCGCAAGGGACCGACGGTGAACTTCTTGCGGGTGGGCTCACCCGCGATCCCGGGGACCGCGGCCGCCTTCCCGCTGCCGGCCGCCGCCGCGGACGAGGGGACTCCTGCCCGCCCGCGCAGGACGGCGTTCACGCGCAGCAGCAGCTCGCGCACGCTGAAAGGCTTGACGACATAGTCGTCGGCGCCGACCTCGAAGCCGACCACGCGATCGATCTCCTCGCCCTTGGCGGTCAGCATGATGATGGCTGGCTGCGCGCCCGACGTGCGGGCGCGGATGCGGCGGCAGACCTCGGTCCCGGGGACGTCGGGCAACATCAGATCGAGGAGGATCACGTCGGGCGTGAAGCTCTCGAACGCCGCCAGCCCGCGCTGGCCGGTCTCGGCGGTCTTCACCTGGAATCCACCTGATTGCAGGTTGTAGGTGAGCAGATCTCGAATGTCTGGTTCGTCCTCGATCACGAGGACCCGACGCTCGGTTGGCAGCTCTTGGGCCATCATCGGCGGGCACCTTAGATGATGTGGGTGACGCTCGCGTGACGCGCGCGTAACTTGATCGAAAACGGCGGAGCGCGAACGCACGTCGAGGTTTCGCCGGTGTTTCCTGACGGTGGAGCGACGGTTGTCGTGGCACAAAATGCGACCGGCAACATGCTAGAGGCGACATTGTGTCGATCGCGTGACGCGCGGGAAACACTTCTCTGGCCGGCCCCTTTTCGATTGCGCGTGCTCTCTTCGCTCGGATAGTGGGTGCCAACAAATGTTCCTTATCTGGAGGTCGGAATGAAAACCGTAACGAAGAGGCGATTGTGTTTGCGCGTCGCGCTGGGCGCAGGCCTGGCGATCCTGACGGGGGCGGTGGGCGGATCCACGGCGAGCGCGCAGGCAGGTGGCGCGGGGGGAGCGGCCGGGGCTGCCGGCGCGGGGACGGCGGGGGCGGGTGGTGCGGGCGGCGCGGCGACGACGACGCCGTCGTGCTCGAACGCCACGATGTTTCCCAACCCGATCGTCATCACCGGCTCGAGCGCCTTCGAACCGACGGCCAGCTATTTCGCCGCCAAGGCGGCCGCGCTGACCCCCGCGGTCACGATCATCTACAACCCGACCGGCTCGTGCGCCGGGGTCGGCGCCGTGAAGGAGCACCAGATGCTGACCGGCACCGGTGACCTGTACCTGTCGACGGATACGGCCGGCAAGCCGAAGAAGACCACCTGCACCATCGACACGCCGCTGTTCGCGGACATCGCGGTCTCCGACGTCTTCTTCGAGTCGTGCGACCTCGGTGCCAAGCCGGCCACCATCGGCGACATCCAGGGCCCCGTGCAGGCCATGCTGCCCATCGTCGCCTCGACGAACACCGCCGTGACGGCCATCAGCGCCGAGCAGGCCGCCGCGATCTGGGGCTGCGGCGCGGCCGGCAAGGTCGGGATGTTCATCGACGACACCAGCGCCACCGCCATCCAGCAGCGCAACAAGGATTCGGGCACCCAGATCCTGATGGCCAAGAACATCAACGTGCCGGCGAACATGTTCAAGGGGCACGGGAACTCGTCGGGCGGAAACATGCTGACCTCGATGACGATGGGGGCGGCCAGCCAGCCCATGCAGGTCATCGGGTTCATTGCCGCTGACGCCTACAAAGGGGCCCTCTCGGCCGCGATGCCGGCCCCCATCAAGTCATTGGCATTCCGAGGCATCGGCCAGACCAAGGCCTACTATGCCGACAGCACCGCGACCGCGCAGGATCGCCGCAACGTGCGCGACGGCCACTACGTCATCGCGGGTCCCGAGCACATGATCGTGTCGCTGGCGGCGGGATCCCCCTCGGCGAACGCCCAGAAGTTCATCGACTGGATCAACGGCGACGCGATGGTCGACGCCAGCCCGAACACCTGGATCGATCTCGAGGCGGCGGCGGGGACCATCCCCCAGTGCGCCATGTCCGTGACGCACACGTCGGATGGCGGCCCGATGGCGCCGTACACGCCGTGCAAGCCCTGCGGTTGCTACTACGAGGCCAAGGCCACGGGCACGCCGCCCGCGAGCTGCACCGTCTGCACGACGAGCGCTCAGTGCTCCGCCGGCAAGAGCTGCAGCTACGGCTTCTGCGAGTAAAGGAGACGTCATGAAAACGCTTATGCAGAAAATGATCCTGATCGGCGCGGTGGGCCTGATCTTTGCCGGCGCCGTGGGTGGTGTGGCTTGTGATTCGGGTGATTCGACTCCGCAAGGGAAGGGTGGGGCCGGAGGCAAGGCGTCTCCGGGGACGGCGGGGACGCCGGGCACGGCGGGCGCTCTCGGCACGGCGGGCGCTCCCGGCACGGCGGGCGCTCCAGGGACGGCGGGGACTCCTGGTACGGCCGGCTCTCCGGGGACGGCGGGCGCGGGCGGCGGCGGCGGTGGCGCGGGTGGCGGGGGCGTCGTGTGCGCTCCCGCTCCGACGACCAGCACCGCGGCCATGCACATGGCGATCATCAATGCTCCGACCACGGGGGGCCTCGACCCGTCGATTGCCGGAACGCCGGTCGCCTACCCGGCGTGCATGTAACGTGAGCGATCCCGACGAGCAAGACTGCGGCTTCGCCGGGCGAGGACGAGGAGTGAGAAGGGAAGGCGGAGGTCGGTTTCGATCGGCCTCCCTCTTCATTGCGGGCGTGACCGTCACTCTGGTGGCGGGCGGGGGCACCTCGTCGTACGCGGCGGATCCGAGCGCCGACTCGAGCGAGGCGCCGGCGTCCGTCGGGGCAAAGCCGGCCGGCACGAAGGCGTCGCCAGCCGCAGCCGCGGCGGAAGGGCCCGCCCTTCCACCGAGTCCCGAACAGGAGCGGCGCCTCACCGAGTTGTCCCAGAAGCTCGAAGCGGCGGAGGCAAAGATCGCCGCCTTCGAGGATCTCACGTCGGAGGAGTTGGCCGAGGAGCGCGTGAAGCGAAGGGCGCTCCGCCGTCGAATCGATGCGCTCGAGTCGCTTCAGGATGACGTGGCCGGCACCCTGCGCCGCGCCGCCCTGGGGCCACCTCCCGTGTCGACCGCGCGGACGCCGGTTCGATTGTCGGGCTTCCTGCACGCGGACTACGGTGTGCGTCAGTCCTCCTCCGACCAGCTCAACACGTCGGGCGCGCCCCTCAACGAGGATCGGTTCAACATCCGACGCGCGCGATTGCGTGCGGCGATCGAGGGGCAGTACCTTGCGGGCGCGGTCGAATTCGACGGCAACACGAACCGCGGTGCAACCGCGCGCATCTTGGGCGCCGAGGCCTCCCTGC
>Ga0207694_10004103_pt1 | contig 11452 bp, 11 predicted proteins | sample KBSC34metaG_FD_184353 | JGI IMG/M metagenome (GOLD analysis project Ga0207694, IMG submission 184353) | Corn rhizosphere microbial communities from Kellogg Biological Station, Michigan, USA - KBS C3-4 metaG (SPAdes) (version 2) | ecosystem: Host-associated > Plants > Roots > Rhizosphere > Soil...
GGTGTCGGCGAAGCAGACGGACTCGGCGACGCTGACGGTGATGGGCTCGGGCTCGGAGCCGGTCCACCAACGGTGGGCTCTTCACCACCAGTGCCAACACTCGCGCCAACTTCCATTTGCGCGTAAAGGATATTCGGGTTCGAACGCGAAACGTCTATACCGATGCGGCCGAGCAGACCTTCCGGGAGGCCGCCGCCTTCGAGTTTCTTCCACGTCTTGCCGGCGTCGATCGTCTTCCAGATGCCGCTGCCTGGTCCACCGCCGTTGAAACCGAAGCTCGTGCGGCGTCGCTGATACGAAGCGGCGTAGAGTGTCTTGCTGTCTGACGCATCCATCGCGAGGTCAGTAAAGCCGGTGTCTTCGTCGATGAACTTCACGTTCTGCCACGTCTTACCGCCATCCGTAGTTTTGTAGACGCCACGTTCTTTGTTCGGGCCGAAGAGGTGGCCCAGCACTGCGACGTAGACGGTGTTTGGGTCTTTCGGATCGATCACGATGCGCGCGATCGTCTGGGAATCCTCGAGACCCATCTTCGTGAAAGTCTTGCCGGCGTCGGTGGATTTGTAGATGCCGTCGCCGAAGCTCGAGCTCTGGCGATTGTTGGCCTCGCCCGTGCCGACCCAAACGATGTTTGGATCGGAAGGAGCGACTGCGACGTCGCCGACGGAGTGAGTGCCGTACGTGTCAAAGATTGGTTGAAAGGTCGTGCCGTTGTTGGTCGACTTCCAAACGCCGTTGGTCGCGAACGCCACGTAGATGATGTACGGGTTTTGTTCGACGGCGGTTATGTCGTCGATACGTCCACCCATGCTCGCCGGTCCGATGCTGCGAAAGACAAAGCGTTTCAGCGTTGGATCGGTTGACCAATTGATCGGCGTTGGAGTCGGACTCGGACTGGGAGTTGTCCTTGGGCTCTGCGCGGGCGCCGGGCCAGGCGCGGGAGTTTGAGTTGTTTGGTTCTGTGAATGAACCGTGATACTGGCAATGGCCACAGCGGTAATGATCACGAGTAGCAGGCCAAGATCGTAAACGGAGCGCGACCGTTCTTTCATGTGAAAGTGTCCTTTCAACGTACTTGTTTTGCCTAAACTACGTGGGATAGAACGAATGCCGTCAGAAATAGGCTAGGTGAACGTGCGGAATATAAATAAAGCCACCAAAAAGCACAAGGATCATTAGCTGCTAAGAACGTAAAGAATTGTAAAGAGAATCAGAGGCACAACAGGCGGAAGTAAAAGTTCACGCAAAGGCGCAAAGAAGACTCAAAGGCGCAAAGGCGGGCCAACTGCTTCGGGCGCGCCTTTGCGTGAACTTTATAGTCGGGCGAGCCAGGCTTTGTAATTTTCGCGGCGCGTTTCCATCCAGGCGCGGAAGCTGAATGCCGGGCGGGGCTGCGTGATGATCTGATTGAGATCGCGAAGCACTCCCAGCTTCATGACGTTCACTGTGTTTACCGCACCCTGCACCATGTTCTTACAAGCCGGTGAGACGGTTGAGGGTTTCTCACTGTAATCGTCGTAGTAATGCAACGCCTCGAATTTCTGCTTGAACTGCCGCACCGCTTCGACGTTGTCCGTGAAATTTTCCGCTAGCTGTCGATCGAGGAGAGAAAGAACGTCCTTCAGAAACAGCTTTTGACCAATCGCAGTCTTTTCGACATGACACGCATCGTTTACGTCGCCTTCGTAGCTCAAGTCAGAGAAAACGGCGGACCGGATGTGAACGGTGACGGCGGACGCTGCTGATGGGACAAACCCGGTCGCGGTACGTCGCGGCATCAACGTGCGGACGTACTGCTCGACCGTGCCGCCAGCCGGAATGAGTGGACGATCTTCAGGCGCGAAAAAAGCCCTCGGACCGGGGCTGCCGTCGAAAGTCATGTCGACTCCCAGCCCCCGGACAGTCTTATCAGACAAGTTTCGTAAAGTGAGTATGTAAGCCGGACTGGGACTGTTCTCTGATCTAACGCTGACGATCTCGATGGCCTTGGTGTCGTTAACGAAAGCCGGCGGCGGTGGTAACGGCGGCACCGCATCAAGCAAGGTGATGGTGAAAGGCTCGATCCCGACCGCTCGCAACTCGTTCAACTTTTTCGGCTCGTTTATGCCGAGACGATAGATACCAACGAAGTCTTCCTGTTCGGTGTCTTGCACGCCTCTGAGCAACGTGACGCGAACGGCGGCAGTCTCGCCATTGAACTGTGGCTCAATCTTGACCCACCGGACTGGCGGAGATAATGGCGTGCTGCCCGGCACACGGATAAAATTGCTTATCATCATCCACTTCCCGAGCTCCATTGGGCCATTGACGTTGCTATATGCAGGAGGCCGCTCCGGGTTGACGACGATTTCCAACAGCAAAGGTGGTGGTCCCTCGGCGCGTGGCGCAGACATTGACGGTTTTAGTGAGGGTTCTTGTGGTTGCGCGTTGACGATAGACCACGAGAAGGCAACCACGAGGAGTGTTGCCGTAGTGAAGAGCTTCTTCATCGGGAAACCTCAGCCGCGCCAGACAGTGCTGCGCGTGCTGTCAGCAAGACGTTTAGCGTCTGGGAGAGCTTCGAGGGCGCGAAGAACTTGAGCGTCGCTGTCGAGCAATATACGCGCGCCGGCGTCGTTTGAGAAGGCGGCCGTGACGATCTCCTGTCGCAAACGCAGCTTCGAAAACTCCAGCTCTTCGTCAATCTGTGCGGGTTGTACCTGAAGCACAGGCTGTGTGCGGACGAAATTCTTGAACGCTTCGATTACGCGATCCGTTACGGGGAAGTCTGTCGGCTTCGCGTTCTTGCCATACTGAACTTTTTCGATCCGGTACGAATCGAGACCGGGAATGATTCCGGCCGCCATCTGTCGTGTGAATTGAAACGCGGCTTCGGCGATACGCAAACGAGCCGGCGTATTCGTTGGCTCTTTAACTTCGATGTCCGGAGTGATGCCGCCGCCACCGTAGAACACGCGCCCGGCGGCTGTTTGTACTGCTGGTCCAGTGTGCGGGTGCGGCGTCGGCGAAGCGAGGGAGAGTGGCGCTTCGATGTTGTGTGGACCATTCGTGCCGGCGGGCGGAGTCTGGTTATCGGCTGGCTCGTGTCGCGTGTAGTAGTCGTAAATCGAGCCGCTCGAATAGTCGCGCTGCAATGAGCGCCCGTACGGTGTGTAGTAACGCGCGGTGGTCAGCGTGAGCCCGGTGTTAAAGGGCAACTGGAATATTCGTTGCACCAGGCCTTTGCCGAAACTCGTCTCACCCACAATCAAACCGCGGCCGTGGTCCTGGATCGCGCCCGCTACGATTTCCGAAGCTGAGGCGCTGTTGCGATTGATCAAAACCACGAGAGGAACGGTCGTCGGATCCGAGCCGGTTGATTTGTAAGTGATCGGATCGCTGTACTCAGTGCGACCTTTGACTGAAACCACAACTGCGTCGCGCGGCAGAAACTCGCTCGCCACGTCAATCGCTTGATCTAAAAGCCCGCCGGGATTGCCGCGCAGATCGATAATGAGCTGCCGCATGCCCTGCTCTTGCAGTCGCTTAATCGACTTCGAAAGCTCATCGTCACTCGAACGCTGAAATCCACCAGTCAGGCCGATATAACCGGTGCCCGGACGGATGAGGTAAGAGTTGCGAATCGTCGGCAGCGGCACCGCGTCACGCACGATCGTGAAATACAAAGGCGCTTCGGAGCCCGCGCGCTCGACTTTGATCGTCACCGGTTCGCCAAGTCCGCCGCGCACGTTCTTCGAGACCTGCTCGCTGCTCCAGTCGCGCGCGTTTTTCCCGTCCACTTCGACGATGCGATCGCCGTACTTCAGGCCGTGCTTGGCGGCTGGTGTGTTTTCAACCACTGATTGCACGTACACGCCGTCGTGATGCTGCACGATGGTGACGCCGATGCCGTAGAAGCGCGAGTCCTGGTCCTCTTTGAGTTTTTTGAACTCGCTGTATGGGAAGTAAGCGGAATGCGGGTCGAGCGTCGAAAGCATTCCCTGAATCGCGGCCTGGGTGGCTTTTTCGTGATCAATGTCGCCGGAATAGTTGCTGGTGATGGTGGCGACGGCTTCGTTGTAGTCTTTTTCGATCTCGTCTACGACGCGGTAAGAGTTCTTCGAATTGGTGGAAGTGAAGCTGCGAAGGCTGCGACCTTCGTTGCCAATCATCCCCCCGAATATGGCGGCCGCCAGGATCAGGGCGGCGGCGCTGATTGCGAAGCGCTTATCGATCCAGAGCTCGTTGTATCGTGGTGGAGGGGACTTCTTTAATTCGCGGGCGACTTCCATTGCCAAAATATACCACACGAGGTTTCTTTATCCACAGATTACCCACATGCCATAAACAATCTGCGTAATCTGTGGATAAGCCGTGTGTTATAGTGCGAAATTAGGCATGTCCGCATCTCTTTCGGTCGTTATTCCCGCATACAACGAGGTCGCCCGGTTGGGGAAAAACCTGCGGGCCGTTGTGGGCTACCTGCAGCAAAACTTTCCCGACGGCGAGCTGATCGTCGTCGACGACGGCTCATCCGACGAAACCGCCGACCTCGCGCGAAGGGTTTTCCAGGACTCCGGGAACTTACGCACCTCGGTCATCAGTTACAAATCAAACCTCGGAAAAGGCAGGGCCGTGAGACTGGGCCTGCAGGCTGCGCGCGGTGACGTGGCGCTCTTTTCCGACGCCGACCTTTCCACACCTATCGACGAAGCGCCGAAACTGGTCGATCCGATCGTGAACGGCCAGTATGACGTCACGTTCGGATCGCGCGCGCTCAACCGGCAACTGATCGGAGTCCATCAATCATGGCGGCGCGAGCAGGGCGGACGCGTCTTCAATCTGGTTGTTCGCCTAGCCACCGGAATGCCGTTCTGGGACACGCAATGCGGCTTCAAGGCGTTTCGCATGAGCGTCTGTCGCCCGCTGATCGAGGCAGCCACGGTCGATCGATTTGGTTTTGACGTCGAGCTGCTGTATCTCGCTTTTCGCGCCGGTTTGAATCTGAAAGAGATTCCCGTGCGCTGGGACCACAACGAAGGCAGCAAGGTGACGCTCTTCAGCGACAGCTTCAGGATGGTGAACGAAGTGAATCTGATCCGGCAGCAGGCGCGCCGCGGCGTTTACGATTCGGCCATTCGCGCTGTGCATGATCTCAAACGGCCATAGGACCTATAATCGAGAATCATGACAGCTCGACTCAACGTCAACATCGATCACGTCGCCACCGTGCGGCAGGCGCGTCGCGCGCCGGAGCCGAGCGTGCTCGCCGCCGCAATGGCGTGTGAGCAGGCCGGAGCCGACGGCATCACCGTTCACCTCCGCGGCGATCGCCGCCACATCCAGGATCTCGACATCGAGTTACTACGCAAATCAGTCACGACTTATCTGAACGTCGAGATGGCTGCGACTGAAGAGATGCTCGGCATCGCGCTCCACGCCAAACCCGACGCAGTCACACTCGTCGCCGAAAAGCCCGATGAGATCACGACTGAAGGCGGTCTCGATGCGAAGACAAACATCGCGATCGTACGCGCCGCCGTCTCAAAACTGCGGCTCGGGAAAATCCTCGCGAGCTTGTTTATCGATCCGGACGCGGAACAAATCGAGGCCGCGCACGATGTGGGCGCGCAGCAGGTTGAGTTGTGTACAGCGGCTTATGCTGAAGCGACACTCGGTGCGCGCGGCATTCACGGCGAAGGAGCAGCGCACGCGTCGCACGAGTTACGCCGGTTGAGAGACGCGGCAGAGCTCGCGATGCAGTATGGATTGAATGTAGCGGCGGGTCACGGTTTGACTTACCGGAACGTGGGCGCAGTCGCAGAGATCAAGCAGATCACCGAGTTCAATATCGGCCACAACATAGTTGCGCGTGCGATTTTTGTGGGGATGGAAAGTGCCGTGAGAGAGATGCGCGCCGCCATACGAGGCTAGTGTAGACAGGATTTACAAGATTTTCAGGATTTACATGTCAATCGTGGAAAATCTTGTAAATCCTGTCTACAACTTTCTATGCCTATCGTGACGCCAATTGCATGCGTACGACCGAACGCTCAAACTCGGTCTTGGCAATTGCGAGCTCGTCTTCGCTGCCGCTCCAGGCGATGATTTGCTTCTCGAGCTGGTCTCGCGAGAGCCTTGCGCGCGCGGCGTCAATCTCCTCGGGACGCTCCGCGACTTCCGCAAGCACCGAGACGTGATCGTCACGCACTTCTACAAACCCGCCCGACACGTGTAACTGAGAACTCTTCCCGTCCTGCACGTACGTCAGCACGCCGGTTTGCAGTTGTGAGATTAGCGGCGTGTGGCCCGGCAGGATTCCCAGCTCACCACCTAGCCCGGGCACCGTCACCATATCAACCGGATCAGCAAGAACTCGTCGCTCCGGCGTTACAACTTCGAGTTGAATTTTGTCCGCCATAGTTACTGAGCGATCGACTTCGCTTTCTCGATTGCTTCCTCGATCGTACCGACCATGTAGAACGCCTGTTCCGGTAGATCGTCATGCTTGCCGTCAACCAGCTCGCGGAAACCTCTGACAGTGTCTTCGAGTTTGACGTACTTGCCTTCGAGACCCGTGAACTGCGCCGCCACGAAGAACGGTTGCGAGAAGAACTTCTGAATCTTGCGCGCGCGCGAAACGACCAGCTTGTCTTCATCGGAAAGCTCGTCGAGACCGAGAATCGCGATGATGTCCTGGAGATCCTTGTAACGCTGCAGCACGCGCTTCACGTCCTGAGCAGTGTCGTAGTGTTCCGCGCCGATGATGCGCGGATCGAGAATGCGCGACGACGAGGCAAGCGGATCCACTGCCGGATAAATACCGAGCTCGACGATCTGTCGTGAAAGCGCGGTGACAGCGTCGAGGTGCGCGAACGTTGTCGCCGGCGCCGGATCCGTGTAGTCGTCGGCAGGCACGTAAACCGCCTGAATCGACGTTACTGAACCCGTCTTCGTCGACGTGATGCGCTCCTGCATTTCTCCCATCTCCGTCGCGAGGTTCGGCTGGTAACCGACCGCGGAAGGCATGCGTCCGAGCAGCGCCGACACTTCCGAGCCCGCTTGTGTGAAGCGGAAGATGTTGTCGATAAAGAGCAGCACGTCGAGTCCCTGATCGCGGAAATACTCTGCGACTGTCAGACCTGAAAGCGCGACGCGCAGACGCGCTCCGGGCGGCTCTGTCATCTGACCGTAAATCAGCGCCACCTTCGATTGTCCAATCGTTTTCATGTCGACCTTCGTCAGATCGAACTGGCCCGTATCGTGGAAGTTCTTATTGAACTCCTCGCCAAACTGGATAACCTGCGACTCGACCATTTCGCGCAGCAGGTCGTTACCCTCGCGCGTGCGCTCGCCGACGCCCGCAAACACCGAAAATCCCGAACGCGCTTTCGCGATGTTGTTGATCAACTCCATCACGATAACGGTCTTGCCCACACCCGCGCCGCCGAACAGTCCGATCTTGCCGCCGCGCAGGAACGGCTGAATCAGGTCGATGACCTTGATGCCGGTTTCAAACATCTGCAACTCGGTCGACTGCTCTTCAAACGACGGTGCATGACGGTGAATCGGGTAGCGCTTTTCGTGTTTCACCGGGCCGAGCGTGTCGACCGGCTCGCCGATGACGTTGAGCACACGACCAAGGGTTCCCTCGCCCACAGGCATCGTGATCGGGCCGCCGGTGTCGATGGCCTGCATGCCGCGGACCATGCCGTCGGTCGGAGTCATCGAAACGGTTCGCACGCGGCCTTCGCCGAGGTGCTGCTGCACTTCGGCAATGACGTCGATTGGCGTAGGTACGTCAAACCCATCCGAGACGACTCGCAGCGCCTGGTAAATCGGCGGCAAGTAGCCTCCGTGAAACTCGACGTCGAGCACAGGGCCGATGATCTGAACGACTTTACCGACGTGATGCCCGTCGGCGCTGAGGTTTCCATTAGGCGTAGACATACTGTCTCTGAACTCCTCTTTTCACCTATAAAGGCGACGAAAACTGGCAGGATTAAAAGCCCGATAAGATAACACACGCCACTATTCCTACCAAATATAGGTCCTATAAGTCCTATTCGACCTATATAAAATCCCTGAAACCCTACTTGTACTATCATCGTAGTACAATCCGAGAGATGAGCCAGATTTTCTCATTGAGCCCTTCGCACCCAATGCCGCTCTATGCGCAGCTAACGCGAGCGATTCGCTTCGCGATTGCGACGGGACGGCTACGAGTCGGGGAACAGTTGCCAACCGTGCGCCAGTTAGCAGTTGAGCTGCGCGTCAATGCCAATACGGTGGCAAAAGTTTATGCCGAGCTGGAACGCTCGGGAATCCTCGAAACACGAAGAGGCGTGGGAACGTTTGTCAGCGCCCGCCATCTCGACGGCAATCATCACGAGGAACATGAAAAGCACTTGAAAGAGCTCGTCGATCGCTTTCTGGAAGAAGCGAATGCGATGGGGTTCTCCGTCGACGACTTGCTGGATCAACTTCAGAGCCGGCGCAAGAAGGAGCCTAACTAAGATGTCTACGAGTCTGATTCGAACCAGGAGTGGCGTACCCGCCACCGAAATGCCGCGCGTCAACGTCATATCAGCGGTAGCCTTGGTCACACCGGCCTTACTCGGCGCCCTCGTCACCTGGTTAACATTCAATCCCATCGGTGCGATCGTTGGAATACTTCTGGGAGCACTACTCTCGCAGGCGCCGAAGGTTGCGCGGCAGTGGGAGCGCGCCGTTGTTTTGCGCCTCGGAAAATATGTCGGTTTGCGTGGTCCGGGCTTGTTCTGGATCATACCGTTTGTGGACCAGGTTTCAGCGTGGGTGGACCAGCGCGTAATCACGACGAGTTTCGCTGCGGAAGAGACGCTTACGTCTGACACGGTGCCGGTCAATGTCGACGCAGTGCTCTTCTGGATGGTCTACGATCCGGAGAAAGCAGCGCTTGAAGTCCAGAACTATCCGCAGGCTGTTAGCTGGGCCGCGCAGACTGCGCTACGCGACATCATCGGCAGAACATCGCTGACGGATCTGTTGCGTGGTCGCGAGCGGATCGAAGAAGAGTTACAGCAACTGATTGACGAGCGTTCGAACCCATGGGGCGTGACCGTGCAATCGGTTGAGATGCGCGACGTGATCATTCCGGCTGCGCTTCAGGATGCGATGTCGCGCGAGGCACAGGCAGCGCGTGAGAAACAGGCGCGCATCATCCTCGGCCAGGCTGAAGTCGAGATCGCGCAGTCGTTCGAGACTGCGTCCCGATCATATCGAGATAACCCGACAGCCCTGCACCTGAGAGCGATGAACATGTTGTATGAAGGCTTGAAGGAAAAGGGCGCTTTGATGCTCGTCCCGAGCAGCGCGGTGGAATCGATGGGAATGGGCGGCCTGCTTGGAGCCGCGGCGCTTCGACAACAAACGCTAACCGGCAGCGACGAGGTTCCGGAATAGTTGAACAACAAATAGGTCCTATATGCCCTATAGGACCTATTTTCTTTAGTCTTTTTCGGGATCTATTCTGATCTTCATTCTCTGCAGAATTTGCAGATCTTCTTCAGTAAGATCGAGGCTCGCTGCTTCTGCAGCGCTCTCATCATCGCCCGCGTGAGGTCGCAGCCCGATCTCGAGTCGGAGCGTCAATTCCATCTCATAACCCGCTTCACGCAGGCGCTCAATCGCTTCGGCAACCTTGGTCGAATTCTCTACCGACTCATTGATGGCGGTGCCGATTTCGCGAACTATCTCTTTTGCGTCGTCATCGATTTCCATTCGCTGTTATGCTACGCCAGTCATCGCAGATTGCCAACTCCCAATCGGCAATTCGCAATCGACAATGTTAGACTTGGCGACAATGTTTGGAACGATCGGAATCCTGACTGGCGGTGGTGATGCTCCGGGCCTCAACGCCGTGATTCGCGCTGTGGTGAAAACCGCCACATGCGAGTATGGCATGCGTGTGATCGGAATCGAAGACGGCTTCGAAGGTCTGCTCGGTGAGACACGCACTCGCCTGCTTTCATCGGGCGATGTTCGTGGTCTACTGCCACGCGGCGGCACGATTTTGGGAACGCGCAATCAAGGGCGATTTGTTGAAGCTGCTTGCGGCGATTCGGAACGCGACGCGGAGAGCGTCTATCAGGAAGCGATCTCAAACATGAAGATCGTAGGCATCGACGCACTCGTGGTCCTGGGTGGTGAAGGCACACTCACGATCGCAAATGAGTTTGACAAGCGCGGCGTTCCGGTGGTCGGTGTGCCCAAGACGATCGACAACGATCTCGCCTGCACTGAGCTAACGTTCGGCTTCGTCACCGCACTCGACATCGCGACAGAAGCTCTCGATCGTCTGCACACGACTGCCGAGTCACACGATCGCGTAATGATCCTTGAAGTGATGGGGCGTCACGCGGGCTGGATCGCGCTTCATTCCGGTATCGCAGGCGGCGCTGACGTGATACTGATTCCGGAAATTCCTTTTTCAATAGAAGCAGTCGCGGATAAGATTCGACAACGCGATCTGAGTGGATCGAATTTTAGTATCATCGTCGTCGCCGAAGGCGCTTTGGAGATCGGTCACGACCTGGTTTATCAAGACAAGGGTGATGGTAATCGGGCGCCTCGCCTCGGTGGCATAGGCCAGCACCTGCAACAGGATCTCGAAAGAGTCACGGGCCGCGAAACACGTTTCGTAGTGCTCGGACACCTGCAGCGAGGCGGCCGGCCGAATGCTTTCGACCGGATGCTGGCGACGAACTTTGGCTCGTGTGCGGTCCGGGCGCTGGCTCAGAGTAAGAGTGGCGTAATGGTTGCCTTACAGGCCGGGGATGTGGTTACGGTTCCGTTGACAGAAGCGATCAAGGGAATTAAGACTGTGCCCGCTAACGGACAGTTAGTTCGGACCGCTCGTGATACAGGTATTTCCTTTGGCGCTCCTGATGAGGCCAGTTATCATAAGCAGCAATAGTTATGTCAGCACAAGCTATAAAAGAGAAACTCCAGGGCGAGCTCGACGAGTTGGAAACCGAGCTCCGCATTCACTTGCCCAAAGAGATCAAGCGGGCGCTCGAGTTTGGCGACCTACGCGAGAACTCCGAATACCGCGCGGCGCTCGACCGCCAGAACGTCGTGAAAGCGCGCATCGTGGAGTTGCGACAGCGCATCAGCGAGATAGCGTCGATCGATCCCAACAAAGTGCCACGCGATAAGGCGTCGTACGGCTCGACGCTCGTGCTGTTCGACGGTGAAAAAGATGAAGAAGTCACCTATCGACTCGTGACGCCGGAAGAGAGCGACCCGGCCCAGGGGCTGATTTCTACTACCTCGCCCGTGGGACGGAGTTTGATGGGCAAGCAGGAAGGCGACGAGGTGACCGTGCGTACGCCAGCGGGCGCACGTTCGTTCGAGATCAGACAGTTGCGTACGCTACACGACGAACTGGAAGCTGGGAGTTAGGGGTTTCCCTGTGCAACCTCTGTGTTCT
>Ga0207694_10004106_pt1 | contig 11447 bp, 9 predicted proteins | sample KBSC34metaG_FD_184353 | JGI IMG/M metagenome (GOLD analysis project Ga0207694, IMG submission 184353) | Corn rhizosphere microbial communities from Kellogg Biological Station, Michigan, USA - KBS C3-4 metaG (SPAdes) (version 2) | ecosystem: Host-associated > Plants > Roots > Rhizosphere > Soil...
CGACGACATTCACACGACCCGCGAGTGGATCATCCGAAACTCGCCCGTGCCGATCGGCACCGTGCCGATCTACCAGGCGCTCGAGAAGGTGAAGGGGCGCGCCGAGGACCTGAACATCGACGTGTTCCTCCAGACGCTGGTCGAGCAGGCCGAGCAGGGGGTCGACTACTTCACGATCCACGCCGGCGTGCTGCTGCGCTACGTGCCGATGACGGCGCGCCGGCGCACCGGCATCGTGTCGCGGGGCGGGTCCATCATGGCGAAGTGGTGCCTGGCTCACCACCAAGAGAACTTCCTCTATACGCACTTCGAGGAGATCTGCGCCGTCATGAAGAAGTACGACGTCTCGTTCAGCCTGGGCGACGGCTTGCGCCCGGGCTGCATCGCGGACGCGAACGACGACGCGCAGTTCGGCGAGCTCGAGACGCTGGGTGAGCTCACCCAGATCGCCTGGAAGCACGACGTGCAGGTGATGATCGAGGGCCCGGGCCACGTGCCCATGCACAAGATCAAGGAGAACATGGACCGCCAGCTGGCGGCCTGCCACGAGGCGCCGTTCTACACCTTGGGGCCGCTGGTGACCGATGCGGCGCCGGGGTACGACCACATCACCTCCGCCATCGGCGCCGCGATGATCGGCTGGTTCGGGACGGCGATGCTGTGCTACGTGACGCCCAAGGAGCACCTGGGCCTGCCGAATCGACAGGACGTCAAGGACGGGGTGATCGCCTACAAGATCGCTGCCCACGCCGCCGACCTGGCCAAGGGCCACCCGGGCGCGCAGGTGCGGGACGACGCCCTGTCGAAGGCGCGCTTCGAATTCCGGTGGCAGGACCAGTTCAACCTGTCGTTCGATCCCGACACGGCGGAGGCGTTCCACGACGAGTCCTTGCCGGCGCCCGCCGCCAAGGGCGCGCACTTCTGTTCGATGTGTGGGCCGCATTTCTGCTCGATGAAGATCACCGAGGATGTCCGCCGGTACGCCGCTTCGGAGGGCATCGCCGATGGTGAAGCCATCTCGGCGGGCCTAGCCGCCAAGGCCGCCGAGTTTCGGCGGGCGGGCGACGAGCTCTACGGAGCGGCCTCGTCCAGTGCGACGCCCGCGGCCGGGCCGTCAGGAGCGGGCCGCGGAGCGGGCAGCCTGGCCACGGTCAGCTCCTCAGAACCGGACGCGTCTTCCTGATGGCGGCCGAGGCGTGCGCCCGCGTCGAATGGACGGTCGCGTTCCGGACGGCGCTGGCGGCGGCTGCAGTCGCGCTGGCGCTCTCGTCCTGCACGACTCCCGGGGACGACCCGGGGCCCCCGCTGCCTGTGGATCCGGGGGCCATCTACGCTCAGATGTGCGCGCGCTGTCACGGGGTGGACGGCCGGGGCGATCCGGAGCTCAAGAAGACGCTGCCCGTGCGCAACTTCGCCGATCCCGAGTTCCAGGCGCGAGCGGCGGCCTCGACCGAGGACTTGCAGCGCACGATCATGGCCGGGCGCGGACAGATGCCCGCGTTCGGGAGCGTCCTGTCGGCGCCGAAGATCCAGGCGCTCTCTGGCTACGTGCGGCGGCTGGGGCGCGCGCCGGCGCGGGCGGCCGAGCCCGCGATGCCGACACCGGCGCCTTCTCCCTGACCGGCGGGCCCGGCGGGTCTCGTCCCAGCCCGCCAAAGGCTGACCGCGACCGTGGCCGTGCTTGCGGAAAGACGGCGGCCTGGCGACAATCGCTCGGTGACCCTTCGGACCCGGCGTCTCGCGCGGCTTGGGCATGTCGTCGCGATGGTCGCGGTGGTGATCGGGATCGTCACCGGCACGTTCGGGGGCACGGGCCGAGCCGCCCGCGCCGACGACACGGCCGACGCGCGCAAGCACGCGCAGCGAGCCTCGTCCCTGGCCGCTTCCGGCAAATGCCGCCAGGCCGTGGCCGAGTTCGACAAGGCCCTGGCGGTCCTGCGCGACCCCGCCTTGCTCTTCAACCGGGGCGAGTGCCACCGCAAGCTCGGCGACGCGGACGCCGCGATCGAGGACTACAAGCAATTCCTGTCGGATCTGCCGAAGGCGCCCAATCGCGCCGAGGTCGAGCGCCGGATCGCCGAGCTCAGCAAGAAGAGCAAGGTTCCGAGCGCCGAGGCCAGGGCCCCCTCCGCCCCGGTTGCGGTCCCCGGCGAGCCGCTCGTCCGAACGCCGCCGTCGACCCCGAAGCGCGAGAGCAGTGAGCCTCGCGAGACCGGCTCGAACGCCCGGCCGACGGTCACCCGCCCGGCCCCGCCGCCCGCCGCCCCAGCCGACCCAGTGCCCGCGCAGCGTGAAGGCGTGCGCGAGGTCGATCTCACGGCGCCGCCGCCGGCTCCCGCCACGGCCGACACCGCCGAAGGCACGACCCTCTCGTCTGGAGGGGAGGCCCGATCCGAGCCCGCTGCGGAGGGTGGTGGCCTGGCGGCCAAGCCCTGGTTCTGGGTCGCCATCGCCGCGGTCGCCGTCGGCGCTGGCGTGGGCGCATTCTTCCTCCTCAGTCACGACGACACGAAGATCCCGTCGTCGGCTCTGGGCAACTACCAATTCTGATCGGGCCCGCCATGCGCGAAATCGGTCGCCCCCCACAATCACGGAAGCTGGCGAGCTCTCGCAGGCTCGGAGCGCTCGGCCTGATGGTGCTGGCCGGCATCTGGGCCGCCGCGGGCAGTTGCTCGCAGTCCGACACGGTGGTCCTCGTGAACGTGGTCTCGACCGAGCCCCTCGCTGGCATCCAGCGGTTGCACGTCACTCTGCTGATCGCGGGCAAGAGCCGCATGCTCGACATTCCCCAAACGCCGGCCGAGATCGTGCTGCCGACCAGCTTCACCGTGCAGATGGCCTCGTCGCTGAGCGGGCGGCTCGACATCACGGTCGAGGCGCGGGACGCCGACAAGGCCACGCTGGCCACGGGCGTGAAATCCATCTCTGCGCTCAAGACGGGGGCTCAGAACGACGTGGTCATCGACCTGACCGGCGGTGGAGGCGGTCCGGACGGCGGGGGCGGCGCGGGAGGCCAGCCGAATCCCGGCGCGGGTGGCGACGGCAGCCCCGCCGGCGGGCAGACGGGGATGGGGGGGGCGGCCGCCGGGATGGGCGGCGTCGCTGGCGGCGGTGGGCGCGGGGGCGGGACCGGCGGTTCGGCGGGCGCGAACGGAGGTGCCGCTGGAATCGGCGGTCGGGGCGGCAGCGGCGGCGCGGGGGGAAGAGGCGGCGTCTCCGGCGGTGGCGGTCGTGGGGGGACCTCGTCGGGAAGCGCGGGCGCTGGCGGCAGTTCCACTTCGAGCGGCGGAGCGGGCGGCGGCGCCATGACGTCGTCGGGCGGGGCGGGCGGCGGCGAAACCGGAGGCGGCGCCGGAACCGACACGGGAGGCGCGGGCGGGAGTGACACCGGTGGTGCCGGCGGCTCGGACATGGGGGGCGCCGCCGGCAGCTCCTGACCGGCGTCTGGTCGCCGAGCTGGATTACCTGACGACGATGTTCGGCTTGGGGGGGGCGACCATCCCGCTGCCGATGTGAAAGCCGGGGTGGGGCGGCTGGTTGTACCCGGTCTGCTCCCCCGTCACCTGCATGCGGTACTGAGGGTCGTGCATCAGCGTGTAGATCCGGCGCGTCGTCACCGCGGTGGTCGTGTACAGGCGCAGCGCCGTGTTGTCGCTCTCTCGCCAGACGATCTCCTCGCGCCAGTCGCCGGTCAGATCGGCCGTCAGGACCGGCGTGGACTTGGTGCCGTTGTTCGAGGCGCACGTCGAGCAGGTCTGCAGCGCGGCCGAGGCGCCGACCTTGGTGATCGAGGTGCCGTCCTCGAGCTCGCGGGTCTCGTCGGCGTCCCAGTAGATGAGGAAGTTCTGGGAGCTGGGTTTGTCGCCGACCCGGGCCCCCGTCGTCGCGGACTGCAGGCCGTCGACGCTCGACGCCCACATCTCGGCACCGGGTGAGGCGGCCGAGATGTCGTCCGCCACGCATCGTCCGGTGTCGGCGCCGTTGACGGGCCCCTCCTGCAGGATCTCGCACGTGCGCGCGTCGCGCAGGTGGTACGCCGGGTGCTCCCCGTCCTCGTTGCACATGAAAAATTCCAGCCCGGGCCGCGAAGGGACCAGGTCGCCCACGTGCTCGGCGTCGCCGTGGTTGTAGCCGGTCGAGCACAGTCCCTTGCCGTCGCTGTCGACGGCCATGGCCCCGTACATGATCTCCTGCCCGGGATCGTCGTCGACGTTCGCGACGGTCATGCTGTGCGAGCCCTGTCCCGTGAAGGGCCGGCCCTTGGCGTCCTTCGAGGTCACGTCGCTGTCGAATTTCCAGAGCTGGGCCAGCTTGCCGTCGCGCCAGCTCCACGCCACCAGCGTGGTGCGCGTGTAGTAGCCGCGCGCCATGACGAAGCTGGGCAGGCCCGTCCCGTCCAGATAGGCCGCGGTGGCCAGGAAACGATCGACGCGGTTGCCGTAGGTGTCGCCCCAGGCGCCTACCGATCCGCGCCCGACGTCGAAGGGGGCGGTCGCCAGCTCGGCCCCGGTGAGGCCGTCGAAGACGGTCAGGTACTCGGGGCCGCTCAGCACGTAGCCGGTGCGGCCGCTGGCGTTGCTGACCGACCGGTAGTCGGCCGTGTCGTCGTCGTTGGAGGCCGGGCCGAGGTGCAGGTACGCGCCGGCGCCGTCCTTGGTGCCCGGCGCGGTCTTCACCGCCATCTCGGCCTTGCCGTCGCCGTCGAGATCCGCGACGACGAACTGCGAATAGTGGGCCCCCGCGCGGATGTTCCGGCCCATGTCGATTCGCCACAGGCGCGTGCCGTCCAGCTTGTAGGCGTCGAAGAACACGTTGCCCGTGCAGCCCGACTGCGAGTTGTCCTTCGAGTTGCTGGGGTCCCACTTGAGGATGATCTCGTACACGCCGTCGCCGTCCACGTCGCCCACGCTCCCGTCGTTGGCGTTGTAGGTGTAAGCCTCGCTGGCGGTCTCGCACTGCGGCGAGCCAGGTGTGGTGCCGCCGGGCGGTCGCTGCAGCGGGATGCGCAGGTAGTTCTGCGCCCAGACCGACGCCGGCCGCGAGGCGGCTTGCGTCTGGCCGCCCACCACCGCCCGCACGTCGTAGGTCGAGGTCATCGTGCCGGCCGCGTCGAGGTAATTCGTGCTGTCCGTGACCGACGCGATCTTCGCGCCGTCTCGGTAGACCTCGTAGGCGATGGCGGACGGGTTGGCCGCGTCGTACTCGAAGCCGAACATGCGCCAGCCGACGTAGACGCCGCCCGAGACCTTGACGGCGACCACCCCCCGATCGAGCCGCTCCATCCGATAGAAGCCGGTGCCGCCGCTGGTCGTGCCCGCGGCGCCGCCCGGACCGGGCGAGCCGCCGGAGGCAGAGCTGCCGCCGACAGCCGGTACTCCGCCGGTTCCCGCGCGGCCTCCGGTGGGCGAGCCGCCGGAGCCGAGAGGAGCGCCTCCGGTCGCGCCGTTCATTCCACTGTCGCCACCCGAGCCCGGCCCGCCGCCCGATCCGGGGATGCCGCCCGAGCCCGTCCCACTTCCTCCGCCCGAGGCCCCGCTGGCGGCCCCGGTCCCGCCCGACCCGAGGCCAGCTCCTCCCGCCTCAGTCGCCTTTTCGGCGGGACCGCCATCGACGGGCGCGCCGGAGCCCGCTCCCGAGGTCAGGCACCCCCCAATCAGCCACAATGCGCCCGACCACCACAGGATGATGGGGGCCGCCCGCAGGGCCGCGCCCCCCAGGCGACCCCTCAGGGACAGGAAGGGACCGCGCGTACGGGTGTGCCGCCGTGTGTAATGAATTGCAAGCTCCTGCTGGGGGCGCCACCTGCCTCCACGACGACCGCTTCGCACCGGCCCTCCCCAGCAGGTAGCGTCGGCCCCGAATTCCGGCTCATCGGGAACGCCTGGTTTGCGCGCGGGCGTTCCTGATCCATTCTTCGGGCCCTCATGACCTTCGCCCTGCCGGTCTTGCCTGATCGGGGCTCGCGCCCCGCCTCGTCCGCCGCCGCACCCCCGCCGGTGGATCCGGCGAACGTCCCGACGGAGACGTGGCTGGACTGGAAGTGGCAGCTCCGCAACCGCCTGTCGACCAAGGACGAGCTGTCAGGGCTCCTGGCCCTGACCCCCGACGAGGAGCGCGGGATGGACGCCGCGCCCGGGCTGTTTCGGGTGGGCATCACGCCCTACTACTTCTCGTTGATCGATCGCGCCCACCCCGCCTGCCCGGTCCGCATGCAGGTCGTTCCGCGGGCCGGCGAGCTGGTCACGGAAGAGGGCGACCTCGTCGATCCGCTCGGCGAGGACGCGCACTCCCCGGCCACCGGGATCTTTCACCGTTACCCGGACCGCTGCCTCCTGCTGGCGGTCGACCGGTGCGCGATCTACTGCCGCCACTGCAACCGCCGGCGGCTGGTCGGCCAGGAAGAGTCGCCGATCTCGCGCGAGGATCTGCGCGAGGCCATCGCGTACATCCGGGGCACGCCGGCCATCCGCGACGTGCTCATCTCGGGGGGCGATCCGCTCACCCTGACGACCGACCGGCTGGAGGAGATCGTGGCGGAGGTGCGCGCCATTCCGCACGTCGAGATCATCCGCATCGGCACCCGGGTTCCCGTCGTTCTTCCCATGCGGGTCGACGACGAGCTGTGCGCGATGCTGAAGCGCTACCACCCGCTGTTCATCAACACCCATTTCAACCATCCGAAGGAGCTGACGCCGCTCGCGCGCGCGGCGTGCGAGCGCCTCGCCGACGCGGGGATCCCGCTCGGCAATCAGACGGTGCTCCTGCGCGGGGTGAACTCGTCGGCGCGGGTCATGCGGCGCCTGTTCACCGAGCTGCTGAAGGTGCGGGTGCGGCCGTACTACCTGTTCCAGGGCGACGTCGCGGCGGGGACCTCGCACCTGCGCACCTCCGTCGAGACCGGGATCGAGATCATGCAGAACCTGCGCGGCTTCGTCTCGGGGCTGGCGGTCCCGCATCTGGTGATCGACACGCCGGGCGGCATGGGCAAGGTCAGCATCGGTCCTGACTACGTCGTGCGAAAGGCCTCCGACAAGTGGACGCTGCGCAACTACGAGGGCCGCCTGGTCGACTACCCGCAGCCGCGCGAGACCGACGCCACCTGCGCCTACGACGAGGTCTACTTCGCGGCTTCGCCGCTCGCGGGAGGGGCAGGCCCCTCCGGCGGGCCCACCCCGAAGTAGGCCGTCGACGCCGGCGCAGCGAAGCTGCGCCTCCCGGGTGCTTGGACCCGCTCGCTGCGCTCGCTCTGGCGTCCGGGTCGCCTTTGGAACTTGCCTTGTTCGTCAACATTTCGATCGGGGTCAGCCATCTGGTACCTCCGTCAGGAGGGGATGCCGGCGCTGGGACAGAACGGGGCGAGCGTGCAGGTCGCGCACGACGGTTTGCGCGCGAAGCACACGCGGCGCCCGTGCCAGATGACCTGATGCGAGAACCGGATCCAGCGGTCGTGCGGGATCACCTGCATCAGGTCCTGTTCGATCTTGCCGGCCTCCGTCGCGCGCGTGAGGCCGAGCCGCATGGCGAGCCGCTGCACGTGCGTGTCGACGACGACACCCTCGGCCACGCCGAACGCGGTGCCGAGGACGACGCTGCCCGTCTTGCGCGCGACGCCCGGAAGGACGACCAGCTCGGCGAGGGTCCGCGGGATCTCGCCGCCGTGCCGGTCCAGCAGGGCCTGGGCCGCGCCGCGCAGATTCTTGGCCTTCTGGCGGAAGAAGCCCGTCGAGCGAATGATCTCCTCGAGGTCGGTGACCTCGGCCTGCGCCATCGCACGCGCGTCGGGGTATCGCCGGAACAGCTCGGGGGTGACCTTGTTGACCCGCTCGTCCGTGCACTGCGCCGAGAGGATCGTGGCGCAGAGGAGCTGGAAGGGCGTGTCGCGATCCAGCTCGCAGTCGACGTCGGGGTACAGGTCCTCGAGGCCGTCGAGGATCGATCGCACTCGCTTCGGGTCGGGCGGCCATTTCCCCTTGGCGGGCCTGCGCGTGGCCTTGGTCGGGGCGAGCTTCAGCAGCTTCGCCGCTACCTTGGCCGTGGTCTTGGCGGCGACCTTGACCGCGGTCTTGGCGGCCACCTTGGCCGTCACCTGGGGCGGGGGTTTGGTCGCGGTTCCGGCGGCGCGGCCTCTCATGCGTTCGGGTTATAACATCCGCTGCGGGGCCGCCCAGACGGACCCGAGCAAAGCATTCATGTCATGGACGAGACCCCCGAGGAACTGGAGCGGATCCGCGTCGAGGCCGATGCCATCGACGTGCACCAGTATCAGCGCCGGTTCCGGGCGCTGAAGGCCATCGGCCTGGGCGCGGCGGGCGCGGGCCTGGTGTGGCTGATCCTCATCATGCTCGACAGCCGGCGCAACCCGTGCGAGCGCGTGCGCGATCACCTGTGTCGGGCCGAGGGGCGCGCCAGCGTCGCCTGCCGCACCTACGAGACCATCTTCAAGGAGTCGGTCGAGGACGGCAGCCCGAAGATGCGGCAGACCATCCGCGCCCAGTGCCAGACCAAGATCGATCGGCTGAAGGAGGAAGACGGCGTCGTCGTGCGGTGAGCGCGCGAGAGAGGCCGCCGCCTCGCCGGGGGGCCTTTCAGTCCGGAAAGATCTTGCCGGGATTCAGCAACCCGGTCGGGTCCCACAGCCGCTTGAGGCGCTTCTGCCAGTCGATGACCTCGGGCGATTGCTCCCAGGCCATGTAGCGCGCCTTGGCGATGCCGATCCCGTGCTCGCCCGACAGCGTGCCCCCGAGGTCGAGGGTCGCCCGGAAGAGCCCGCCCAGGGCATCCTCGATCCGGCGCGCCACGCCGGCGTCGTTCGGATCCTCGTCGGAGAGGATGTTGACGTGCAGGTTGCCGTCACCGGCGTGACCGAAGCTGGCGGTGAGCAGCCGCTCGCGCGCGGCGATCGCGTCGACGCGCTCCAGCAGCGCGGCGATCGAGCCGGGCGGGACGACGACGTCCTCGGACTGCTTGAACCGGTGGGCATCGCGAAGGGCGACCGAGCACACGCGCCGTGTCTGCCACAGGCGGGCGCGGTCGGCCTCGTCGCGCGCCACGATGACCTCCTTGGCCCCGAACTCCTCGCACAGGCTCCCGCAGCGCAGAATGGCGGCCTCCAGCGTGTCGGCCTCGCCGTCCAGCTCGATGAGCAGAATGCCGCCCGCATCCGGCGGAAACGTGAACGGTGCGCGCGGGCGGACGTGGTCGAGCGAAGACCGATCCATCAGCTCGAGGGCGCGCGGCCTGAAGCCGCGCCGGATGATGGCGCTGACGGCGCGCCCGGCCGTGATGGGATCGGGCATGACCGCGATCAGGGCGGCCGCCGCCTCGGGCTTGCCGATGAGCCGCACGGTGATCTCGCTGGTGACGCCGAACGTGCCCTCGCTGCCCACGAACATCGCGGTCAGGTCGTAGCCGGTCACACCCTTGGGGGTCTTGCGCCCGAGGCGCAATGTCTCGCCCCCCATGAGCGTGACCTCCAGGCCGAGGGTCCAGTCGCGCGTGACGCCGTACTTGAAGGCGCGCGGGCCGCCGGCGTTCTCGGCGACGTTCCCGCCCATCGAGCAGAACGCCAGGCTCGCTGGATCGGGGGCATAGAACAGGTCCGCGGCCTCCACCGCTGCCTGGAGATCGCCGTTGATCACGCCGGGCTCGACGACGGCGATCCGGTCGTCGGGATCGATCAGCTTGATGGCGCGCATCGCCTCGGTGGAAAGGACCAGCCCACCGCGCACGGGCAGCGCGCCGCCCGTCATCCCGCTGCCGGCGCCCCGAGGCGTGACGGGGATGCGGTGCTCGGCGGCCAGCCGCAGCGCGATCGCGATCTCCTCGCGCGACCGAACCAGCACGGCCGCATCCGGCGGAAACCGCCCCAGCCGCGACTCGTCGGTCGCATACACCTCGAGCGCCGCCTCGTCGCGCACGACCCGATCGCGCCCGAGCTCCCGGGCAAACAGCTCATAGACGTCCACGTGACAAATCTACCCCAGCCGCGTGTTGGCTACGGGCTGCGCTCCGTTCGCTTTGACCTTGGAGGGCGGGAGCGAGAGGGGGGTACCCCCCAGCGCTCGGGTCCTCGCGGCGGGAACCCGGATCTGCTCCGCGAGCGCTGCAGGCCGCTGTGGACTCGCTCGGGAGGTACACCCCTCTCACTCCCGCCGCGCGCGTTCGACGCTCACTCCGCTTCGCGAGAAGGCCTCCGCGCAGCCAGAAACTACAAACGCCCCAACTGGTGGGGCGTCAGAGCGAGCTTGCGAGCGAGTCTTCCAACGGGAGGCGCGGCTTCGCCGCGCCGGCGTCGGTCTGAGATCTGGGGTGGGCTCGTGGGAGGGGCGAAGCCCCTCCCGCGTAGCGAGCGGAGCGAGCGCCTAGACGCTGAACGAGCTGCCGCAGCCGCAGGTGGACTTCACGTTCGGGTTGTTGAACTTGAAGCCGGCGCCGTGGAGGCCCTCGACGTAGTCGACCTCGGTCCCGACCAGGTACATCAAGCTCATCTGGTCGCAGATCAGCTTCACGCCCTTGATCTCGAAGGCGCGGTCCATCTCCTGGGGCTGATCGAAGTACAGGTCGTACGAGAAGCCGGAGCAGCCGCCTCCCTGGACTTTCAAGCGGAGGGCGTAGGTGTCCTCGATGCTCTCTTCGCCGCGGATCTCGTTGATCTTCGTCGCGGCTTTGTCCGACAGCATCACCAGATCCGGTTCGGCCTCGGTGGCGTGTTGTTCGGCCGGGGCGGAGGCGGGGAGGGTGGACTTCGTCGGATCTTCGGTGGCACCTAGCGACATGATTTCTCCTGTGGGAGCCTGTGGGCTTCAGAGGGGCTCAGTATAGGGGCCGGTGGGCTCAGGTGCCACCGGATGACCGGGGCGCGTCAGGGCGCGGCTTTCCCTTCGATGTCGGGACGGAGCCGTCGGTTCCACAGCCGGCGTAGCCAGCCGTGCTCCTGCTGCATGCGCTTCTGGACGGCGAGCAGGCCTTCGAGCAGGGCCTCGGGGCGGGGAGGGCACCCGGGAACATAGATGTCCACGGGGATGACCTGGTCGATGCCCTTGAGGACGCTGTAGGCCAGCTGGAACAGCCCGCCGCAGTTCGAGCAGCTGCCCATGGAGATGACGTATTTCGGCTCCGGCATCTGGTCGTAGAGCATCTTGATCCGCGTCGCCATCTTGTAAGTCACCGTGCCCGCCACGATGATCAGGTCCGCCTGCCGCGGCGACGCCCGCGGGGCCATGCCGAACCGCTCGAGGTCCGACCGCGGCCCGCCGGTCTGCATCAGCTCGATGGCGCAGCAAGCGGTCCCGAAAAGCAGGTACCACGCCGAGTTCTTCCGCGCCCAGTTGAGGACATCCTCGACCCGCGTGACCAGAAATCCGCTGTCCTGCATCGACCCGCCGGGCGCCATGACCATGTCGGCCCAGCTTACCCCACTCCCGGCCGGCTCCCACTGCGCGCGCCTT
>Ga0207694_10004107_pt1 | contig 11446 bp, 7 predicted proteins | sample KBSC34metaG_FD_184353 | JGI IMG/M metagenome (GOLD analysis project Ga0207694, IMG submission 184353) | Corn rhizosphere microbial communities from Kellogg Biological Station, Michigan, USA - KBS C3-4 metaG (SPAdes) (version 2) | ecosystem: Host-associated > Plants > Roots > Rhizosphere > Soil...
TCACGGCCCCTTCGCAGTCGCAAAAACCGCGACAATCCGGGACAAAAGCCGAAGCTCCCAAAACTTGTCATATCTCATATGGCGGAATACCATTCCAATTATAGGGCGAAAACGCCCAACCGACTTTACTAGGGGAGAAACACCATATGAAAATTCGCAACGCGCTCGCGGCCTCCTGCGCTGCGCTGGCCTTGTTCGCCATCGGCCCGGTCGACGCGCAGAACAAGCCGCAGCTGGACGCAAACGGCCAGCCTTGCAACGGCGTGCTGGACGGCGCGCTGCAATGCTTCAAGAAGGAAATGACCCTCAGTACGCCCGACCGCCCCTATCGCAGGGCCGGCGAATCCGACGGACGGCGCTACGGCCCCGGCAAAGGTTTCACCCTGGGCGAAAAAGAACTGATCTATGCCGCGGTGCCCGGCAGCGTCGTCGTGCTGGATGCCAAGAAGGACTATACCTTCGTCAAGCGGATCGTGTTCGAACAGAAGCCGGCGACCCTGCCGCTGGAATCGATTGCCGGCATGGCGGCCTCGACCGCCACCAACATGATCTATGTCTCCACCCGCGGGCATCTCTATGCCATCGACCTGCTGAGCGAAAAGGTGGTGTGGTCGAACGCCTATGAGCCCGGCACCTGCTGCGAACGCGGCCAGGTCACGCCGGATGGCTTGACCCTGGATGTGGGTTCGGACCTGAAGAACTTCCACCGCGTAATCGATGCGCGCACCGGCGCGGTCAAGGGCATCATTCCGACACCGCTCAGCATGTTCAATCACAATATGAACATGACCCCGGACGGCAAGACGATCTTTGCCGCGCCCAACGGCAACACCATGACCATTGCCGATATGGCCACCATGAAGGCGACCGGCTCCATCACCTTCTCCGACCATGTTCGCGTCTTCGTCATCAATCATGACGGCAGCCGGGTCTATGCGAACCTCAACAACCTGCTGGGCTTCGAGATCGCCGATGCCAAGACCCAGAAGGTCATCAAACGCATCGAAGTGCCGGGCGAAATGTGGAAGGCCAAGTGGGCCGATCCCAACCAGCATTTCTACGGCCATGGCGCGCCGATGCACGGCATCGCCATGACCCCGGATGAAAGCGAAATCTGGATTCCCGACGCCATCAACAACCAGGTGCTGGTCTATGACAATACTGGCGAATGGCCGAAGCTGGACCTGACCAAGTCCATCCCGACCAAAGAGCCCAATGGCTGGATCACCATGGGGCTGGACGGCAAGTTGGCCTATATGGCCTCCGGCGATGTGGTGGACGTGAAGACCCATAAGATCGTGGGCCAGCTGCGCGACGAATATGGCCGCCACATGGACAGCGAAAAGGTGCTGGATCTGGCCTTCAACTTGGAAGGCAAGCTGGTGCGCAAGGTCAACGAGTTCGCCATCGGCGATCCCGACGCCTATGCCAAACGCATCGCTACCCAGAAGCGGGTGAAAGAAGCCAGCAAATAGGATGCGCTCATCTCATTTCACAGCCCGGCCGCTGAAAGGCGGCCGGGTATTTCTTTCCCTGACCCTTTTTTCCTTGCTCGTCGGCCCGGCCATCGCGCAATTGCCGCCAAGGCCCGTCATCGATCCGGTCAAGGAACTTGCCGCCATCAAGGCGGCATCGGCGCTGGATGACGTGCCAGAGGACGCGGAAACCGTTCGGCAGATCTGCACGGCCTGTCATTCCTCCAGCCAGTTTCTGGGAACGCCGCGCTCCTCCAGCCGCTGGGAGCAGGTGTTCGGCCAGATGGCGCAGCAGGGCGCGCACCCCAATGACGAGCAGATCGACCAGATCGTGCGCTATTTCCAGCGGAACCTGACGGTGATCAACGTCAATACCTCACCCCTGGAAGAGCTGGGCCCTACCTTGCAGACAAATGACGAAGTCGCCACCGCCATTGTCATGCGTCGCAGCCAGAAAAAATTCACCGGCATACCGGACCTTGCCGCCATCCCCGGCGTCAATCGTTCGGTGCTGGAAGGGCTGAAGGACCGCCTGCAGTTCTAGCTGCTGTTCTGGCCGCGATTCTAGCAAGGCTCGGCCTTTCGGGATTAGAATAGCCGCAATGCCTTCCTCTTCCGAAACCATGCTGCAGCAGGCCATCGCCCTGCACCGGAGCGGCGACGGCCTTGGCGCCGAACGGCTATACCGCGCGGTGCTGGCGGATCAGCCGCAGCATGGCGAAGCCAACCACAAGCTGGGCATGCTGCTGGCACAGCGCGGCCTGGATAAGGAAAGCGTGCCGCACTTCCAGGCGGCCCTGAAATCCCAGCCGGGGGTGGGTCAGCACTGGCTTTCCTATGCGGGCGCACTCCTGGCCACCGGTCATCCGCGGGAAGCACAGTTGGTGCTGGCGCGGGGAAAGCAAAGCGGCCTTGCCGGTCCCGCGGTGGAAGCCCTGCTGCAAAAGACCCAGGCCGCGATGGCGTCAAACAGCGTGGACATGCTGTTCGAGCGCGCCACCGCCGATGCGATGCAAGGCCGTATGGCCGAGGCTATCGCCGCCTATCGCCAGGTGATCGCTGCGGCGCCGGATCATGCCGAGGCGCATTTCCGCCTGGGTTCGCTGCTTTCGGAAACCGGCCATGTGGCGGAAGGTTTCGCCCATTACATGCAACGCGCCCACCTGGTGCATCGCGGCGGCACGGCGCAGCCAGACAAGCCGCATCCCGCCCATCGCATCAAGCATGACCGCGAACAGGCTGAGTATCTGGGCGGCGCCACTGCATTTCACCTGGAAAACGGCACGCGCCTTTCGGGGCCTGCGGTCAATCCCGCGGGGCCCGAGCTGGTGCGGCAATGGCAGGACAGTCATCCCCGGATGGTGGTGATCGACGATTTTCTCACCCCTGCCGCTCTGGAAAAGCTGCGCCGGTATTGCGCCGGTTCCACGATCTGGCGCCGCAACTATGACGCCGGCTATATCGGCGCCACGCCGGAAGACGGGCTGGCCTGCCCGCTGATGGCGCAGATTACGGAGGAGATCCGCAGCACCTTCCCGCAGATGATCGGCGACCATGCCTTCCGGTATCTGGGCGCCTTCAAATACGACAGCGAACTGTCCACCGGCACCAACACCCATGCCGACAATTCCGCCGTGAACGTCAATCTCTATATCGCGCCCGACGAGGCGAATCTGGACCCGGAGAGCGGCGGCATGGACATCTGGGATGTCAGCGCGCCGCCCGGCGAGGAGATGCGGCGCTATAACAGCGACGAAGCCCTGGCGCGGGATTTTCTGGAGCGTTCCGGCGCGCGCCTGACGCGGATACCGCACCGCGCCAACCGGGCGGTGATCTTCAAATCCGATCTCTTCCACAAGACCAGCGATTGCCGGTTCAAGGAGGGCTATCTGAACAAGCGGATCAATGTCTCGCTATTGTTCGGCCATCGCGCCGCTGCCCCGGCCTAGCGCCCGGTTGCGACCCGCGGCCGGTCTTTCTTGTCCTGCCAGCCCATATCCCGGCTGATCGCCCGCGCGGTGACGCTGACTTCGTCCACCAGGACCTTCATGCGGGTATCGTCCATATATTGCGCGGCGCTGGAGACGCTGATGGCGCCCACAATGGCCTGGGTCGCATCCCGCACCGGAGCCGCAACACAGCGGATGCGGTCTTCATTTTCCTCCAGGTCCAGAGCGTAACCGGCCGCAGAATATTCCCGCATCCGCTTGAGCCATGCCGTCAGGCTGACCCCATAATGTTTGCCGTCGCGATTTTCGGACTCGTACAATTCGCGCCACCGCGTCTCGCCCATGTCCAAAATCAGTGCCTTGCCCAGCCCCGTCGACCGCAAGGGGTGGCGGTCTCCGATATGAGAGCGGATCTCCACCCGCCGGCTGCCCGGAACCTTGTCGAGATACAAGGCGCGGGTGCCGTCCAGGATGCCAAGATGCACGGTATCGCCCGTGGCTGCCGCCAGGGATTCGATGTGGTCGCGGGCCACCCGCGGGAAGCTCATCAGGTCGCGCGCCAGATATCCCAGCTCAAGCAGCTTGGGACCCAGGGCATAACCGACCCGGGGGGTGAAGCTGAGATAGCGGTGTTCGACAAGGGTCGAGGCAAGGCGATAGGTGGTGCTGCGGTTCATTTTCAGCACTTCGGCGAGCGCCATCAGGCTGGTCGCGCCGGATGCGACCGCATCCAGAACATAAAGCCCCCGCACCAGGGTCTGGCTGCCCGGCAGTGGCCGGGGCCGTCCCCTGGCAGCGCCTTTTCCATCCTCTGCCGCCTTTGGCGAGCGTTTTGATTTCACCGTCACAACAAGCCTCACGCCCCGGAAAAATATCGATGACAGGACAGCGGATCGCCGCATATTCCTATATGTGAGATTACGGATTTAGGGCCTGCACGCAAGTTCGTCCGCAGGCAGCGGGTGCGATTAAAAAAGGCCCGGACCGCTCGCGCGGACCGGGCCTTTGCGGGGATCCAGGGAAGAGCCCCGTTTACATCTTGTACCGGACGCCGAGCGTGAACTGGCGGCCGATCATGTCGTAGAGGGTGCGATTGCTGTAGTTGCTGCCCGCGATCAGGAAGCTCGGCGTGGGCGGAGGATCCCGGTCGAACAGGTTGTTGATCGAGAAGAACACCGAGGCGCCGCTATCCAGGACATCGTAGGTGATGGTGGTGTCGGTATAGAAGGCCGATCCGATATTGTTGGGGTAAATGCCCGATCCGTTATTGTTGGTATTGTCGTATTTGCCGCCGCTGATCCAGCGTTCCTGCACAAACCAGCTCACCGGTCCGACGCTGAGATTGGCACCAAAATTGCCCATCCATTTCGGCGTGGAGTTGCCGATGTCGCCGGCAAGCTGTATCGGGGCCGCGCCCTGAACCTGGGTGGTGAACTGGCCGATATAGTTGACCAGGGACCGGAAAGTCAGGTTGCCGCTTTCGCCAAAGGCGACATTGTCGAGGGGGATCGAGTAGGAGGCTTCAAAGTCCACGCCCTTGGTCTGGCGTGCGGCGGCATTGAAGAAGGGCAGCGCAACCCGCGACAGTGTTCCGTTGGGATTGCGGGTGATGAAGGCGCATTGCTGCTGGGAACCGTTGGCGCAGAAATTCAACTCCTGCTGGGCGGTCAGGGTCGAAATCGCCTTGCTGATATTGATCTGGTAATAGTCGATCGAGAATTCCAGACCCGGCAGCGCGCCGCCAAACAGCGAGTCCGGCGTGACCACCACACCAATGGTGGAGGTATTTGCGGACTCCGGCACCAGTCCCGGATTGCCGATAGCACCGGTGATGACGTTGACCGGCGCATTGCCGTTGGCGGGGTCCGTTACACTCGAGGTGCCCTGGCTCGAACCCTGATAGAGTTCGCCCAGATTGGCGGCGCGAATGTCCGCGGATCGCGAAGCTCTGATCCGCAGGCCGTCGGTCGGCTCATAGACCAGGCCAAGCTTCCAGGGCTCGACCCCGCCCGAGGTGCTGTAGTCGACATAACGGCCGGCGGTGTTGAAGGTCAGCGACCGGGCCATGGGCACGTCCTTCAGGATCGGCACTTCCACTTCCGCAAAGACTTCCTTGACGTTGTAGGTGCCGCGCGTGGGTTGCGGATTGGTGCGCTCAAAGCCGCCCAGGGTGTTGACCAGGCCGGCGGGGAAGGCCGCGCCGATGCCAGCGCCGGTGCGGATTTCCTGGGACTGGGCGTCCGTCACCTGGGTGAAGGCTTCCCGGCGGTAACTGCCGCCGACCGCCAGCGACACCGCGCCGCCCTGGATGTCGAACAATTCGCCGCTGGCGCTGAGCTCGGCCACGTCTTCCGCCACGCGCACCGTCTGCACGGCGGTGCCGGTGATGTATTTGAGCGCCGCCGCCGAGGCGTTTCCGACACCGAAAATGTTCAGCGGCTGGCAACCGACCGGATTGCTGATGGGCGTGGCCGCCGGATTTGACAGCGTCTGGCGGCAGACGATCTGCCCGTTGGCGGGATTCACCACCGCATCGGACGCGCGATAGAGGTTATCGGAAATCGGATCATTCTGTGTCTTGTACGATCCATAGGCGCGGCCCATCTGGCCATAGCCATGATAGGTCCAGCTGCTGCTGGGCACCTTGCCGTCGAAACCGATCGTCACCAGCCCATTGTTGGTGATGGCGTCCATATGCGGAATGTCGAAATCGGGGCTGACGCGGCCGACCGTGAAGCTGGTGATGTTCTGGCCGGCGGGAGAGGCCAGATAGTTCTTGATGTTCTGGGGGATATAGGCGTTGTCCCGCAGGATGGTGAAGTTGGTCGAGCTGAGCTCGAAGGTCGGCAAGCTGTTGTACCGGATGTGATTCTGCGAACCCATCACCTGAAAATAGGCGGAGAAATTTTCGCTGAAGTCATAAGTGGCGTGGGTGAAGATCTGCGAGCGGCGCTGCGATGGCTGCAAGGTCAGCAGCAGGTTGGGATTGTAGCCGTCGCCGCCCGACATCTGCGTCGAGCTCTTCAAGGTGCCATAGTTGAACGCAACGGGCTGGCCGTTTGGATCGAAAGCCGTTCCGACCAGGGTGTTGTTGACGGGCGTCGCGGGCACGCTGGTGGTACCGGTGATCAGTCCACCCAGCGCCGCGACCGATGTATAGGGCTGGGACACAACCAACAGGCCTGTATTGGTGGGCCCATACGGCAGGTTCTTGTTGAATGGAACCGGATTGGAGATGGCGCCGACCGCATGCCCCGTCCCCGTCCAGGGACGGCTCTGCGCCAGCGATACGCCATTGCTTTTATAGTCGAGGATGCTGCCAACCAGATGCAGGCGATCCTCCAACAGGCTGATGCCGCCGGTGACGGAAACCTTGTAGTTGAAGTTGTCGCCATATTGCGAGATGCCGGCATGGGCATCGGCCTTCACACCCTCAAACTTCGTGTTGAGGACGAAGTTCACCACACCCGCCACGGCGTCTGAGCCGTAGGCGGCGGACGCGCCGCCGGTCACCACATCGACCCGTTGAATCAGGGCTTCCGGCATCTGGGCGGCGTCCACGCTGCCCGCGCTGCTGGCAGGAACCACGCGACGGCCATCCAAAAGGACCAGGGTGCGCTGAGGACCCAGCCCGCGCAGATTCAGATAGTCGGCGCCGTTGCTGCTGGTCGTTCCGGTGCTTTGATTTTGGACACTGACCGAGCCTCTGAAAGCCGGCAGTTGCAGCAAGCCATCGACCACATTGCGGGGCGCTGCGACCTGCAGCTGATCGGCCGAAACCACGGTGACCGGCGTGGGCGCCTGGGCGCCATTGGTCACCAACCGCGAGCCCGACACGACCACGGACTCCACATCCTGTGCGTTGGCACTGGTCGTGGCAGCAGCAAGCGCGATGGCCGATGCCGAAAAAAGGATATGACGGGCCAAGCGGCCAAAGGCCGCGTTGCGGTGCGTTTCCATGATTTCCCCTAGTGCTTTGTTTTGTTTCTATATGTGATATTTTGTGTTAATAATTGTGCAGAGGCCAAAAGCTGTCAATAGCGGGGCGTTGCATCGCCACCACACTGGTGCCGTAAAACGCGCGCCAGAAATGGCCGGGAACTCTCTATATCGGTGCCGGATTTGTTTGCGTATTGGCGCCGGACTAGAGATATCAGCGCCCACCACTCTTCTTATCTTGATCTGTCCTGGGGACAGACAAATCGGGTATATCTTTCGATATAAGAAACGCGGCGGCGGGCCGACAGGCGCCTTTCGCACGCGGCAGGGAAAGAGGCCATCATGCGACGCGCAAAATTCCTGGCATCCGTAGCTGCCGCCGCTTTGACCGGCGCCGGGATTGCACCGGCAGCCGCCGCGCCCTGGGTCAAAGGCTTTGTGGTTGGCAATTACGAATATGCTTTTCGTTATGGCGGCCGTGCGGATTTCACCCGCGGTGCCGAGATCGAACCTGGTGTGGACTGCCCCCATGGCAGCAGCACGCATTTCGCCAATGATGCGCAGACCAAGATCGCGGTGACGCGCCAGAAATGGCGTTCGCAGCAGGAGATCGATTGGATCGCCAAGCCGCCGGGATTGGACCAGGTGCGCGCACCGGTATTGACCCGGTTCTGGATCTGGAACCGCGCCATCGCCTATCGCGGCTACAAGAAAGAGATCGAGACCTACGTCAATCCCTGGGCGACCGACGATCCCGGCCAGCCGCAGGTGACCAGCCGCATCGGTGACGGCTTCAATCTCGACGGCAAGGTCAAGGCCAGTGACTTTGTCAGCCCAGATGGCGAAAAGGGCATCGACAACAATCTCTATCGGGCCTGGGGGTGCGATGCGCCCTGGCGCGGCAATGGCAACGCCACGCTCGACCTGCGCGCCAACGACAAGATGCAGGACGGTCTCTACACCATGGTGATCCGGGTCTCGGGAAACCAGAACCCGATGAACGACAGCGACGCGACGGTAGAGATCGGCTATTCGCCCGACCGGATCATAAAAGACGCGCGTGGCGGCATCGCCGTCGATTATTCCTACCGCATCCTGCAATCGGCCCAGTACACCAAGCTGAAAGCAAAAATCAAAAATGGCGTGGTGGAAACCGAGCAGGCCGAACACCTGCACACCCCGCGTATCGCCTGGTTCTATGACCAGACTGGCGACACCAACTTCACCAAGGGCAAGATCAAGCTGAACATCGCTGCCGATGGCCTAAGCGGCGCCGGCCTGATCGGCGGCTATCGCAACTGGCGCGATCTTTATGCCGAAAATACCTTCGCCCAGGACGGCGGACAGCAAGGCATTCGCGAGCATGAGGATCATGTCGGGCTCTATTATGCCTTGCGCCGCAATGCTGACGGTCAGTTCAACCCCAAGACCGGGAAATATGACGGCATCTCGTCGGTCTACCGCATCAAATTCACTTCGGCCTATGTCGTGGACCCTGACAAGCCGATGGATGTCCCCGAGCTAGCGCTGGAAAAGGACCGCAAGGCCGCCTTCGAGGCCATCAAGCTGGCGACTATTACCGGCGCGGAAACCCGCACGCCGCAGCTTGTTCCGCCCGGCACCAGCGAATTTGGTGCAGGCATCACCGAAGGCCTGGTCGTGGATCTGCCGAGCGGGGAATATTTCCTGAAAACACTCCACCGCCAGCACTATGCCAATGAAGACGAAGAGGGCACGCCCCCCTGGCTGATCGAGCGCAAACGCTCGGAAGGCGGGACCAGCACCAAGAAAATCAAGAAGCAGCCCGAGCAGCCGGCAAAACCCCAGCAGCAGGTTCGAAACGAAGAGCCGTCTTCTGCGCGGAAATAGCCGGGGTGCGGGGCTCGCGCCCCTAGTTGCGCGGCTTCACGCCCTGGCAAAAAAGAATGTCGCCGTCCCACAGGCGCCGCCCCGAGGCCAACTGGATCGCCCAGGCGAGAAGCCGCATCTTGATCCAGGTGATGCCCGGAAAGACCGGCGGCACCGCAGCCTGAAATTTGAGGTCAACAAAGCCGGCCTCCGTCGCCGCATTGCGCAGCAGACCCAGCGGGATCGGCGTGATGTGTCCGAAGCGGATGCGATAATAGTCTTCGGTGAACCAGCGAAATTCGCCGGTGCGAATGAATTGGGCCAGCGAAATCGGGCTTTCGATATTGGGTGTCGAGACGATCAGCACGCCGCCCGGCTTGAGCGCCCGAAAGCATTGGCGCAGCAGATCGCGTGGATTCTCCAGATGCTCGATCATCTCCAGCGCCGTGACGCAGTCGAACTTGCCGGTCATTTCCGGCGGCAAGGTATCGTTCAGGTTGAAGGGGAAAAACGGCACCTGATCGTGCAGGTAAAAATGTTCTCCAACCAGATCGGTGCCGGTGGGGCAAAAGCCCATATCCTTGAGCCGGCGGCACATGGCGCCGGACCCCGCCGCCAGATCCAGGACCGCCCCCCCGGGCGGAACAAGCTGTTGCACAAGCCGGCCGGCATGCTCATGCACCTCGGGGAAGGTGTGAATCTCGAGCCCCTTATAGTTCCAGGCAGGCAGTCCCTCGGCAGCGCCCGCAGCATTTTCCGAACCGCTCATACAAGGTCTTTCAATGTCATGCCGATAAAGATCCCCGTTTGAAAAGGGTTTATCAGCCCCCTCGCGTCAAGGCCATACGATATTGCCTTGGGATGCCTATCATCCATTAATAAGGAAAGTCTTACCCGACATTCATGCTAAAACTGCACTACCAGCCCGTCGAAAGCCCGCGGCATGACCAGAATATTCCTCGCCGGAATTTTCCATGAAACCCACAGCTTCACGGACGACCGCACCCTGTTGCGCGACTTCATCATTCATCGCGGGCAAGACCTGCTGAACCGCATCGGCGACGGCTCCCAGCTCGACGGCTTTCTCAGCACTGCCGCGCGCGAAGGCTGGGAGGTCGTGCCGTCCGCCAACTATCTGTGCGGCGCATCCGGCATGGTCGATCATGCGGTGTTCGAAACCTTCTGGACCGAGATCAAGCCTGTCCTGGAAAAGGCGATAGACCAGGGGCTGGACGGCATATTCCTGTCGCTCCACGGCGCGATGGTGACGACGGAACTTGAGGATCCGGACGGCGAATTGCTGGAACGCATCCGCGCCCTTCCGGGCGCTGCCGCCTTGCCGATATTCGGCGTGTTCGATCTTCACGGCATCATGACACAGAAGATGGGCGCTTTGTCCGACGGACTGGTCTGCTACCGGGAATGCCCGCACGACGACACCTATGAAAGCGCGGTGCGCGCCGCGCAATTGCTTGCCCGCTGCCTTAAAAGCGGGGTGCGCCCCAAACAGCATGTCCTGGTGACACCGATCGTCTGGCCGCCCACCGGCACGGGAACCCGCGATGGCGGGATGCGCATACTCGAAGATGCGGCCCGCGCGATGGAGCGCGACACGCCCGGCATGCTGGCCATCAATGTGATCGGCGGCTATTCCTATGCCGATGTTCACGATGCCGGTCTCGCCTTCAGTGTGGTGACCGAAGGCGATGACGCGAGCGCGCAGGCGGTGCTCCAACGGCTTGCTGAAATCGCCTGGGATGTCCGCGCTCAGGGCATTCCGCAGGAGCATGATCTGGACACCGTGGTGCGCAACTTTGTCCCGGGCGGCAAAGGCCCGGTCCTGCTTGTTGAGCCGGCCGACAATATCGGCGGCGGCGGCCCCGGCGACGGTACGGAAGTCATGCGCGCCCTGATCAAATACGATATCGCGGGAGCCGGCGTGGTGATCGTCGACCCCGCTGCGGTTGCGGCGCTGCAATCGATCGGCATCGGCGAGCGCATGACCATCGATATCGGCGGCAAGGGCAGCCGTCTCGATCCCGGGCCGGTCAGGCTGGAGGTGGAACTGGTGTCCCGCAGCGATGGGCGCTTCGAGCTCGAAGACCTTAAAAGCCAGATTGTCGTGCTGGGACGCATCATCAATATGGGTCCGACGGCGGTGGTGAAACATCGCGGCCTGACCATCCTGCTGACCAGCATCCGATTGGCGCCCATGGACTTAGGACAGTGGCGCAG
>Ga0207694_10004114_pt1 | contig 11429 bp, 9 predicted proteins | sample KBSC34metaG_FD_184353 | JGI IMG/M metagenome (GOLD analysis project Ga0207694, IMG submission 184353) | Corn rhizosphere microbial communities from Kellogg Biological Station, Michigan, USA - KBS C3-4 metaG (SPAdes) (version 2) | ecosystem: Host-associated > Plants > Roots > Rhizosphere > Soil...
GTCTTCCAACTGAACGAACAGGAACATGGTCGGTACCGTACTCAGTCTGCTCTATGACGAAATGGTTCGCATCTGGTGCTATCGCTGGACGGCCATCATCACCGCGATCGTCGTGTTCGTTGCCGGCGCCGCCTTCATCGTGCGGATGCCCGACAATTACGACGCCTGGGCGCAGATCTATGTTCCCCGGCAGACCTCGCTGTCCGCCGCCGCGGCCAATGTCTCGCTCGGCGCGGAATATGGCAGCACCTATGTGGTGCAGAAGACGCTGCTCAACGACCAGAATCTGGGCAAGGTCGCCGAGCAGTTGAACCCGACCTTGTCGCGGCTCGACCCGGCCGCGCGTCAGTCCGCGATCCTGGCGCTGCGCAACAAGATCACCATCCGCCCCGATGACGGCGACGGTTTCACCGAATTCCATTACACCGCCGGCAATCCGGCCAAGGCCTATAATGTGGTCCGGTTGCTGCTGGCGCAGTTCGTGTCGAGCACCCAGGATCGCGCACAACGCGATTTCAACCAGGCCGACGTCTTCCTGGATTCCCAGATCGCGATCTATCAGCGCAAGCTGAATGAATCGCAGCAGAAGCTAATCGCCTTCCATCAGCGCTATGGCGACACCACGGCCGTCGCCACGGACACCGCCGAGGAAGCCGACGCCGCCAGCGATGTCGAAAATGCGCGTGCCACCTATACTGCCGCGCTGGCACGTGACGGCCTTGGTACGCCGGCTCAGGCGCAGATCCAGGCCCTGGAAGACCGCATCGCGACCCTGCGCCTGCAATATACCGATCAGTATCCCGACGTGATCGCGGCCCGCCAGCAATTGGCGCAGCTGCAGCAGCGCAGCACCGGAAAAAGTGGCGACAGTGCCGCCGTTGCCGCCGCGCGCGGACAATTGGCTGCCGCCCAGTCGCGGCTGCGCCGGGCGCGGTTCCGGCCCAGCCTGCCGCCGCAAGTCGCCGCGCAGGAAGCCGATCTGCGCCGTACCGACGATATGCTGCGCAATGCCTATCAGGAGCTTCTGGCCCGCCGCGAGGCCGCCCAGATGTCCCTGGCGGTTTATGGCGCGAACAATTCGTCGAAATTCCAGGTCACCAACCAGCCGACCATTCCGGCCAGCCCTTCGGGCCCCAACCGTCCGTTATTGCTGCTGCTCGCGGTGGTTGCGGCGATCGCGGGCGGCATCGGCGCAGCCTATGTGCGCGGCGCCATCACCGGTGTCTTCGTGGCCCCCCGGGAACTGGAAGAAGCCTTCCAGCTGCCGGTCATAGGAACGATTTCCTGGGAGCAGACCTGGCACACGGGCGAGGTCGTCCAGGGTTCCCGGCATGTTGCCGTATACGTAACTTTCGGAATTATCCTTTTGGTTGCCACGGTTCTGGTATCGGTTTCCACGTCGCCATGGCTTCAGGCAATTTTCCATCAATATTCGACACCCTTGTTTCAGGGTTTTGTGAAATAACAGGCGGCAATTGGCGATGGGTCAGATGAGCAAAGTTCCCTTTACGGGCAAGGTTTTTCCCGCCGACATCTCGGTGGATGACGACACCGTCCTGGTGCCGGCGAACACTGTTTCGAACCTGGAAAAGGTCGAGGAACGCGGCGGAGTGGTGAAGCGGGTCGGCTCGGTCGTCACCCCGCATTTCGACGAGTCCCGCACGCGCGAAGACTTCCGCGTGGTCAAGCGCCACATCCTGTCGCGCATCGACAACGCGCCCGCCGACAAGGCCAAGGATCCGCGCACCATCCTGATCACCAGCGCCAGCCCCCGGGAAGGCAAGACCACCGTCACGCTCGGCCTGGCCATGAGCTTCATCTTCGAGCGGGACTACAGCGTCATCCTGATCGACGCCGACATGCGATCGCCGGAATTGTCCCGCCGCATGGGTCTTTCGGGCGAACTGGGCCTGCTGGATTTCCTGGAGAATGACGAAATCGGGATCGAGGACATCGTCTATCCCACCAGCGTCAAGGGCGTTTACGCCGTGCCGGCCGGGCTGCCGCGGATCACCGCGCCCGAACTGATCACCAGCGAGCGGATGACGCAGCTGCTGAAGACCTTCCATGACGGCTCCCAGAAGCGGATCGTGATTATCGATTCCGGCTCCGTCCTGGCCTGCAGCGAGACCATCTCGCTGGCCGGTTATGCCGGCCAGATCATGTTTGTTGCCGCCAAGGGACAGACCCGCCGCAAAGACATCGACGAAGGCTTGGGTATCCTCCACCGCCAGGCCGGACCGATTGACGAATCCCGGGTTGCTATGGTCTTCAATAAGACTGATCATTCCAGGTCGCCGGTCCGATATTCCAGGAATTCGTGAATCGGCGTCACTTTTGGTGGCGAGGGGATATGCAGTCTTTGGGTTTTCGGGCCAGCCGCGCTGGTAGAGTCGCGGGTGGCTCCATCTTTCTGCTTGCCATCGCCTCGACCGGCGCCTTCGCGCAGAGTGTCTTTTCGGGCATTTTGGAGCGGCCGCCGGTGTTCGGGCCGACCGGGCCGGGAACCACCGCCGAAACGCCTGCGCCGCTGATCGACACCCGCGATTTCTCGATCTCACCTCTGGTGGGCCTGCAGGAAACTGTCACGGACAATGCGCTTCTGACCCCGACCGACAAGAAGTTCGATCTCATCACCCGCCCGATGCTGGGCGCGGAAGTGAATGTCCATGGACCATTCACGGCCAGCCTGATCGGTCACGCTTATTACGATGCCTATGCCAGCCAGAGCCAGCTCAGCGGCTTGTCGGGCGATGCGATCGCCAACGCCAACTACAGCATCGTTCCCGAATTCCTGGCGATCGATGCGGACGCGCTGCTGATGAATGGCAGCATCTCGACCTTCGGCACGCCGGCCGTCAACCGAGTCGGTCCCGCCAACCAGATCACCATCGCCACCTACAATATCGGCCCGCACCTGACGACCACCATCGACGATTTCGCCGATGTCGATGTGGTGGGCCGGTTTGCGCAGGTCTATTTCGACGATCCCCACGCCAGCACCGTCGCCCTGCCGAACAATTCTTCCATTCTGGCGGGCGCGGCGGCGATCGATACCAAAGACCGTTTTCTCGGCTATGAGCTGGTCACCAACGCCCAGGTCGAGCAGGACAATCACGATTTTGAAGCCTACAACGCCCAGCAGACCGCCTTTGTCCGCATTTTCCCGGAAGTCCGCCTGATCGGCCGCGGCGGTTACGACTATGTGGTGCAGCCGGGCATCGTGGATATCCGCAAGACGATGTGGAGCGGCGGCGTCGAATATATTTTCGACGTCAATCCCGACGGTCAGAATTCCACCGTTTCCGTCGAATATGGCGAGCGGTTCGGCCATTCCGCCTGGAGGGGCGAATTGCACCTGCAGCTCGGCCAGCAGCTCTTTGCCGAAGGCCGTTATTTCGAATCCATTCAGCCGAACCAGCTTCAGCTCAACACGGCGTTCTACAATTCCTCCCTCGCCTCGGCGACGCTGCCGGCCATTCTCGGCACTAGCCAGTTCCAGGTGAACGGCAATATCGACAACCAGACGTCGCTGAACAAACAGGGCGAACTGGCGCTGGTCTATACCTGGGAAACCCAGAGTGTCGGCCTTCGGGCAACCTGGAACGATCGCATGTTCCTGCCCTCGAATCTCCACGACCGTTCGCTGGTTTCCAGTGTCGATTATCAGCGTCGGATCGCGCCCGATCTCGCCTTCGCCGCGACCGTGGATTACTACCACACCTTCGCCAACCCCTTCTTCGGCCCCAGCGAAACCTATGGCGGCAGGGCCGGTCTCATGTACGACATCAATTCCACGATGCGGGCGGCGGGCGGCTATGCCTACCAACGCCAGGTGCAGCTTTTCACCAACGGCGAGAGCATCACGGAAAACGTCCTCTATGCGGCGATTTCCAAGCGTTTCTGACAAGCGGCGATCATGGGGCAGGGACCGGAAACATCTTCCATCGTGAACGGCCTGTCCGTCGATGTGGAAGACTATTATCAGGTCCAGGCCCTGGAGAAGGCCTATACGCGCCCCAATTGGGAGAGCTATCCCTCGCGCGTGGATCGTAACACGCGCGCCATTCTCGATATCTTCGCCGCCTCAAAGGTGAAAGGCACTTTCTTCACCCTGGGCTGGATCGCCGAACGCAATCCCGCCACCATCCGGGCGATCGTGGATGGCGGCCATGAACTGGCCAGCCATGGCTATTGCCATCTCCGTGTCGATTCCCAGACGCCGGAGGAATTCCGCGCCGACATCCGCCGCACCAAAGCGATCCTGGAAGATATCGGCGGGGTGGAAGTGCGTGGTTATCGCGCCGCGACGTTCAGCGTGGGCGCGGCCACGCCTTGGGCCTGGCCGGTGCTGGAAGAGGAAGGCTATCGCTATTCCTCCAGCATCTATCCGGTGGCGCGGGACAATTATTCCAATCCGGACGCGCCGCGCTCGGTCTATAAGCCCGCCGGGACCAAAAGCCTGATCGAAGTGCCGATCGCCACGCTCAGGATCGGTTCCAAAAATTATCCGGCGGGCGGCGGCGGCTATTTCCGTCTTCTGCCCTATGCGATGTCGCGTGCGGCGCTCAAGCGCATCAATCGCCGCGATCATCTGCCGGCGGTTTTCTATATTCATCCCTGGGAAGTGGATCCCGATCAACCGCGTCCCAGCGGCGTGTCGGTGAAATCGCGCTTCCGCCATTACACCAACCTGGCCAAAACCGGCGAACGGCTTGGCCGGCTGACCCGCGATTTCCGGTGGGATCGGATGGATTCCATTTTCCTGAACGGATCCTCGGAGCGGGCGCCGACCCAGACCCGTAATGCAGCTGCCTGATACCAACGCGGCTTCGGCCGAATGGGATGCTTTTGTCGCCTCCCGCCCGGATTCCACATTTTTCCAGCTTTCGGGCTGGCGTGAGGTGGTCAAGCGCAGCTTCGGGCACGCCTGTCCCTATCTGATCTCGCGCGATAGCAGCGGCGCCATCGATGCGGTTCTGCCGCTGACGGAAATCAACAGCCGGATGTTCGGTCATTTCCTGATCGGCAACGGCTTTACCGTGGGCGGCGGGCCGCTGTCGGCAAGTCCGGCAGGATTGACGGCCGTGTTGGACGAAGCCGCGGAGCTCGGCCGCGCCCGCAAGGTCGGGTATGTCGAACTGCGCGATTGCCCGGCGGCAGGCCCCGGCTGGCATGCCAAAAGCGACCTTTACGCCGGCTTCGAAGGGCCGATCGCCGTAACGGAAGCCGACAACCTCAAGCAAATCCCCCGAAAGCAGCGCGCCGTGGTCCGAAAAGCCCTGGAGCAGGGCTTCACCATCTCCATCGAGCGCAGCATCCAGCCATTTTTCGATCTCTATGCCCGCACCTTGCGCGATCACGGCACGCCCATTCTGCCCCGGCGCTTTTATGAAAATCTTCTGACGGTGTTCGGCGAGGCCTGCGAGATTCTTACCGTCCGCAAGGACGGCGTGCCCACCGCCAGCGTGATGAGCTTCTATTATCAAAACAAAGTGCTGCCCTATTATACCGGCAGCCTGGTGGAAGCGCGCCGCAGCGGCGCCAACGACATGATGTATTGGGCGCTGATGCGCCGGGCGGTCGAGCGGGGCGCCACCATTTTCGATTTCGGCCGCAGCAAGGTCGGCACCGGCCCCTACAGCTTCAAGAGCAATTGGGGTTTCGTACCCCACCCGATCACGCACCAATATCTGCTCCTGGGCCGCGATAGTTTGCCCAATCTCAATCCCACCAATCCGCGTTATGCCAGGATCATCGCAGCCTGGCAGCGCCTGCCGATCCCGGTCGCCAACGCGATCTCGCCTTTCATCAGCCGCAGCTTGGGTTAAGCGGACGCAACGACGATGCCGGACATTCTTTTCCTCACCCAGCGCATCCCCTATCCGCCGATGAAGGGCGAAAAAATCCGTCCGCTGCAGATTCTGCGGCACTTGCGCAAAACCTATAACGTCCATCTGGGCTGTCTGGTCGACGATCCCTTGGACGTGCAATATATCGACACGGTGCGCGCCCTTTGCGCCAGTTCGCACTTTGCCCAGATCGACCGGCGGCAGAAGAAGATCGCCTGCCTGTCAGGTCTTCTGACCGGTGATCCGCTCAGCGTCACCTTTTATCAGGATCGGGGCCTGGCAGATTGGATCAAGCGCACCATCGCCGATGTAAGGCCGGAGGCGATTTTCGTCTGCTCCTCCAATATGGCGCCCTATGTGCTGGACCTGAAAGGCGACACGCTTTGCCTGACCGATCTGGCGGATGTCGATTCCGAGAAATGGCGCGCTTATGCGCAAACCGCGTCCTTTCCCATGAATTGGGTCTATCGCCGGGAATGGGCGCGCGTGGCGGCGCTGGAAGAACGCATCGTCCGCGAATGCGCCTGGAGCGTTTTTGTGTCGGAGCCGGAGGCGGAGCTTTTCCGCAAACAGCATCCGCAATTTCGCGCCAAGATCGCCGCGGTGAGCAATGGCGTGGATCTGGACTATTTCGATCCCGCCCGGATTTTTGCCGCGCCCTATGATGCGACCAAACCGAATTTCACTTTCACCGGCACCATGGATTATCCGCCCAATGCCGACGCGGTGATCTGGTTTGCGCAAGAGATACTGCCCCTGATCCGGCGGACCTTGCCCGACGCCCAGTTCCATATTGTCGGTTCCAGCCCCGCACCCCAGGTGAAAGCGCTGGAAGCGGTGCCCGGCATTTTTGTTACCGGCCGGATTGCCGATGTCAGGCCCCATGTCGCCCATGGCGTGGCCGTGGCGCCCATGCGGATTGCCCGGGGCATCCAGAACAAGGTGCTGGAAGCGATGGCTATGGGCCGCCCCACCGTGGTGACCTCCGACGCGCTAGAAGGGATTGCCGCCCAGCCGGGCCGCGACCTTTTCCTGGCCGACGGCGCGGAGGGCTTCGCCGCCGCATGCCTGGAAGCGGCCGGCCCCAAAGGTCCCGAGATGGGCGCGGCTGCCCGTGCCCGGGTCCTGGCCGATTATGCCTGGCCCAGCCTGCTGACCCGATTTGACGGCCTTCTTAACGAAGGCGGAAAAGCCGGGATGCTATGACAGCGGTCGGGCGGCCGGGCGGATAGGCGATGCGCATTCTCTTTCATCACCGGATCGGCTCGCGCGATGGCCAATCGGTCCATCTGGAGGAACTGATGGCCGCGCTGAAAGCGCTGGGCCATGAAGTGGTCCTGGTGGGGCCGGCGGCCTTCGCCGAAACCAGTTTCGGCGGATCGAATGGATTGGTGGACCGGATCAAGGCTCTGATCCCCGCCTGGCTCTATGAGCCCTTGGAGATCGCCTATAATGTGAAGGCCTTCTTCCGCCTGCGGGCGGCGATCCGGCAGCACAAGCCCGACATCATCTACGAACGCTTCAGCCTTTACCTTTTCGCGGGCGTTTGGCTGCGCCGGCTCACCGGATTGCCGCTGGTGCTGGAAGTCAATTCGCCTTTGTTCGAGGAACGGGCCAAGAATGACGGGCTGAAGCTGCACCGGATCGGCCACTGGGCCCAAGGATATATCTGGCGAAACGTCGATCATCTTTTTCCCGTGACCGCCGTACTGGCCAAGACCATCACCGATTATGGCGTGCCGGGATCGCGCGTCACCGTTATTTCCAATGGCGTCGATCCCGCCCGCTTTCCGCGCCCGCCGGAAAAAACGCGCAGGCGCGATGAGGGGCAAAAGCCACGCATCGTCTTGGGCTTCACCGGCTTCATCCGGGGATGGAATGCGGTGGACCGGTTGATCGATTTCGCGGCCCGCCATCGCGATCTTTATGACATCCATGTCCTGGTGGTGGGCGACGGGCCCGCCCGCGCAGAGCTGGAAGCACGCGCCCAAGATCTGGACATGGCCGACAATCTCACCATCACCGGCATTGTGGGCCGCGATGCGGTGACAAAATATGTTTCCGGCTTCGACATCGCGGTTTTGCCCGATGTCACCCCTTATTCCTCGCCCCTGAAACTGTTCGAATATCTGCAGCTGGGCGCAGCTATTGTAGGACCGGATCTGGCCAATATCCGCGAGATCCTCACCGACGGGGAGAACGCGCTGCTCTTTTCCCGCGAGGGTGCGAACACGCTGGAAGCGGCGCTCTTGAAGCTTTGCGCCGACCCAGATCTGCGCGCGCGGCTGGGCCGGGCTGCGCACAGCACCATTGCCGCCAAGTCGCTCACCTGGAAGGATTGCGCCCAGCGCGTGATTGCCGTGGCGGACGGCCTTCCGCGCCGGGCGGGCACGGGCTCTGCCGCAGGGGGGACTGTCTGAACCATGTGCGGCCTGACGGGACTGTTCGACAGCCGGGCGGCGCGGCCCTTCGATCCCGCCCTGATCCAGGCCATGACGGATGCGGTGGCCCATCGCGGTCCGGATGGAGAAGGCGTTTTCATCGAGCCTGGCGTGGCGCTGGGTCACCGGCGGCTCGCCTTCATCGATCTGGCGGGCGGCATCCAGCCCATGCAGACCGTGGATGGGGCGCTCACCATCGTCTTCAATGGCGAGATCTATAATTTTCCCGACCTGATGGCGGAGCTGAAAGCGCTAGGCGCCCAGTTCCAGACCCGCAGCGACACCGAGGTGTTGCTGCATGGCTGGCGGCATTGGGGCACCGGGCTGTTCGCGCGGCTGCGCGGCATGTTCGCGTTCGCGCTTTGGGACGCCCCGCAGCAGACTTTGGTGCTGGTGCGTGACCGCTTCGGCAAGAAGCCGATGCATTATGCGGAGTTTGCGGACGGCAAGCTGGTGTTCGGCTCGGAGATCAAATCCCTGCTCAAGGCGCAGGGGTTGGACCGGAGCCTCGATCCCATCGCGGTGGAGGATTTCTTCACCTACGGCTATGTGCCCGATCCCAAGACCATCTATGCCGCGATTCGTAAATTGCCGGCGGCACATGCCTTGATCGTGCGCCGCGGCCAGGCGCCGGAACTGATGCGATATTGGAACCTTCTGGATCAGCTGCATCCCAGGACCACGCCGGAGCATCCCAGAAAGGCGATGGTCGACGTCCTGCGCCATGCCGTGAAGCTGCGGCTGATTTCCGATGTGGAAGTGGGCGCACTGCTTTCGGGCGGGGTGGATTCCAGCGCCGTGGTGTCGCTGATGGCCGGGCTTCAGGAGGCGCCGGTCAGCACCTTTTCGATCGGATTCGAAGAGCGCGATTACGATGAAAGCGCCTATGCCAAGGCGGTGTCAGACCGCTATGGCACCAGTCATCATACCCGCATCGTCGATCCAGGCGATTTCAGCCTGTTGCCGCGCCTGCCGGGCATTTATGACGAGCCGTTCGGCGATATCTCGGCGCTGCCCACTTTTGCGGTCTGCAAGCTGGCGCGCCAGACGGTGAAGGCGGCGCTGACCGGCGATGGTGGTGACGAAATCCTGGGTGGCTATCGCCGCTATGCCTTTTTCGCCGCCCAGATGCGGGCGCGTGGCTGGATTCCGGGCAGCGTGCGCGGGCCGCTCTTCTCCGTCCTGGCCGACATCTATCCGCACGGCGCGCGCCTGCCACGCATGCTGCGCGCCAAGACAACGTTCCGGGAATTGTCGCTTGAGCCGGCGGACGCCTATCTGCGCATGGTGTCGGCTTTGCCGCCGGAAATCCGGGCGCAATTTCTGTCGCGCGATTTCCGCAAGAGCCTTGGCGGCTATGATTCCGGCGATGTGATGCGCCGGCATTTCAATGTCGATGCGCCGCTCGATATGCTGCAACGGGCGCAATATACCGACATCATGACCTATCTGCCGGGTGACATCCTGACCAAGGTGGATCGCGCCAGCATGGCCAACTCGCTGGAATTGCGCGCCCCGTTCCTGGACCAGGAATTGTCGGATTGGGCTTTCTCGCTGCCCGACGGCCTCAAGCTACGGCGCGGGCCGGGCGGCAAGGCGATCCTGAAGCAGGCGATGGAGGATTTCCTGCCGCATGATCTTCTGTACCGCTCCAAGAAGGGCTTCACCGTGCCGGTGGCGGAATGGTTTCGCGGGCCGCTGAGCGGGCAGGTGCGCGCCCTGGCTACGAACGCACGGCTCGAGAACAGCGGCTACTTCGATACAAAAGCAATTGCAGCGATGGCCGATGCGCATATCGCGGGCAGCCGCGATTTTTCCAAGCCGCTCTGGCTGTTATGGGTGTTCGCCAGTTTCCTGGACCATGCGGCGGAGGCGCGTTAGAGCGGTTCCAGAAAAGTGTGCCGCGTTGCCTTACGCTGGCGCTAGGCGACTTCGTCGGAACCGCGACAGAATAAAGAGCGCGGAGAATGCAAATTCAAATCAGCTGAAGGGCGGCGTGGAAGGCACTCCAGCCCGCGACGGCCAGCACGGTCCAGATCATCATGCAATAGCCGATCGGCAATCTGCGGCTCTGGTCCAGCGGCTCGTCTTCGATCATGCGCTTGGAGCCGGCAGACCGCGCTGCCGGGAATCGGACGATTTTGCTTTCAGCCGCGCCCTGTCGCACGTGACGTCTGCCTCTGTCCTGACGACCTGAGATTCAGGTTCCGTCAGTATGGTGTAGCGGGTGCTTGGTTAACAAACGATTATGGCGTCAATGCGGGCGTGAATTCGCGTTTGGCGAGAACATCGTAAGCTGCTGTCACGATCGCGGGATTGAAACGATCTTCATATCCGTATCGCGCCGCAGCAAGAAACAATGCTTTGTTCGCGCGCGCAGTATCGTCCCAGCTGAATTGTTCCGCATAGGCCCGCACCGCGGCGCGATCTGGCGCTTTTTCGCGCAAGGCGCGGATGGCGCGCGCCAGGGCGGGGGCGGAACGTTCCTCCACCAAAGCGCCCAGGCGGGGATCGGTGATGACTTCGGGCGTGCCATTCACATTTGTTGCCACCACCGGCGTACCCGAGGCCATGGCTTCCAGAAGCACATTCGCCCAGCCTTCGCGTGACGAGGCCAGCACGAAAATATCGGCGGCGCGATAGGCATCCACCAGCGCGTCATGGGCGATCTCGCCCAGGAAGCGGACGCGCAGCGCGACGCCTTTTTCCACGGCTATGCGCTCCAGTTCGGCGCGCATGGGACCGGAGCCGGCGATCATCAACGTCATGTCCGGCAATTCGCTGAGCGCCGCGATGATCAGCTCATGGCCCTTGCGCGGGATCAGGCTGCCCACCGACAGCAAAGTGAAGCCGTCGATGCCCAGCTTCGCGCGCGCCGCTTCGCGGTCGCCGGGCGAAAAGCGTTTCAGGTCCACGCCATTGCGCAACGTCACAATCCGCGATGCCGGTTCGCCAAGGCTCACCAGCTTTTGCCGAAGATCTTCGCAGACCGTGATCATGCCGCTGGCCTGGCGGCTGGCCCATTGGATCTTTGCCCTCTCCGGCGCCGATTGCGGAATGAGCGTGAGATCCGTGCCCCGTCCGGTAATCAGAAGAGGAATATTCAAGTCCCTGGCAAGCCGCGCCGCCGCCACGC
>Ga0207694_10004117_pt1 | contig 11421 bp, 11 predicted proteins | sample KBSC34metaG_FD_184353 | JGI IMG/M metagenome (GOLD analysis project Ga0207694, IMG submission 184353) | Corn rhizosphere microbial communities from Kellogg Biological Station, Michigan, USA - KBS C3-4 metaG (SPAdes) (version 2) | ecosystem: Host-associated > Plants > Roots > Rhizosphere > Soil...
AGACCATCTGGATTTGGTCGATCCATAGCCCCGTGCGACCCGAGAAGCCGACGAGCTTCTGCCCCGACGGGCATTGCGCTTTTGCCGAGGCGTTGCCCGAACCACCGACCACGGTGAGCTCATGCCGCGCCTGGCTTGGTGTCGTCAGCAACATCATCGCTGCCGCTGTCGTGAGCGATGCGGCGTACCGTATGAGCTTTGTCGTCATTGTTCGTCTCCTGGCGGATTGGCGTCTTGCTGCTTGTCTCCGGACCACGAAGCGTCGTCAACGGTCACGTCCAGATGATGGGGACTTTTCGACAGATCGAGCAGGAAGACGATCGATGCGTCGCTGCCGCTGTGCTGGATGGTGTGCATCGCGCGCGTCAGCCGAGTCGTGAACTCGGGCAGTCGTGGATAACTGCTCGTCACGCGGATGGTGTTCGGCGCCGTCCTCTCGACCGTGATCGTGACGCCGGATTGCGAAGCGCCGCGCGAATCGGAAATGACGTCGCCGAAGTAGATGCCTGCCGCACTGTCGGCGAGATCGGGGCGCCGCTTAACCTCCGGTTTTTGCGGCTCGGCGGCGCTTGCATTCAGGGCGAAACCGATCAGCGCGAAAGCGACTGTGACGGCGCGACGCATGAACATTCTTCTGGGAACTTGGGCCAACGAATCCATGAGCACACTCCTACAATGTCAAAAGCAGGTTCATATAGAATTTCGCGGCCTGGCCGCCGGGCGAGACGTTCATTCGTTGTGCCAACTTTTGAAATGCTTCCCTGGCCGTGTCGTCGATGAATTTTTCGATCGTCGAAGTGATCGTCGCGGAGGCGGCCAGGCGCCAACTGAGAGTCCCCTGGGCGACCGAGTCCCAGCTCCTGGCAATCCGCGGATCGTTCTTGGCCTGACTCCAGTTGTGGTCGCGATTGCGCCCGAACACCGTTTCGGTGCCGTCCACGCGATGGCCTTTGATGCCGAAGCCGAACGATTGTCCCGATGGTGTGGCCACGACCGCCGCCAGGCTGTATCGGATGTTCACGGCGCCGGCGTTATGCACGTGTCCGGAGAACACGTAGTCGCCGTTCGGCTTCATCACGATGTCCACCCAGCCGCTGATCGGCGCCCATCCGTCCGTGCTGAGCCCGGACCGCAGGTGTAGGTCCGCGGCCACGTTGCGAGAAGGCTCGGCGCCGTGGGGAAGCACGAACGCATAGCCTTGCGCTTGATGACCGCCACCCGCCGAGCAATTTCCCTTGCCCGGAAAGCCGTCGTAGAACATGGCTTTGCATTTTTGACAGTAACGCCAGTTGCCCTGGTTGCCGCCATCGGCATTGATGTCGTGCGGCAATCGGAACACGAACCCCTGGGCATGATGACCACCGCCCGCCGGACAGCGTCCCTTGTCGGCGAAGCCGTCGAAAAACATCGCGTAGCACTTGTCGCAGAAACGCCAGCTGACTTGTGCCGTCGGTGTCTCGGCGAGAGTGCCGTAGGGGAGAACGAAATCGTATCCCTGTGCCTGATGGCCACCGCCGGCCGAACAACGCCCCTTGTTCGTTGTTCCGTTCCAGAACATCGAGCTACATTTGCCGCAATAGCGCCAATCTCCCTGGACCGTGGGGCCGGCCAGGGCTTTTTCCGGAAACAAAGAAATCAACAATGGCGCGGCGATCAGAGGAACGCTCTCAAGCAAAAACTCTCGTCTGTTGGTCTTTGACATTTCGCTCAGCCTCGTGCGAATCCGCGGGTCAGTTGCAACGGGTCGTGGCTGCATTGCTCCACAGCGTCCCGGTCGCCTTGTCGGCAGGATTGGGGCGCCCGTCATTGGCGGTGAAGAACAACTCGTCGCCCTGAATTTTGCAGAAGCCGGCCAACGTCACATCGAGCGTGCCCGATGGCGTCGACGTGATTCGCCGGCCGCCGATCGTCTCGACGAAGACCTGGTTGAGCTGGCGGTTGGTCACCCGGATCGTGACCGGCGCATTGGGCAGGAAGCCGTGTCCGGTGATGCGATCGGTGCCGTTCGCGCCGCCCTGCAGCGAGATGACCGGTTGTTGCTGTCCGGGTTTCGGAGGCGAAGCTATCGGCTTGGCATTGGCCATCAGCGTCGTCGCGCAAGCCCAGTTCGACGTCACCGCCGAGATGCAGCCCTGCGTGCCGCCGCGGGTGCGTGCACGCAGCGCGAAGCAATAGGCCGAGTTTGGCGACAGGTTGTCAAATACGTGCGACGACACCATGCCGTAATTGACTTGGTACGGTCCGGCTCCGGTGAGGTCCTTGCCGATGTTTTGCTTTTGGCCGTTGCGGAAATACATGTCGAAATACATGTTGCCGGTGGGATCGCCGCTGGTCGAACCTGAGCGGTTCATCCCCTTGAAGGTCGTATTGCGCCAGCTGACCTCGACCGAGTGCGGCGACGTCGCGACCATGGTGACGTTGTTGGGTGTTCCGGGCCGATCGCCGCAGCCCGCATGGGCGGACCCGACCGCGGCGAGCGTCAGCGCGGCGAAGGCCGCGCTCCGCACCCACAGGCGCCCGCAGACAGGTATTGCACGAATTGCATGACACATTTGAACCTCCTCGTTTTTCAAGATGGCAAGAAAAGTGCGTACCTGCACGCGCCGTCAGGTCGGCTGATCGTTCTGCGAGATCTCTTTGCGCAAGCGATCGATCTTGTTGCGCGGGCGAGAAGCGTCGGTCGCCTGAGTCTGCGCAGCGGACGACGCCCGTTGGCCGGTCCAGGCGATTGCCGTGCCATCGGCCAGTTGGCCCGCGCCGGTGAAGCTATTGCCGTCGGGCGCCAGCGTCAGCATCACGTCGCCCTTCTGGCCCGACATGGAGACGGTCAGGTGAAGGTAGATTTTGTTCATGACGGAGCCGTTCACGATCTTCAACACTGCCGGCATCGCCGTGCCCGTGATGTTGTTCTGCCCTCCGCCGGTGATTTCGTGAAGCAGCTTCTTTCCCAACGAGCTTTTGCCTTGACGGAAGTTGATCGCAAACGTCGTGCCATCGCTCGCGCTTACGTTCCAATTGCCATGGAATGAATCGGACGACAGCGAGCGCACCGGCGGCGATTGAGCCGGCTGCGGAGGCGGGTAAGCCTGCTGGGTTTGCGGAGGCGACATGTCGTCAGTCGACTCAGTCTGCTGAGCCTGCTGGGGCGCTGTGTCGTCGTCGGTGGACTCGGACTGTTGCGCTGGCGCGTGCGCCTGTCGAGTCCGCTTGGGCGGCGTCTGCTGAGTCTGTTGGGCCGACATGTCGTCGTCGCTCGACTCAGACTGCTGAGCCGAGGCGTGGCTTCGCCGAGTTTGCTGGGGTGGTGTGTCGTTCTGCTCAGTCTGCTGCGCCGACATGTCTTCGCCGGTCGACGCAGTCTGTTGGGGCGCGGCGTAGGTTCGCCGACTCTGGGACGGTGCATAGATCTGTTGGGTCTGCGGCGGCGCTGCACTGATGGTGCCGGACGACACCTGCCGGCCGATCCAGGTGATCGCCGTGCCGTCGGCTAACTGGCCGCTGCCGGTGAAGCTTCTGCCATTGGGCGCTAGGGTCAACACCACGTCGCCTTTCTGGCCCGATACCGAGACGGTCAGGTGAAGGGAGGTTTTGTTCGCGGCATGACCGTTCACGATCTTGAGCGTCTGCGGCGTCACCGTGCCTGTGACGGTGTTGCGCAATCCGCCTATGAGTTGGTGGAACTTGATGGCGATCGTCGTGCCGTCGCCCGTGGTGACGTTCCAATCGCCATGGAACGGACCAGGCAACTGGGTGCGCTGCGGGGAGGTGTTCGGATCCTGATCGCAGGTGTCCATATTGGCAGGCGTGCCTGGGCTATCGGCCGCCGCCGAGCGAATGCCGCCGCCGATTGCGACAGCTAAACCGAGCGCAATACCGAGCCCCGCTTTCAACATGTCAGTTCTGGACATTTGCATCAGCCTCTCTGTGCGATGTGTCGTGATCGTCGGGTGCCTGCCTGCAATGGAGTTACAGAAAACGGCGCGCAATCCGGCAACGCGTCGTACGAGCGCGGTCATTTGCAAGTCACGCGGAAAAGCGCAATATCGCCGCCGGCAACGCATCGACATCGGGGAACGGTCGTGCAACACAAACGTTGGGAACGTCTTGCGAACCTGTTTGCCGAGGGGCTGAAAATGGCGGAATCCGAGAGAGCCGCTTGGCTTGCTCGCATTTGCGCCGACGACGCGGACCTGCGCCGCGAAGTCGAGGAATTGCTGCACGCCAATGCGGCGCTAGGCGTGCTCGACACGCCGCCGCTCGCTGCGGAAACAATGGAGGTTGTCACTGTCGCGCCCTCGCTCGCTGCGGGCACAGTTCTCGGCGCCTGGCGCATCGATCGACTGGTCGGTCGCGGCGGCATGGGCGAGGTCTATGCGGCGACGCGTGCCGAGGCCGGATTCACGCAGCGTGGTGCACTCAAGCTGTTGCGTTTCGAGGCGATCGGCGAGTTGCAACGCTTTCACGCCGAGCGACAGATCCTCGCGCGGCTCGATCATCCCGGCATCGCGCGCCTGCTCGACGGCGGCGTCGCCCCGGATGGTCGTCCTTACACGGTGATGGAATTCGTCGAAGGCGCTTCGCTGATCGAATATTGCAACGCGCGCCGTGCGACGCTGTACGAGCGCCTCGACCTATTCGCGCAAGTGTGCGATGCGGTGGCGTATGCGCACCGCAACCTCGTCATCCACCGCGACCTGAAACCGGCCAACACGCTGGTCGACGCCGAGGGCAAGGTCAAGTTGCTCGATTTCGGCATCGCCAAATTGATCGATGCTAGCGCATCGTCGAATGCGGCCGATCCGACGATGACCATTGCGCCGTTCACCCCCGATTATGCCGCGCCCGAGCAACTCGCCGGCGAGCCGGTGACGACGGCGACCGACGTGTACGCACTCGGCGTGCTGCTGTTCGAACTCCTGACCGGCGAACGCCCGTTGCGCAAGAGCGGCCTGCCTTCGCCGCAGGCACTGGCGCTGCTTGATCGCGACGCGCCGCCGCCAAGTCGGGTGGTTCGCGACAAAGCCGACGCGCCGGTGCCGGCGAGCGCCCTGACCGGAGATCTCGATGCGATCGTCGGCAAATGCCTGCGCCGCGAGAGCGCCCATCGCTACGACACGGTCAACGGTCTCAAACTCGACCTGCAGCGTCATCGCGCGCGCGAGCCCGTGCTCGCACGCGAGGGCGCGCGCATGTACGTGTTCGGGCGTGTGCTGCGACGCTATCGTTGGGCGGTTGCGGCGGCTGCGGCGTTGGTCCTTGCACTGGCAGCGGGATTGGCCGGGACGCTGTGGCAGGCGCGTAAAGCCGAGACGCAGGCCGCGCGCGCAGAGGCAGCGAAGAACTTTCTGCTCGGCATCTTCAAGGCCAGCGATCCACGCATCGCCAGCGACAAGCCGCGCGGCCAGATCACGGCGCGCGAGCTGCTCGACATCTCCGCCGGCCGCATCGATGAGCGTTTCGCCGACGACCCCGACACACGGATCGATCTGTTGCGCACCACTTCCGAAATCTATCGCGCGCTCGACGAAGGCACTACCGCGGACAAGCTTGAAGCGCGGGAGCTGGAACTGGCGCGTCAGCGCTACGGTCCGTACCACGCCGACCTGCTCGACGCGGCGGTGCAAGCCGCTCAACGCGCCTGTATCGCGCCAAACGAAACACAAACCGCGAAGGATTGCGCCAAGGCGCAAGCGGACGCTGGTGCGCTGCTCGATGCGGCGCACGATACCGATGCGCAGCGGCGCGGCATCTGGTGGACCACCGAGAGCGTGCGCCTGCTAACCGACGACACCCAAGCGCCCGCCGCCGAAGCTGCACTGAAGAAGGCGATAGGCTTGTTCGAGGCGGGCGCGCCACGCACGCGAGACCATGTGACGGCGCTGATCAAGCTGGGTAATTTTCTGGGTTGGCGGCTGCGATACGACGAGGCCATCGCTGCTTACCATCGCGCGTTGAATTTGGCTGAGACGCTACCCGAGCGCGACGACGTCGAACTGATAAAACTGTGGAACAACCTCGGCCTGATCTATCAGGCCACTGGACGCTACATCGAAGCAGCCAAGGCATATGCGAGTGCCGTCGATTTGGCCGAGCACACGATGGGCGCTGATTCGCTCATCGCCCTCATTCCGCGCAGCTTCACCGCCGTCAGCCTGCACCTTGCCGGCGACCGCGAGGCGGCCTCGCGCGAATACGCGCGGCTGATCCCGTTGCTGCCGCCGCTCGCACAGCTCAATCAAGACACCGCGCTCATTCGGCTCTTTCACGGCGACCGCATGCGGGCCGAAGGACGTGCCGTCGAAGCGATCCCGGAACTCGAATCGGTGTCCCGCTATCTTCAGATTGAACACGCCTACGCGCATCAGCCGCGGCAGGCGCGCCGCATTCTCGGAGAAGCCTATCTGCGCGCAGGCCGCCGCGACGATGCGCGGCGTGAGCTCAAACTCGCACTCGACGATTATCTCGCCCACGACGTGGACCGCAACCCGCAGACGATGGCCGCACGCGAAAGCTATGGCCGTCTACTGATCGAGGATGGCGAGTTCGGCGCGGCGAAGGAGCAGTTCGCTGTCATTGTCGGTGCTGCCGAAGGCCGCAAGCTCGCGCACATCGCGCTCGCGCATGGGGGTCTCGCGCGCACTGCGCTCGCACAAGGCGATCACGCTGCCGCGCTGCGCGAAAGCGAGACGGCACTCGCCATCTGGAATGAAGTGACCGGCGCCCGCGACGCGCGCATGGGACCGTACCTGCAGCGTATCCGTGCCGATGCACTGATGGCGACCGGCGATTTCGACGCCGCTCAGAAATTTGAAGACGAAGCCGCGACCGCGAGCCTGCGCTACGACGATCCTTCCAGCCCAACCACGCACCGCCGCGACTTGCGTAGATTGGCGACCAAGTGATAATCGTGGCGCTTCAGCCTTTGCCGGCCATCTCGCGATGCAGCCACGCGCGCGCCAGCGTCCAGTCGCCGCGCACGCTGCGCTCGGAGATGCCGAGCGCGTGGGCGGTCTCGACGTCGCTGTAGCCGGCGAAATAGCGGCACTCGACGACTTGGGCGAGGCGCAGCGATTCCTTTGCCAGCCGGCTCAGTGCTTCGTTCAATGCGAGAATGGACGCATCCGAATCAGTCGCCACGTCGAGCGCCGCGGTCAGCGGCAATGCCTCCAAGCCGCCGCCGCGCTTGGCGGCCTGTCGCGTCTCGGCGTGGTTGACCAGTGCGTGGCGCATCGCCAGCGCCGCCGCGCGCAGGAAATGCGAGTCGGTCTCCCAGGCCTGTCCGCGGCGCAACTTCAGGTAGGCTTCGTTGACCAGCGCGGTCGTCTGCATCGTGGCGCCGGCGCCGACGCGATGGCGTTCGCGGTGGGCGAGGCGGCGCAGGTCGTCGTAGAACAGCGGGAAAAGCTGGTCTGCCAGCGCGCGCGCGTCGGCCGGCAATTGCGCATTCCAGTCGTCGAGGAAGTCGATCGCCAAGTCGTTCATGCCATCTCGCAGCGGCGGGCAGCCTTCGTCCAGCTCGGGCATGATAGCGCCAAATCGGCGGCTGCCTGCATCCCCGCGTCGGCTTTTTCGTACACGGAGCGACGTGGGTTTCGGACGAAGCCGGCGCCCGCGCGTGTTATGATTTGGCCATACAATCGCGCCGGATCGGAGAAGAAAACATATGGCACGCGGCATCAACAAAGTCATCCTCGTGGGCAATCTCGGTGCCGATCCGGAGACGCGCTACATGCCTAACGGCAACGCAGTCACATCGATCCGCATCGCGACCAGCGAGTCGTGGAAGGACAAGCAGACCGGCGAGCAGCAGGAGCGCACCGAGTGGCATCGCGTCGAATTCTTCGGCCGTCTCGCCGAGATCGCGGGCGAATACTTGAAGAAGGGGCGTCAGGTCTACGTCGAAGGCCGCCTGCGCACGGACGAATACGAGAAGGATGGGGTCAAGCGCTACTCGACCAAGATCGTCGCCGACGAGATGCAGATGCTTGGCGGCCGCGAGGGCGGTGGCGGCGAGGGTGGCGGTTATAGCGGTGGCGGTGGTGGCTATGGCGCGCAGCGCGAGCGTGGCCCCGCCCGCGGCCCGCAGTCCGCACCCGCGCCGCGCAGCGCGCCGGCGCAGACTCCGGCCGACAATTTCGATGACGACGAGATTCCGTTCTGACGGATACCTAGCAGAAAAGCGTTGTGTTTCTTCCCAGAGCCAGCATTTTTGCTGGCTCTTTTGCTATCTGAAGGTTGTCGCGCAGGAGAAACGCATCCCTCGGATGAGTACACCTGATTCAATATGGTAAATCAGTTTTGAGCTACCTTTGAATTTACCGCGCTTACCCAGCCGAACTCGTCGAGCGACGAGCGGCGGGTACCGGCCAGGAAGAGAATGCTTACCAGCAAGTGGACACTCTTCACATGCGGCTATCGCCTAAGAAGAAGTGATGGCCACTACTTGGAATATTTCCAAAAACGTCCCTTGCCCTCCGCGATCCAGGCTATCGCCTCCTCGATGCGCTTATCCCGCGTCGCCTCAGTCTTCGCTTCGCCAATCCAGACGTTGTATTCCTTTTGAAAAGATGCCGATTTGCTCTCAAAAATCTTTGTGATTTTTGGGTTGGCCTGGAGCTTTTCGGCGAATGCCACGGGCATTCCGACTTCTTTTGGAGTCTTGGATTCTCGTGCCGGGAGTTTCATACCTTGCTCATTGAGAGCCATGGATTCCTTGATCCAGAACTTGAGTTCTCGGTCTGACGGCAGATCAGCAACGTCAGTCAGCTTGCCCATAAAACGCTTCGCAGCTGGGACGCCGGCATTGGCCTTGAGACGCGCATCACCCATCAGTTCGTCCTTATAGAACGTGAAAGAGCAGTGCTTCTTGTAAGCGGCGAAGATACACATCATGTCGCCTTTGCAGTCGAAATGCGGAATCCCCCATTTGACCTCCTCGACTACCTCTGGGCACGTTGCGTGGATGAGCGCACGCAGGTGAGCGAAGACGGGTTTTGCAAAGTCTTCGGCCTTTTTGGCATAGGCATCAACTTTGGGATTGTGTTTTGGCGTGGGCATTGGCTGACGTTCTTTCAATTCTTAGTTTAGGACTAAAAGAAGCTCGTCCAAGCGTTCCAAAGTCGAGGTCAGACCCTCCTTGAGTCCCATCTGAACGACTTGTTGGAGTGCTTCTGGCGACGCATAGGAAACGACCGTCTCTACAACGGTATGCGTCGCAACATCCGAGAAGGTGACGTTCCATTCGGCTCTGGGTAACTCAGGGTTCAGTGCGCCGGTGTCGTCACAAAACCCATCAAGCGAGATGTAATTATCGATGGCTCGAATGGCTTGATAGTCCATGCGGCCCCAGTATTCCTGTCCATCGGGGTCAACCATTGCGTAGAGCCAATGTCCACCTTCGCTGAAATCCATAAACTTTGTTTTCGTGGTTAAGGGTTTGGGCGCAAACCACCGATCGAGAAGTTCACTTTTCGTGTAGCAGTCCCAAACCAATTGTCGTTTGGCCGCAAACTCCCTTTTGATCGTGATGATGTTTTTTTCCTTGTCAACAAGGAAATCAAATTGAGCGTCAGCTTTCACTTTCTTTGCCTTTTAGGGTAGTCAATAAGTTATCGAGGTTTTTGTATCGGCTTTCCCAAGCCGCGCGTTGCTTGTCGAACCACTTTTCGGCAGCCGTCAGATTCCCACGCCTTAATTTGCAGGTCCGCACTCGCCCCACCTTCTCTGATGCAATGAGGCCGCTGCTTTCGAGAACCTTGATGTGCTTCAAGAACGAAGGCAGCCCCAAACCGAATGGCTCTGCGAGCTCCTTGATCGATGCAGCGCCGCTGCCGAGCCTCGCGATCACCGAACGCCTGGTAGGGTCGGCCAATGCGTGAAATATGTCGTTGAGCGATGGTGAATAGTTTTCCACATGGCGAACTATATCAAAATGGTTTCCCATTTGGCAAACTATTTGAGAAAGGCTGGCCTGAGGTTGTAGGCGACCACGGCATTAGCGGCGCTCAAGATCGAGGTTTCGTTGCCGTAAACCAGCCGTTCGTGAAGGTGGTTTTTTACGGGATCGACGCGTGCCAGGCGCGAAGTTGCGGCAGGCCGACCGCAGTCAGATCGTCGAGCACGACGAGTGCGCCGCTGAAATCCTGATCGCGCGTGTAGTCGTTGACGGTCGCGATCGTCGCTATACCCGCGGCGCGCGCGGCGCGCAGTCCCGGCGCCGAGTCCTCGACAGCCAGACATTCGTCCGCATGCAGGCCGAGCCGATCGAGGACGTAGCGGTATACCTGCGGGTCGGGTTTCTTGTTCGGCGCTTCGTCCGCCGTTGCGATCACCTCGAACCAGCCGGCTGCGTCGGGCAGCGAGTGCGCGAACAGCGCATCGACGTTCGCGCGCGATGTCGTGGTCGCGATCGCGAGTCGCAGTCCACCGGCATGTGCCTCGTCGATCAGGCGCGCCACGCCGGGGCGCAGGCGCACTTCGCCGGATTCGACGAGTCGCACATAGTGCGTGGTCTTGAGTGCGTGCAGGTCGCGCGCGAGCGCCTCGCGCTTGGCGCAGGGAATATGCGTGGCATCGCTGTCGACGAAATGCAGGATGCGTTCGCGGCCGCCGGCCACGGCGAGCAGTTCGCCGTAGCGGGCGGCATCCCAATGCCAATTCAAGCCCGCATCGGCGAAGGCGCGGTTGAACGCGACGCGATGGCCGTCGCGTTCCGTGTCGGCCAGGGTTCCGTCGACATCGAAGATCAGCGCGCGCAAGCTGCGTCCGCTCGCGACGCTTGCGAACGCACCCATCAGTGGTAGCGCCGGGCCATTTTCTCTAGCGCTACCGGCTTGATCTTCGATGCGTGGCCCGCGCAGCCGAACTCGACGAAGCGCGCCTTGCAGATATCCTTGGCCGCCGAAGTCGCGGCCTTGAGCGCCTTGCGCGGATCGAATTCGCTGGCGTCCTCGGCGAAGGCGCGGCGCATCGCGCCGGTCATCGCCAGGCGGATGTCGGTATCGATGTTGATCTTGCGCACGCCGTTCCTGATGCCGCGCTGGATTTCCTCGACTGGCACGCCGTAGGTTTCCTTGATGTCGCCGCCGTATTCGCGAATGATCGCGAGCCATTCCTGCGGCACCGAGCTTGATCCGTGCATGACCAGGTGCGTGTTCGGGATCTTCTCGTGGATCGCGCGGATGCGGTCGATCGCGAGGATGTCGCCGGTCGGCTTGCGCGTGAACTTGTAGGCGCCGTGCGAGGTGCCGATTGCGATGGCGAGTGCATCGACCTTCGTTTTTTCGACGAAATCCTTGGCCTGATCGGGATCGGTCAGCAGCATCGAATGATCGAGCTTGCCTTCGGCACCGACGCCGTCCTCCTCGCCGGCCATGCCGGTTTCGAGCGAGCCGAGGCAGCAAAGTTCACCCTCGACCGAGA
>Ga0207694_10004119_pt1 | contig 11419 bp, 10 predicted proteins | sample KBSC34metaG_FD_184353 | JGI IMG/M metagenome (GOLD analysis project Ga0207694, IMG submission 184353) | Corn rhizosphere microbial communities from Kellogg Biological Station, Michigan, USA - KBS C3-4 metaG (SPAdes) (version 2) | ecosystem: Host-associated > Plants > Roots > Rhizosphere > Soil...
GCCGGTCTGCCTGCCGATCTCCTTCTGCGCCACGCCGCCGTGCATCTCGCTTCGATCCTGGCTTCCACTGTCGCCTTCGCCGGTTGGCGCGATGGTGGTTGGGTCATCCTCGCGCACTCGGGCGCCGCAAATCTGCGACTGCCGTCGCACGGCAGTGACGCGTTCGACGAATTGGACGAGCCGCTCGACGACGCCGTTGCCGTACGGGTCATGGACGGTACGCCGTGGACGTTTGCACGCCTGCCTGCGGCGTCGCACACCGCGATGCTGCTGATCGAGGGCGACTGGTCGGAGTCCGCGCACGCCATCGGTGAGGCGGCGCGCGCGCTTTGTGTTCAGGACGGCTCGTCGACCACCCTCGGCGACGTGGGGCTGGCGGCGTACGAGCTGGCGCGCGAGCTGGCCGCCGTGACCGGCCTGCGCGAAGTCTGCGAGCTGGCCGTCCGCGCAGTCGTGAAGACGCTGCCGTGTCGCCTGGCGACGTTCGCGGTGCCGACCGACCAGGGCAATCTGACGATCGTCGCCACGCACGGTTATCCGGTGACCCTCACCGAGCACCTTCGCATCTCGCCGGGCGCGGGGATCATCGGCGCCGTGTATCAGAAGGGCGTGCCGATGCGCGTCGAGGACGTCACGACACTGCCAGGATTCGAGCGCCGCCGTTCGCGCTACCGCACGAAGTCGTTCGCCGCAATGCCGGTGACCGCGGGCTCCGACGTGCTGGGCGTCGTGTGCGTCACCGATCGCGATGGTGACGCCGCGCTGTCGGTGGACGACGTGGCAGATCTCGGCATCCTGCTGGCGCCGGTGGCGCTCGCGCTGATGCGCGAACGCACGCAGCGCCAGGCGCAGTTCTACGCGCAGGCCGCGATCGTCGATCCGTCGAGCGGCCTGTTCAATCGCCCCTACTTTCAGAGCCGCCTGCAGGAAGAGCTGCAGCGCTCGACGCGTCAGAACACGCCGGTGTCGCTGCTCATGCTCGACATCGACTCCTTCAAGAGCATCAACGACACGTTCGGTCACCTGGCGGGCGACACCGTGATCAAGGACGTCGCCGACATCCTCAAGAGCTCGGTGCGCGTATTCGACGTCTGCGCGCGCTACGGCGGAGAGGAGTTTGCCGTCGTGATGCCTGGCAGCAGCCTCGACAGCGCCAAGGCAATCGCCGAGCGCATCCGGCAGCGGATTCACAGCTATCACGCGACCGATCGCGCCCTGTCGGCACTGCGGGTGTCGGTGAGTATCGGCGTCGCGGAGTCCGGGCGGCTCGGCAGCGTCCGCGAAATGATCGAGAACGCCGACAGCGCGCTCTATGCGGCGAAGCGCGGCGGGAAGAATCGAGTCAGTACGAGCCTGCCGTCGCGCTGACGCAGGTTCGTCGGCACATCGCGCCTTTCAGGCAATCGCCATCGCGTTGAGTACGAGCAGCGACAGCGTAGTGGTTGGCTTCCAGTGGCCCAGAACGGCCGTCGCCTGCTCCACAGTGGTCCGGTGCGAACATCGCAGGACGACTGAAGCAGAGTCGTCACCCTCTCGACAAATCTGAATCCACCAGGCGCGCTCGTCCAGGTGCACGCCGTGCACCCGCGCGACCCAATGCCGGGAGCGCCCCTTGACGTGCCGCCCTTCAAGCGCGGCCGCCAGAGGACCCAGGCCTGTGTGTGAGAAGTCTGAGGAAGCGTGCACTTTTGTCCCGACGCCTCTTCGCAGGTCCCAGAGTTGTGCCAGCCTCTCCGAGTCGCGCTCAGTCCGTCGAAACTATTCAGCATCAGCGTCTTAGCCCTGATGCTCGAATCGGCAATCAACAAGGGCTGTAATCAGAATGTCAGAATCGTAACCGGAACCGAGACTTTTCTTCGAATTTCCCGTTGATTTTATTCTTCTGATTACGGCAGACTTATTGTTCGCCTACCCGCTGGCGTTCGTTTTCAGACAGCGAGGAGGATCCGAATCGTGTCCACTTCTTCGGTTGCCCGTCCACGGGCGTTGCCCTTACTGCTGGGTGAAAGCCCAGCCCTCGTCGAGCTCCGCCGCGACATTCAGGCGGCGGCCCGCACTGAGGCCAAGGTGCTCATCCTGGGTGAGACCGGCGTCGGCAAGGAAGTGGTCGCACAGCTGATTCACGCGCAGAGCGCCCGCGTGGGCCGCTCGTTCGTCGCGGTGAACTGCAGCGGCATTCCCGAAACCCTGCTCGAGTCGGAGCTGTTTGGTCACGTGCGAGGCAGCTTCACCGGCGCCTACCGCGATAAGCCGGGCCTCGTGCGTCAGGCGGACCACGGCACGCTGTTCCTCGACGAGCTTGGCGAAATGAGCCTGCGCATGCAGGCGGTGCTCTTGCGCTTCGCCGAGACGGGCGAAATTCAGCCGATCGGCTCCGACGCCGTCACCGGGCGCACCGACGTGCGGTTGATCACCGCTACCAATCGAGACCTCCGCCGTCAGATCGAAGGCGGTCAGTTTCGTGAGGATCTCTACTATCGCCTCAACGTCATTCAGATCGCGGTGCCGCCGTTGCGCCAGCGCGGCGACGATGTCCTGCTGCTGCTTCGGTACTACTTGCAGCGTGCAAGCGAAGCGCACCGGCTACCGCAGCCTGAGCTCACGCCGGAGGCCGAGCAGCTGCTCACGCGTTATCAGTGGCCCGGCAACATCCGCGAGCTGAAGAACATGACGGAAAGGCTGGTCGTGCGCGCGAGCGAAGCGCCGATCCGTCCCGACGATCTTCCGCGCGAAGCGCGCGGCGAGGCCGAGCCGACGGTCGCTGTGTTGGCGCCGCCTGCGGCGGAAGACGGTCCTCGCACGCAGACGTCCGCTGGCCGTCACGTCGTGAAGGGATCCGAAGCGGCCGAACGGCTCTGGAACCGCTTGATCAACGGCGAGGACTTCTGGACGGTGGTGCACCAGCCGTTCAAGGCGCACGAGCTGACGCGCGACGATCTCGCGGCGCTCATCGATCGCGGCCTGCAGCACACGCGTGGCAGCTATCGCGCCTTGCTCGCGACCTTCGGGCTGCCTACGTCCGACTACAAGCGCTTCCACGCCTTCCTGTACCAGCAGAACTGCAACCTGCCGGTGGGGCCGTACCGAAGCGCCAAGGCTACGATCCGCGGCACTCAACGCCCGGACTCGTACTCCCGCTTCTCCGCGTAAGTCAGCGGGCAGTCTTCGGGCCGCCCTGCCCGAGCAGTTCGTCGATTCGGCCGATTTCGTAGTCGTACATCAGCGCCACCTCGAACGAGTCGAAGAAGCGCGCGCCGAGCGCCTCGTGCGCTGGCTCGGCGAGGTAGGCCTTCAGGCCGGCGACGTCGTCGAACTCGAGAATCGCCGCGTACTCATAGTCCACGGTCATGAGCTGTTCGTACGGGCGCCCGTGCGTGACGCGGCGCCCGATCTGCGCGCGCCGAATCGACGGAATCTCGCGGAGTGCCCGTTCGAACGCCGACGCCAGGCCCTGGCGTGCCTCGGCGTCGAGACTCGGTCGCACCTTGAACAGGACGACGTGGGCGACCATCAGCGTTTGGGGCCACGCGGACCACGCGGTGGGCGTGGCCCTCTGGGAGCGCGCGGCGCGGACGGCTTTCCGGGTGGGCGAGGCCCCCGGGGCCGTTCGTTCCATTCACGCCGGCCCTCGGGTTTGGGGCCAGGTGGCCGCTCTTTCCAGTCGCGCCGCCCTTCCGGCTTGGGACCTTGCGGACGATCCTTCCATCCGCGCGGTCCATCGGGTCTCTTGCCCTGCGGTCGCTCCTTCCACCCGCTGGGGCCGTCAGGTCTCGGACTCTTCGGCCGGTCCGTCCACTCGCCGCGCGCTGCGGGCGGCTTCGGGCCCTGCGGCCGCTGCTTCCACCCAGCGGGTCCATCGGGTCGACGTGGGGGGCCCTCGTCTTCCTGCCGGCGCTCGAAACGCTGTTTGCGGCGATCGAGGTTGCGCGCCTTCTTGGCGTCGATGAACTTTTGACGAGGATCGCGATGCTCGCCGCCTGGCCGCCAGTCGCGTCCGCGTGCAGGGCGTTCGGCGCGCCGCTCCGTCATGAGCGCCGCGCGCGCGGCGTCGGGCGATTCCCACAGTTGCCCGCGTGCAAACCAGCGCATCGCCGCGTCCTTGTGCTTTTCCTGCAGGCGCTTGAACGTCGGCAGCAGCTCGTCGCGCTCGGCGGCGCGAAATGCGGTTGGCAGACCGTCGATCAGAATCGTCCAGTACGCAAAACGAGGTGGCACGATGGTCAGCCCTACTCCAGCCCGAGACGCTTCATCTTCTCGACGAGCGTCGTGCGTTTGATGCGCAGCACTTCGGAGGCCTTGTTGCGGTTGCCGGTCGTGCGTTCGAGGGCGCGGCGGATCAGATCTCGTTCGATCGACGCGAGATAGTCGTTCAGATCGAGTCCGTCGTCCGGCAGATCGACGTACGGGGTGGCGGTGTCCGGCGGCGCTTCTTGTACCTCGGGCGGCAGATCGCCCACGTCGATCTCGGGCCGCGAGCCGCGCATCGTCGTCGCGCGCTCGATGGCGTTCTCGAGCTGCCGCACGTTGCCAGGCCAGTCGTAGGCCATCAGCGCCCGCATGGCGCCTTGCGAGATCTGGGGCGGCCCGTCCGGCACGAATTTGATGAGGAAGTGTTTGGTCAGCAGCGGGATGTCTTCGCGCCGCTCGCGAAGCGGAGGCAGCGTGAGCGGGAACACGTTCAGGCGATAGAAGAGATCCTCGCGAAACGTGCCGTCCTTGATCATTTCCTTGAGCGGCGCGTTCGTCGCGGCAATCACCCGCACATCCACCTTGATCGTCTGGTTGCCGCCGACCCGCTCGAACGAGCGCTCCGCAAGCGCCCGCAGCAGCTTTGTCTGCACGCTCAGGCTCATCGTCCCGATCTCGTCGAGGAACAGCGTGCCCTTGTTGGCGTGTTCGAACTTGCCCTGCCGCATGGCGATCGCGCCGGTGAACGCGCCCTTCTCGTGTCCGAACAGCTCCGCCTCGAGCAGCGTCTCGGGGATCGCGCCGCAGTTCATCGCGACGAACCGGTGGGTCTTGCGCGGGCTGTTGTGATGAATCGCCTTCGCGATCACTTCCTTGCCGGTACCGGTCTCGCCCGTGACGAGCACCGTGCTCGCGGTACGCGCCACCGTCTCGAGCATCGTGAACAGCGGCTGCATCGCGCGGCTGCGGCCGATGATGCCCTCGAACTGATAGCGCTCCTCGAGTTGCGATCGCAGGTAGGCGTTTTCCGACCGCAGGCGTCCGCGCTCGAGCGACGTCTGAATGACGTGCATCAACTCGTCGAAGTGGAACGGCTTGGTGATGAAGTCCCAGGCGCCCTTCTTGATCGCTTCGACGGCGTCCCGGACGGTGCCGTACCCGGTGATGACGATGGCGACGATGGCAGGGTAGCGCTGGCGCGCCGCGTCGATCACCTGCGTCCCGTCCATGCCCGGGAGGCGCAGATCGGTGACGAGGATGTCGAACGCGAACTGATCGAGCAGTTCGAGCGCCTGTTCGCCCGAGCCGGCCTCGACGACCTCGAAGCCCTTTTCGGCCAGACGTTCGGCCGTCGGCCGTCGCAGGCTTTCCTCGTCGTCGACGAACAGAAGATGCGGTCGGCTGGGGTCCGCCACGAGCGCCAACATTTTGACACAAAGCGAACCGGCGTTAAGCCGGTTTGCCAGATAGCGTGCACGGTCCGCGTTCTTGGCGGACCGCGCGAACCCGCCGCGTCAAAACAGAGCACGGCCGCGCAGCCTAACGAATCTCCCTGAGCTGCCGATACGGCTTCTTGAGGGTAAGCCGGGGCTGTCCCGGACGCGCTCTGGGCGCTGAAGCCAGGCCCACTGTGGCCGAAAGAGAATATATGGACCGTCAGACGCTGTCGATCATGAAGGCGTGCGAAGTGGTTGGAGTGAGCCGCCGCACCATCTACAACTGGATTTCCGCCGGGAAAGTCGAGTACGTCCGCACCGCTGGTGGCGCGATTCGCATCTTCGCCGACTCGCTGTGGCGCGATGCGGCTTCGCCCTCTCGTGAGGTGACCGCGACCGTTCGGCCGACCGGTTCGCACGCGTGAGCCAGCTCCGGGAGTCCGCGACCCCTGCGGACTCGGCGCTTCAGACCGGCGGGGACCTACGGGTCCTTTTCCACCGTTTGAACAACCAGCTGGGAATCATCCTGGCGTGCGCTGAACTCCTGGAGCTCAAGGCCGTGGACGACGTCAGCCGCACCCGCGCGACTGAGGTCGTCACGAAAGTGCTCGACGCGATGGGCACCGCGAAAGAGATTCGGTACAAAACCAACCTGCTCTAAGCCCTGTACCCTCCCGGGACAGGTCGCCCGCGCTCCGCCCTCCCCTGTTCTGCCCCGGCACAACTCCCTCGGTTTCGTAATCCCAAGTGTCAGTTCTTTGGCTCGCCGTCCGCCGGATTCGTCAAGGGCTTGACGACTTGTTCCGTTTCGACGCACGGCGGGCGTGCGGAAACTGCACAAAAGCTCGTCCGCAACGTGTTCCATTTATTGAACTTAGAACACGGCATCTGACCATCATTACGTCGGAATGACCGAGGCTGCGCGCTTTGGTACTTCCGTTGCCTTAGAGATGGGCCGGAGGACAACACATCACATGCGCCCCCAGCCCGGCACCGACAACACCCGCGTCGTCAACAGCATTCCGTTCGTCGAGCAGCTCGCTCGGCGTGTGGCGGCCACGATGCCCCACTCCATCGATATTGGGGACCTCGTCCAGGACGGCGTCATCGGCTTGATCGATGCCGCGAACCGCTTCGACGAGGCCCGTGGGATCAAGTTCGAGACCTTTGCCGAGCGGCGTGTCCGGGGGGCGATGATCGACGCGCTGCGCAAGGATGCGTGGCCGCGCGGCGTCCGCCGTCAGCGGCGCGAACTGGAAGCGGCGCGCGAGGAGCTCCGGCGCGAGCTCGGATGCGAGCCGTCGCTGGCCGACTTGGCGGCCAAGGTCGGCTCCGACGAGAAGCGCCTTGGCCGGACGATCGTCCGCATCAACGCCATCGAATCCACCTCGCCGCTCGCCAACAACGAAAACCTCGACGAATCGACGCTGCCGGCGGCGCTCATCCCCTCCGAGCCCGAGCGTCCCGATGTGGCGTTCGAGCGTGAAGACGTCAAGCAGCGGGTGCAGGCGGCGATTGCATCGCTGCCGCCCCGCGAGCAGAAGGTGATCGGCCTCTACTACTACCAGGAGGCCACGATGAAGCAGATTGGCGCCGAGATCGGCGTCAACGAGTCGCGTGTCTCGCAGCTGCACGCGCGCGCCATCGGCCGCCTCCGCGACGCGCTGTCGCATATGGCGCCGGGTGCCGAGACCCTCAAGATTCTTCGCAGCGCGATCCTCGAGTTCCACAAGCCGAAGATGGCGAAAGCCACGTTGGCGAGCGTGCCAGTGGCGGCAGCCCGTCCGGCGGCCGCGGTGGTCGTCGACTACGCAAGCGTGTCGCGCACGGCGCGCAGCAAGTCGCCGATGCGGAACGGTTTGACCAGCCAGCGGCAGCCGCTGTCGGCGAGGAAGCGCTCGGCGCCGGTGGCAGCCACGTCGCCGGTCACGAAGATCACGCGTCGCGCGAGCGACGGCGTCGCGGCGGCGATCGCGCGGTAGATCACCATCCCGCTGACGCGCGGCATCTTCAAGTCGCAGATGACCGCGTCGTAGGTTCCCTTTCGAACGCGGGCGAGGGCATCCTGGCCATCGCCCGCGACATCCACTTTCAATCCCGCTTCCTGCAGCGCCTCGGCCATGGCGCTCGCCAGCGCGTGCTCGTCTTCGATGACGAGGATCGACGTGCCGCGCATCGTCTCTTTCGGACCTGGAACGGCCGCGGGGGCTGGCGGCGGTCCTGCCGACGCAGACACCGGGAGATCGACGACGAACGACGTGCCGCGGCCCGGCTCCGACTCCGCGTGGATCCGGCCACCGTGGTCCTTCACGATGTTGTGGGCCACTGCGAGGCCGAGTCCGGTGCCCTCACCGACGGGCTTCGTCGAGAAGAAGGCGTCGAAGATCTTCGTCCGGATCTCCGGCGCCAGGCCGGGGCCATCGTCGCTGACCTCGAATGAGACCGTGTTGAGCGCGGCGTCGTGCCAGGTACGGACCACCAGCGACCCACGTCCGTGGCTCGACACCATCGCCTGCTCGGCGTTGTTCAGCAGATTGAGCAGGACCTGCTGAATGCGGTGGGCGTCGGCGAACACCGGCGGCAGCCCGGCGGGGAGCGCCGTCACGACGTCGATCTGGTTGGCCGCCTGCTCCTCGGCGCGGAGTTCGAGGGTCTCGCGCACCACGTGATTCAGGTCGATCATCGACCGCGTCGAGGGGCGCGGTTTCGAGTAGGTGAGCAGATCGCGCACGATGCGGGTGGCGCGCTCGGTGGCGGCCACGATGGCGTCGGCGCCGCGTTTGGACGTCGCGTCGAGGTTCTGTTCCTGCATCCGCTCGGCACACGCCATGATCGTCGCCAGCGGGTTGTTCAGCTCGTGGGCGACCTGCGAAATGGTCTGCCCGAGAACGGCGAGCTTCTCGGCCTGCAGCAGCTGCTGATACAGATCGCGCGACCGGTCCTTCAGCCGCCGCGCCTCGGTGACGTCCCGAAAGAGCGCTTCGACCAGAACCACGCCTCTCCCGCGATCGCTCTCGGCGCGCGCGGTGATCTCCACGATGATCACGGTGGCGTCGAGCCGCAGCATCCGTAGCGGGTACGCGGTCAGCGATCCCTCGCTGGCGAGCCGGTCCAGGAACTCCGCGCGCGCGTGCGGATCCGCGAAGCGTTCGGTGGCAAACGGCACGACTCCGTCGTCTGGAATCGCGGCGGCGTGTCCGAAGAGCTGTTTGAGCGCGGGGTTGGCGATGAGCGTGGCACCGTCCTCGCCACTCTGAGGGCGGACGGTGCCCACGAACACGCCTTCGTGCATGGCGTCGAGGAGACGCCCGAACGCTTCGGCGCGGCGCGCGTCTAGCGTAATGATGCAGCCTTCTTCGCCGGCGCCGCGGCCTTGGCGGGCGCCGCGTCAGGCGGTCTGGGCGTCGGGGTCGACGAGCCGAAATAGGCGCCGTACTTCTTCTCGATCGCGGTACGGATGGAGGAGACCGACGCGCCGGAGTTGAAGAGCAGCATGGCCTCGCGGCCGACGTCGATGCAGATCTGGCAGCCGATGCCGTGAGGCTCCCACTCGGTCACCATCCCGTTGGCGGCGCGCTTCTTCACGAAGCAGTCGTGATTGCCCTTGTGTCCCAGCTGCGGATTCTCGCAGCCGCAGTAGCAGGGCACGTACGACAGCACCTCGGGATGCCGTGCGGCGAACTCGAAGACCTGCTGCACCACTTCCATCGGGCGCGCCGGCGCGTAGCCGACTCGCGGCAGCGGCGGCAGCGGCCCCACCGCGGCCTTCGGGACGACGAACGCGGTGTTGGCGACAACCGCGTGGGATGCCATTGCGGCGGCGCCGTGCTCGTGTTGCCCGGCCGTCGCGGCTGCCGGCAGGCCGGCGGCGAGGATGGCGAGCGCAAAGGCGTGCAGTCGTGACTTCATCGGCGCCATCGTAACCGATCTCCCTGCGCGAGAACAGGTTGTGACGAACGGCCGTTCATGCGCCGCCCGCCGTGGCCGATAACCAATTTGAGTGAAGAACGCGATCTACTACTCGAACCGCAGCGATCCGTTCCTGGCGCTCGGCGTCGCGATCGTGGGCTACGTGCTGCTGTCCAGGCCCACGTCGGCGCTGTTCGAGTGGATCGCCACGGTGCCGGAAGTCCGCGATCTGCGGTTGATGCCCGCAGCCATCATCGCGGCCACCGTCTTCGGGATCTATCAGTGGCGGCAGCGGCGGCAGTTGAGCGGCGTGGCGATCGGTGCCGCGATCGCGTCGAAAGAGGCCGTGGAGCGCGCCGAGGAAACCGCGCGCCTGGTCAACTTCGCGCACGCCCTGACGCGCATCCCCGAACTGAAGTCCGTGGCGTCCGCCGCCGCCACCCACATTCCGCTCCTCGTGCCGAACCGGCGCGCGTGGGTCATGATTCGCACCGCCGGCGTGTGGGAGCCCTTGATGACGGTGGGCGACACGCCACCGGCCGATCGCGAACGCGCCGTGCGCCGCGCGATGGGCGAGGGCGGCCTGCAGGTAAACCTGCCGAGCGACGACGAATGCTTCCCGGTGGTCATTGCCGACACGCCGGTCTGCGTGTTGGGGCTCGCGTCGGAACCGCCGCTCACGGTGCATCAGCGCAGCGTGCTCACGACCGCGGTGGCGCTGCTCGCCGCGTCACTCAAGAACGCCGAGCTGTTGCAGGAGCTTCACGAGAACGGCCTGCAGGACGGGCTGACCGGCTGCTTCAACCGCACTCACGCGATCGACGCGCTCGACATCGAGATGAAACGCACGCGTCGCACGAAGCGGCCGCTTTCGGTGTTGATGTTCGACCTCGACTCGTTCAAGTTGATCAACGACCGCCACGGGCATCTGTGCGGCGACGCCGTGCTGGCGTCGGTCGGCGATCGCATGCGCGGCGCCACCCGGGCGGGCGACTTGAAGTGCCGCTACGGCGGCGACGAGTTCATCGTGCTGCTGCCCGAGACGCCGCTGGCCGGCGCCAAGCTGGTGTCCGAGAACATGCGCAAGGCGATCGAGAAGGATCCGATTCCGTGGGCCGAGGGGCAGGTCATGATGACCGCGAGCTTTGGCGTCACCGAGATGACGCCGGGCGAAGTAGACCCGCTGGCGGTCATTGCCCGCGCGGACGCGGCGCTCTATCGCGCCAAGCGCGCCGGGCGGAATCGCGTGGCCGTCGCGGAAGAACCGCCGGCCACCACGCAGGCTTAGGTCTCTAAGACTTAAGCCCTAAGCCGTTCTACTCGAGCGCGAAGGTCATCGCGCCGTCCGCCACCACCTGACCGTTGACGCGCGCGAAACCGGCGAGCTGCCCCATACGGCTGCGCAGTCGCTTGACGCGCGCTTCGATCTCCACTGTGTCGCCGGCATAGACGGGACGGCGGAAGCGGACGCGTTCCATGCCGCGGAAGAGAATCAGCTTTCCGTGGTTCTCGGGCTTCGACAGGATCAGGATGGCGCCGACCTGCGCAACGCATTCGGTGAGGATCGTCGGCGGCATCGCCGGCCGTTCGCCAGGCGTACGCGCCAGATAACTCTCGTCGTGCGAGACGTTCTTGATGCCGACGATGCGGAGATCCGGCTCCAGTTCCGTGATGCGATCGACGAGCAGGAACGGGTAGCGATGCGGAAGAATCCGTGCAATCGCGTCGTATTCGAGCGGCAGCGTCAGCGGTGTCATGCAACCCCCCAAGTATAATTGCGGCCAGCCGTTGATGACCCGTTCCCGACACCATGAGTGAGCCCGCGCCGGGCGACGCCGACACCCGCGTGCCCGCGCGGCGAGCCGACGATTCCGAACTCCTGTCCA
>Ga0207694_10004127_pt1 | contig 11408 bp, 10 predicted proteins | sample KBSC34metaG_FD_184353 | JGI IMG/M metagenome (GOLD analysis project Ga0207694, IMG submission 184353) | Corn rhizosphere microbial communities from Kellogg Biological Station, Michigan, USA - KBS C3-4 metaG (SPAdes) (version 2) | ecosystem: Host-associated > Plants > Roots > Rhizosphere > Soil...
TTGCCGATCGTCTCGTTGCCGAAGTCCGGGCAGTATTTGTCGACCATCTCCGGGTTCATGCCGAAGCCGCCGGTGGCGATGATGACACCTTTGTTCGCCTTCACGAACCGATCCTCGCCGAAGACGCTGTATTTGAGGCCGACGACCTTGCCGGCCAGGTCGACCACCAGCTGGCGGGCATTGGCGTCGCAGACGATCCTGGCGCCGAGCTTTTCGGCGGTGGCGATCAGCCCCTCCATCATCACCTGGCCGCCGCCCCCGGTCTCACCCACGCCGACATGCTTGTCGTCCTTGCCCGGCATCTTATGGCCGCGCGGCGCGGGCTTGGCCTGCTCGCGGAACGGCCAGACCATCTCATTGCCGGTCCAGGCGAGCGATTCGGCGCTGGAATGCTCGTAATGCTTGTGCGGGTAGAAGCGGTCGTCGAAGCGGGCGGCGTTGGCCTCCAGCCAGTCGAAATGGGAGACGGAGCTCTCGGCATAGAGCTTCACCTTGGCCGGCGCGGCGTCCGGGCTCATCGCCTGGAGGTACTTGCCCATATCGTCGGCGGTGTCCTCGATGCCGTTCAGTTTCTGCACCCGCGTGCCGCCGCCCAGATAGATGAACCCGCCCGACAAAGCCGTCGACCCGCCGCCGGCCGACGCGCGCTCCAGCACCAGGACTTCGGCGCCGGCTCTGCGCGCCTCGATCGCCGCGGAGACCCCGGCCGCACCCAGCCCGATGACCAGGACGTCGGTGGTCTCATCGAACTTCGGCACCTCGGCGAGGGGGATGGTTTGGAGGGTCATGTCGTACGTTCCTTAAGGGTCGTCGTGATCGGAAGAGGATTGAACACCAAGGCGCCAAGACGCCAAGGAAATCCCCGGAATATTTATCCGCAGATGGACGCAGATTACGCAGATTTATGAATTTGCTCGCTGCGCGGCTTTCCGCCGCCCGCCGCCAAAGGCGGCTTACTGCGAGGCGCACTGAGCGACCTCCGGTCGCGGGCGGTAACATTCAGAATAATCTGCGAAATCTGCGTAATCTGCGGATAGAAACTTCATAAAACTTGGCGCCTTGGCGTCTTGGTGTTCAATCCAAAACATGCGGCAGGATCTCCGCCTCGAAGCGCTTCAGCTGGTCCCAGCCGATTTCGGGCGGCATGCCGCCGATCAGCGGGTGCAGGCTCAGATCGCCGTTCGGCCCACGGGCCTTCGCATACGCGACGCCCTCGGCCGCAGTCATGATCGGATACGCCCCCGAGGCCCGCAGCGCGGCGATGTCGATCTGGACCGGGGGGTGGCTGACGTTCGGGGCCAGCGCCCATTCGGCGTAGGAGCGCATTTCGTGCGTGATGTAGGGGGCCATACGGGTCCATTCGGCGTCCACGTCGCCGGTGACCACGAAGAAGCCGGTGCCGATGTCGCGGAACGGGCCGGGGTCGGCATGGCCCAGCTTCAGGCACTCGGCGCGGTAGGCTTCGTAGAGGCCGGCCTCGCCGGAATAGAAATGGTCGGCGATGCGGGCCGCGCGCCGGGCCGCCGCCGGGGATGAGCCGCCCAGCCAGATGGCCGGGCGCGGCTTCTGCACGGGGGTCGGCATTACCCTGGCCTTGCGGCCGCGATAGGTGAAGGGCTCGCCGGTCCAGGCATTCTTGATCGCCTCGACCCCCTCCTCGATCAGGCGGACGCGGTCGTGCAGGGCGACGCCGAACATTTCGAACTCATGCGCGGCATAGCCGGCGCCGAACGCCACCGTGACCCGCCCGTTCGACACGATGTCCAGCACCGCCAGGTCCTCCGCCAGGCGGATCGGATCGTGCAGCGGCAGCAGGACGACGCCGAAGCGGAGCTTGATCCGCTTCGTGCGCGCCGCGATCGCCGAGGCCAGCACGATCGGCGACGGGATATAGCCGTCGTCCGACCCGTGATGCTCGGAGATCTGGACGGTGTCGAAGCCGCGCGCGTCGGCCCACTCCGCCATCTCGATCGCTGTTCTGTAGAGCTCAGCCTTGTTCGTCCCAGGCTGCGGGTTGCGCATGTCGAAGCGCAGATTGATGTTCGGCATTTACGATCCGGGCTGGGCGTCGGGGAGGTCCATCGACGCGAACAGATGGGCGGTCAGTACCGGCGCCTTGTCGAACGGCTCGAACCGTTCCCACAGGCGGCTGTAGCCGGAATGGCGGATCACCCACTTGCCGTCCAGCTTCACGTATTTGTCGCGATAGATCGCGGCGCCCTGCGTGGTCATGCCGATGTTGAAGTTCATCGCCACGTCGGTCAGGTACCAGATGCCCTCGGCCGTCTCGCCGTCCTCGGCCACCGTGATCTCCGGGTGGTGGACGATGTGGCTGCCGGCATATTTCTTGTTCCACATGCCCGACAAGGCATTCACCACCACGTCACGGCCCCCGGCCTCGAAGCGATAGCTGCCGCCGATGTAGCAGATGCTGAGATCGGGATGCAGCGTGGACAGCAGCCCCTCGCGGTCGGCCGAATCCAGGCAGCGCATGTATTTGTGCTTCAGCTGCTTGATCAGCTCGATATCTTCCAGGCGCAGGCCCATCTCTCTTCCCCCTATGGCATGTAGGCGCCGCCGCCGACGCCGATCCGTTGTCCGGTGATATAGCCCGACCGGTCGGAGGCGAGGAAGAGCGCAAGATTGGCGATATCCTCCGGCCGGCCCAGGCGCTTGATCGGGAGGTTGTGCATATTGAACAGGGTGCCGTCCTCCATGGCCTTCTGCATGCCGGCGGTGGTGCCCATCATCGTGAAGCCGTAGCGGTTCCAGAAACTCTGCTGCCCCACATGCTCGTCGGCATGCGGCACGATCCAGCCGGGGGAGATATTGTTCACCCGGACGCCACGCGGACCCCACTCATAGGCCAGCGCCTTGGAGAACGAATTGATGAAGCCCTTGACCGAGCCGTAATGCACCATCGTCACCGCGGCGTCGCCCAGCTGCGCCGCGTTGGACGAGATATTGACGATGCTGCCGCTGCCCCGCCCCAGCATGTCGGCCGCCACCGCCTGGCAGCAATTGACCGTACCGTCGCAATTGATCGCGATCTCCCAGCGCCGGTCCTTTTCGGTCAGCTTTTCGAAATCGGCCGGCTCGGTGGCGCCGCCGGCATTCTTGACCAGAACGTCGACCGGCCCGAACGCCGCATGCGCCGCGGCAACCACGGCATCGGCCCCGGCGCGGCTGGTGATGTCCGCGACGACGGGATGGACGCGGCCCGAGAGGCCTTGGGCGCGGGCCTCCTCGGCCAGATGCGCGCCCCTATCGATATCGGCGCTGACGACATTGCAGCCCTCGCGGGCGAATTCCAGCACCAGCCCTCGGCCGATGCCGCCGCTGCCGCCGGTAACGATCACCGTTTTTCCCTTGAGCCCCAGATCCATGCCTGCCCCCCAGATTGGGGCGCATACTGCCTGGAGGGAGAAAACATTTAAAGAGAATTGTTTTTGGGAGTCAGTTGCCGCGCACATAAAAAACCCTCCCCCATCGATGGGGGAGGGTTGGGTGGGGGTGAAATGTTAGAGTGGTGCCCCGTTCAGCTCGCCTCGGCCAGCGCCTCGTGCGGATAGCCCCAGCGGCTGACGCCATCCTGGCGCTTGCGCTGCTCCTCGCGCGGGGCGTGGGCGATCTTTTCGCAGGCCGTCTGGGCGGCCTTCAGGCTGTCGAAGAACTGGCCCTCCAGCACGAACATGCTGGGATGGGAGGCGTAGAAGCGGAAGCCACGGCCCTGCGCGGCGACGATGCCGGCGGTCAGCGTAGCTGTCTCGATGATGTAGGCGTCGGTCATGACGTGTCCTTGAAGCGTGCCGCCCGGTGAGAGTGTCCCAGAGGGTGGCTGTATACTGTTACGAAAAGCCGTGAAATCGGATCAGCGGCAACGCCAACAGGACTGTATCGAACCGCGAAAAATTCCGGGACGAAGCAAAGAAAGCAGTGTGCTCATAATCGGTATTAACCCCGATGGAGTGGCGCCCAGAATGCATAGCGGACCAAAGTTAGCTTCCCCGGCCCGCTTCGTCAATATAACAGATTAACCGGCGCTATATTGATTATTGCGCCGCCGTTCCTGGGCAACTTCCCGGCGACCGACACTTAAAACGTGAGCCTTCGGCAAAGGTTCCGTGACAGTTTGGCGGTGCAACATGGTATCGCCCGTGCGGGGCCATGACGCTTGTTCAATATTGCCCCGAACCGCGGATGCTTTTATGTCAGATGGGTTAGAGTCCGATACAGTATCCAACCGAGGGGGCAAGCCCTATGGCTCTCCGTTCCCGTAAGACCGATTCGTCCGACAGCGACGCGCAGGAGGACGGCCCGCAGTCGCAGGCGGCGATCAGCGCCGGCGACAATCTGGGCATCGTCGTCGGGCAGAATATCAAGCGCCTGCGCTCGCGCCGGAACCTGTCGCTGGAGGGGCTGGCCAAGATCTCCGGCGTCAGCCGCGCCATGCTGGGCCAGATCGAAACCGGCCGCTCGGTGCCGACGATCAATGTGGTGTGGAAGATCGCCTGCGCCTTCGGCGTCCCCTTCTCCACCCTCATCGCCAGCCAGAACGCCGACGCCATCCGCGTCATCCCGGCCAAGGACTCGAAGGTGCTGACCTCATCCAACGGGGAGTTCTCGACCCGGGCGCTGTTCCCCTTCGAGGGCGAGCGGCGGACCGAGTTCTATGAGCTGCGCCTCAAGGGCCACGGCACGGACGAAGCCGAGCCGCACGCGCTTGGCACTACCGAGAACCTGGTTGTGGTGAAGGGCAAGCTGGACATGGAGATCGCCGGCCAGCACCGGCTGCTGGGCCCGGGCGATGCGATCATGTTCCTGGCCGACCAGCCGCATGTCTATCGCAACCCCGGCAAGGACGAGATGGTGGCCTATCTCGTCATGACCTATGCTGAACCCACCGGCTGAAAATTTTCGCCGGGACTAAGCGCATCCGGATAACCGGGGCGCGATAAAAGACCTGGAGGAAACATGCCCGATAGCCTTGCCCCAAAGGCGCTCTCGCAGGCTGAAACCGAACGCCTGCTAACCGCCTGGATCGAACGCAACATCGGCAAGGTGGTGCGGCTGGACCGGGAGCCGCGCTGGCGCGCCGCCTGGACGGCGGATGCCGAGAAAGACGGCAAGATCATCCCGCTCTATGTCAAAGGCCATCGCGAGGTCGAGGCGCTGGTCTCGGTCAAGCTGGAGGGCGCAGCGCTCGACGTGCTGAACCGCAACGGGATCCCGGCGCCGTTTCAGTATGGCTATTGCGAGGAAATCGACGCGATCGTCATGCAGCGGCTGGAGGGGCAATCCCGGCTGGAGAACATCGCGGACATCGGCGAGCGCGACCGCGTGGTCGCGCAATATGTGCAGGCGATGGTGGACTTCCATGCGCTGGACTACCGCCTGTTCGAGAAGGCCGGGTTCCGGCCGCCCGACGATCCGGCCAAGCTGCGCCTCGCCCATTTTCTGCAGATCGAGCAGAACTACCTGACCCACAAGCGGGTGCCGGAGCCCTGCAACGAGTTCCTGCGGCTGTGGGTACTACGCAATGTGCCGAAGGGCGAGATCAGGCCCTCCTACATCACCGGCGACAGCTTCCAGATGATCTATCACAAGGGCAAGCTGCAGGCGGTGATGGACATGGAGATGTCCTGCATCGGCGACCCGCTGATGGATCTGTGCTGCATCCGCATGCGCGATCTGTCGGAAAAGACCGGCAGCGCCGCGAAGATCACCCGTCTCTATGGGGAATTGTCGGGCAAGCCGGTCGACCTCAAGGTCCTGCGCTTCCACCTGGTGTCGTTCTCGACCGTCTCGTCGCTGCTGATCAGCAACCTGCTGTTCGCCCCGACCGACGACACCGACTATTTCGAGTATTTCGTCTATTACCATGGCTCGCTGCGCATCGCGCTGGAGGGGCTGGCCGAGTTCGCCGAGGTGACGCTCGAAACGCTGCCCGAACCGGAAGCGGTGAGCGGGCCGCAGACGCTGCATCTGAAGATGCTGGCGCTGGCGGTGGAGCAGATGGACGCAACCACCGACATGGAGCGCTATAAGCGCAGCAAGGCCGCGGCCGAGGTCGCCTATCTGCAGAATGTAGACCGCTATGGCGCCGCCTTCGACGCCGCCTATCTGGACGAGATCGGCGCCCTGCTGGGCACGCGCCCTGCCACGGTGGCCGAGGGCGAAGCCGCCCTGGAGAAATTCGTGCAGGCGGATAACGGCAGAAACGACGCGGCGCTGCTGAAGCTGTTCCACCGGCAGGAGCTGCGTCTGTGCCTGCTGGCCGACATTCCCGCGAACAAGCGTCTGCAGCGGTTCTTGCTCGAGCCGATCGCTTCGCTTACGTAACCTCTGCCATTATTCACTGATCGTCATTCCCGCGCAGGCGGGAATCCAGACTCTTAACGCAGAGGACGCGGAGGTTTCGCGGAGAGCGCGGATAAAGAAATTCTATGGTCCTCCGCGACCTCTGCAAAACCTCTGCGCCCTCCGCGTTAAATCTTCTGCCTGCTGGCATTCCTGGATTCCCGCCTGCGCGGGAATGACGGCTAAGAGAGACGTCGATGCCCGCCCTCCCCGCCCCCATCCTCGCCAGCATCCCGAATTTCCGCGACATCGGCGGCTACTCCGGAGCGGATGGGCGCACGGTGCGCAAGGGCAAGGTCTACCGCTCGCAGCTGATCCAGAAGCTGACCGACGAAGACTTGGCGAAGCTCCGCAAGATCGACATCCGCTATATCTGCGACCTGCGCGGGACGCCGGAGCGGGAGCGGGCGCCCAATGCCTGGGTCGAGGAACCGATGCCGCTGCTGCGCCACCTCGATATCGGCATGGATGTGCGGGCCGGCAGCGACGTGCTGCTGGGCATGCTCACCGCCGACCCGACGGTGAACGGCGTGCGCAAGATGATGATGTTCACCTATTCCATGCTGCCCCGCTCGTTCGAGGGCAAGCTCGGCCCCGTGCTGGACGACATGCTGACCGGCCGCGACTTCCCGATGCTGATCCACTGCACCGCCGGCAAGGACCGCACCGGCTTCATGACCGCCGTGATCCTGCTGGCCCTGGGCGTCTCGCTGGAGCAGGTGCAGTACGACTATGCGCTGACCAACGATTACAGCGACATGGACCGGATGATGGCCGCCGCCGGCGCCTATCTGAAGGACATCGTCGGCGAGCAGGTCCAGGCCGACCACGACATGCTCCGCCTGCTCTGCGGCACCAGCCCCGATTACCTCAATGCTGCGCTGGGCGTGGTGGAGAAGGAGTACGGGTCGGTCGAGGGCTATCTGGAGAAGACAGCCGGGTTCGACGCGGGGAAGCGGGAGAGGCTGCGGGGGCTGCTGCTGGAGTAGTCGTCTTGGCCTGAGCGTTTAAGGGGAAGGGATACGGTGAAGTCTGGCAAGTGACGGCGCGATCGCGATCCCGTCCATATCGGTGAGACTGCTTCCCGACGGAAACGCGTTCACCGACAGCAGATAGGCCACGACATCCACATACGCTTCATCCGGAAGGCTGCCAGGCGCATTCTTCGGCATCGTCCGTACGCGCTTGTAAAGCTCACCGACGCTGAGCCCCGACCAGCGCGCCATGAAGTCGGCGCCCGCGAGGCTCGGCGTCGGACCGCCGCCGGCGAGGTTCGCTCCGTGGCAGCCCTGGGCGCAGCTCCTGACATAGACCACGCTACCGGCCTGAGCCTGGGCAGTGCTGTAAACACCGTCGTTCGTGCTGCGCCCGGCGACCGCCTGGGCGTTCACCCGCATCGGCCCGGCGTCGAGCGTAAACCCGTGGAGCGTCTTGCCGGCCGCCCAATAGACCGCGTCGCCGAGCACCGTTGCCCGTGTGTCGCAAGATGCGCCGCCGTCGAAGCTCCAGAGCAGCTTGCCGGTGGCGGCGTCGAAGGCATAGAGCGGGCCGGTGGGGGCGGTGGAGCAGCCATAGACGACGCCGTCCACCACAGCGACCGCGCCCTTGGGAAAGGCGCCGGAGCAATTCTCGCGCGGGCCGTCGCGGGTGCAGGGCTTGCCGTTGTCGATTCCCTTGGCGCCGGCGGGATCGGGCACCTGCCACAGGATTTTGCCCGTCACAGCATCGAGTGCGGCGTAGGAGCCGTAATCGATCGTCCGGCCGTCGGGCAGTGTGTAGGTGCCGGCATCGTGGCCGACCTGCTTGGTGTTGCCTTCCGACACATAGATACGCTGCCCGTCGGTGGCCGAACCGTATTCGATCCCGCCTGTCGGCCCGCCCGGCCCGACCCTGGTTTTCCAGGCGAGCTTTCCCGTATCCGGGTCCAGCGCCCAGAACACGCCGGCCTTCTGCCCGGCGCCGACGAAATCCTTGCCCCCGGCATGCCATTCCAGCGCGCCGTTGCCGAAATCGTAATCCTCCCCGCCGCCGCAATAGCCGCCGATGCGGACCAGGCAGGCGCCGGTGAAGACATCCGCGTCCTCGGCCCGGAAACCCCATTTGATGACGCCGGTGTCGGGGTCGAGCGCCAGGATGGAATCGTACCAGACATCCTTGGGGTAGCAGGCGCGCTGCTTGCCTGCGTCGCCCCTGGCGGCCTCGATGCAGGACTGAACCTCCGCCGGCACGCGGAAGGCGTTGCCGGTGGTGACGAACAGCGTATGGCGTTTGGCATCGAGCAGTGGGTAGGACGACCAGACCGCGCCGCCGGCGAAATGCTCGGGCACCGTATAGGTCTTCCAGAGCACCTTGCCGGTGGCGGCGTCCAGCGCCTGCATGCTGCCGCGGAAGCCGCAGCATTCGTAAGGCGGCGTGGTGGCCGACACTTCCTCGCCCAGGCCGGAGACGCCGACATAGATGCGGCCGCCGGCGACGGTCGGCGTCTGGGTGATGACCGCGCCCTTATAGTCGTCGACGGTGGTCTTCCAGAGGACCGCGCCGGTCTGCTTGTCCAGCGCAACCACCACCGGCGTATTGTGCAGGCCGAAAATGACCGCCGTGTCCGTCACCGCCACGCCCTTGCTGGCCGAGGCGCCCGGGATGCCCAGCCTGTCGGCCAGCGCGACCTCCCAAACCACCGCGCCGGTCGCAGGCTCGATCCTGTAGAGATAACCGTTGCTGTTGGGGATGAAGAGCGCCTTGCCGTCCGACACCACCGTCGCCCGCGACCCGCCCTTGAGCTCGGTGGACCAGGCGAGTTTCAGGTTCACGACGTTGGCGGGGGTGATCTGGGTATGGGCGCCGGTGGCGAGCAGGCAGGCGAGCGCGATGAGTGCCCCAGCCCTCCTCGTCATTCCCGCGAAGGCGGGAATCCAGAGTCTTAACGCCGAGGACGCAGAGATTTCGCTGAGAACGCAGAGAAGGAAACTCATATTCCTCCGCGACCTCTGCGAAACCTTTGCGTCCTCAGCGTTAAATCTTCTGCCTCCTGGCATTCCTGGATTCCCGCCTTCGCGGGAATGACGGATGAATTTGATCAAGCGGGTCAATCTCATTTCGGCAAGGTGATGTCGGCGACCAGGATTTCGCGGATCAGGCCTTTCTCCAGCGTGATCCGCTCGGCGACATAGAAGCCGATCTTGTCCGGGTCCTTCTTGAGATAGCCATCATAGAGGATCCAGGCCGTGTCGCCCTCGACCGTCCAGCGGCGGTTGCGGATGGCGGCGATCACCTTGTGCGAATCCTCCGCCATCAGCTTGGCGCGGTTGCCGGGGGCGAAGTTGGGCGGGGTGCCGATATGATGGCGGGAGACATCGTCGGCGAAGAGCTGCTTTTCCGGCGGCAGGCTGTTTTCCTCGGCGTCGATATAGGTGGTGGCGACGGCGATGACGCAGTGCCGGCGCCGGTCGGACGAAGCCGGCTCGCCCAGGTGGGTGCGCAGCCAGTTCGAGCAGAAGACCGGATCGTCATAGCGCTGATAGGCAGGATGCGGCATGGCCGCATAGGCGTCGGCGGCGAGCACGATGAGACAGAGCAATAGAGCCCACCTGCCGGCTGTCATGGCCCCCTCCCCGGACATTCGTTCGGCGGATTATAGCTCCGCACCGTAGGATGGGTAGAGCGGAGCGAAACCCATCGGCCAGAGCCGGGAAATAAAAGATTATTAAACACTAAGACCACCAAGACAGCCCCGATTTTCGCGCAGACGTCTTAGTGATCTTCGTGTTTAATTCATCCGATGGGTTTCGCTGCGCTCTACCCATCCTACGAACGAAAAATGGGGATTAAGATGAAGCTGTCGGCCCATATCGCGATCACCGCCTGTCTTGCGTCGAGCATCGCCCACGCCCAGCAGGTGAAGCCGACATGCACCGAGAATTCCCGCCACTGCATGATCGCCGCCGCCACCTCCTACCTCGACGGGCTGGTGCATCATGACGGATCGAAGGTGCTGTTCGCGCCGGACATCATCCGCACCGAGCAGGGGATCGAGCGCGGCCGGGGCGAGGCGCTGCTGCGCGGCAAGCTGGACAAGGAGCCGCCGATGCTGGGCTATGCCAATACCCGCTTCGTGACCGATCTGGAGAACCACCAGGTCGTCTATTTCACCCTGCTGCGCCTCGTCACCGACGAAAGCCAGCCGGCCCCTCCCCCGGGCGCCAAGCCGCTGCCGCCGGTAACGGTCCATCTGGCGGAACGCTTCAAGGTCGAGCACGGGCTGATCGAGGAGATCGAGGCGATCTATTACAGCCAGAGCGGGACGTCGGACGGGGCGTCGGGCTGGCCGGACGAGCGGTGATTGAGTACAGGGCGACGTTTATGAAGCCGCCGGCATATCGATACCGGTATTGGTAAGGATGCAATGTCCCAAATCATTAACCCATCTCTCCGATTGGCTGCCGGAGCTTTCGCAGTCGCCGTTACCTGGCCGATTGCGGCGAATGCCAATGATGGTTTCGGCGCCTTGGGCGCCGGCGGAATCGTAATCGGCCATACTGACAAGATCGCCATGGCTCGGGAGGTGCTCGAGATAGGCTATCGCTATGTCAGCGTCGATTACGAGTTTGTGAACGAAGGCGATTCTGATGTGACGGAGACTGTCTCGTTTCCCCTTCCCCTCTATTCCAGCAATCCGGCCGAAAGCGGCATCGTTTACAGCGGCGCTCCGCTCGATTTCCGGGTGACGGTCGATGGGAAACCAGCGAATTTCGGTACCCGCGTTTGGGCCGACCTGGACGGTAAGGATGTGACGGACAGGCTTGCGGCCTTGGGTTTCACGGCGAGACAGATGGCGCTCGTTCCGTTTGAAAAATCTGTAGCAGAGACGCACCAGCTCTCGCGACCACCCGAGGTCTTGGCGGCGCTGAAAGCCGCGGGACTTGTGGACAAAGACAACTCACCTGTTTGGCAGATCCGGGTAGCCTACGAATGGCAACAGACCTTCCCGGCTCACAGGCCGATCCGAATAAGTCATGTTTATCGCCCACTGATTTCCGAAGGAACGGCAA
>Ga0207694_10004130_pt1 | contig 11405 bp, 9 predicted proteins | sample KBSC34metaG_FD_184353 | JGI IMG/M metagenome (GOLD analysis project Ga0207694, IMG submission 184353) | Corn rhizosphere microbial communities from Kellogg Biological Station, Michigan, USA - KBS C3-4 metaG (SPAdes) (version 2) | ecosystem: Host-associated > Plants > Roots > Rhizosphere > Soil...
GCGGAACGCCGGCGAGATCGTGGCGATGCTGGGCGACGGCGTGAACGACGCCGCGGCGCTCAAGCGCGCCGACATCGGCGTGGCGATGGGGGGGCGCGGCACCGACCTGGCGCGCGAGTCCGCGGGGATCGTGCTGCAGGACGACCGCTTCCCCACGGTGGCAGCCGCAGTGGAGGAGGGGCGGATCGTCTACGCCAACATCCGCAAGTTCGTCTTCTACCTGTTCAGCTGCAACGCAGCGGAGGTGCTGGTGGTGCTGGCCGCGGGGCTGGTAGGCCGGAGCGCCGCGCTCCTGCCGCTGCAGATCCTCTGGCTGAACGTGGTGACCGACACCTTCCCCGCGCTGGCGCTGGCGGTGGAGCCCGGCGAGGCCGACGTGATGCGGCGCCGGCCGCGCGACCCCACGGCGGCGCTCCTCTCCGCCGCCTTCCTGCGCAGCGTCGCCTTCCACGCCACCATGATCACGGTGGCGACGCTCGCGGCCATGGCGATCTCCGCCGGGTGGGGCGAGGGCCGCTCGCGCACCATCGCCTTCAGCACGCTCGCGCTCGCCCAGGCCTTCCACCTGGGGAACGCGCGCGACCGCGAGGCCGTGCTGGCGCCGGAGCGGGCGCTCCGCAACCGCTGGGCGCTCGCGGCCGTCGGCGTGGTGGTGCTGCTGCAGGCGTTCGCCGTCCACGCGCCCCCGCTCCGCCGGGTGCTGGGGGTGACTCCGCTCGGGGTGCGCGAATGGCTGCTGGTGGCGGTCTGCTCGGCCATGCCGGCGGTGGTGGGCCAGGCGATCAAGCTCGTCCGGGAGCGTGCCGCGCGGCGCCGCGCCCATGCCGCTCCGTGACTCCGCGTCTTCCGCGCGAGACGCCTTTGCCAGACTCGGTTCACACGCTGAACAGGAGGACTCCGTGGAGATTCGCTTCCTGGGCGCCGCCGGCACGGTGACCGGCTCGCGGCACCTGATCGAGGCGGCCGGCCGCCGGGTGCTGGTCGACTGCGGCCTCTTCCAGGGGCTCAAGGCGCTGCGCGAGCGCAACCGCGCCCCCTTCCCCGTCGATCCCGCGTCGATCGACGCGGTGGTGCTCACGCACGCGCACCTCGACCACAGCGGCTGGCTCCCGGCGCTGGTGCGCGAGGGCTTCGCGGGGCCGATCTACTGCACCGCCGCCACCGCCGACCTCACGCGGATCCTGCTCGCCGACAGCGCGCACCTGCAGGAGGAGGAGGCCGACTTCGCCAACCGCCACGGCTACTCCAGGCACCGCCCGGCGCTGCCGCTCTACACCGTTCGCGACGCCGAGCGCGCCGCGGAGCGCCTGGAGCCGGTCGCCTGGAACGAGGAGACGCCGGTCGCGGAGGGGATCACGGCGACGCTCACGCGGGTGGGCCACATCCCGGGCACGGCGGCGGTGCGGATCTCGGCGGAGGGCCGCGCCGTCGGCGTCTCGGGCGACGTGGGCCGCCCGGGCGACCCGCTGCTCCCGGACCCCGATCCCCTTCCCGCCTGCGACTGGCTCCTGCTCGAATCGACCTACGGCGACCGGCTCCACCCGGCGGGCGACACGGCGGAGGAGATCGCGCGGGTGGTCGAGCGCACCGCGAGCCGCGGGGGCGCCGTGGTGATCCCGGCCTTCGCGGTCGGCCGCGCGCAGGAGGTCGCGTATCACCTGCACCGGCTGATGCGGAGCGGCCGCATCCCCGGGCTCCCCGTCTTCCTCGACAGCCCCATGGCGAGCCGCGCGATCGCCGCGGCCTGCGCGCACCCCGAGGCGATGCGGCTCTCTCCCGCGGATTGCCGGGAGGTCACCTCGTTCCTGCGCGTCGCCGACACGGTGGCGGAGTCGAAGCGCATCGACGCGATGCGCGTGCCGTGCGTGGTGATCTCCGCCAGCGGGATGGCGACGGGCGGCCGGGTGCTGCACCACCTGGAGGCGCTCGCGCCGGACCCACGCAACAGCATCCTCTTCTCCGGCTTCCAGGCGCCCGGCACCCGGGGCGCGCAGCTGCTGGCGGGCGCGCGGGACGTCAAGATCCACGGCGAATGGGTGACGGTCCGCGCGGAGGTCGCGCGCATCGACACCCTCTCGGCGCACGCGGACTACGAGGAGCTGATCGGCTGGGTGTCGCGGATGGAGCGCAAGCCGCGCTCGATCTTCCTGGTGCACGGCGAGCCCGCGGCCGCGGACGCCCTGCGGGTGCGCATCGCCGACCGCCTGGGGATCCCCTGCACGATCCCCCGGCAGGACGACCACGTGACGCTCGCATAGCTGCGCCCTGAGCCTGCGAAGTGGCGTCCAGGGGAGGGCGACGGTAGCTCGTGGTCCGGCCCGAGCAGCCGTCATCCACCGGCTGACGGCGGAGGACGGAAGCGCCACCACAGCCGGTGCATCCACCTCCTTACAGCCGCAGTCCCACACCGACACGAGATTTCGAGGGGGGAGAGCCGCTCTTCCCCCCTCGAATCACGCGTCCGGGCAAGGGACCATGAGATCCACGAACTCGCGCCACGTCCGCCTCGCGCTGGGGGCGCTGCTGGTGGCGCTCGCCGCGACGGCGCCGCCGCTCCGCGCCCAGGGAGACACGGCCGCCGTCCTTCTCCACGACCGCCTGGAGCGCGGGGGGCGGATCTCGGCGGGGGGTGAGGCACTCCAGGCCCCCGACGCGGTCCGCGGCTTCTACCGCGACACGGGGTGGCGCCCCGGGTGGAGCGCGCCGCGCGGGGTGCTCCCCGCGGCCGCCATGCTGGTCGCGTTCATCGACCAGGTCGCAGGCGACGGGCTGGAGCCGGACGACTACCATGCGCGGCCGCTCCACCGGCTGCTCGACCCGCGCCGGCGGCTCAGCCTGGCCGACCGCGCCGAGCTCGACCTGCTGCTCACCGACGCCTTCCTCGCCGCCGGGCACGACCTGGTGGAGGGGCGCGTGCCGCCGCGCGCGGTGCACCCCGGGTGGAGCACCGCGGGGCGCTCCGCGGACCTCCCGGCGCTCCTGGCCCAGGCGCTCGCGCGCGGCCAGGTGGCGGAGGCGCTCCCGGGGCTGCGGCCACGGACCGCGCAGTACGCGCGCCTGCGGCAGGCGCTCGCGCGCTACCGCGAGATCGACGCGCAGGGCGGCTGGCCCACGGTGCCGCGGCGCACGCTGCACCCCGGCGACGCGGGCCGCGAGGTGGCGGCGCTGCGGGCGCGGCTCGCGGCCGAGGACCCGCCCGCGGCCGATGGCGACACGGCGCGCTACGACGGCGTGCTGGTGGAGGCGGTGCGCCGCTTCCAGCGCAGGAGCGGGATCGCCGACGACGGCACCGTGGGCCCGGCCACGCGCGACGCGCTGAACGTTCCCGCGGAGCGCAGGGTCCGGCAGCTCCGCGCCTCGCTGGAGCGCGAGCGCTGGCTCCCGGCGTCGCTCGGGCGGCGCTACGTGGCGGTGTGGATCCCCGCCTTCGAGCTGGAGGCGGTGGACGGCGGGCGAGTGGCGCTCGAGTCGCGGGTGATCGGCGGGAAGGGCGGGTGGCACACCCCCATCTTCAGCGCGCCGATGCGGACGGTGATCTTCAACCCCTACTGGAACATCCCGCCCAGCATCCTGGCGAAGGAAGTGCTCCCGCGGCAGCGGCGCGACCCGTCGTACTTCGGGCGCGAGGGGATCGAGGCGGTGCACGACGGGGGCGCGGTGCGCTACCGCCAGGTGCCCGGGCCCCGCAACCCGCTGGGCGCGGTGAAGCTGGTCTTCCCCAATCCCTACAACGTGTACCTGCACGACACCTCGTCGCCGTCGCTCTTCGCGCGCGACGAGCGCGCCTTCAGCCACGGCTGCGTGCGGGTGGAGAAGCCGCTGGAGCTCGCGGCCTTCGCGCTGGGGGAGACGCCCGGCTGGAGCCCCGAGGGGGTGGAGGCGGCCACGCACCGCGACGGCGAGCGCGCGGTGACGCTGGCCGAGCCGATCCCCGTCTACGTCTTCTACCGCACCGCCTGGGTGGACGAGCAGGGCGCGGTGCACTTCCGGCGCGACCTGTACGAGCTCGACGCACGGCTCGAGCGCGCGCTCGCCTCGCGCTCGCCCGCGCAGGCGCGGCCCGCGCGCGAGAAGGAGGCGGAGGACGAGCCGTCGTGACGGCCGGCCCGGTAAACTGAAACAGCAATCTCTCACAGAGGTCACAGAGGTCACAGAGGAAGTTCGTTGCCGTTCCTCTGGGGCCTCTGTGACCTCTGTGAGAGTCCTTTCAGTTTCTCTGTCTGAATCGATCGGAGAGGAATCGTCAAAGGGACGATGGGGCGCCGGCTCGTTCCCGACAATGCGGCCGCGGCGCTCGAACGAGACGTGCACGACCTCCCTACACACTCGCGAACGCTCTCCGACACCCCGCCGGCACTGCGACGCCTACCTTGGAAAGTGCCGGCAGCGCGGGCCTCGACCGGTGAGCCGCGCCGCCGCGTCAACTCCAACCCGAGGAGGCGTACGATGTCGATGCTTCCAACCCGCACCCGGCTCACGCTCGATCCGCTGCAGGAGCTCTCGCGCGTGGAGAACCGGATCCGCAGGCTCTTCGACGAGCCCTTCGCGCTTCCGTTCGTCACCGAGCCCCTGCCGTGGGCGCCGCCGATGGACGTGACCGAGGTCGACGGCAACCTGGTGTTCACCGCCGAACTGCCGGGGATGAAGAAGGAGGAGGTGGACGTGGACCTCGCCAACGGCGTGCTCACCATCCGCGGCGAGAAGAAGGTCGACCTGGAGCGGAAGGAGCAGGACGTCCACATCACGGAGCGCGGCTACGGCGCGTTCCGGCGGTCGTTCACCCTCCCCGGCCCCGTCGACGAGGCGAAGGTGCTGGCCGAGTTCAAGGACGGCGTGCTGCGGGTGACCGTCCCCCGCATGGCGATGCCGGAGGGGAAGAAGATCACCATCACCGGCTGACGCGGCCGCCCGCGGAGGCGGGTATCGTAGCCGGAGCCGGGCGGCGAGACCATCTCGCCGCCCGGCTCCTTTTCACGCGTGGACGTGGGGCGCCGCCGCCGGGGCCAGCCGCGCCAGCTCGCGCAGCTCCTCCTGGAACGCATCCACCAGCGCCCCGGGGTCCGGGACCAGCCCCTGGTCGGCGGCGATCCCCACCTGCAGGCGGCCCGCGTAGCTCACGGCGCTGATCCCCACCGAGAGACGGCCCGACTGCGGCACCCACGCCATGATCCCGGCCAGCGGCGCGCCGCAGACCGTCACCGGCTCCCGCGGGCCCGGGACGTCGGTGAACACCACGCTCGCCTTCATCCCCAGGAACCACACCGCCAGGCGCACCACCCCCTGCCCCACCGGTCCCAGCAGGCGCAGCAGGGCGTAGGTCACGCCCGCCTCGGGTGAGCCCTTCAGCCGGCACATCTCCGCGTGCACGCGCGCCAGCCGCCCGGCCGCGTCCGCCACCCCCACCGGGAGGCGCAGGAAGACGAGCCCGAAGCGGTTCCCCAGCACGCCCGCGTCGTCCGCGGGGCGCAGGTTCACGGGGACCACCGCGCGGATCCGGGCCACGGCGCGCCCGCGCCCGCCCAGGTAGCGGCGCAGCGCGCCGGCGGCCGCGGCGGCCAGCACGTCGTTCAGCGTGCACCCGCGGGCCCGCGCGGCCGCGCGCAGCTCCGCCAGCGGCACCGGCTCGCACCAGGCCGCCGCCTTCCGCACCCCCAGCCGGCCGCCCAGCGCGCCGCGCGGGTCGGGGGGAAGGAGCACCAGCCGCGCGAGCGCCGCCGCGGCGCGCCCCGCCAGGCGGGCGGGCGCGGCGGGCCCGCGCGGACGGGCGGGTGGCGCCGCCGTCGCGGGGCCGTTCCACCCCACGTGCGCCGGCCCCTCGTTGCCGGGAACGTCGTCGAGCGTGAGCAGAAGCTGGATCAGCGCCATGCCGTCGGCCACGCAGTGGTGCACGCGCGCCACCAGCGCCGCGCCCCCGGCGTGGTTCTCCACCAGCCAGAAGCGCCAGAGCGGATAGCGGCGGTCCAGCGGCTCGCCCATCACGCGGCTCACCAGCGCCTGCAGCTCGGCGTCGCCGGCGGGCGCGGGGAGCCGTACCACGCGCAGGTGGCGCTCGAGCGAGAAGCCGGGGGCCGGCGCCCAGCGCGGCCGCCCGATCCCCAGCCGCGGCTCGCGCAGCCGCGAGCGGAAGGGCGCCAGCGGCAGCATCCGCTCGCGGACGCGTCGCTCCAGCCGCGCCGCGTCGAGCGGGCCGTCGAAGGTGAGCACGCCGGTGATCACCATCGGGTTGGTGCGCTCCTCCATCCGCCACCAGGCCGCGTCGGCGGCGCCCAGCCGCGGCTCCCGGTCGATCTCCATCGCTCCCTCCCTCCCTTCCGGGTACCTCAGGCGTGGCGCCCGTAGCGCTCGTGGCCCGTCACCCAGTCGTGCGACGAGATCGCCGCCGCCAGCGACAGCTCGCCCGCCAGCACCACCCCCGCCACGATCTCCGCGAGCTTCTCCACCGTCCCCGGTCCGGTGCACCCCAGCAGCTCCAGGCACTCCCGCTGGGTGGCCAGCCCCGTCCCCCCCGCCGTGCGTGGCCACGATCAGCGAAGGGATGGTGATGGAGAGGTAGAGGTCGCCCCCGGGCGTGAGCTCCGTGTGCAGCACCGCGGCGCTGGACTCGGCCAGGTTGGCGACGTCCTGCCCGGTGGCGATGAAGAGCGCGGCGATCCCGTTGGCCGAGTGCAGCCCGTTGTTGTTAGAGCCGCTGCGCGAATTCGGCGGTGACGGACATCGGAGGCTCCTCCGCGAGGGGGGTACACCGGCCGGCGGCCCGGCGTCCGGCCGGCCGCGGCGTGCTCCGTAGGGTACGCGTCCCGGCTCCGGGGCGGAGTCGGCCGGGTGCCGCCGCGGTGTGGGGAAGATCGCCCCGGGGCCGGACGCGCCGCCCCGGCCCCGTGGCCGCCTCCCCCCGACACGCTCGCGAACCCTTTCCGACACCGCGCCCCCCGCGCGCCGCCTAGCTTGTAGGGTGGCGGCGCGCGCGGGCCCGATGCGCCGCGCGGTGCCTGTTCCCACCCTCAGCCGAGGACGCGCCCGGCCGCCGCGCCGGCACGCGCGCGAAAGGAGGACCGCATGTCGGAGACGAAGCTGGTGATCGTGGCGGGCGTGGGAGACCTGGCGGAGAACGACCCCGCCCTGCGCGCCGCCGTGGAGCTCGCGCGCGGCGCCGGGGCGGAGCTGCACCTGGTGCGCGCCTACGACCTGCCGCGTTCGTTCACGGCGATGTCCGGGCTCGACCCGGGGCTCGTCGACCGCACCGAGGCGTACCGCGAGGAGGTGCGGAGCGAGCTCCTCGCCGCCGCCGGCCCGGCGGACACCGTCTGCCACGTGCGGCAGGGCTCGCCGGGCGCCTGCCTGCTGCAGGTGGCGAAGGAGGTGGGCGGCGGGCTCCTGGTGGTGGGCGCGGCGCGCGGCGCGCGGCTGCGGCGGATGGTGCTGGGGACCACGGCGCAGCGCGTGCTCCGCGAGTCGCCCGTGCCCGTGCTGGTGGTCCGCCGCCCGGTGGCGCGTCCGCTGGGGCGCCTCCTGCTCACGGGCGACCTCTCGGAGCTGAGCGCGGCGGTGCAGGAGGGTGCGCTGCCGCTGGTGGAGCGCCTGTTCGGCGCGCCGGGCACGGCACGCTCGCTCTTCGTGCTGCCGTGGTCGCTGGTGCCCCCACCGCTCGAGGAGAGCGCGCTGGAAGAGGCCGCGCGCGCGGAGCTGGAGGAGTTCCTCAGCGCCCCCCTGGAGCAGGGCTACCCGGTGGAGGCCGAGGTGCGGGTGGGAGAGCCGGCCGACGAGATCGTGGCCGAGGCGCGCGGCTGGAGCGCGGAGCTGGTGGTGGTGGGAACGCACGCCCGCGGGTGGGGCGCGCGGCTGCTGCTGGGGAGCGTGGCCGAGGCGACGCTGCGCGACGCGCCCTGCAACGTGCTGGCGGTGCCGCCGCGGCGCGCCGTCCGCGTGGCCGAGCCGGACCCGACCTGCGTGGAGTCCGAGGACCTGGCGCGGTGGGCGGAGGTGGCCGGCGTACCCTGATCCGCTGAACGGCGTTTCACGCAGAGACAAGGAGACGCGGAGACGCTCGACCCTCTCCGCGTCTCCAGGAGGCCCCGCCATGGCAACCGCAACCCGACCGGCGCGATCGCGGCTGGTGGCCCTCACGCGGCATTACCTCCGCGACCTGGTGTACGGCGCCAACGACGGGATCGTGACCACCTTCGCCGTGGTCACGGGCGTCACCGGGGCCGCGCTCGCGCCCCGCACCATCCTCATCCTGGGCGTCGCCAACCTGGTGGCGGACGGCTTCTCGATGGGGGCGAGCAACTACCTCTCGATTCGCTCGGACGAGGCGGTGCGGCACGCGCGCGGCGAGCCGGTGCTGGAGTCCTTCCCCCTCTGGCACGCCGCCGCGACGCTGGCGGCGTTCGTCGTGGCGGGCGCGGTGCCGCTGGTTCCCTACGTGGTCGCGCCGCCGGCGGCGCGCTTCCCTGCCGCCCTGGCGGGGACGCTCGTCGCGCTCTTCACCGTGGGCGCGCTCCGCTCCACCATCACCCGGCTGGCGTGGTGGCGGGCGGGGATCGAGATGCTGGCGGTCGGCTCGATCGCCGCGGCGGTGGCCTACGCGATCGGCGTGGTCCTGGCGCCGCTCACGTAGGGGCGCCAGGATTGCTCGATCCCGGGCCGGCGCGGCCGGCCCTGCCCCTGCCGGCGCGTCATACCACGTTGCAGAGCTTCGATCAGGATCACGTTCTCCAAACAGAATGTCTCACACGGAGTCAACGGAGTCAGCGGAGTCGTTCTCCGTTGACTCCGTTGACTCCGTGTGAGCTCTTCTACTGAAGCCGGGAACCAGAACGATTCCCGGACAAGCGGTATCAGACGCCGGCGGGGGCTTCCGCTTGCGTGGCCCGGCCTTCCGCGCCGGGGCGGCCCGCCTTCATCCGGTACGGCCGCTGGGGAGGGATTACGAGCGCGGCGCAGGGCGCATGGCGCAGCACCGTCTCGGCCACGCTCCCCAGGAACAGACGCTCGGCGCCGCGGCGGCCGTGCGTGCCCAGCACCAGCAGGTCCGCGTTCCACTCCTGCGCCTCGCGCACGATCTCGAAGGTGGGATTGCCGCGGCGAAGGCGCGGCGTGCTCGAGGTGGGCGGCACCTCCGCGCGCAGGAAGTCGACCAGCTCGCGCTCGGCGTGGAGGTGGACCTGCTCGCGCGAGACCGGCAGCTCTCCCATGACCGGCGTGTCCACGAACAGGGAGCGCATCTCGGCCGCTTCCGGCGCGCAGAGCGCCCGGGCCAGCACCCCTCCCCACGAGTGCGCGAAGGCCGCGTGGCGCGAGAGGTCGGTGGTGAGGAGCACGCGCAGCGGCCGGTCCGGCAGCGGCTCGTGCACCACCAGGACGGGGGTGCGCGCGCCGCGGATCACGTGCCCGGCGGTGGTGCCCAGCACCGCGCGGGCCAGCGCCGTCCGCCGCGTGGCGCCAAGCACCAGCAGGTCGGCCTCGAGGTCGTCCGCGAAGTCGAGGAGCCGGCGCTCGGGCGCGCCGGTGACGACGCGGCAGAGGACGCGGCCCGTGGCGGTGGCGCCGGGCGCCACGCGCTCCACCATTCCTTGCAGGACCCCCCTCTGTTTGGTGAGGTCGAGGATGCCGGACGGCGTGCCGGGGGGTGCCACGTGCACCAGGTGGAGCTCGGCTCCCAGGCGCGCGGACAGGCGCAGCCCGGCGACGAGGGCGGGGTCGTCGGGCCGCAGGGTGGCGACTCCCGCGACCAGGTGGCGGATCAGTGGGCGCATGGCGGCCTCCGGGTGGAAGGAATTCTCTTCACGCATGGTAGCGCCCGGGCGCCTCCGCATCCGCCGGGAAGTCGCCCAGAGTGACTTCCGCCGATCCCGCGCTTCCTGTCGGGAGAATCCCACGTCCCGGCCGCTTCCGGAACACCCGTACAGAAGATTCTCACACGGAGTCAACGGAGTAAACGGAGGAACGGCAAGGAAGTTCTCCGTTGACTCCGTTGACTCCGTGTGAGCCCATCTGTTGACTGAATGATGCGTTCCGGTGTGGCTCCCGCTTCGGTGGCCTCCGACGGCTGCGCGGACGCGCCGGGTGGCGAGGGCGCCGCGAGGGAGCCCGGTGCGGCGCGGCCTCCAGCCACGGCATCACCGCGAAGCCGACCAGGTTGGGGAGCCAGAAGGAGAGCAGCCGGTAGGCGAGCACCACCGTGACCGCCGTGGCCGCGGGGAGGCCGAGCGCGTGGTACATCCCCACCATCCCGCCTTCCACCACGCCCAGCCCGCCGGGGACCACGGCGATCTTCCCCACCAGCAGCGGCAGCCCGTACCCGGCCAGGAGCACGCCCACCCCCGGTGCCGCGCGCGGAGACGAAGAGCAGCTCCAGGCACGCCAGGTCGAACCCCATGGCGAGCGCGGCGTCGAGCAGCGCGGGACGCCAGGCGCGCGGCGGCACCGCCGGAGACGCCGGGGTGATGCGCGCTGCTTCGGGGAGCGGACTCCGGGCCACCAGGGCCCACGCGCGCCGCAGCCGCAGCGCCACCGCGCCCGCGCGGCGCGGGTGGCGCGCCGACCAGGCCAACACCCCGCCGGCCGCCGCGATCGCCGCCAGCGAAGCCGCGAAGGCGAGGACCTCGGCGCGGGTGAGGCGGCCGAGCGCGAGCAGCTCCGCCATCCCCACCGCCGCGGCGGCCACGACGGCGGCGTTCAGCACGGTGGGAAGCCAGGCGCAGAGGCGCGCCCCGGCCCGCCCGGCGCCCCCGTCGCGCGCCCAGCGCCAGGCGGCGCCCGCGAAGCCCAGCGCCCCCCACGCCACCAGCCCCACGCCCCCGGCGGCCAGGGTGATCGCCACCTCCCGCCCGGTGGAGAGCCGGCCGCCCGCCGCCCGGGCGATGCGGCGCATCATCACCCCGCTGGCCCAGTAGCTGAGCGCCTGCGCGGCCACCGCGCCCGCGAGCGGCCAGGGACGGAGCGCGCGCACCACCGAGAGCGAGGCGTCCACGTCGGCGAGCCGCGGGAGGAGGAGGTGCACGGCCACGCCCAGCACCGCCACCGTGGCGACCACGCGCAGGGCGCCGGGCGGGGCCCTCATTCGGCCCGCTTCCGGTAGAAGACGTGCTTCGCCCCCTCGCTGGCGGCCACGTACGCCGCCACCACCGCGGCCACCGCCCCGAGCACGGGGAGGGTCACGGGGGCGAAGCCCAGCCCCGGCCCGAGCCAGGGGAGCCAGGGGATCGCCACGGTGAGCGCGGCCACCGCCAGGCTGGTCCAGGCCAGCGCGGGACCGGGGCGGCTCTTCAGGAAGGGCCGCCGGGTGCGGATCACCAGCAGGATCAGCAGCTCCGACGCCATCGACTCCAGGAACCAGGCGGTGCGGAACTCGGCCACCGGCGCGCGCACCCAGCGCAGCACGGCGAAGGTGGCCAGGTCGAACA
>Ga0207694_10004134_pt1 | contig 11402 bp, 10 predicted proteins | sample KBSC34metaG_FD_184353 | JGI IMG/M metagenome (GOLD analysis project Ga0207694, IMG submission 184353) | Corn rhizosphere microbial communities from Kellogg Biological Station, Michigan, USA - KBS C3-4 metaG (SPAdes) (version 2) | ecosystem: Host-associated > Plants > Roots > Rhizosphere > Soil...
GAATTCACCGGGGCGGGCGGCACGAATGGCAACGCGGGCTGGCAGCAGCCCGGCGCGAAGCCGTACAGCAGTTTTGCGGGCGTCTATAAGATTCCGACCATCTTCACCTCGCAGGAAGGCAACCCGCAACGGAGCGGTGTGCCGGCAAACGGTTCGACCTTCAACAGTCTGGCCAACACGAACTGGTCCAACGTTGAGATCAAGCAGTACAAGGCGACCGCGACCGGGTATATCACAACCATGTCGATCAACAATTACAACGTGTTCACCTATACCAACAACACGGTATGGACCAACGGTTATGTGATGTTGGGCTATGCCGATCCGTTTGGCGGCGCAGGGGGAACTTCCGTGGGTTATCCGGATGCCGCGGCTTATTTCTCCAATCTCAAGGTGGTTGGCGTGCCGGCCCCGGTGATCGTGCAACAGCCGACGAACATCATCGTTGGCTTCGGCAGCAACGCGACCTTCACGGTGGTGGCGACCTTTGATCCCACGGAGACCATCACCAATGGCCAGTGGTATTTGAATGGCGTGAGCCCCATCCCCTCGCAGACCAACCAGACCTTGAGCTTCACGGTGGGGAAGACCAACTACGGAAGTTACAACTGGACGATCAATGACGGAACCTATGTGGTGTCCAGCGCCATAGTCACGTTGCGGCCGCCGGTATTCAGTGTCTTCACCAACCCGGTGGCGGGCTTTGTGGTGGCGGCGGGCATTTCAACGAACCTGACCAGTGCGGCAAACTCCTTCTCCGGGGCCACGAACTTCCAGTGGCAGATAAACAACGTCAACATCCCGGCGGCGACGAACCGTATCTATAACTTCATCTCCGGGCCGACGAATTACGGCACGTTCCGGGTCATCATCAATGACAACTGGAACTTCTACACGAGCAGCGTGGCGGTCATCACGCCGCCGGCACCGAGCATTGTCAGCGTGCTGCCCAGCACCCGGGCGGCGGTGATCGGCAGTTCGCCGACGTTCACAGTGGTCGCCTCGACATTCTCCGGGCTGACCAACTTCCAATGGTTGTCCAACAGCGTGAGCATCGCGGGCTCCATCACCAATGTCCTGACGCTGACCAATGTCCAGAGCGGCAACTTCGGCTCGCTGTACACGGTGCGGGTCACTGACGGAACGACTGTCCTGACCAGTTCGCCACCCGTGACCCTCACGCTGGCCGTGCCCCAGACGATCACATCGCCGGCAGTCCTGGCCAACGGCACCCAATTCAGCTTGGGCCTGAACACGGAATTTGGCCCGGCGTATGTGGTGGAATCCAAGACCAACCTGCTGCAAGCGTCCTGGCTGCCGCTCTCAACCAATGCCGGCACCGGAGGCGCCATCAGCGTAACCAATAACGTCAGTGGCAATCAGGGCTACTTTAGGGTACGTTTGCAATAATCAGCCGGACCGGGGCGCCCGCCTTTTTTGGCGGCGGGCGTCCCGGCCATTTTAAAACCGGACAATATGATGATAAAAAGACTTCAGCCAGGCCGGTCGCAACCTTCGCCGACAAGCTGGTCCGCCTTCACACTGATCGAACTGCTGGTGGTCATCGCGATCATCGCCATTCTGGCGGCGATGCTGCTCCCCGCCCTGGCCAGCGCGAAAGTGCGGGCCCAAACCATCAAATGCGTCAGCAATCTGAAGCAAATGCAGATCGGGTGGCACATGTATGCCGGCGACTTCAATGATTATGTGGTGCCGAATGCTCCGTTGGGCGCCGGGTCCACGACCACCTGGGCGCCGTCCACCATCGGGGAAAACTGGCAGCTTTCACCTGAAAACACCAACCGGGCAATTTATCTGACCTCCATCCTGGCGCCCTATATGAGCGGACAGGTGGATGTCTATCATTGCCCCGGTGACGTCATTGAATCCGCCAACGGCCCCAGATTGCGCAGTTATTCCATGAACGGACAGGTTGGCAGCCCGAAATCTCTCACCACACGGGACAATCCAAATTACGTGGCTTTTACCAAAGTCTCCCAATACTCGCTGACCACTTTGGCACCAACGGAGGCTTTTATCTGGTGCGAGGAAAGCATGAGCACACTGAACGATGGTTACTTGCAAATCGATGCAGGCGGCACATCGGGATTTTTCCCTGATGTTCCGGGCGCCTACCATGCCGTGACTACTTGTGGTTTTTCCTTCGCAGATGGTCATGCCGAAGCCCACAAGTGGCAGACTGCAGCCCTGAGAATTCCAACTGTCTTTGGAAAGGGTTATAACACCGGAGGCCAGCTGCCGCTGGCTGTAAACAAACTAAATCTCGACTGGATCTGGTTCACCACTCATGCCACGGCCCATAATTAAACCGGCCGGCTCCGTGCCCCACGCCCGCCTTGGCGGTGCGGTTCCAGGAGGTTTCACCCTCATTGAGCTTCTCGTAGTCATTGCGATCATCGCCATTCTCGCGGCGATGCTGTTGCCGGCACTGGCCAGCGCCAAGGAGCGGGCCAAACGCATTTCCTGCCTGAACAATGAAAAACAGATGGGGCTCGGCGGCCAGATGTTTGCCGATGAGGATGCCCGGCACGCTTACAGTGGCACTTATAATTACGCCGATGACGACCTCAACTGGCTCTATCCAGCCTATGTGCCCGCGCTGAAAGCCTACAGTTGCCCTTCAACAAAAAACGAGATACGGACCAATACGCAAACCTTGCTCGTTGGTTTGAGATTTCCCCTGAATTCTCCTTTTCAAGGGCTGGGCGATCAGAGTTCCGTCAGTTCCTACGCGGAGCGTTGTCACATCGACGGCGTATACATGACCGATCTGGTGACCAATGCAGGCGGCAAGGAGCAGGCTTACGGGACCAGCTATGAAGTCTCCGGCTATTTGAACAGCTACACCATCGCCGGAAACAATCTAAACAATAAACGCAAAACTCAAAACACCTGCTCCGGCTACACCATCACAATCAACTTACCGCCTTATTCCAGTGCCGGCGACCGGGTCGGTCCTTCAGACATCTGGCTTATGTATGATGCCGACGATCGGCACGCCAGCGACCCCACCCGCCTGAATGACAATTATCCCGATCGTGGCGACAACCATGGTGCCGCCGGTGGCAATGTCGTTCTCTGCGACGGCCATGCCGAATGGGTGACGCAGAAAAATTATGTCAGGAGCTACATCCACGGTACCGACGAATTTCCCAGCACGTGGCCAATCCAATGAAGCCGTCCTGCGATTAATGGTCAATTAACGCGGACTCACACAAAGTCCGCGTTTTTCTTTGGTGGAGGCGAAGGAGAGGATTCCATTCTTGGCCGTCACGCCGGCATAGGGATCGTTGGTGATGAGCAGGTTGCCATCGATATCCAGGTGGTCGGCGAGTTCCGCGAGATGGGCGGCGGCGCTGATGAGCACGCTCGTCTCGATCATGCAGCCGATCATCGTCTTCAAACCCGCTTTGCGCGCGGCTTGCAGCGTGTCGTAAGCCATGCTCACACCGCCGGTCTTCACCAGTTTGACATTCACGCCATGAAAACATTCGGCGCAACGCGGGATGTCCTTCACGGTGTGGCAGGATTCATCGGCGAATATCGGCAGCGGTGACCGTTCCTTGAGCCATTTCAGGTCGGCATCGCTCGCATCGCGCGGCATCGGTTGCTCAATGAACTCAAGGTGTTTGTCCGTCGCCATCAGCCATTCGATCATGCGCAGTGCCTCTTCTTTGGTCTTCCAGCCTTCATTGGCATCCACCCGCACCGGCTTGGTGGGTGCCACGCTGCGGAGCGCGGCGAAATTTTCCTTGTCGCGCGGGTCGCCGACCTTGAGTTTAATGAGCGGATATTCCGCCGCTTCCAGGACCTTTTTGCGGATGATGTCCGGCGCATCGATACCGATGCTGAACGAGGTGACATGATGCCGCTCGCGGAAGCCAAGCCCAAGATGATCGTAGAGCGATTTGCCTGCGCGCTTCGCCGCGCCATCGAGCAGCGCAAGGTTCAGCATGCACTTCGCCGCGAGCGGGATTACCGGGATCGTCTCCAGGTAAGCCATGCTACCGGCCACGTCCGCGAAAGAAAGCCGGGCGAGATCAAGTCCTTCCAAAACCGGCAAAACGGTCTCCACCGACTCGCGGTACAAGGAGGATGGCGCCGCTTCGCCGATGGCATGGATCCCGTCATCATCGGTGAGTTCCACGATGACGGTCCGGTGGGTACCGGAACCTTTGCTGCTGGCGATTTTCCAGGGGTTCGCGAGCAGAAGCCCGCACGGACGCGCGATCAATTTCACCTGCAAATTCAAGCACTTTTCACGGTTTTTGAAAATGATTTAATTCATTTTCTTCCATAAAAAATCCGGGCAAAATCTGCCCGTGACCGGCCTGCAAAAACTCGTGGACGACACCATTAAAACGGCGCTGGAAAAATTCGCGCCGGTCGGATTGCGCGCCGAAGAGCTCGCGGTGACGCTCGTGGATTTGGGCACTGGAAATTTCCCGCGCGCCGATCATCGTGGCAATGCGCCCATCTATCCCGCGAGTGTCATCAAGATGTTTTACCTCGCTGCCGCGCACCGCTGGCTGGAGGATAAAAAAATCGCCGACACCCCGGAACTGCGCCGGGCGTTGCGCGACATGATCGTGGATTCCGGCAATGAGGCCACCGGTTACGTGCTCGATGTGTTGACGGACACCACCAGCGGCCCCGAGCTTCCTCCCACCGCACTCGCCGCATGGCACGATAAACGCGATGCTGTAAACCGTTGGTTCCGCTCGCTCGGCTACACGGATATCAACGCCAACCGCAAGACCTGGAACGAAGGTCCTTATGGCCGCGACAAACAGGCCGTGGAAGAATTCACGCTGGCGCGAAACTCTCTGACGACCAATGCGGCTGCGCGCTTGCTGGTCGAAATCGCCACGGGCAACTGCGTTTCCACCGCACGTAGCGCCGGGATGCTGGCCTTGATGGAACGTGATTTTGCGAATCCCCATTCCACCGATCATCAGGGTCGCGAATTCATCGGCGCCGGCCTGCCACCGACAGCGAAGCTGTGGTCAAAAGCCGGCGACATGAGCACCGCGCGGCATGATGCGGCGATTGTAGAGCTGGCGTCCGGGAAAAAATTCGTGCTGGTCATTTTCACCACGCGACCGGATGAAAAAGGCATCATCCCGGAAATCGCCCGGCACATCGTGGCTGGATTCTAGGGTGTTTCCCCGCGCAATTGTCGCAGTGCCGCAAGGGCAGCCTCGCTTTCGGCCGCGCGCTTGCTTTTGCCCGAGCCGCGCGCCAGTTCCACGTCGCCATGCCGCACCGCGCAGATGAACTGCCGGTCATGATCCGGACCCTCGGTGGAAATCAATTCATAGCTTGGCGCCACCGGTGACTTCGCCTGCAAGAACTCCTGCAATTCGCCCTTCGGATTCGCTATGCCTTCCGGACCGGCCAGATCGCTGAAATCATTGGTGAATTCACGCAGAATAAATTCACGGGCCGCCTCCAGCCCGCCATCGAGAAATATCGCCCCGATCAAGGCTTCAAATGCGTCCGTCAACGCCGAGGCGCGCTCGCGGCCACCGGTGTTCTCCTCGCCCCGGCTCAGCGCCAGATGCACCCCGAGCCCGAGCGAACGTCCGTGCGCGGCGAGCGAGGCGGAATTGACCAGCTTGGCGCGCGACTTCGTCAGCAGCCCCTCGTCCGCCCCGGGAAATTTTTCGTAAAGTTCGCGCGAGAGCACCATGCCCAGCACGGCATCGCCCAAAAATTCCAGCCGTTGGTTGTGCGGTGCTGGCGTGTTTTGCTCGTGCGCGATGGACGGATGCGTCAGCGCGAGCCGCAGCAGTCCTTCATCACGAAACCGATGGCCGAGACGGGTATGGAGTTCGGCGAGGGCAGACACGGGATTTAACTGGCTGGGGCTGTTTCCTCGGCGGGTTGCGGCGCGGGTTCAGGTTCTGCCGGGGGAGTTTCCGCTGCCGGTGCGGGCGGATTTAAACCATGTTCCAGCAACGATGCCACATCGTGCTGAACCTGCTCCAACTGGTCCAGATGCAGGGCCGGGTCGGCAATTGTGAAGATGTCACCGGTCTTCGGATGCTCATAAATAAAGATCCGCTGGCCGTCGCGCTTGATCTGTTCCTTCACCTTGAGGATACGCTTGCGTTCGAGCATGACCGCCAGAATATAGCCGGCGGCGGCGTAACGCGGGTCGTTCTGCTCCACGAGCTTGCGCAAGATGGTCTCGGCGGTGTCCTTCTGGATCGCGTCGACGGGTTGCGCGGGCGGCGCCTCGTAGGTGCCGTTCCACTGGGAAATAAAACCGCTGCGGCTGCGGGCATCCGCCGCCTTTTGCGCGCAAGGTTCGCAGATGTCCGAACGGCGCAACTCCTTCGCCTCCTCAAACAGCACGGTGCGATACGGCTGCTTGTCGGCAAACGGCTGCCCGCACGCCTCGCAGACGTGCGCACGGGACTGGATGTTCCACTCATTCATGGGCGCAGGAATATAACCACGAATTGCCCGGATGAACACGAAGAAAATTGGGCATTATCAGCCCGGACCACGACATCCGGACGAAAGCTAACCCGCAAAATCAAAATCCGAGCAGCTCATGAAATAATGGCAGTTCGGGCAACGCAGCTTGCATTTTTCGTTGATCAACTCATGACCACATTGCAGACAATACCGCCAGTGCTCACCAGAGTTCTCCGGAGCCGACAAGGGGCAGGACGCATCATCATTGGCGCCGGTTTTGGGGTGGGGCGGGTTCATTGCGACCTCCCAAATTTTTTCTCCAGCTCGCGATAATTCATCTCGATCAGCGTCGGACGGCCGTGCGGACAGGTGTAGGGCATGGCACAGCGGCGCAAATCCGCCACGAGATTTTCCAGTTCCGGGCCGCCGAGCGGGTCGTTGGCCTTCACCGCATGGCGGCAGACGGTCTTGGCCACGGTGTGTTCCCCCAGCCGGGCCAGGTTCACCTCGCGCCCGGCGGCGCGCAACTCGTCCACGAGATCGAACACAAACCGGCGGGAATCCGGCACCTTCACGAACGGCGGCAGCGCATCCAGCAGAAACGTGCGCTCGCCAAATTCACTCAGGCCGACGCCCAGTCGCGTGAGCGCCGCGAGTTGTTCGCGTAAAAACTGCGCATCGCGCGGCGGCAGTTCGATCGTCTCCGGCAGCAGCAACTTTTGTGATGGCGCGGACGCGTTGGACTCGATGCGCGTCATCATCTGCTCGTACAAAATCCGTTCGTGCGCCGCGTGCTGGTCCAGCAGCACCAGCCCGCGATCTGATTCCAGCACGACATACAACCGCCCGATGACTCCCACCATGCGCAGCGGCACTTCCAGCAAAGGTGTGACACCGGTCGATGGCCGCGGTTCGTGAGCCGGGGGCGCGGCCGGGGACGAGGATGGTGGATGGACGATGGAGGATGGCGCTTTTTGCGCTGTTACCACGGGTGTAGCTGGCGTCGCAAAGCCCATATTTAAAGGAGTTTGCTGCGCTGGATCTGGCTGCGCTTCCACTGCCGGCTTCAGTTTTTCCGGAAATTGCGGCAATGCCGGCGTGCTGATTTCCGGTGCAAATTTTAATTCGGCAGGTGCAGCGGGCGGTGCGACCTGCGCATTGACTTGCGGCCGGGACGGTTCGCCATGATATGCCAGCAAGGTTTCCTTGACCGCCTGGGCAACGTACTTGCGGATCTCAAACTCGCGATGAAATTTCACCTCGCGCTTGGCGGGGTGAATGTTCACATCCACGGCCGACGGGTCGATCTCGAGAAACAGGCAGCAGACCGGGTAACGGCCCTTCATCAACGAATTGTGATAACCCTCGATCAGCGCGTAATTGATGCCGCGATTTTCCACGGGGCGGCGGTTGACAAAGGTGAACTGGCTCTCCCGCGTCGCGCGCGAAACCCCGGGCGACCCGATCAAACCCCACACCCGGAGCTGCGACCGGGCTTCCGCCACCGGCGGCTTTTCCGGCGAGGCAGTCTCGAAAATATCCGTCTCGTCCGGCGGCGCATGGTGTCCGTCATCCTCGAGCGAGATGGAAAAATTCACTGGCAGCAATTTTTCCCCGCCCATCAGCGCGCGAAGCCGTTCGCGCAGGGCATCAATCCGGCTGGAGACGGCGGCGCCGGATTTTTGGGCGGGCAACTGCCACACATTGCGCCCGTCTTTGACAAAGGTAATGGCAACCTCCGGATGCGCGAGCGCGGCCAGCGTCAGGTAATGCTGGATGTGCGCCGCCTCGGTTTCCTCCGTGCGGAGAAATTTCCGCCGTGCCGGCAGGTTGTAAAAAAGCTGCCGCACTTCGATGCTCGTACCCGGCGCACTGCCGGCGGCCCGGACCTCGGCAATCGTGCCGCCATTGACGATGATCTGCGTCCCTTCCGGCGAGGCGCTTTCCCGTTCACGCGTCGCCAGGGTGAAGCGGCTGACACTGGCGATGCTGGGCAGGGCTTCGCCACGAAAACCCATCGTGAAAATGGAGGCCAGGTCCTCGGCCCGCTGGATCTTGCTGGTGGCATGGCGCTCAAGCGAGAGCAGCGCGTCATCGCGGCTCATGCCAAAGCCATCATCGGTGATGCGGATGAGACTGCGCCCGCCCGCGCCGATCTCCACGGTGATCTTTCCCGCCTCGGCGTCGATGGAGTTTTCGACCAGCTCCTTCACCACGCTGGCGGGCCGTTCCACCACTTCGCCGGCGGCGATCTGGTTGGCGACCTGTTCGGAAAGGAGGCGGATGCGGTTCACGTCGGGCTGATTCTAGACTCCGACCGTCATTTTGCCAACGGCAGCGTGAAGGAGAAAATCGCGCCCCGGCCGGGCTCGCTGCGCACAAAAATTTCCCCGCCGTGGTCCTCGACGATCGTTTTGCAGATGGAAAGGCCCAGACCGGTGCCCTTCGTCTTGCCGTGCGTGGCGAACGGCTGGAAAAGCCGTCCGGCCATCTCCGGTGAGATGCCCGGGCCGGTGTCCTCGATCTCCGTGGTGATTTTAGTTCCGTCCGAGCTGAAGCGTATGAAAATTTTTCCGCCGTTCAGCATGATGTCCGTGGCGTTGCCGATGAGGTTGAAAAAAACACGGCTTAGGCGGCGCGGGTTGAACAGCACCGCACCGGCGGGCGGATCATTTTGCACCTCGATGTGTGAATCCCGCATCTCCGCCTCGGAGCGGAGGTCGCCGATGAGTTCGAGCACAAAGGCGCGGAAATCGCCGGGCTTGAGTTCGGCGCCCTTGCGCGTGCCCTGGGTGAACACCAGGATGTCGCTGACCATGTCGCTGACCCGCTCAACCTGTTTGCGGATGCGGCTCCGGGACTTGGCGCGGATTTCCGGACTGATGCCGGGCATGTCGAACATCTCGGCGGACAGGCTGATGATGCTCAGGGGATTTTTCAGGTCATGCACGATGCCTTGGGCGAAACGGCCGATGACCGCGAGGCTCTCGGTCTGCACCAACTCGCGCAGATGGAGCTGGTTGAACTCGCGCAGGCGGTGGCTGATCTGCTGGAGCAATGCAAAGGCAAGGCCGGGTGAACGCTGGATGATCGACAACATTTCTCCGCGCGGCAGGAAATAGACTTCCGCGTCCGGCGCCGCCGAGGCATTGGCCGAGCGCGGCTGCTGTTCGATGACCGACATCTCGCCGAAGATCTCACCGGGACCAAGTTGCGAAAAAACATGCCGCGCGCCCCGGCCGGCGGAAATCTCCACCAGCCCGGATTTGACAAAATAAACCCCGTCGCCCGGCCCACCCTCCAAAAAAATGTCCTGACCGGCGGAAAAGCGCAATTCCTGCGTGATCAGCCGGAGCGACTGCAATTCATTGGGGCTCAAATTGCGGAACAACGGGATGGCTTCCAGCGAAATCACCCTGCAACTTTAAGGGAAAACCCCTCCGGGTAAAGGCCGGAAATGCCCTTTTTATGCAGGAAAACAGGGGGTGAAATCACTACTATATTGACAAAGCGTAACCAGCTTGTAACATTGGGTATTCGGGTAGCAGTACGTTTCTTCAGCGGGGTTCCCCACCCCCACCTCCTTGGCGTCTGCTGCCCGGATTTTCATATCGCCCTTTTGAGACATCAAAAATCTCCCGAACCAAAACTTGACGTGAGCCCGAACTTTTTCTAATGTCTCGTCCCCCTTCGCGGGGGTGTAGCTCAATTGGTTAGAGCGCTGCCCTGTCACGGCAGAGGTTACGGGTTCGAGCCCCGCCACTCCCGCCATTTTTTTTGGCGTTTTCAGCAAGTTCACGTCACGGTTCCCAAACAGTTTCCTGACAGTCTGCCGGTTTTTTATCGGCTGCTGTTTACCCGGTTGCTTCACTCTTCCTTTTTTGCGGACCGTACAACAATTTCGGGCAAGCGAAAGCCAAAGAAAGTTTCGCCGCCCGCAAGGTTTTCAGGTAATTATAACCCACGAAAATGAAGCGCATTTCCAATTCCAAAGCGTTGCCGGTTATTGCCATGGCCTTGCTGCTGGCCATCACTGGCTGCAACCGCAACAGCGTAAAGGTTTATAGCGTTGAAACGAACGACTCCCTCACCCCGGCTTTGCCTGCGGTGCAGGCGACCGCACCGGCCGGAGCCATGCCAACGACGATGCCTGCGGGATTGCCCGCGCCGGACCACAGCGGATTGTCGCCGTTGAAATACACCCTGCCGGCTGGCTGGAAGGAAAAAGAGCTGACCCAGATGCGTGTCGCCAGCTTTGTCGCGGAGGAAAATGGCAAACAGGCCGATATCAGCGTGATTCCAATGGGAGGTATGGCGGGAGGCGATCTGGCCAACGTAAACCGGTGGCGCGGCCAGGTTGGCCTGGAAGCGATAGCCGACGCCGACCTGCAAAAACTGTCGGAAAAAGTCGAGGTCGCCGGCCAGGCGGCAGACCTGTATGACCTTGCCGGTACCAGCCCCGGCAGCGGTGATGCCGAGCGCATCATCGGCGTGATTTCGCACCGCGATGACATGGCCTGGTTTTTCAAGATGACCGGCGATGCCGCGCTGGTTGAGGCGCAGAAACCCGCATTTGTTTCATTTTTGAAATCCGTGGAATTTGGCGCCCTGCCGGCACCATCCACCATGGACTTGAGCCAGCTCCCCCCGTCGCATCCGGCAATTGGCGGAATGAATCCCGCCGGGACAGCGGGTGACAAGCCGACTTGGACCGTTCCTGCCGGCTGGCAGGAAGGGCCGCTCGCACAATTTCTGGTCGCCAAATACATCGTCACCGGCGCTGGAGATTCAAAGGCGGAAGTGAACGTCAGCTCGCTCGCTGGTGATGGCGGCGGACTTGCCTCAAACGTGAACCGCTGGCGCGCACAACTGGGCCTGGCGCCGGCGACGGATGACGACCTGGCAAAGCTCGCGACGATTGATGCGACCGGTGCGAAAGCTGCCATCGTGGAGTT
>Ga0207694_10004137_pt1 | contig 11393 bp, 12 predicted proteins | sample KBSC34metaG_FD_184353 | JGI IMG/M metagenome (GOLD analysis project Ga0207694, IMG submission 184353) | Corn rhizosphere microbial communities from Kellogg Biological Station, Michigan, USA - KBS C3-4 metaG (SPAdes) (version 2) | ecosystem: Host-associated > Plants > Roots > Rhizosphere > Soil...
ATACTGGGGATTCGGTGACGTTCACGGTGATGCCGGTGGCCTCGGCTCCTTTAAAACCGTTGGCGGCGAACTTAATTTTGTAAGCTCCCGGCGGGATGAGCGGAAAACGATAGGTACCGTCCCCACCCGTGGTGGCGGTGCGTTCCTGGCCGGTACCTGTACTGGTTAATATCACCGTCGCGTTGGGAATCACGGCGCCGGACGCGTCCGTTACCGTTCCCTGCAGCGATCCCGTGGCTGCGGTCTGCGCCATTAGGGATGGCAAGCAGACGGCGAGCAGACACACAAATAGTGTTATGGTTGCAGCTCTGATTTTCATGACTCCTCTTTCAGTGTTTACAAACCCCTATTGCGCATGGATGGGTGCGCAAAACCTTATCACCCAAAAAATACGCAATGCGGAAAGAATAGCGGTTGTTTCAACGGTGTGTCAACAGTCATTTGGATAACATTGAGAAAGGATTTTTAATGATGCTGTTCAATACCACGCTGGTGGGCTCTTACGCGCAGCCCGAATGGTTGATCAATCGCGAGCGGCTGGGCAGCCATAATCCGCCGCGGGTGCGCGAGAAAGAGTTGTGGCGAGTGGCGCCGGAATGGCTGGAGCAAGCGCAGGACGATGCCACGCTGCTGGCGATTCGCGATCAAGAGCGCGCGGGGCTGGACATTCTCAGCGATGGCGAGATGCGGCGCGAGAGTTATTCGAACCGCTTCGCGACGGCGCTCGAGGGCGTGGATCTGGTGAATCCGGGGACGGTGTTGAGCCGCAGCGGGGTGCCGGATACGGTGCCGCGCGTGGTGGGCAAAATCCGCCGGAAATATCCGGTGCAGGTACGCGATGTGCAATTTCTGCGCGCGAACACGGACCGGCGGATCAAGATTACGGTGCCGGGTCCGTTCACGATGTCGCAGCAGGCGCTGAATGAGTTTTATCCCAACGAAGGGGCGATGGCGCTGGATTACGCGGCGGCGGTGAACGAGGAAATCAAAGACATGTTCGCGGCGGGGGCGGATGTGGTGCAGATTGACGAGCCTTACATGCAGGCCCGTCCGGAGAAGGCGCGAGAGTTCGGGTTAGACGCGGTGCGGCGCGCGCTCGACGGCGTGACGGGGACCACGGCGATTCATTTGTGTTTTGGATATGCGGCGGTGGTGAAGAACAAGAACAAGCCGTCGAGCTATGCGTTTCTGGAAGAGCTGGGCGAGACTCCAGTGACGCAGATTTCGATTGAGACGGCGCAACCGCGGCTGGATTGTTCGGTACTCGAAAGACTACAAAACAAAATCATTATATTGGGCGTGTTGGATCTTTCGACACACGAGGTGGAGACTCCGCAGGTGGTGGCGGAGCGGATACGGCGGGCGCTTCCTTATATCAGCGCGGGGCAGATCATTGTCGCTCCGGATTGCGGGTTGAAGTATTTGCCGCGCGCCGTCGCGTTCGACAAAATGCGCGCGATGGTGGAAGGCGCGGAGCTGCTTAGGGCAGCGGCTTGAGTTCCGGTTTGGCGTTGTTGGGCATGGGGTAGCGATCGACGTCCAGCATCATCGACACGTATTGGAAATAGCCCATGGCGGCGATTAGGTCGACCACTCCACGCTCTCCGAGTTGGTCTTTGAGCTTGCCGTAGGTGGCATCGCTGACTTGGCGGCGGGTGAGGAGTTCGTCGCAGAAATTGTAGACGGCTTCTTCGTCGGGTTGAAGAGACGCGGGGCGCTGGCCGGCTGCGATGGCGTCGCCGATGGCGGGGTTGAGTCCGGCGCCTTGGGCGGCGCGGCGGTGGGCGAACCAGACAAATTCGGATCGCCAGAAGGCGGCGGACATCATGATGGCTAGTTCGTTCAACTTCGTGGGAACGGTGGAGCGGAAGCGCGGGTAGGCGCCGAATTCGTGGGCGACGCGGCCTAGGTCGGGGCTGCGCAGGAGCATGTTATAAGGACCGGCGGTGGTGGGGTTGGGTCCTTTCACAACTCCGTCGATGAAGGCTTTTTGTTCGGGGGTGAAGTCGGCTTGGGCTATGGGCTTGAAACGGTCGCCGCGCATGACTATAGGGGCGGGGGGTTGGGCTAGGGTTGTGAGGGCGAACAGGGCTAGGCAATAGATGATCCTTGGCATGTGATGATTATGCCTTATGTGGGGGCACACTTCGGCTGAAGGAAAATGGCTCGCAGATGGGAACCGATACGGACCGATCGCTGCAAAATCGTCTCGCGGGGGGCTGTTCTTGCTAACAGGCCCCCGGAGTGGTGAAGGGAATGGCGGCTGCCGGTCTCTAAAAAGTATCTGAGTCAACCGGCAATTTGCTCTCTCCCTTTCCTTCGCGGTTACCTTGCGCCGATCTCGCGGCGTTCGTATCAACCAAGAATCGCGATTCTTATCCTGTCCCGCCCTTTTTACAATGTTCCCAGGACGGCTAGCCCATCTTGCGACGGACGCGGATTCCACTAAACTACAACGATCAGCCTGCGCAGGCTCCAACTGATTGCAGTATGCACCTGGGTGGTGCGGGTGCAGGCAAGTCCAGAGTGCGAAGTGGTTGAATCGGTGTGAGATTTAGGCTTGCGCGGGGCGTGAGGAGCGGATAACATCTGATCATGACTAGTCGCCGTCAATTTCTTGAGATCGCTGCTGTGGGAGCTGCTGGTGCTGTGTTGGGGCATGCGGCTGAGCCGGTGATGGGGATGATTTTTCCGCCGGCGAATTATCCGGTGCCTCCGGAGGCGACCTTGTTGTATCCGACGGGCGTGAAGTTTTTGGCGGAGGGCGTGGGGCTGCCGGCGATGACGCCGGAGGGTTACGATTCCGTGGTGCCGAAGATTGTGCCGGCGGCGGAGAAGCTGGCGAAGCGCGGCGCGACGGGGATTTCGATCATGGGGACGTCGCTGACCTTCTATAAGGGCGCGGCGTTTAATCAGGAATTGATTGCTTCTGTTACTAAAGCCACGGGGCTGCCTTGCACTAGCATGAGCAACGGGATCGTGGATGGGCTGCGCACGGCGGGAGCGAAGCGGGTGGCGGTGGCTACGGCTTATGACGATGTTGTGAACGCGACTTTGCAGAGGTTCTTGGCGGAATCGGGATTCGAAGTGGTAGTCATCAAAGGGCTGGGCATTCAGCGGTTCCAGGATCGCGGGCCGGTGACGCAGGACGAGCTGCTGAATTTCAGCGCGGGGGTTTGGGAGTCGGCGAAGAAATCGGACACGCTGCTGATTTCCTGCGGAGCTCTCAAAACTATAGACTTGCTGGTGCCGTTGGAGGCGCGCTGCAAAGTGCCGGTGGTTTCGAGCACTCCGCATGCCTTGATGAACGCGGTGAAGTTGGTGGGCTTGAGCGGGCGCGCGATGGGGTTTGGTAGCGTGCTGGCCAAGGCGTAGCGCAGAATTCGCAGTTCGGCCCAAGCAGCATCTTTCGCTTCGAAGATGCACCTTCTGCTGGGGCTCTCCTACGAAAGTACCGGTCTCTCCGTGGGTCCTTGGTGCAACTGCGACCTGGCCCGAAGGCCCTCCGCGTGCTTTGTGTCAGGGCATGTATCACCACGTAAAAAAGCTCATGTATACGGTCAGGGTTGACACCCCTGATCCAAAGTTTGGAAACATGCTGCTGGAACAATTTGGCGGAGCCAACGGGGAACTTGCGGCCGCCATGCAGTATTCGATTCAAGGACTGAACTGCGACGATCCAGCACGGAAAGACATGCTGATGGACATCGGCACGGAAGAGTTGAGCCATCTGGAAATTGTGGGCATTCTGGCGCGTATGCACCTGAAACCAATGAAGACTTCGCGCAAAGCCGCGGAGGCAGACCCGCTGATTGCGATCGCCGGGGGCGGGGGCGTTGGTCTGTGTAATTCGATGGGTGACGCCTGGACGGCGGATTACCTGAAGGTCACGGGCGAACTGGATGTGGATCTGCGGAGCAATATAGCGGCGGAAGCGCGGGCGAAGATCGTCTACGAACGGCTGATCAACTTCTGCGAAGACCCGGGCACGAGGGATGCTTTGCAGTTTTTAATGACGCGGGAAATCACTCATATGATGGCTTTCACGGCGGCGCTGGAGAGCCTGGGGAAGGACCGCTTCAGCATCGGGAAGATCGCGCCGACGGCGGGATTGGTCGATCAGTATTTCAACGATTCCACGGGGGACGGCGACCGAGGCGATGCCGACGCCCGCGGACCCTGGAATGAAGGCGCGAATTGGGAATACGTGCCGGCGCCCGCGTTTCAGGAATTCAAATCGGAACGGCAGGGAACGCGAACCACGGATTCGCTCGCTACGCTGGCGGACGCCGTTGGCGCGGGCAGTGGGAGCGAGCATCCGGAAAAGAAAAGAGCCGCCAGCGCCCAAGCAGCCGAGCCGAAACACGCAAAGAGCAAAAAGGAGAACTAAGATGTCTGACAAACAATCCGTGAGAGACCTGCTGGAAGACGAGATCAAAGATCTGTACTCCGCGGAGAAGCAATTGACGAAGGCCATTCCGAAGATGGCCAAAGGCTCGCATGACGCTTCGTTAGCGACGGCGTTCACGAAGCATCTGAAGGAGACCGAGGCGCAGGTGGCCCGGCTGGAAGAAGTAGGCAAGCTGCTAGAAATAAAGCCGAGTGGAAAAAAATGTGAGGGCATGGAGGGCGTGATTAAAGAGGGTGCGGAGGCGCTGGAGGAAAAGGGCGAGGAGACCATCCTCGATCTCGGCATCATCGGCGCTGGGAGCCGGGTGGAGCACTATGAAATGGCCGGCTATATGACGGCGATTAGCTTGGCTGAGCGGCTGGGGGCTCGCGAGGTGGTGGGGTTGCTGCAAAAATCGCTAGCTGAGGAGCAGGCGGCGGAGCAGACTCTGCGGAAGATCGCTGGTGTGCTGATGAAGTCAGCGAACGCGGCGGCAGCTTAGGGTTCGCGCAGGCGCTACAATACGGGCATGCGACGCTTCACCGTGGAAATCATTCCGGATTTGGAGCAAGGCGGATTTACCGCGCGCGTGCCCGACATTCCGGCTTACGTGGAGCACTTCGGGATGGAAGATGCGTTGTCCCGCTTGAATCAACCAATCGTGCTTCGCGAGTTGGATTTGGAATTAGAAAATCCGATACGTGCCTAAGCTGCCCGCCCGTCGGGTCCGCAAATGGTGCAATTTCTGGAGGCACAAGGATTCAAGCTGCTGCGAATCCGCGGGAGTCATCACGTTTTCGAGCGAGGCCTCCAGCGAACTGTCGTGCCGATACATGGCGCACAGACTTTGAAGATCGGAACGCTTAGCGGTATTCTCCGCGATGTCGAACTCAGCCCGGCACGGTTTGTGGAATTGTGGGGGCGTTGACGCCTCCGGTGTATCCTGAAGTGTGGACCCGCATCGCAATGAACGTGTGTCGGAAGGGCTTCGGGAGGAGCTGGACGAACTCATCAATTACGAGTTGACGGATCCGCGGGTGGGACCGGCGGCGGTTAGCGAGGTGCATGTTTCGCCGGATTTTCGCCGGGCGAATGTGCGGCTGCTGCTGCAGGGGACTCCGGAGCAGCAGGCGGCTACGCTCGAGGCCATCGAACACGCTAAACAGTTCTTACGCCATCAGTTAGCGGAACGGTTGCAGCTTTATCACACGCCGGATTTGCAGTTTGAGCCGGCGCTTCCGGCGGCTCTCAGCGCCAAGGCGCCGCAGATTTTGAAGCGAATCCGGCGCGGACGAGCAAAAAACACGGATTCCTGAGAACGTTTGTGCTAATTTGGGGGAATGCGCGTGGCTCCCATGAATAGCAGGTTTCTCGATGCTTGCCGCCGCCGGCCGACGGATGTTCGCCCGGTGTGGTTTATGCGGCAGGCGGGCCGCTATATGAAGCAATACCGGGAGATCCGGGCTCATCACGGGATCCTGGAGATCTGCAAACGGCCGGATTTGGCGGCTCAGGTTACGCTGCAACCTGTGGAAATCCTGGACGTGGACGCGGCGATCATTTTTGCTGATTTGCTGCTGCCGGTGGAACCGATGGGGCTCAAGTTGCGGTTCGCGACGGGCGAGGGTCCGGTGATCGATAACCCGGTGCGGACTTCGGACGACGTCGATAGTTTGTCGATTTCGAATACCGACGACTTGGGTTATGTGGGTGAGTCGATCCAGCAAGTGGTGCGGGCGCTGGCGGGACGCGTGCCGGTGATTGGGTTTGTGGGCGCGCCGTTCACGATGGCTAGCTACATGATTGAGGGCGGGCCGTCGCGCACGTTTTTGAAGACCAAGACCATGATGTACCGCGACGAAACTTTGTGGCGGCGGTTGATGGGCAAGCTGGTGGATGTGCTGGGAGCGTTCGCGGTGTTGCAGGTTACGGCGGGCGCGCGCATCGTACAAGTTTTCGATAGCTGGGTGGGTGCGCTGGGACCGGATGATTATGTGCGGTACGTCGCGCCTTATTCGCGGGCGTTGATTGAGCGCATTCGCGCGGCGGGGGTGCCGGCGATTCACTTCGGTACCGGAGCGGCAGGGTTCTTTCGCGAGCTGCATGCGGCGGGCGGGGATGTGATGGGTGTCGATTGGCGCATCAATATCGACCAGGCTTGGATGGATATCAGTTACCGGTCTGCGATCCAGGGGAATTTGGATCCGGCGGTGCTGATGGCTCCGCTGCCCGAGCTCAAGATGCGCGTGCATGAATTGCTGAAGCGCACGGGCTCTAGGCCGGGTCACATTTTCAATCTGGGCCACGGGATTCTGCCGGAGACTCCGGTGGAAAACGTAAAGGCCTGCGTCGAAATCGTACGCGATTTCCGGCCGTAGGACGAGTGCCGTGGGGAACCGCGTGCTGGTCATTGGCGGGGGCATTTCAGGGCTCTCTGCCGCTTACGACCTGACGCGCGCGGGCGTCGATTGCACCATTCTTGAAAAACAGTCACGCGTCGGCGGGGTGATTGAGACCCGCGTGAGCGAGGGCTGCACGCTGGAATGCGGTCCGGATAGTTTTCTTTCCGCTAAGCCGGCGGCGCTGGCGCTCATTAAAGAAGTCGGGCTGGAGGGCGATGTGATCGGGTCTAACGATCATCAGCGCACTACTTACATCTGGAAGCGCGGGGCGTTGGTGGCGCTGCCGGAGGGCGTGATGATGATCGTTCCTTCGCGGGTGATGCCGATAGTGAAGTCGCCGCTGCTGGGGTGGGCTACGAAGATTCGCATGGGGCTGGAGTATTTTCGGCGGCCGGGGGAGTCGCGTGATCGTAGTGTGGCGGAGTTCGTGGTCGATCACTTTGGGCAGGAGACGCTGGATTATTTGGCGGAGCCGCTGCTGTCGGGAGTGTATGGGGGCGATCCGGCGCAGTTGAGTGTGGGGAGTGTGCTGCCTCGGTTTCTGCAGATGGAGGCGAAGTACGGGAGTCTGGTGCGGGGAGTTTTGGCGGGGCGATCGAAGGGGGGCCCAAGTGGGTCGTTGTTCCGAACTTTGAAAGGCGGGTTGGGGGCTCTGGTGGATCGGCTGGCGGCGGGCCTTAAAGTTTGCCAGGCGGATGTGGAGACGGTCGAACGGGTGGGGAGTGGGTTTCGGGTGCGCGTGGGCGGTAGCTGCATGGAGGCGGATCAGGTGATTGTGGCTTGTCCGGCGTGGGCGGCGGCGCGGGTGGTGGCGGGGCTGGATGCGCGGCTCGGCGAAACGCTGGGCGCCATCGACTATAGTTCTTCGGTTACGCTTTCGTTGATTTATCGGGCGGCGGATTTCGATGGGAAGCGGGCGGGGTTTGGGTTTTTGGTTCCTCAGAAGGAGCGGCGGCGGTTGGCGGCTTGCACTTTCGTGGGAACTAAGTTTTCTTATCGCGTCCCGGAGGATCGTATCGTACTGCGCTGTTTCTTTGGCGGGATCAATGACGCGGCGGTGTTGGATGAGAGCGATGAATCGTTGGTGGGAATTGCTCGCGAGGAGTTGCGGCGGATGCTGGGGCTGACGGCGGCTCCGATTTCACACACGATTGCGAGGTGGCCGCGGTCGATGGCGCAGTATACGTTGGGGCATTCGCAACGGGTGGCGGAGATCCGCGAACGCGCGGCGGCCATCGCGGGCCTGCATCTGGCGGGGAATGCTTACGAGGGGATCGGCATTCCGGACTGCATCAACACGGGGCGCGCGGCGGCCAAGGCGGCGCTTACTTCTTTATCGTGACGCGGACACCGTCGGGGCGGAGTTCGATGCGATCGATGTTGTCGCGCAGATCGAAGGGCTGATTCACTTTGGCGTCGGGGAAGAGTTTCAGGAAGAACTGATTCACCAGGAAATCCAGAGGGGCTCCAGTGACGGCGATGCCGGAGATTTCCAGGCGCGTTAATTTAGCTGTCGCGCGTCCGCGGGCGGATTCTAGTTGCACCGACACTTTTAGGGGGCGCTCGCCTTCGATCAATTTCGCGATTAGCGGGTTGGTGGCGACGCCTTCGCCTTGCCGCATCTTTAGAAAATCGATGGTGGCAGAGCCGGTGGCGGTGCCCATGCCCAATTGGATGCTGGGCTCGCGGATGCCCTGATACATCTGCGGTACGCGGGAGCGGGCCCAGGTGTTCATCTCGGCGGGCGTGAATACGATGACGGAGCCGCGGCGGGCGCGGCCGGAATCGATGAGATTCAGTTTGAGATCGACGCGATCGAGGACCGGGTTGGCGGCGAAGAGCGGCGTGACGGCCGCAAGGAGGAGCAGGAACAGCGGCCTCATGCCTCCAGTTTAGCTTGGCGGGCTATTGCGGCTTGGCAGCGGCGGTCTGTTGGCGGGCCGCGTCTTCGATTTGCGCGAGTTGTTTGCGGATGGCTTCGGTTTCCTTGCCTTCCGGGGCGGTAGCGAGGAACTCACGAATGGCACCGGCGGACGCGGCGAAGTCCTGCTTCTGCGCCAGGGCCAGGCCCAGGATGTAGTGGGTCCGCATGTTCTTCTTGGCGGGATCGAGGCGGATGGATTCGCGCGCGTTCTTCTCCGCGATGTCGTAGCGCTGAGTCTGTAGATTGCCGAGACTGCTCAAGTAGTAAACATCCGCGGAGTTCAGCGGGTCGAGGCGCAACCATTGATCGGTACGGTCAACCAATTCCTGCCACTTCGATTCGCGCACGGCCAACCAGGAGAGGCGTTCGTAAGGGTGGACATACTTGGGTTCCGCCGCGAGCGCCTGTTCGTAGTCTTTGCGAGCGTCCTCCAGATGGCCGTTCTCTTCGTGCAGGCGGCCGAGATCGAACCAGGCGACGGAATACTTGGGATACAGCTCGACGGCTTTTTCGAAATCTTTTTGGGCTTCGTCCCAATTCTTTTTGCCGGCGGCGGCTTGACCTTTTTCGTAGGACTTGCGGGCGTCTTTGGGGGCCAGGGCGGACACGACGCTGATGGTTAGGCCATCCACTTTTGCCACGCGATGCAAAATGATGGTGCCGATATCGGGGTTATCCATGTAATGGATGTTACTAAGCGGAACCATGTCGGACTGAAAACCGGCAAGCGCGGCGCGGAGATCGCAACCCCATAGCTGGCGTTCGCTGAAGCCTCCCGCCTGCCCCGTCATACCGCCGTTGCTGCTCATGTTTCCTAGGGGCGAGCCGGGGCCGCCGAAGGCTGACTGGGAACTGGCGTCCTGCATTTCGAGATTCTGCCCCACCTGAAAGCTGAAGTGTCCTTTTTTGTCAGTGTAGGTTTCGACGTGGGGAGCTCCGTTGCACACGCGCTCGATTTTCACGCGCTCGGGGAGAGGCAAGCCGTCGCTGAGCACCACCGTCCCGGAGATGAAGATAAGGCGCGGAGTAGACGAGTCATTGGGAAATGTGGAGGTGGGCGGGCGGGAGGTGGGGCTCCCAGTGGTGTTGCCGCCGGTGGTGGGCGCGGGCGGCGGAGGGGCGCTGCCGGATTTCTGGGCGCTGGCGGCACCAGCGAACGACAATGCTACCGCCGCGAAAATGGCGGCTCCCCGTAATTGCATAAGCGCCTCCTGCTCTTCGGTGATTATACTCCTGGCGGATGGGCGGGCGGAAGAGGTGTCGTTACTGTAGGACGGGCAGCGTCAAATAATCGGCGGGGACGAATAAGCTGCCTTCGGTGGTGCCTTGGGGGGCGATGCGGCGGAGTTGGGCGGCCAAGTCTTTGGTGGTGGTGTGGGCGTGGAGCGCGGCGTTGAAGGCGTCGAAGACTTGGCGTACTTGGCCGGCGGATTCGTGGACGAATTCCAGGCGGAAATGGCGGATGCCGGCGTGTCTCCAGGCGTCGAGGTGCGCGCTGGCTTCCTGGGCTTCGGCGCCGAAGACGGTGTTGCGGCAGCCTACGTCGGCTAGGACGGGATGCGCGCGGCCTTTGGAATCCTGCAGCGAGACGCGGTGTTTTTCGCAGGGGCGGCCGCAATCGCGATAGCTGGTTCCGGTGGAGAGAAAGCGGCAGAAGACGCAGTGCTCGGTGTGGAAGACGGGGAGGTGCTGATAGGCGATGGCTTCTAGATTCTGCGGGCCGATCGAGAGGGCTAGCGATGACACTTGTGCGGCGTTTAGGTCATGGGTGGGGGTTAGGCGGTCTACGCCTAGGTCGAGAAATAATTCGGCGGCGATGGAGTTGGCTACGTTCAGGCTGAAGTCGCCAATGAGGGGGGCGTGAGCGCGGTCGCGTAGGGCGTGGACCAGGCCGGCGGGGCGGACCAGGATCGGGCAGTCGAGGTCGATTAGGAAATTTAGGATTCTGGCTTCGCCGGGTTTGAGGACTCGTGGGCTGGCTACGCGAGCGGGGATGCCGCTGGCTTTGACGCGTTCGATGGAGGGGCGGAGGCCGTAGAGGTCCAGGTAGTCTAGCGTGATGCTGGAGGGGGCGAGGGTAAGCGCGGCTTCGAGTTGTTCGGGGGTGCGGACTAGCAGGTGGATTTGGGGCGCGGCGTCCGGCTGCGCTGAGGGCGTGGGCCGGGCGAATTTTCTTAGGGCAGCGGCGGGGTCGTGGATCTCGGCGTGGGGCGGGCGCGACTCAACGGCTTGCAGTTTTTCTACTGCTTCGCGGCGCATTTGGTTGAGTGTGGAGACGGCGGCGAAGAGAGAGCCTTCGACAGTAAGAGCCACTTCGCCTAATTCATAGGCGGTGTTGCCTAGGCGTCCGAATTGTTCGCGTAGCGTTTCTAGAGTTAAGCCCCGGTTTTGGGCAACTGCTAGGGGCGCGGGGGAATCTATTCGTACGCTGCGGCGCGGATCTTTATCGAGCGACCACACGGCGCGGAGCGGTTCGCCTGCGCGGGCTGCGACGGCTACGTTGACGCGCTGTCGCGATAGGGGAGTGGTGGCTTCCAGAAAAGGACGGGCTAGGCGGTCGATTTCGGGATCGTGGGTGCGCCACAGGAGGTCTCCGGCGTGGATGCGATCGAAGCGGATGGCGCCGTTGGCGAATTGCAATTCGATATTGCCGTTGAGCTGGCTGTGCGCGGCGAAT
>Ga0207694_10004140_pt1 | contig 11389 bp, 10 predicted proteins | sample KBSC34metaG_FD_184353 | JGI IMG/M metagenome (GOLD analysis project Ga0207694, IMG submission 184353) | Corn rhizosphere microbial communities from Kellogg Biological Station, Michigan, USA - KBS C3-4 metaG (SPAdes) (version 2) | ecosystem: Host-associated > Plants > Roots > Rhizosphere > Soil...
CAGCTGCTTGAAGCCCGGCAGGTGCTTGGCCGAGCAGGTCGGGGTGAAGGCGCCCGGCAGCGCGAACAGCGCCACGGTCTTGCCCTTGAAGTACTCGCCCGTCTGGATCGGCTTCGGCCCCTCGGCCGTGGCCAGGCTGATGGTCACGTCCGGCACCTTGTCGCCCACCTTGATCGTCATGGGATGTTCTCCGTTGAGGGGTTCGGGTCCGCTGGATAGCCGAGAACCGGCCCTCAAGGTAACGAGGATTTCTCCGGTGAAGTGTTCTCCCTTGAAGTCGCCACGATCCGGCGGGAATCTCCCACGCATGGAAGGCGGCTTCCTCACCGGCCAGCTCCTGATCGCCATGCCCGGCATCGGCGATCCCCGCTTCGAGCGGTCGCTGATCCTGATCTGCGCCCACGACGCGCGCCACGCCATGGGCATCGCCGTGAACCGGCCCGTGGAAGGCCTGACCGTGCCCGACGTGCTGCAGCGCCTGGACATCGAGACGGCCGACAGCCTCGACGAGGACGCGGTGCTGCTGGGCGGCCCGGTGGAGGTCGAGCGCGGCTTCGTCGTGCACACCGACGACTACCGCACCGACCACAGCCTGGACGTCGAGGGCGGCTTCACCCTCACGACGACCCGCGACGTGCTGGAAGCCATGGGCAGCCACAACGCCCACCCGCGCCTCTCGCTGCTGGCGTTGGGCTACGCCGGCTGGGGCGCCGGACAGCTGGAATACGAGTTGCGCGAGAATGTCTGGCTGACCGTCGAGGCCGACGAGGCCCTGGTCTTCGACGACGACTACGAGACCAAGTGGAACCGCGCCCTGGCGAAGCTGCGCATCGACCCGAAGTTCCTAAGCGCCGAGGGCGGCCGGGCTTAGAGTTCCTCCCCGAAGGGGAGCAACGGCCCTACCCGCGGGCCTTCACGGGCGCGGCGCCGTCGACGTAGCTTTCGTTGAGGTAGACCTCCGCCTCCTGGGCGCTGAGCGCCGGGGCGTAGCCGAAGCCCTGGCCGTAGTCGCAGCCCAGCGAGAGCAGGTGGCGGGCCATGCCGGCGTTCTCGACGCCCTCGGCCACGACCTCCATCGCCAGGTCCTGGCCCAGCTTGACGACCGACGAGACGATCTTCGCCGAGCCCTCGTTGGTGGCCATGGTGCGCACGAAGTAGCGGTCGATCTTCAGCGTGTCGAAGGGCAGGCGCGTCAGGTAGCTCAGCGAGGAGAAGCCGGTGCCGAAGTCGTCCAGCGCCAGGGCCGCGCCGGCGGCGCGCAGGTTGCGCAGCACGACCGCGGCGCGGTCCGGGTCGCGCATGACGTCGTTTTCGGTGACTTCCAGCTTCAGGGCGCCGGGCGGCAGGTCGGCCTCGCGGCGGATCTCGATGACGTCGGCCACCAGGTCCGGGCGGTCGATCTCGCCGGTGGAGAGGTTGACCGCGACGGTGAGGTCGCCGGCGGCGCGGTGGCGCTTGCGCCAGGTCGAGAGCTGCTTGGAGGCCTCGCGCATCATCATCGCGCCCAGCTCGGCCATCAGCCCCATCTCTTCGCAGAGCGGCAGGAACTGCTCGGGCATCAGGAGGCCCCGGCGCGGGTGGCGCCAGCGGACCAGCGCCTCGAAGCCGGAGAGCGCGCCGGTCGAGAGGCGCACGATGGGCTGGTAGAAGGGGGTCAGCTCGCCGCGGCGCAGCGCGCCCTTGAGGTCGCCTTCCAGCGCCAGGCGCGATAGGCCGTCCGTCTCCAGGCTGCGACCATAGGCGGCCGCGCCGCCGCGGCCGTTGCTCTTGGCGGCTTCCACGGCCAGCTCGGCGCGGCGCAGCAGCTCGGTGGCCTCGGGCGCCTCGTCGCCGCCGGTCGCCTCGACGGCGCCGATGGAGAGGGTCGGGTGGATGTCGAAGCCGGCCACGCGCAGCGGCTGCTCGAGGGCGCGGCGCAGGGCCTCGGCCCCGGGCGAGGCGCCGACGGGCGCCAGGGCGGCGAACTCGTCCTCGCCGATCCGGGCCAGGAGGGCGCCGGGCGGGAAGGCCGCGGCCAGGCGCGAACCCAGGGCCGCCAGCACCAGGTCGGCTCGCTCGTGGCCCAGGGCCTCGTTCAGGCGGCGCAGGCGGTCCAGGTCGGCGACGATCAGCTCGTGCTGGCCGGGGACCTGCAGGCGCTCGCGCGCCAGGGTGATGAAGCTCTTGCGGTCGGCCAGGCCGGTCAGGGGGTCGACGCCCGAGGCGGCGAACCGCACCTCGGCGGCCACGACGCCCGCGGCGCGCACGCCTTCCTCCAGCCAGACGCCGCGCCAGATGCAGGGGCTGCCGCCGCGCAGGCGCAGGCGCACGGCCACTTCGCCGCCCGGCTGCTGGACGCGCAGGATGTCTTCGGCGATGGCGCGGTCCTGCGGCAGGGCGAGCGCGCGGAGGGCGGCGGACGAGCAGTCAGGCGCAAGCGGCCCCAGACCCAGGGCGCGGGTGGACCCGGTCAGGCGTAGACGGTCCTTCTCCGGCTCCCAGACCCACAGCGCGACTTCAGCCGCGCCCAGGGCCTCGAGGGTGGCCGTGGCGTCCCACATCCAGCGGTCGTTCGCCATCTGGTCCTGAAATTAGAGCCCGTGTCCCGAGCTCCGGCCATCAGACCGAAACCCCTTCATCCGGCCCATCGAGACCCCGGTAGGGAGTCAACTGGCCGAACAGGACATGGTCTCGCCAAGCGCCGTTAATTTTAAGATAAGCCTGAGCGAAACCCTCCTCCGCGAACCCCGCCTTTTTGAGCAAAGTGCGCGACGGGGCGTTGTCCGGGATGCAGGCGGCTTCGAGCCGGTGCAGGGCCAGGGTGCGGAAGGCGAACTCCGAAAGCGCCCGCACGGCGGCCAGCGTCAGGCCCTGGCGGGTGAACGGCCGGCCGCACCAGTAGCCCACCGACCCCATCTGCGCGACGCCGCGGCGCACGTTCGAGAGCGTGATGCCGCCGGTCAGGGCCTCGTCGGAGCTGCGATAGACGAAGAAGGGGTAGGCGAGCCCGGCGTCGCGGTCGCGGGCGTAGGCCAGGAGGCGACGGCGGAAGGCGGCGCGGCTGAGGTCGTCGGCCGGCCAGGTGGGCTCCCAGGGCTGCAGGAAGGCGCGGCTGACGGCCCGCAGCTCGCGCCACTCGGCGTAGTCGGAGGCGCGGGGCGGACGCAGCAGCACGCCTTCGCCCTCGACGCGAAGGCCACTCTCCGGCGCGATCCAGTCCAGCAGGGCCATGAAGCGGAGCCTCGCGCAAATCGCGAGACGGTCAAGAGGCGCTCGATAGACTAGTTTACATTATAGACTAGTTGATGTACGAAGCCGCCACGACCGGACCTCCAAACCCGCAGTCGTGCAACTGGCCGGACGCCTCGGGCGTCCGGCGCCCTTTCGCCATCCGGAGACCGTCATGACGACGAACGGACCCGCACGCCTGCATGGCCTCGACGCCGTGCGCGGCTATGCGCTGATGCTGGGCGTGGTCTTCCACGCCACCATGTCCTTCCTGCCCGGCCCCTCCATCTGGATGGTGCAGGACATCCACAAGACCCCGGTGCTGGGCGCGGTGTTCTTCGTGGCGCACATCTTCCGGATGACGACCTTCTTCCTGATCGCCGGCTTCTTCGCGCACATGACGTTCCACAAGCGGGGCGCGAAGGCCTTCATCGCCGACCGGGCCAAGCGCATCGCCCTGCCGCTGGTGGTCTTCTGGCCGATCCTGATCGGCGCGATTCTGCTGGCCAGCGGCTATGCGATCTATGTCGCCACCGGCGTCTTCCCGACCAAGCCGCCGCCCTCCCCGCCGGCCCCGCCATTCAGCTTCCCGCTGACCCACCTGTGGTTCCTGTACGTGCTGCTCTGGTTCTACACGGCGACCCTGGCGGTGCGCGGCCTGGTCGCGAAGCTGGACGGCAGCGGCCGCTTCCGGGCCGGCGTGGACCGCGTCGTGGCCGGCGTGATGGCCAGCCCTGCCGCGCCGGCCATGCTGGCCCTCCCCGCGATCACGGTCTTCACGTTGACGCCGGGCTGGCTGGCCTGGTTCGGGACGCCGGCGCCCGACATGAACCTGATCCCCAATCTGCCGGCGGCCGTGCAGTACGGCCTGGCCTTCGGCTTCGGCTGGGTGCTGCAGCGGCAGATGGGCCTCCTGAAACGGCTGCGCGAACGGTGGGCCCTGAACCTGGCCGCCGCCGTGGCCTTGACCACCGCCTGCCTCGTGATGCTGGGGACCTCGCCGCTGGTGACGCCCGACACGTCCACCCCCGCCCACGCCGTCCACGCCGTCACCTATGCGCTGGCGATCTGGACCTGGACCTTCGCGGCCATCGGCCTGGGCCTGAGGTTCCTCTCGAGCGAGAGCCGCGTGCGCCGCTACATCGCCGACTCGTCCTATTGGGTCTACCTGATCCACCTGCCGCTGGTGATCGCGCTGCAGGCCTGGGTCTCGCACCTGGACTGGCCGTGGGAAGCCAAGTTCGCAGTCGTCCTTGGAGTGGGCTTTGCGCTGATGTTCGCCAGCTACGAACTCCTGGTGCGCCACACCTTCATCGGCGTGATGCTCAACGGCCGCCGCGTGCCCTGGCGGACGCCGAAGACCCAGATCGTCCAGCCGGAGATCGCCCGATGACCACCGATCCGCTCACCCCGGAAAGCGCCCGCGAGGACCTCGCGTTCATGCGGGCGCTGGTCGCCCCCAGCGACAGCTTCCAGCGCCAGTTCGGCCAGGCCTATTTCGCCGCCGGCCTCTGCTATGGCGTGCAGATGCTGTTGCACGGGGCGCAGGGCTTCGGCCTGTTCCCGGGGATGGCGGCCGGCCTGACCATCGGCTTCGGCCCGACGGTCGTCTTCCTGGCCATCCTCTTCTGGCAGCGGGGCCGCAGCGCCGGCGCGGCGCCCAGCGTGGCCAACCGGGCGATCTCCGGGGTGTTCTCCGCCATCGGCCTGGCCAACCTGGCGCTGGCGGCGATCATCGCGCTGGGCGCCTGGCGCGCCCAGAGCCTGCAGGTCTGGCTCCTGTTCCCCTGCGTGGTCATGGTGCTGCAGGGCGCGGCCTGGCTGGTGGTGTGGCACATACGCCGGCGCGGCTGGTTCGGGCTCGTCGCCGCCGGCTGGTTTGTCATCGGCCTGGCCATGGGTGTGGCGATCGTCCAGCCGCCCATCTTCATGATCCTGGCCGGCCTCGGCTTCCTGCTCTTCATGCTGATCCCCGGCTGGGCGATGATGCGCCAGCCTAAGGCGGCCTGACCCATGGCCCGCTTCGACATCGGCAAGATCGACGATGTCATCCACGGCCGCCTGCGGCTGGGGGTCATGGCCTATCTGGCCAACGCCGAGGTGGCGGACTTCAACGAGCTGAAGGCCGTGCTGGAGGTGACCCAGGGCAATCTGTCGGTCCAGCTGCGCAAGCTGGAGGACGCCCAGTACGTGACCATCGAGAAGGGCTTCCTGGGCCGCAAGCCGCGCACCCAGGTGCGCCTCACCGAGGTCGGCCGCGCCGCCTTCGCGACCTACCTGGAAGCCCTGGGCAAGCTGATCGGCCCGTCGGCGGCGTAGGTCGGCGATCCCGCTCTCGCGCAACGGCGATATGGCTGGTGAGGCGGTGTTAATCGCGCTCGGGCAAGCTGCGGACGTCATGGAGGAAACCGAGGCGCACAAGCGCCCGCCCGCCCCGCTCGATGTCTTCGCCGCGGCCGCGCGCGACGCCGCGATCGAGGACGTGCGCGCCCTGGCCTGCGACCTGTTCCCCGGCGCCTGTGTGCGCGTGCTCGCGCCGGGCGGCGACGACCGCATCGCCCGAACCGTCGGCCGCGGCGCCGCGCCGGTCTTCTTCCCCACGGCGACCGGCTTCCGGATCGGCCTGCCGATCCGCTGCGCCACGGGGGGGACCGTCGCCATCCTGGCCATCGAGGCCGATGGCGCGCAGGGCCTCTCCACCGAGGAACGCCGTCTGCGCGCCGCGCGCCTGGCCCGCCTGGCCGTGCTGCCTGCCGGCGCTGGCGCAGACGCCGAGAACCGGCACGCGGCCATGCTGAGCCTGGTCCGTTCCATGCCGCTGCGGGTCGTGGTCACGGACGACCGGAACCGGGTCGTCGCCGCCAGCCCGCAGGCCGCGGCGGACATGCAGCTCCCCGAAGCCGAATTCCTGGGCCGCAACCTCTTCGAGATCCTGCCGGGGGTGCTCGACAAGTACCGCGAGGTGTTCGACCGGGTGATGGCGGGCGAGACCGTCCGCACGCCCCGCTACCGCTCCCAGATCGGCGACGGGCCGGTCAACTGGTTCCGGACCGAATTCCATCCCTGGCGCGATGGACAGGACCGCGTCCGCGGCGTCGTATCGGCGGTGGTCGACCTGACCGACATGGTCGAGGCGCTGCAGCGGCGCGAGCGCTCCGAGGAGCGCATGCACATGGCCGTGGAGCTGGCCGACCTGCACATCTGGGACCTGGACATGGTCAAGGGCCGGATGTTCACCACCGGCGCCACCGCCACCTTCTTCGACGGCTCGCTGGACCCCGACGAAATCGCCCGCGACACCAACATCACCATCCATCCGGAAGACCGCGAGCGCATCGCCGACGCCTGGCGCCAGGCGGTGGAGAACGACGTCCCCTACCGCCCCGAATACCGGATCAACCGCGCCGACGACCAGGAGGTCTGGGCCAGCTGCACGGTGCGGATGATCCGCGACGAGGCCGGCCGGCCGATCCGCGTGGTCGGCGCCATGCAGAACATCACCGAGCGCAAGCTGGCCGAACGCGCGCTTGTGCAGGCCAAGGAGGAGGCCGAGGCCGCCAACCGCGCCAAGAGCGTGTTCCTGGCCACCATGAGCCACGAGATCCGCACGCCCCTGAACGGCGTGCTGGGCATGGCCCAGGCCATGGCGGCGGACGCCCTGGATCCCGTTCAGCGCGGCCGGCTGGAGACCATCCGCCAATCCGGCGAGAGCCTGCTCACGATCCTCAACGACGTGCTGGACCTCTCCAAGATCGAGGCCGGCAAGCTGGAGCTGGACGTCACGGACTTCGAGCTGGGCCCGCTGGCGGAAAGCGTCCGCGACGCCTTCGCCGCTGTCGCCAGCCGCAAGGGCCTGGCCCTGACGCTGGACGTCGCGCCCGAGGCCCGCGGGCGCTACCGGGGCGACCCTGCGCGGCTGCGCCAGATCCTGCTGAACCTGGTCGCCAATGCGCTGAAGTTCACCGAGGCCGGCACGGTCGCCATCGCCGTGAGCCGCAGCGGCCGGACCCTGAACTTCGGGGTCCGCGACACCGGGATCGGCATCGCGCCCGAGCATATCGCGCGGCTGTTCGACAAGTTCGAGCAGGCCGATGTCACGACCACCCGGCGCTTCGGCGGCTCGGGCCTGGGCCTGGCCATCTGCCGCGACCTGGCCACGCTGATGGGCGGGCGCGTGGAGGCGACGAGCCAGGAAGGCGCCGGCAGCGAGTTCCGCCTGACGCTGCCGCTCAAGCGGCGGGGCGATGAGGCGGCGACGCAGCCGGCGGCGCCCGCCGAGCCGGCCCGTTGCGACGACGCCGGCGCGCTGCGCGTCCTGGCGGCCGAGGACAACGCGGTGAACCAGCTGGTGCTGAAGACCCTGCTGCAGCAGGTGGGCGTCGAGCCGGTGATCGTCGGCGACGGCGCCGAAGCCCTGGCCGCCTGGCGGGCCCAGACATGGGACGTCGTGCTGATGGACGTGCAGATGCCGGTGATGGACGGCCCCACCGCCACCCGCGCCATCCGCGCCGAGGAAGCCGCCACCGGCCGCCATCCCACCCCGATCCTGGCCCTCACCGCCAACGCCATGGCCCACCAGATCGAGGAGTACGTGGCGGCGGGCATGGACGGCATGATCGCCAAGCCCATCCGCGTGGAGGAGCTGTTCGCGGCGCTGAACGCGGTGCTGGAAAAGGCCGCGGCGGTGAAGGCGGCCTAGCGCCTTCCTTTCCCGCGCAGCGGGAGAGGAAGGGTGCGCGCCCCTACCCCACCAGCGCCGTCTGGAGCCGGTCCGCGGCGGCCATGGCGGCCTTGGGGCCCAGGATGGCGACGGCGGCTTTCCGAGCGTCCAGGATACGGGTGGTGAGGGCGGCCAGCTGGGCGGGGGTGACGGTGTCGACTTCGGCGGCGACGGCGACCGGGTCGAGGGTCTTGCCGAAGAGGAGGACCTGGCCGGCGGCCTGCTCGGCGCGGGCCAGCGCCGACTCGCGGCCCATGAACATGGCGCCCTTGAGCTGGGCCTTGGCGCGGGCGAGTTCCGCGTCGCCGACCGGGGTGGTCAGGGCCTGCAGCTCGCCGACCGTGACCTCGGCCAGTTCGGCGGCGTCCTTGGCGTCGCAGCCGGCGAAGACCCCCAGCACGCCGGTGTCGGCGTACGTCTCGGAATAGGCGTCGATGGCGTAGGCCAGGCCGCGCACCTCGCGGGCCTCCTGGAAGAGACGCGAGGCCATGCCGCCGCCCAGGATCTCGGCCAGCAGGCGGAGCGCGAAGTAGTCCTCGTGCAGCACGCCGACGGCCGGCAGCAGCAGGACCAGGTTGGCCTGTTCCAGCTTCTTGACCACCGTCCGCACGCCGCCGGCGAAGGCCGCGGCCTCGAAGTCCAGGCCCCCGGGGCTGGCGGCCGCGCCATAGTCGCGCTCGGCCAGCTTCAAGAGCTCGTCCTCGTCCACCGCCCCAGCGGCGCTGACGATCAGGGTCTCGGGCGCATAGAGCGCGGCCCGCCAGGCGCCCAGGCTCTCGGGCGTCGCGGTCCCGATGGACTTGGTCGTGCCCAGGATCGGCCGGCCCAGCGGCTGGCCGTCGTAGGCCGCCTCCTGCGCCAGTTCGAACACCAGGTCGTCGGGGGTGTCGGCGGCCTCGGCGATCTCCTGGCCGACCACCTGCTTCTCGCGCTTCAGGTCGCCGGGATCCATTGTCGGGTGCTGCACCAGGTCGGCGATCACCGCCGAGCCCAGGTCCAGGCCGTCCTTCAGGGCGCGGATCTGGAAACTGGTGCGCTCATAGCCGGTGGCGGCGTTGATGTGGCCGCCCTCGGCCTCGATCACCTCGACGATCCCGCGCGCCGAACGGCCGCCGGCGCCTTTGAACACCATGTGCTCCAGGAGGTGCGACCAGCCCGAGCGCGTCGGGTCCTCGAACCTCGCGCCGCGGCCGGCGACAACGGAGAGCGCCACGGTCTGCCAGCCGGGTAGCGGGTCGCACACCACGCGGACGCCGTTGGACAGGGTGTGGACCTTGGGGGTCTCGGTCACCGGCTCAGGCTTCCGCGAAGGCGCGGACGTAGGCCTTGATGGTCTCGGCCTCCCCCGGCAGGCGGTCGAACCGCTCGGGCTTGCCGGCCAGGCTGGCGGTCCCGCGCGGCAGGCCGGGCTCGACGCCGGAGGCCTTGGCCACGTCCTCGGGGAACTTGGCCGGGTGGGCGGTGGAGAGGACGACGGTGGGCCCGTCCAGGTCCACGTGGCGCAGGGCCGCGACCGCCACGGCGGTGTGCGGGTCGATCAGCTCGCCGGTCTCGTTCAGGGTGGAGACGATGGTGCGCACCGTCTCGTCCTCGCCGATGGCGATGCCGGTGAACATGGCCTTCATCGCGGCGAGGGCGGCCGGCGGGATGTCGATGGCGCCGGCGCGGGCGAAGGCCTCGAAGGCGCGGGCGGTCTCGGTGGGCTCGCGCTGGACGGCCTCGAAGTAGAGCCGCTCGAAGTTGGACGCCGACTGGATGTCCATGGCCGGCGAGAGCGTGGCCTCGACGGCGCCGCGGCTATAGCGGCCGGTGGAGAAGGCGCGCGCCAGGATGTCGTTGGAGTTGGTCGCCACCACGATGCGCTTGATCGGCAGGCCCATCTTCATGGCGACATAGCCCGCGAAGGCGTCGCCGAAGTTGCCCGACGGGACCACGAAGTTCACCGCCCGGCCCGGCGCGCCGAGCGCGGCGGCGGTGGTGAAGTAGTAGACCGCCTGGGCGGCGATGCGGGCGAAGTTGATCGAGTTCACCGCGGCCAGGTCGACGGCCTGGCGCAGCACCTTGTCCTGGAAGGCGTCCTTCAGGATCGCCTGGCAGTCGTCGAAGGTGCCCTTCACCGAGACGCAGGCGATGTTGGCCTCGCTGGCCGTGGTCATGAACCGGCGCTGGACCTCGCTGATCCGGCCCTCGGGGAACATGGCCACCAGCTTGACGGCCTTGGCCCCGCGGAAGGCCTCGACCGCCGCGCCGCCGGTGTCGCCCGATGTGGCGCAGAGGATGGTCTGCTTGCGGCCCTGGCGGCCCAGGATGTGGTCGTAGAGCCGGGCCAGGATCTGCATCGCCACGTCCTTGAAGGCGAGGCTGGGGCCGTGGAACAGCTCGGCGATGAAGGTCTGCGGCCCGATCTGGACCATCGGGACCACGGCCTTGTGGCTGAAGGTGGCGTAGGCCTCCTCGCACATGGCGCGGAGGTCGGCGGTGGGGATCTCGTCGCCGGCGAAGGCGCCCAGCACCTCGGCGGCCACCTGGGCGTAGGGCATGGCTGCGAAGGCCGCGATGCGGTCGGCGCTGAACTGCGGCCAGGCCTCGGGCACATAGAGGCCGCCGTCGGGGGCGAGGCCGCCAAGGACGGCTTCCGTGAAACCGACCGCGGCGGACTGCCCGCGGGTCGAGATGTAGCGCATGAGCTCTAAGACCGCCTCTTCAGGAGCATGGCGGCATAGACGCCGAGCAATGCCGCGGCAAGGCCGTACCAGGTGATGGCGTACTCCAGGTGCCGGTTGGGGATGTCCACCGGGATCGGCGCGGGAGTCAGCGCCTTGAACTCCGGATTGGTCGGGGTCTCGGCCATCAGGGTGAGCGGGGCGACGTGGTCGGCGTGGAGCGCGACCGCCATGGCGGGCACGTCGCGGACGAACCAGTGGCCGGGCGTGGCGGGCGGCGACATGAAGTTGCCGCGCTCCGGCTTGCGCAGGACCCCGGTGAGCTCGAAGGGCGTGGTGTCGGCCGGGTCGACGGCCGGGCGGGCCTTCTCGAAGTCGGGGACAAAGCCCTTGTCCACCAGCACGCCGCCGTAGGCGGAGCCGGTGAGGCGGCAGGCGGAGACCAGGCGCGCGCCGGCCTCGCCATTGCGGATCGAGTAGAGCTCGACGGCCGGCGCCTTGGGCAGGCCCGGGCAGATGGCGGTGACGCGGGTGTAGTCGGCGTCGGCGCCCCGGGCGACCTCGGCCAGGACGTCGTCGATCGGCCGGGCCCTGGCCGCCTGCAGCGCCGCGATGCGGGCCAGCAGGGCCTCCTTCCAGTGCAGGCGCTGGACCTGCCAGGTCCCCAGGCCGATCAGGATGGCGAAGGCGATCGCGGTGGCGACGGTCAGGCCGATCGGGAACCCCGAGGAAGCGCGACCGCGCTCAGTCGTCATGGCGCGCTTCGGAGGCCTTGTTCATGAACTGGGCGGCGAGCATG
>Ga0207694_10004142_pt1 | contig 11387 bp, 12 predicted proteins | sample KBSC34metaG_FD_184353 | JGI IMG/M metagenome (GOLD analysis project Ga0207694, IMG submission 184353) | Corn rhizosphere microbial communities from Kellogg Biological Station, Michigan, USA - KBS C3-4 metaG (SPAdes) (version 2) | ecosystem: Host-associated > Plants > Roots > Rhizosphere > Soil...
CCTGTAGTGGCAGACGGACTGCTCTACATCTACAGTCCGCGCGGTAGCCTTGGCGTCTTTGACCCCACAACCGGCAAACGCATCGCCGAGCTGAAATGCGGTCGCGGCCACTGGAACAGTCCCGTCGTCGTGGACGGCAGAATTGCGCTGCCGGATGGCAATGCCAATCAGCGCAGCACCTCCGGCATCCTCAATATCTGGAGTCTGCCGGCTAGTGCCTCGAAGTAAACCCGCAAACAGACGCTGCCGATTCGCGCTAATCCGATCTAGCCCGCATGACCGACGAATATCTGATAACCACGACCGCACCCATTTGACTGCGATTCCCCGTTCGAATTACCGCCTCGAAACGCCAAGGGTGGGCCTTAGTGATTTAGCGCATCCGGAAGCATGTCTTTCCGCGTTGTGTAGAGAAGCTTCAATTTGTCGCCTTTACACACGGGGAGCGATTCATGCGTTCGATCTGTTGCGCACTTCTTCTTGCAACGGCATTCTCCAGCGCAGCAGCCTCTGCGCAACAGTCTCCGGCTGCCTCTGCGCCTACACAGCAGGAATCACCCGCATTTGAAGTGGCTTCGGTCAAGCCTACTGACCCAAATCACCTGGGTTCCACATTCAACTTCGCGCCGACAGTACTGCAAATCAGCGGTGGCACGCTTCGCCGGATCATGGAGATGGCCTACGACCTTCGTACGTTTCAAATTCTCAGCGGACCTAAGTGGCTGGATACAGATCGCTACGACATCTCCGCAAACGCCCCTACCCTGAAAGACCTAAGCCAGGAGCAGCGCCATACAGAGATGCGCCGCCGATTGCAGACACTTCTGGCAGACCGTTTCCAATTGAAGGTCCATCCTGAGGCACGAGAGTTGCCCGAATATGCGCTGGTTGTAACAAAGGGAGGCAGCCGGCTCAAAGTGCCGGAACCCGGCCAAGGCGATGGAATCAGCCTGGACCGCTGCGGCGTCATGAAGGGCACACGGACGACCATGTCTAATCTTGCGATGGTTCTCTCGATGCAACTGGCGCGTCCCATCTTCGACAAGACCGAACTGACCGGACGATACGATTTCGAGATGAACTATGCGCCCGATGGCGGCTGCGGTTCGCGCCAGCCCGACAGCGGGACTACTGCCGTGGCCGTCCCCGACAGTCCATCCCTTTTCACCGCAATTCAGGAACAACTGGGTTTGAAATTGGAGTCTACCAAGGGGCCGGTGGAAGTGATCGTGATCGATCGCGTGGAGAAGCCCGAACCGAACTGAAGCCAGGATCAGCCATTATTCAGTCGGGTGCCCCATTCATGCGCGAATGCTGGCAGGCGCATCAGTGGTTCAAATAGCGGTAATCTGAATGCACGCACCCGATGACCGAAGAAGATCCGATACCTATCCCCGCGCCCAGTTTTGAGGGCGACTTCACGCTTGACGAGACCCTCCAGCTCGAATCCGGCGAAGTCCTCGTCAACCCCACACTTCACTACGCCACCTATGGCGAGCTGAACGCCAAACGCGACAACGCCGTCTTCGTCGCCCACGCGCTCTCCGGCTCCGCCTCCGTCGGCACTTGGTGGCCGCAGCTCTTTCTCCCTGGCCGGGACGGCCTGCTCGACCTCTCGCGCGACTGCGTTATCGGCATCAACATCTTCGGCTCCTGCTATGGGTCTACAGGTCCGGGTTCCATCAATCCCGAAACCGGCAAACCTTACGGCCCCAGCTTCCCTCTCATCGGCATCCGCGACATGGTGCACGCGCAGGTCAAGCTCATGGACTCGCTCGGCATTGACCGCCTCAAGCTCGCCATCGGCGCCTCCATCGGCGGCATGCAGGTGCTGGAGTGGGCCATCCTCTATCCGGAGCGCGTCGCTCGCGTGGTCGCCATCGGCTGCGCACCGCTCGGGGCCATGGGCCTCGGTCTTAACCACCTGCAGCGCCAGGCCATCATGATGGACCCTTCCTGGGAAGGCGGCTACTACCAGTCCGGCCACGGCCCCACCACCGGCATCGCCATCGCCCGCGGCATGGGCATGATCAGCTACAAGTCCGTCCCGCTTCTCGAGGAGCGCTTCGCCCGCAAGCCCAATCGCTACGGCAACGAGAACCCCTACCTCTCCACCACCGCCGGCCAGAACGGCCGCTTCGACGTCGCCGGCTACCTCGACTACCAGGGCCGCATCTTCATCCCGCGCTTCGACGCCAACTCCTACATCTCCATCACGCGCACCATGGACATCTTCGATCCCGTCCGCGCGCATGAGACCCCCTACGCCGCCTACGCACGCATCACCGCGCACCTCACCATGGTCGGCATCTCCACCGACTGGCTCTTCCCTCCCGAAGACGTCCGCTCGCTCGCCGCCATCATCCGCGCGGCAGGTGCAAGGTGCGACTACCGCGAGATGGCCTCCAACCACGGCCACGACGCCTTCCTCGCCGAACCCGACCAGTTGGTGCGACTGCTGATGCCAGTATTCGAGTAGGCCTCAACATGGATTCTGACAGCGATCTCGATATCAAGAATGCACAAGCACTAACTGGCTTATGGCAGGAAGAAGAGCAGCGGCTCCACAAAATCCTCTCTGATCCACAGACATCCCCTGAGATTAGGCAACGAGTGAATGCACGGCTCGAATTCGTGCGCAATCAGATACGTGATGCTGCTCATGAGCAGGGAAAATTACAGCGGCCATAGATCTAAACGCCGAAGGCGCGACGAAATACCAGCCTAGGCCGCTCCCGCGAAGCGGGAAGGCCTAGGTATGTGAATCAATTAATTCCAGAGGGCTGTAAGCCCGACCCATTAAGAGCCTAGTTCTCACTCGGCCGCTCGATGCTGTCTACCACCAGCACCGGCAGCGTGTCTTTCCGCGGCACCAGTTGCAGCCCCAGCTGATCGCGCAGCGCATCTTCGAGCAGCGGCTTGTTGTAGCCCTTGGGAGACGGCTTTCCCTTCGGCGCATACACATTGAACGACAGCAGAATGTTGTAGCGGCCAGTCATTCCCGTCTTGTCGAAGACAGGCTTTTCCGTAACGCCCCGCAGGAAGCCCGCCAGCTGATAAGGATTCGTTAGTCCGCACACTACCGACAGGTCTGCCGGACAGTGGAAGTCCTCACCATCCTTCAGCGGCTTCATCTTCGGCCCGCTTGGATCGACCACTAGGTCGTACACATCGATGTCTCTCGTCTCACGATGAAACTGGAGCTTGAACCGCTCCGCCAGCAAGTTCTGCAGCATTGCGTTCATCTCCGCCTTGGTCGCATTCGGGTTCGCAGCCTTCGCTTCAACGTCGTACCGATCACTCGCCAGCCACGCCGGTCCACCGATCACCTGATAATCCGCAACGCCATACGCCGCCTGGATCAGTTGCCTGGGCCATGTCATCGCCGAAAGACTACCCAACTGATATTGAAGGCTGCTGCCGAACCTCTTCGCGCTCAGATGAATTGAAGCACTCTCAAACGCCGGTGCAGCCGCCGTCTGCCCAAATGCTGTGCTCACCACTAGAAGCAAAACCCCGCAACGCAACGTACGCATTCACGATCTCCGCAACAACTCTGCTCATTCTTTGTAAATCGGTGTCATCCGTGTAAATCGGTGTTAAGCCTTTGCCTTTTCACTTCCCGCGCCCTTCGCGATCAGCCCCGTCGTCGAGAAGCCCTCCACCGTCGGCACGATCTTCACCTGCCCGCCCCACGCCATCACTTCCTTCGCGCCCACCACGGTATCCACGTTGTAGTCGCCGCCCTTTACGATCACGTCCGGCCGCGCCAGCAGGATCACCTCCAGCGGCGTCTCCTCGCCAAACACCACCACTGCATCGACGGCCGCTAAAGCAGCCAGCACCCGCGCCCGCTCAAGCTCCTTCACGATCGGCCGTGTCGGCCCCTTCAGCCCACTCACCGATGCGTCCGAATTGATCGCCACAATCAGCCGGTCGCCGAACCGACGGGCTTGTTCTAAGACGGTAATGTGCCCCACATGCAGCAGGTCGAAGCAGCCATTGGTGAAGACCACGCGCTCGCCGTTCGCCTTCCACAGCGCCGCCCGCTGCGCCAGTTCCTCTCTGCTGACGACCTTGTCCTCCGCATGCAGCGCAATCTCCGGAGTCAGCGCGGCCAGCAGCTCATGCTTCTCCACCGGCACCGTGCCCACCTTGCCCACCACGATTCCCGCCGCCATGTTCGCCAGAGCCACACCCGTCTCCGGCTTCAGCCCGGACGCCAGACACAGCGCCAGTACCGCAATCACCGTATCGCCCGCGCCCGAAACATCGAACACCTGCCGCGCCACTGCCGGAGCCAGCATCCTATTCCCTGGTCGCACCAGTGCAATTCCCTTCTCGCCCAGGGTCGCCGTCAGAAATTCCAGGTCGAACTCCTTGACCATTCCCTCCGCTGCATCCAGCAGCGCATTTACGTCGCGCGCATCACCACCTACAGCAGTCGCCAACTCACCGAGGTTCGGGCACACCGTCGTCGCGCCCTTGTAGCGCGCAAAGTCCGCCGTCTTCGGATCCACCAGCACCGGAATGTTCTTCGCCCGCGCCGCCGCAATCACCTTCTGGCAGACCTCAGGCGTCAGCACACCCTTCGCATAATCCGACAGCACCACCGCATGCGCGCCGTCCAGCCGCTCCAGCACCCGCGCTGCCAGCCGCTCACAATCTGCCGCTGCGCGAGCGCCCGGCCGCTCGCTGTCCAGCCGCAGCATCTGCTGCCGTCCGCCCAGAATCCGCAGCTTTGTGATCGTCGGAAACCCGGCGCACTCCACGAACCCCGGCATGATGCCGCTCTCACGCAGGCACGCTGCCAGCAGCTTCTCGTCCTCATCGCCGCCCGCAAACCCGATCACCTCCACCTGCGCGCCCAGCTTGGCGATGTTCATTGCCACGTTTGCTGCGCCGCCCGGCTGATGGCTCTGGTGCGTCGCGCGCACCACCGGCACCGGCGCTTCAGGCGAAATCCTCCCCACCTCGCCCCAGATGTACTTGTCGAGCATCACGTCGCCCACCACCAGCAGGCGCTTGGTTCCCCACCGCTCTTCGATCTCGCCGATTGCCTCGTGCAGTTGCTCGATCACTTACATCCTCCGCATCCTTCGCGATGCCTGTTGCTATCATAGCCGCGTGCCCACGCTCTCAAGCCCACCCGAAAGCTCCCCACGCACCACACTCCGCACCGTCTTTCTGGACCGCGACGGCGTCATCAACCGAAAGCCCCCCGAAGGCGAATACGTGGCTAGCTGGCAGCAGTTTCTTCTGCTGCCAGGCGTGCCCGAAGCCATCTCACGTCTCAACCGCGCCGGCATCCGCACCATTGTCGTCTCCAACCAGCGCGGCATCGCCCTCGGCCTTTACACCGCAGTTGATGTCCACGCCATCCATGCGAGGCTCCAGCAGGAACTCGCCCCATCCGGCGCGCGCATCGACGCCTTCTACTTCTGCCCGCACGATAAAAATTCCTGTGACTGCCGCAAGCCAGGACCCGGCCTCTACAACCAGGCCCTCGCAGATTTCCCCGACATCACGCCCGCATCCAGCCTGATGATCGGCGATTCGTTCTCGGACATTGAATTCGCCCATCGCCTGGACATGCCCACCATCTTTATCGAGGGCGACCCCACCCGCCAGAAGCCCGGCGCCGACCGCGCACGCTCCCTTGCGGATCAGATCTTCTACTCGCTCCCCGAAGCGGTCGACTATCTTTTACACGAACATCCTGCGAACAAAACCTAACACGGATTTTCACAGATGTTCACAGATCAAAACCAAATGCTTTGTCTTTAAATCCGTGCTTCTATCCGTGTAAATCCGTGTTAAGCATTTGCACTTGCTGCCACCGTCTCCGCCACACCCGCCTCCAGCTCCGTCATCTTCACATCGCAACCCAGCGCACGCAGCCCAGTCAGGTCCGCCTCGGTAAAGTGCTGATAACGTCCTTCGAGGTCCTTCGGAAACGGCATATACTCGGTCGTCGCCGGACCAATCACTGCGCTCAATGCTTTCACCACATCGTTGAAGCTCCGCGCCTTGCCCGACCCTGCATTCACCACACCGCGATACGTCTTCTTCTCCGCATCCGTCTTCGGTGCGTATGGCCCCAGCCCGGCAAAGAACATGTTCAGCCGAGCTAAATCGCGCACATACACAAAATCCCGCCGCTGCTCGCCGTTTCCATATCCACCCGTGCCCTCAAACAGCTTTACCTTGCCCGTCTCGCGGATCTGCTTGCCGAAGTGGTGAATCACACTCGCCATCCGGCCCTTGTGCTGCTCCCGCGGTCCGTACACGTTGAAGTAGCGCAGCCCAACCGCCGTAATCGGCACCGTGCCCAACTCCAGCTGATGCCGGAAGTAGTGGTCGAACGCCAACTTCGAAAAGCCATAGACATTGAGAGGCCGCTCATTCTCCAGCTTCTCCACAAACTTGCCTGGCCCCGACAGCCCATAGACCGCCGCCGTCGACGCAAAAACCAGCGGCGCTCCCTCGCGCACCGCAAAACCCAGAACCTCTTTTGTGTACGTGAAGTTGTTGTCCATCATGTACACCCCGTCGTCCTCCAGCGTGTTCGAGCATGCGCCCTGGTGCAGCACCGCGTCTACGCGTCCTGTGCTCAGCGCATGCTCATTAATCGCGCGCCGGAACTCGCGCTTGTCCATGTAGTCCGTGTAGCGCGCGCCATGCAGGTTCTCGAACTTCTTCGCGCTCGCCAGGTTATCGACGACAAGGATGTCTGTCAGTCCATGTGCATTCAACTCATGCACCAGATTGCTGCCAATAAATCCAGCGCCGCCGGTCACAATCAACATGCTTTGGCTGTTCTCCCTGCTTCCACTCTAAACGCTGTCCAGCACACGTCCCACGGCTTGCACCATCTCTTCCACTGTTATCGACGTCAGGCACTTGCGCCGCTCTATTGTGCAGGTCTCCAGTCCGCATCCGGCGCACTCAGGAGCATGGAGAATCACCTGGTGCCCCGCGCCTGCCGGATACCATACGCCCTTCTGTCCGCGCGCGGAAAATGCGATCACGCACGGCACGCCCACGCTTGCCGCAAGGTGCATCGGTCCGGAGTCCGGTCCGAGGAACAGCGCCGCATGCCCCATCACCGCCGCCGTCTCGCGAGGCGTCAGCTTTCCGCACAAGTTCACCTTCGCGCCCGTCCACTTCTGCGCCGCAAACTCGCTCACTTCGGCCTCTGCGCTTGCACCCACCAGCGCCAGGGCATAATCCGGATACTGTCGCGACAACTCGCCCAGCAACGCGCGCCAGTTCTCCTTACCCCAGTCCTTCGCCTGCATCTTGGTCCCCGGTCCGCAGACGATCAACTTTCGCCCGCGCAACTCCCCCAGAGCCTCGCCAGCCTTCTGCCGCTCAGTCTCACTCAGTCGCAGGTCCCAGCTTGCAGGATCATCCAGCCTCGCATCGCCCAGTTCGCGGATCATTCGCGCCAGCCGGTGCGCCTCCGGCTCCCACATTCCCGTCTCTGCATCGAATCGCCGCTCCATATCGCGCTCATTCGGTGCGCCCACCACCCGCTGTACTCCGCACAGGCGAAAGAACAGCAGATCACGCTGCACCAGCTTCCAGGGCCGCAGGTCCGTCAGGAATACCAGCAGGTCAGGCCGAAAGCGCCTCACCTCGCGTGCTACACGCAGCAACTCGCGCACATTGCGCGTCCCTATCCTGTATCGCAAATATCCATCCACCAGGCCTGACTCGCCCAACACCGCCGCCGCAGCCGGTGCCTTAGCGCTTACCGGAAAGTTGGTCAGCAGCCGGCGCTCCGCCTGCGGAAACCGCCGGGCAATCAGGTGTAGGCACGGTAGCGCAACCACCATGTCTCCCAGGCTGCCCAGCCGGTAGATCAGTGCCCGTCGTATCGGCGTCTCAGCCGGCAATCAGCCTCCCACAAACCAATGGCGTGCATTCCCATCTTAAATCGGACCGCGCGCCCAAGTCCTATGTGCAGGATCATCTGCCCGAGACGCTGTTACCTGCGATACTGGTCAACAGACTTTCCTCATGCTCGACGCAACTCACATTGCCTTTCTTCAGGATCAGGCCACCGTGGACTGGCACGCGGCCTCTGTAGCTAGCGCAGCTGCATCTCATGAGGCTGCCACGACTCTCGACACATTTCTGCTCGCCCACCATCGCGCCAACTTCGATCTCTGGCATGAAGAAGACAAGGCCCGTGAACCCGGCGCAACCGACACCTGCATCGCGCAGATAAAGCACGCTATCGATGCTCTTAACCAGCGCCGCAATGACCTCGTCGAGACGATCGACCGCATGCTGCTTGAAGCCGCTGGCACGCAGACCGCCTCTGCGCCCCTCAACTCCGAATCACCTGGCCTGATGATTGATCGCCTCTCTGTGCTTGCGCTCAAGCTCTACCACACTGAGGAAGAAGTCCACCGGCTCAACGCCAGCGAGGCCCACCATGATAAGAACCGTGCCCGCCTTGCCCTGCTCCGCGAACAGCGCAACGATCTCGCCGCCTGCCTCGATGAGCTATGGATCCAGGTCCAATCCGGAACACGCCGCTTCAAGCTCTACCGCCAGATGAAGATGTATAACGACCCCGACCTCAACCCGGCCATCTACTCACATTCCACTCCCGGTAAGTCGAGTTGACCTTCTCCTCAACTCTGCGTATAAAACCGGAATCGACACCATTGACGGAATTTGCATGTTGAGACGCGTCTGTCCCCAGCGAAATCTGGCCGCGCAAGGTTTATCCAGCAGTGAGTTCGTGCACTCGTACACCCTAAAATCCGCGCCACTCCTGCCCATTACTTTCACCCACAGAGACCGCATCCGATGAAGAACGCCGCCAAAAAGCCGCGCACCCTGGCAGGAAAACAGCCTGCTGATGCCGCGCGCGCCCAGACCATCAGCCAATACGAGACAGCCGTACGCTTTCTGCAGGACGGCAAGTATGAGAAGGCGCACACCGCCTTTAACCAGATGCTGGCTTCTGCCCCGCCAGAGCTGGCCGACCGCATCCGCATGTACATAGCAGCCTGTGCACAGCAGCAGGCGGCGAAGGCAAATCCCGGTACGAAGTTCTCTTCCCACGAAGAGCACTATGACTATGCCGTCTCCCTGCTCAATGAAGGCAACTATGACGACGCCCGCGGCGAACTCAAGCGCATCATCGCCGCGAACGGCAAAGCCGACTACGCCTTCTATGGCCTCGCGGTCCTCGCCAGCATGACCGGCGACTCCCACACCTGCCTCGAGCAACTGACAGAAGCCATCCGCTTGAACCCGCAGAATCGCATCCAGGCCCGCGCCGACTCCGACTTCCAGGACATGGCCGACGACCCCCGCTTCACCGAGCTCCTCTATCCCGAGGTCTAACTGCACTCAAGCCATTTACACTGGCCTTCAGTGTCCTCTCCATCTCAGCTTCCTGCCCTTCGCACTCTGCGCGTCGTCGCCATCGGCGGCGGCACAGGGCTCTCTACGCTTCTGCGCGGGCTCAAGCGGTATGTCCCCGCACCAACCGGCTCGCGCCGCGCCAGTGATCAGGCCGCTCGAGCACTCGCCGTCAACGCGGATGCCGGCGCTAAATCAGCCGCGCGCAGCCGCAACCCTCTCCACACCGCCAATCCCGTCCTCATCCGCGATCTCGCCGCAATAGTCACTGTCACCGACGACGGTGGCTCCTCCGGCCGCCTCCGCGAAGACCTCAACATCCTCCCGCCCGGCGACGTGCGTAACTGCATGGTCGCCCTCTCCGAGGACGAGGCCCTCCTCGCACGTCTCTTCCAGCACCGGTTCCACCAGGGCGACCTCGAAGGTCACTCCTTCGGTAATCTCTTCGTCGCCGCCCTCTCCGGCATCACCGGCGACTTCGCCCAGGCCGTGCAGGTCTCCTCGCAGGTCCTTGCGACGCGCGGCCACATCTATCCCGCAACCAACTCCAACGTAACTCTCTCTGCGCGCATGGAAGACGGCTCTACCGTCCTCGGCGAGACCGCCATCACCGCCAGCCCGCACTCCATCGTCGAGCTGAGCCTCGTTCCGCCGGACGCCGAAGCCCTTCCCGCTGCGCTCGACGCTATCTCCAATGCCGACCTCATCACCCTTGGACCGGGTTCGCTCTACACCTCGCTCATCACGAACCTTCTCGTTCGCGACATTGCCGAGGCCATCGCAGAATCCCGCGCCGTGCGCGTCTACATCGGCAATCTCATGACGCAGGCCAATGAATCACTCGGGCTTACCCACTCTCAGCACATTGAGAAGATCCTGCAACACTGTGTTGCACAGTCGGCCTCAGAGGCAAAAGGCTCCTCGCTGCCTAAGCTCTTCGACTTCGCACTCATCAACACGGCGCCCATCTCCTCTGAGCTGCTGGATCGCTACGCGCGCGAAGGCCAGGAACCCATTGAGGCCGACCTCGACTGCATACGCGCTCTTGGTGTTGAGCCCATCTCTGGCAGCTTCGTTCACGAAGGCGACGTGCTGCGCCATGACTACGACCGCGTCGCCGAGGTTCTTCTACAACTGGCTTACCAACGCAATTCATTTACTCCTGCAATCGTCTGACGACTAGCCATCCGCTCACGTGATGAACTTCCTGCCCGACGCGCTCTTCTCTAACATCATCTGGATCGCGCTTCATACCGTGCACAGCAGGTTCGCGATCAGCCACGGCCTCGCCTGCCGTTATCCTGCCGATGTCGCCCCCTTTGCCGCCGTCGCTCAATCCTCACGCGCCGCATTCGACGACCTCGCAACCCTGCTCGCCTCGCACTCGGACAGCGTATGGCTCTTCGATACATCACTGCCCGCGCATTCCGCGCTCAAAGTCGTGGACACGCTGCCCTGCCTGCGAATGATCACCTCAGGGCCGCCGTTGCCCTTGGCCACGCGTGACGACATCCTGCCACTCACCGCCGACGACGCTCCAGACATGGTCGCCCTCACCTCCATTGCGTTCCCTGGCTTTTTCAGGCCGCGCACCGTTGAGATGGGCTCATACTTCGGCATCCGCGACCGCGCTGGACGCCTTATTTCGATGTGTGGTGAACGCATCGCCCTTACCGGACATGCAGAGGCCTCAGGCCTCTGCACGCATCCCGATCACCGCGGTCACGGCTACGGTGAGGCGTTGCTCTGGCAGGTCCTTCGCCAGCAGCGGGATGCAGGCGTTGCCAGTTTCTTCCATGTGGGTATGACGAACACCCGCGCGCAGGCGCTTTACCGGCGTATGGGTTTCGTCACCGTGGCGGAGACTATGCTGCCGCGCGTCGCTCTCGGTTGAAGTCACGGCCACGAGCTATTACCGCGCCGCCGTCTCAGCGCTTACCTCGCTCCTCACCTGCTCGTAGTTTCGCGCCCCGCCGCTCTCCCCGTCCAGGCCACGTCCC
>Ga0207694_10004148_pt1 | contig 11379 bp, 7 predicted proteins | sample KBSC34metaG_FD_184353 | JGI IMG/M metagenome (GOLD analysis project Ga0207694, IMG submission 184353) | Corn rhizosphere microbial communities from Kellogg Biological Station, Michigan, USA - KBS C3-4 metaG (SPAdes) (version 2) | ecosystem: Host-associated > Plants > Roots > Rhizosphere > Soil...
TCCAGTTGTCTCTTTTTCAGCTTGTAGGTGGCGCGCAGCTTCTCTACTTGGACCTTCTGCGAATCGATCTGCGCCTGCACGGACTCCTTAAAGATGTCGAGTTTCTGCTTCTCCATCTTGAAGCGGGCGTCCGCCTGTTCCCATTTGGCCACCGCCAGACGCATGTTGATCTCGGGTTCCAATTGCGCCTTGAACAACTGCTCTTCTTTATCGCGGTTGATGTCGGCCTGCTTGAGCTCGCCTTGCGCCGTAGAGACGGCGGATTGCTGATCGAAGGCCTGGCTCTGCAATTTGACGCGCAGATCAGTGAGGTTCGCTTCCGCTTGTTTGGTCTGCCATTCGTAATCGACGGCATCGGCTTCCATTTGCGGATTAGTGAGCACCAGCATGACCGTGTTGGGCTTTACGTCGTCGCCCGAGTGCGTCAGGATGCGGCTCACCTGGCTGTCGAAGGCGGCCTGGAACCACAGGATGTCTTCGGGCACCAGCGTGCCCAAGCCACGGACCTCGCGCACCATGGGACCGCGCTTCACAGTGTCGGGCCAAATGGTGGCGGCCTCGACTATGGGGACTGCCGGTTTTAAGAGGCTGACGCGCCACCCGGCCACCGCCACGGCGGCCAGGATCAACACCAGGAACAGCACCCGGCGGATCATTTTCTTTTTCGCGACGCCTTCGCGTTTAACGTCCATAGAAGCTCATCCCGAGGGCTTTCATCCTACATACGACGAAAGCGCCAAAATGTTTCACTATTTTGGCGTAACACCCCAATCATACTGGAAACGCTGCAGTTATTAAAGTAGGAATTTAGTGATCGGCGGAAGTTTGGCAATCCGTTACGGGGGCGCCTGGGCCGCCTGCGCGGCATGGCCGATACGCAAAATAACCAAACGAACCCAAGCCGTCCGAGCGCAGATGGGCTGCGAGTTCCACTCCCACGGATCGCATGAGAATGCCGGTGGCTTGGCGAGGGATCGGGGTAAGTATCTGAGCCTTTAAGGAAAATAACGGGCCTCGGATGTGTCATTCCCATCGCAGGGCCTCCAGGGGGTTGATGCGGGTGGCGCGGCGGGCGGGAAGATAGCAGGCGAGAAGGGCGACCCCGGTGAGTAGAATTGGCACGGCGATAAAGACCAGCGGATCACGTGGCTGCACGCCGAACAGGAAGCTGGCCAGCAGCCGAGTCAGCCCGAAGCCCGCGGCGATTCCGATGCCCACTCCTGCCAGAGCCAAACGCATGCCTTGCAGCAGGATCATGTTGCGGACGGAGCCTGGCTCGGCACCGAGAGCGAGGCGGATTCCGATTTCCTGTGTGCGCTGCTGGACGGAATAGGCCAGTAGCCCGTAGATGCCGATGGCGGCGAGCAGGAGCGCGGAGCTCGCGAAGATAGTCATGAGCAACATACTAAAACTCTGGCGCGCGAGGGAACGGCTCTCTATGTCGTCCATGGAGCGGATACTCGCCAGCGGAAGATCGCCGCTCGCTTGGCGTAGCTGCTTCTGAATCGAAGCACTCAAGGAGTGTGGCTCAACACGCGTGCGGATGAACCAGGCCACCGGCAAGAGACGCAGGTTGACAATATTAATTTCGTCGGGCAACTGCGCGATGGGAACGTACATGGCAGGCCGTGGATTGCGATTCAGCGATTGATCGCGTATATCGCCGACAACCCCAATGATCTGGCGGGCAGAATCCTTTTCATACTCGGGGCGCATCCCTCTGCCAATGATCAGTTGTTCCTGGAGGGGATCGCCCTGGGGTGACAGGAGATGGGCCATCACCTGGTTGATGATGACCACTCGCGGCGCTTGTTGGTTATCACGCTCCGTAAAGGCCCGCCCACGAAGGACTGGCACACGAAACGCAGCGAAGTATTGCGGCGAAATAAACGTCCAGCCCGCCATACCGTGCGATAGGCCATTGAGTGGGCGACCGACGATGACGAACGGCAACTGCCACACCGTCTCAAGGGGCAGGCAACACGCGGAACTGACCGCCTCGACCCCCGGCAGGGCGCCGATCCGTTCGACGGCGTCGCGCACTAAACGATCCATCTCCGCCGTTTTCTCGAAGCGAGTAGCGGTGAGCGACATCTCCATCGTGAGGATATTGTGGGCGTCAAAACCGGGATTTACGGAGCGCAGCAAGACATAAGTTCGAATCAACAGCACCGCGCCCACACACATCAAGACGGCGAGGGTCATCTCGCTGACAACCAGCAGCGCGCGAATCTTGTTCTGGTGCGGTCCAATTCCGGAACGGCCAGTACCCTCCTTCAATGGCGCATTGAGATTCACTTGGGAAGCTTGCAGCGCCGGAAGGATCCCGAACAAGATGCCTGTCAACAGGGAGAGAAGAAAAGTGAAGATAACGATTCGCCAGTCGACAGCAAGGGCTGATCCTGCCTGCCCGACTCGTGGGAGGTTGATTGGATTTAAGGCCGCGACGAGAGGAGCAGATGGGTAGAACTTCAGCAGACTGCGTATTCCGAAGAACCCGATTCCGAGGCCCAGAGCGCCTCCTGCTAGAGATAGCAGTAGGCTCTCGGTCAGCAGTTGACGGATGATTCGCCGAGGACCGCCGCCAATGGCCGCTCGGATCGCAATTTCCCGTCTTCGACCTTCTGCGCGCACAAGCAGCAAATTGGTGGCGTTGGAACACGCGATCATGAGGACGAAAATGACGGCACCTGCAAGCACCAACAAGGATAAACGTACATCGCTCACCATGGCATCACGCAAGGGCTGAACCGTAAAGCCAAACTTCCTGGTGTAATAGCCCGGAAACTTTTGTCTATACGCTTCTGCCACCGGCTCGAGTTGAGAGATGGCCCGAGCGGGCGTAACGCCGTCCTTCAGACGGGCCGCCACAAAGCAGAAGCTGCCATGTTCCGGGGTATCTGGATCGATTTGGAAGGGAACCCACGCGTCCGGAAGTTGGCCGAATTGCTCAGTGTCGATACCGCGGGAGAGAATCCCAATGATGGTGTAAGAGTCTTGGCCGAGTGTGAGGGCTTTTCCAATCATCTGAGGATTCTTCCCGAACCGACGTTCCCAAAATTCGTAGCTGAGCAACACGACACGCGCTCCGCCGGGACGGTCCTCCTCCTCAGAGAAGGCCCGGCCCTGCAAAATTGGGACTCCAAAAAGCTGGAAAAATCGGGAGCTCACGCGCGCTACCGGTAGCAGTTCGGGATTAGAGCTCCCGGTTAAATTCACCAGGTCAAGCCGATAGGCCGAGACGTTTTCAAAGATCTGGGTTTGCTGCCGCCACACTTCGAATTCGGGAAGTCCGGGGGTGCGCGATGGATTTCCCTGAAAAGTATCCATGACTTGTACGATGCGGTCAGCGGCGGGCGCCTTTAGCGGTTTTAGCAGTATCGTATTGACGACTGAAAAAATACTTACATTTGCTCCGATTCCGAGAGCCAGAGTCGCCAGCATGGTTATTGTGAATCCCGGACTCTTGCGAAACGAACGGATTGCAAAGCGCAAGTCTTGAACTGTGGTGTCGAGCCAACGCGTGCCACGCGCATCGCGGCATTCTTCTTTCACTTGCTCGACGCCGCCGAATTGCAGGCGGGCGCTGCGACGGGCTTCGGGCTCACTCATGCCGGTGCGAAGGTTCTCGGCGACCAGACCGTCGAAATGGAAGCGCAGCTCGGCGTCCAGGTGCTGTTCCATTTCGCCGCGCCTAACAAGCCGTCGCCACCAGCTCATAGCGCGTCGGCCTCGCTCGATTCCAAAATCAGGCGTACTGCTTTCGCCAATTGCTTCCAGCTCTCGGTTTCGGTCTTGAGTTGGGCCTGGCCTTGCGCGGTCAGGTGATAGAACTTGGCCTGGCGGCCAGTTTCGGTGTCGTTCCATTCGGAGGTGAGAAGGCCGCGATTCTCCAAACGGTGCAGCGCGGGGTAGAGCGAACCTTGCTGAACCTGTAAAACGTCACGAGAGATTTGTTGAATGCGCTGCGCGATCGCGTAACCGTGAATCGGCCCCTGGGTGACTACTTTTAGGATCAACAGGTCCAGGGTTCCTTGCGGCAGGTCCGACTTTTGGTGCGTCACAGATACCTCGGACTTCTACATATACACGAGGAGGTGTAGAAGCGCAAGGGGTCGCTGGCTTGATTTTGGGGAAATGGAGCGGGAGACCGGATTCGAACCGGCGACATCGACCTTGGCAAGGTCGCACTCTACCAGCTGAGTTACTCCCGCATCCGGCAGACGAACAGGACCCATTGTCGCGCCCCAAACGTGGATTGTCAAATGCGTTTCAGACGTACTGAAACACGATGTTCATAGAATGTTGTTTGTTTTAGGATAAGTCCTATATGTAATTGAATTTAAAAGCTTTAAAAAGTCTTAACTAATTTATTGCGTTTGGATTTTTTGTGCTATTCTTGAATTCCGCGAAAGACAGTCCGCCGGACCTGAAGCACCCCGCGGCGAGCGCTGGAGCGTGACGATTCCAGGAACAGAATCGGTGAGATAGGACAGGATTTCCACAGCCTGTGGAAATCGTGTGGGAATTTTGTGTGTCGGAGGACATATGACTGGGGAAGCGATCGCATTGGCAAATCCATGGGAACAAATTAAGGCCCAGCTGACCACGAAGATCAGCGGACGAGCCTACGAAGACTGGGTCACGCGGACCGCGTTCGAGGGTGAGGAAGGTGGGTCCTTGCGAGTCACCGTTCCCGATCAGGTCACCAAGGAATGGATGGAACAGGAGTACGCCGAAGTCATCCGGCAAGCGATTCGCGAGTTGAATTTGCCGGTGGAGCGGGTGATCTACACGACTCGCGCCACTGCCGCCGCGCCAGTGAGCCATGCGCAGGAGCCGGTGTTTGCGTCGCCCACCAGTCAACTGAATCAGAAATTCCGTTTCGATAATTACGTGGTGGGTTCCTGCAATCAGTTCGCGCACGCCGCGGCACGCGCGGTGGCCAACAGTCCCTCGCGCAGCTACAATCCGCTGTTTATTTACGGCGGTTCGGGGATGGGGAAAACGCACCTGATGCACGCGATTGGGACGGCGCTGTCCGAGCAGTACTCGTCGATGCGTATTGTTTACACTTCCAGCGAGCGCTTCATGAACGAGATGATCGGCTGCATCAAGAGCGATCGTATGCCGGCGTTTCACCGCTATTACCGCTCCGCCGACGTGCTGCTGATCGACGACATCCATATCCTGGCAGGCAAGGAGCGCACGCAGGAAGAGTTCTTCCACACCTTTAACGAGCTTCACGAGCACCAGAAACAGATCGTAGTTTCGAGCGATTCGACGCCGAAGGGCACTCCGGGGCTGGTAGAACGCCTGCGTTCGCGCTTTGAGTGGGGTTTGATGGTGGACATTCAGCCACCGGATCTTGAAACCAAGATGGCGATTCTGGATAAGAAAGCCGAGACTGAGGGCGTCAGTCTACCGGAAGATGTGCGGGTGTATATCGCGACGAAAACGAAGTCTAACGTTCGCGAACTGGAAGGCGCACTGGTAAAGTTGGTGGCGTACTCATCGGTAATGGGAACGCCCATTACGCTCGCGATGGCGCAGCAGGTGTTGAAGTATTTGATTCCAGGGCAAGAGAAGCGCATCACCATGGATTCGGTGCTGCGCGCTGTGGCCGACCAGTTCCAACTGCAACCGGCGCAGTTAAAGTTAAAGACCAACACGCAAAAAATCGCCTATCCGCGGCAGATTGCCATGTACTTGATCAAGGAGCTGACGCACTCGTCTCTGCCCGAGATTGGGCGTATGTTTGGGGGCAAGCATCACACCACTGTGCTGCATTCCATTCACAAAATCGACACCTTGCGCCAGAAGGATGCCGATTTGAACAGGCTCATCCACAACGTAATTGACGCCATCCATTGAGGTTATTTGACTTATCCTCGAACCGGCTGTGCACCTGGCTGTGGACTTCGGAGGAACAAATCAACTTGGCCATATCATGCTATCGAATCAACCCAGGAACCCACACTTTGTGATGACTTTAACCCCACGATCTTGCTATAATTTAGGGAGAAATCAACGTTTCAACAGCCCCTATGAATCCGGTTCTCTTTCAAGTCTATTTGAGAGAGAAATCTAGAAGAGAAGAATCGCGAAGAACCGTGCATGGAATTCACCGTCAGCAGGGCCGATCTAGTGCGGGAACTGAACCTCTCGCAAGGCGTAGTTGAGAAGAAAACCACCATTCCAATTTTGTCGAATGTGTTGGTGGAGGCCGACGGAGATCGCATCCATCTGACGGCGACGGATCTGGAATTGGGTATCCGCTGTTCGTGTGCCGCGCGTGTGAAGAAGTCCGGTGCGGGCACGATACCAGCGCGCCGCTTGCTGGATTACGTGCGCTTGCTGCCGGATTCCGATGTGCAAGTGAAGGTGGGCGACAACCACTGGGCGAATTTGGTGTGTGGCCGCTCGAAGACCCGCATCGCTGGCATGTCGCGCGATAGTTTTCCGGAATTGCCGGAGATGCCGGAGATGTTGGCGGAAATTCCGATCGGTGTGTTGGGCGCGATGATCGCGAAGACGGTGTTTGCGATTTCGAGCGAGGAATCCCGCTTCACGTTGAATGGAGCGTTGTTGGTGCTGCGCAAAGGCGGCATTGTGATGGTGGCGACGGACGGACACCGTTTGGCGATGGTCGAAAGCTCGGGCGAGCTACCTGGCGTGAACGCGGCGTTTCGTGCGCTGCTGCCCCGAAAAGCCATGCTGGAACTGCAAAAGCTCGCGAGCGATTCCGATCCCGCCGCTATTGTGCAATTCTCCGGCGACGAAAATCATTTATTCTTCAGGCTCGGCGACCGCTTGCTGCTGAGCCGGAAGCTCACTGGAAACTTTCCGGACTATGAGCGTGTACTGCCGAAGGATCAGCCCAATTCAGTAACGCTGCAGCGTGAGGAATTTCGAGCGGCGATCGAGCGTGTAGCGCAGTTCTCCGATGAACGCTCGCGCGCGATTCGCGTGCGCGTTGGCGACGGTGAAGTGAAAGTGCATTCTTCGGTTTCTGAAACTGGAGAGAGCGAAGAGAGCATCCCCGCGGAGTACAACGGCACGCCCGTGGAGATTGGATTCAACGCGCAGTACTTGATCGATTTCCTGCGCGTGGTGCAGACCGATCAGGTCAGCTTCTGGTTTAAAGATCCCCACAGCGCCGGCGAACTCAGGCCCGGCGGCGATAAGGCCGACACGTATCGCTACGTGATCATGCCCATGAGAATTTGATTTCCAAGCAATAACTATGTCCAGCAAAGTTACCGCGATAGATCCCAACGTTTACGATTCCACCAGCATTAAAGTGCTGGAGGGCCTCGAGGCCGTGCGCCTGCGGCCCGCTATGTACATCGGTTCAACCGGCGAGGCCGGGTTGCATCACCTGGTCTATGAAGTGGTCGACAACTCGGTGGACGAAGCCTTGGCGGGTTATGCAAATGAGGTCAACGTCACCATTCGCGAAGACGATTCGGTGACGGTGGTCGACAACGGCCGTGGCATTCCTGTCGATCTGCACGAAGATGAGGGTGTGTCGGCCGCGCAAGTGGTCATGACCAAGTTGCACGCCGGCGGCAAGTTCGATTCCAACTCCTACAAAGTCTCGGGCGGCCTACACGGCGTGGGCGTGAGTTGCGTCAACGCGCTTTCGGAATTACTGAAACTCGAAATCTGGCGTCCCGCGAAAGGCGAAACCGCGTCGTCGACGTGGGAGCAAGAGTATGCCAAGGGCGCTCCCAAGGCTCCGCTGGCGAGGACCGGCAAAGCTGGGCGGAAGACCGGCACCAAGATCACCTTCAAACCGGATTCGTCCATCATGGACGCGACCAAGTTCAACTTCGACACGTTAGCCACGCGATTGCGCGAACTCGCGTTCCTGAACAAGGGCCTGAAGATCACGCTCACCGACGAACGCGAGGAACCCGCGCGCGTTTCCGAATTCCAATTCGTCGGCGGCATCGCCGAGTTCATCAAGCACCTGAATAAGGGCAAGAGCGTACTCCACGATAAACCGATTTTCATCGAGGGCGTGCGCGATCTGCCCAATGGTCAACTGACCATGGAAGTGGCGTTGCAGTACAACGATTCCTACAGTGAGACCGTGTTTAGCTTCGCGAACAACATCAACACCGTCGATGGCGGGTCGCACTTGAGCGGCTTCCGTAGTGCATTGACTCGCACGATCAATGCTGCGGGACAAGCTGCCGGCTTGTTCAAGGACGTCAAAGAGAATCTCACTGGCGACGACGTGCGCGAGGGGCTCACAGCGGTGATCAGTGTGAAGCTGCCGCAGCCGCAGTTCGAAGGCCAGACCAAGGGCAAGCTCAATTCCGATATTCAAGGCTATGTGGTCCAGCTCATTAACGAAAAGCTGGGCGAGTTCTTCGACAAGAATCCGTCGGTGATGAAGAAGATCGTCTCGAAGGCGATCGACGCGGCGCGGGCGCGCGAAGCTGCCCGCAAAGCCCGCGATCTGACGCGCCGCAAGGGTGCTCTCGATTCCGGTGGCCTGCCTGGAAAACTTTCCGATTGCCAGGAACGCGATCCGGATCGTTGTGAGTTGTTTTTAGTCGAGGGCGAATCGGCCGGCGGCACCGCGAAGGGCGGCCGCGACCGCCGCTATCAGGCGATTCTGCCGTTGCGCGGTAAGATCCTCAACGTGGAAAAAGCCCGCTACGACAAGATGCTGGGCCACGAAGAAATTCGCGCCATGATCACCGCCATTGGCGCGGGCATCGGCAAAGACGACTTCGATCCCGCGAAAATCCGCTACGGCAAGATCATCATCATGACCGACGCGGACGTGGATGGCTCACACATCCGCACGCTCCTGCTCACGTTCTTCTTCCGCCATATGACGGAGCTGATCAAGCGCGGCAATATTTTTGTCGCGCAGCCGCCGCTGTATCGCATCAAGAAAGGCAAGAGCGAGAAGTACATCAAGGACGACAAGGAATTCACGCGCGAGATTCTGCGCCGCGCGACGGAGAACTTGAAAGTGGAAGTGGGCGTGGGCGGCAAGACCTTGCTCGAAGGCACAGAGCTGCGCAATTATTTGATGGCGCTCGATGAACTGCAACTAGCCTGGCGCCGCATGGAACGCCGCCTGCGCGATCCGCGCGTGGTGGAGGTGGTCGCGGACCCGGGGCTGGCGCTCGACACCAAGGCCGACTTCGCCGGCAAGGCGAACCTGCAGCCAGTGTATGAAGCGCTGAAAGCCTTGAAAATCGAAACTGAGATCAAAGCGGAAGAGGAACACTCCGCCTGGATGGTGACCTTCAAAGATCCCACCAACGCCGAGCGCGCCATCAATCTGGAGCTGGCCGGGCAGCCCGAATACCGCCGCCTGCGTCTGCTCGCGAAGCAAGCCGGCAAGTACAATCAGCCGCCGTTCGTGGTGGTGCGCGAAAATCATCGCGAGGCTCTGGCCGGTTGGCGTGAGCTACTGGCGCATGTGAAGAACGAAGGTATGCGCGAAGTCAGCATCCAGCGCTACAAGGGCCTGGGTGAGATGAACGCCGAGCAGTTGTGGGAAACCACCATGAACATCGATACCCGCACGCTGCTAAAGGTGTCGCTCGAAGACATCGTGCAAAGCGATGAGATCTTCACCACCCTGATGGGCGAGAACGTAGAGGCGCGCCGCAAGTTTATCGAGGACAACGCGCTCGACGTGCGCAACCTGGACGTTTAGGCGGCGTCCTGGAGAGCGTCTTCCCGCTGTACCGATACTTGGAACGCGGAGCCGGCGCGTGCCAACTGCAAGGCCCAGTAGCCGAAGCCCGCGAGCACTACCGTGAGGATCTGCAACCGCAGGTAATCGGCCCAGGATTGCGTGAGCCAAGGTACCAGCCACAAGATAATTAGCCACACTTGTAGCCCGGCCTGTTGCCGCTTGTCCGCTCCCGCTAGTGAACACGCCACCAATGCTGCCGCGGGCACCAGAACGATGGTGTCGTAGACCGGCACGTAGATGTTGATCAGCATGGTCCAGCTAAGCGTGGCCGCCCACAAGTAGCGCCGGACCTCATGGGATTCTCGATGGCGTGACCGCCACCAGTGCCACGCCAGTATCAGAAAGGCTGCCGAGGTTGCGAGCGTCGCGATCCCGCGCTCGACCGAGCTTGCGCCCAGGAGCACCGTGAAGAAGGAATTCAGATCCATGTACTTGGTGCGTCGCAGAATGGGCTCATTGCTGATGGCGTAAGCGCTGAAGACGCGCAGCCGCATGATCCATAGCCACAAGCCGTCCACCCCGGCCGTCGCAATCGACCCCAGAATCATCAGCGCCGAACTGACACTCAAGCCCGCGAGCATGCGCCAGCATCCGCCTAGAATCATCACAGCCGCTGGAATCGCGACAAGCGATGGCTTATAGGTGGCCAGTCCTAAAGCCAGGCCGGCCAGAAGCGGCCAGCGTTTTTCGAAGCAGCAGAGGAATAACACCACCGCAGAAAACCCCAGCACCGAGAGCTGTCCGCCGATCCAGGTCTCGAGCGTGTACATAGGCGCGGAAAGCGCCAACATGAACGCGGTGCGGCGGTAACCCTCGCGCAGAAAAGTTCGAAATAGAAGCCACAGGCTCGACGCATAGAGAGTCAGTGAAAATAGCAGCCACGCGCAGTAGGCCCAACGATAAGGCAAGAGCGCGAAGGGGCGGAATAGTTCAGAAACCACCGGAGGGTAACCGAACACTAACATCTGGGTGGGCGCCATTTCGGGTACCACCTCGTGCTGCAGCTTGGTGAACGCGGGGATGTCGTAGATGACCGCCGGCTGATGCTGGTTGAGCAGCTTGCCGGCTGCGTAAAACTGCACGAAGTCGCTCCCCATGGGCCGCCCCATAAAGGTTTCCCCGCGGAAGCCGTAATAGAGCGACAGCCCGCATGCGACCAAGCCCCCGATCAGGGCGAAGGTGCTGAAGGCGCGAGCCTCCCGCTGGCCCGGCAACGGTCCGATTACGCGCTGAATTTTCTCCGGTATGGATCGCTCCATATACGGACCTATCGTCAGAATTCCGGGCGGGAAATAGGAGACCGGATTAGTCGATATAAACGCGTTTGACCCGCGCGTGAATCCCGCACAAGACCGCGTAGGAAATGGTTCCCGCCCACTTGGCCATTTGTTGGGCGTTGATCGACGCGGCGCCGTCCGCGCCCAACAAGGTAACCGCTTCGCCGGCCTGCAGGTCCGGGCAACCGGTGATGTCGATGGTGGTCAGATCCATGGACACGGCTCCCACCACCGGCGCGAATTTACCTTTGACGATCACCTGGCCGCGGTTCCCCAGGCGGTGGGGAATGCCATCGGCGTAACCTGCGGCCAGAACCGCGATGCGCAGGGGGCGCGCGGTTCTGGCCGCAGGTTACGCCGATGGCATTC
>Ga0207694_10004150_pt1 | contig 11369 bp, 12 predicted proteins | sample KBSC34metaG_FD_184353 | JGI IMG/M metagenome (GOLD analysis project Ga0207694, IMG submission 184353) | Corn rhizosphere microbial communities from Kellogg Biological Station, Michigan, USA - KBS C3-4 metaG (SPAdes) (version 2) | ecosystem: Host-associated > Plants > Roots > Rhizosphere > Soil...
TCGAACTGGCACAGCGCCCGGGCCCGCACGGTCGCCTCGTTGACCTGCCGTGACGTCCAGAAGAAGTTGAGGCCGCCGATGAGCAGCGACAGGATGAACAGGGCGACGACCGCCCGGCGGGATGTGTCACTCATCGTCATCGTCCGGCGATGATGGCCCAGATTCCGACTGCCCAGATGGCGAGGATGCACGCGAGGATGGTCCACCGGTACCAGAGAGGAGGTTGCGGGCGTGGCCTGCGACGGCGGGGATGGTCAGCGCGAGCCCGGTGGCTAGGAGGACGTCGGAGGGGGTAGGTGCCAGGACCTGGGACAGGACCAGGGCCATGCCCGTGCCAGTCAGCAGGATGTCCTTCAGCAGTAGCCACCGGCTCATCGTCCCTCTCGTCCGGGGGTTGTACCTGCCGCGTCCCCGGGGTCTGGAGGGGCGCGGGTAGTGCACTCCCGCCGCGGCGGGTCACTCCGGGGCAGCGGGAGGTAGAAGCGTTTTCTGCGGCGGGACGATCCCGGCGGCGATGAGGGGCTGCCCGTTGCCGTCTTTCGGGTCCGCGACGGGCGTGACTTTCATCCGGCTGTAGAGGAACGCGGCGGCTCCGACGGCGGCGATGATGACCTGCGGGTCGATGACGGCGTGGTGGTGCGACGCGTTCCAGATCATGACGGCAGCCGCGTAGACCGCGGCGAGCGCGGACCCGATGCCGGTGGGGTTCGTCGCCGGTGCCAGTGCGCGTTTCAGGGGTGGCTCATTTCTTGATGGCGTACAGGACGAGGGAGATGACCGCAACCAGGGTGGCGATCCCCGCGATGACCTGGCTCATGTTGAGACGCTGGTCGGTGCGCTGCCCGGCCGCGCCGACATCAGCACCCTCGCCCCGGTCGAGCCGCGACGTGAGCCGCAGCTCGAGGGCGCCGACCCGGTCGGCGCTGGCGGTCACCCGGTCGGACAGGGCGGTGCTCGCCGCCTCGTACTCGGCGCGGCGGATGAACGTGGCCGTCTGGTCGGCGAGCGCCTGCCGGAACTCGTTGACCCCCTCGAACCGCTTCTCCGACGCCGTCTCGGCTTTGGTGACGGCTTTCTCGGCGGATACGAGGGCGGCCTGGATGGCCCTGTCGGCGTCGTCCATGCGGCGGGACAGCAGCCGGTCGAGGCCGTCGATGCGGGTTTCGAGGAGCTCGCGGAGGGCGGCTAGCTCGCGGAGGAGCTGCTGGGTGGTGAGGAGGGTGGGGTCGGGGACGGGCCGCCAGTCGGGGGTGTCAGGCACGTCGGTCATCTACCCCCCCCGGCTGCTGCAGGGTCAGGCCGGGCCGCGGACGCCGGCGAGGGCGCTGTCGAAGTTGAACGCGCTGGCTTGCGTGCCGAGCCCGTAGTACACCTGGGCGACCGCGAACAGGTTGTTGGCCTTCGTCCAGAACGTGGCCGCGTCGCCGGAGGTGAATCCGAGCGTGACCAGCGCGGCCTGCTGCGCGGTCTGGTCGGCGCCGAGTGTGGCGATCCAGTTCCACAGCTTCACGACGGATGCCATGTCGGCCTGCACCGCTTTCGCGTTGCTGGTGAGGATGTTGTTGGCCTGGTCGCTGCTGATGGCGGCGCCTACGGACATGGTCCCCTCACATCTCGGGATGGACGGATACTTGACTTGTGGAGCTACCACACGTAGAGTGGAGCTACCACCAAGGGAGAGGAATCCAGATGAAGAACTCGCCAGCGAACAAGACCTGGGAATGCGCCTGCGGATGCGGCACCACCCGCACAGGACAGGGTCACGGCCAGTTCTCCAACGAGGGCGGCAGCTGGTTCTGGATCGCATCCGAGGAGCATGGCCGCCGCATCCTGCGCACCGCCCGCATGCATGGTGAAGACCTGACCGGGCGCAAGTTCACGCGATGACTGACCGGCACCGCGAGAAGCCGCTTAGCCTGCGCCTCGGGACTGAGCGGCAGCGGCTCGAGGACTATGCCCGCGAGCATGGCCAGCCCGTCCGCCGCGTCATCACCGACGCCGTGAAGGCGTGGCTCGACCAGCACCACCCGGAGCGGAAGCCCTAGCCCCTCACATTCTCCTGCCGAACTTGGTCCGGAACGTGGCCACGTGATGCCCGGTCAGCAGGGTCGACCCCCAGAAACCGAAGACCTTCAGCGTGTGGCTGGTCGTGGTGTCGAACGCTTTCCCGGTGCCGGTCGACGCGGCCCCCTGCGCGATGCTGACACCGGACCCGTTGAGGTTCCCGATGTTGACGCCGGTCTGGAGGAAGTTCCCCCACGATGAGATGGTGGCCGTGCCGCCTGCCCCGGTCGCCTCGATCGACAGCCGCCATGATGCGTTGAAGTTGAAGCCGGTGTTCTGGACCAGGTACACGCCGCCGAGGGTGAACGCGCCGCCGATCACGGACCCGTCGATCATCATCTGCATCGTGTACGGGACCCCGGAAGCCAGGTTCGAGAATCCGGTCCCCCCGGTCGGCGTGCTGATCAGCCCGGAGATCTCGATCTCGAACTCGGACCCGACGTTGGCCTCGCCGGACTGGACGGTCAGGGCCCCGCTGATCGCCGTGGCGATCGTGTTGGTGGTCATGGTGACGTTGGTCTGGGAGACGGTCGACCGCTCGATCGCCGAGTCGTCGCCGACCGCGGACAGGTACCGGGGGCGGCCCAGCGACGAGGAGTAGAACGTGGACGCGTTAGTCACCGCGGTGGGCGGGGACCCCTGGTTGTCGAGGGTGAGGCCGCCGGACTGGATCTCGATGCCCGCGGCGTACGTGTTGCCGAGCGAGTCGGTCCCGGACACAGGCGAGATCGACACATCCAGGTTGCCCAGCGCCGGGGTCGACGTGTAGGCGAGGAACTGGCCGGATGACCCGGACGCGACGTACTGCAGCGCCTTGATGACGGTAGCGTCGACAAACCCTGCGTAGACCTGCCCGGCGGCGATCAGCGACGCGGTGAGCGTCGACGCCGCGATATTGCTGGCGACGATCGTCCCGGCCTGGATCGTCGCGCTGCCGTCGAATTTGAACGGCACCCAGCTGGAGCCGTTCCACTGGGAGATCAGCCCGGTCGTGGAGCTGATCCAGATGTCGTTGGTGTCCGGGTTCGACGGGGCAACGGATGCGATGGTGGTGCGGTTCCCGCCGAGGGTCTTGACGGTGATGCCCTCGTTCAGCATCGACGGCGTGATGCTGCCGTTCTGCAGCAGGCCGCCGAGGCCGCCCGCCCCCGGCGCCGTGGAGGTGACCGCCCCGGACCCGGGCAGCTGCGCCGTCTGCACGGTCCCCGCGGAGAACCCCGTCTCATACGGCGACTCGGGGACGCTGTTGAAGCTGAACGTCCACTGCCTGGGGGTACCGCGGATCGTCTCGGTATACCCGACGGCCAGCTGCTTGATCGTGGACGCGGCGAGGAACGACGGCGGGTTCGTGATCTGCAGGTAGTCACCCGGACGCAGCCCGGGGATCGCGGCGAACAGGGACGCGAGGGACGCCTTGACCATTTTGAGCGTGATGACCGGGAAGCGGATCTCGTCGACGCTGCCGACGTTGAGGAGCCAGTTCGCGATGCCCGCGATCTGGGAGTCGGCGGCGGCGTTCACGGTCCGCTGGTAGGCGTAGCCATTTCCTATGCCGCTGGGGGGGTTGACGATCGACATGGCCCCGGCCGTGAGGATGGCCTGCTGCGTGTACCCGGAGGACTGGTTGGTGACGGTGACGTTGTTCCTGGTCAGGGCGTCGTCGAACGCGGTTGTGAGGGACGGGTCCAGGGTCGCCGCGGTGTAGGAGATCGTCGCGGCGGCCGCCTGGTTGGCCATGCTCGTCAGGCTGCGGTAGCCCAATCCGAACTGGGTCCTGCTCTCGAACAGGAGGCCCATGTCGGTGTCCTCGATGGACTGGAGGACGTTGGTGAGCGTGTCGTCGACCTGGGGGCCCATCGCCGCCGTGCTCGAGGCGGTGCCGATCGTCTCCGCCGCGATGCCCATCTCCCCGCAGATCCTGGTGAAGCGGTCCATGGCGAACTCGCCGGCGTACCCGCCGAGCGCGTACGCGGCGGGCACCATCAGCGGCACCGCGCCGTAGGTCACGCTCAGATGGCCCACGGCGGTGTCCATCAGGACGTTGGCCCGGCCGAACACGACCGTGGAGATCGCGCCGACAGAGGCCGTGGTGACGGTGCCGGTCATCGACTCGGTGATGCCTGCCGCGCCCGGCGTGATGATCCTGAACGCGAAGGCGACGTTGCCGCCGGACGGGGTGAGCTCGCAGCTGGCGAGGACGGGGACGCCCTTGACGTTGGTGGTGGTGGTGCCGCTGGCCACGACGGTGCCGCCGGAGTTGCGGAGCTGCACCAGCAGCGTCCCCGTGGCGTTGAGGTACACCTCGAACTTGGCAATCGTGCCCGCGCTGTTGATCTCGGCGAGGTTCCAGTTGGTGGTGCCGGACGCGCTGTCGCCGTTGGCCGGGACGGAGATAAGGAACCGGGTCACGTTGTTGGTAGCGGTGCCGCCGGCGGGGACGGTCGCGGTGATCTTCGCGGCGTTGAGCTGCGGGATCCCGTCGCTGCCCTTGAAGTCCGTGCACGCGGCCAGGGACAGCCCGGCGCCGCCGGTGATGAACGACTGCACGGCGTTCGCCGTGCCCGCGGTGGAGTCGACGGAGACGAGCTGGCCGGAGCCGGTGCCATCCTCCATCGGCCAGTAGGCGCGGGGCTGGCTGGTCCCGGTCAGGGTGATCGAGTTGTACCGCTGGAACGCCGATCCGAGGCTGGTCTGCAGCTGCGACATCCTCCGCCAGATCCCCGACGCCGTGATGTCCACGAAGACATCACGGCCGGAAACACTCCACGCGGGGGGCCATTCACTGACTTCCCCCCAAAATCGGAAGCCGCTATACGCAACGGCCGTCACCGACGTGGCGTTTACGCTGACGCGTATTTGCGTATTGCGAACTATATTCGGAAAATAGGCGCCAGCAGCGAGCTTGGGCGTAAATCTTCCATCGTTGGCCAAGGTCAGGGTGAGAGTGGCGGCCTGCAGCGTGGAGGTCCAGTCCGTCCGGCCCATCCCGCTGATCGTGATCGGGTTCCGCAGCCGCACGTATTGCGTGATGTCGGTCCACACGCCGGCGGAGACGATGCTCAGGAGCTCGACTTTGACGCCGAGGCTGTTAGCCCCGGCGCCCGGGAATGTGGCCATCTAGTGCGCCCCATACGCTTTCTGGACGTTACCGCCCCCCCGAATCCGGACGTTCTTCCTGATCCACCGCTCCAGGTCGTCGCCGCCGTTCCCGCCGACCCACTCGATCTGCAGCTTCCCGCCGCCGCCGCGCGCTGGCACGAGAGGCTCCGGCCGGCCGGTCATGTTCCAGACCCCGTTGTACCCGGGCCGCAGCGTGCCGCCCTGGTCGAACACCATCCCGCCGCGGGCCGCGCCGGTAAACGGGCCGAGCGCCGCCTGCAGGACCGCGCCCAGGTTGTTCGCAACGTCGCCGCCGTACGTGTGAGTGACCGTGGGCAGCACGGGCCCGGGCGGCGGCGGCTTGTGCGAGGCAAGGTACGCGTCGGAGTAGCCCAGCATCTTGCTGATCCCCGTGACGGTGGCCTTGTCGCGGCCCAGCATCGACTTCCAGCCCCGGACGGCCCCGGCCAGCGACGGCAGGTTCCCCGCCGCGCGGATCTGCTTGTCCAGGCCGAGCTCGTTGATGCCCAGCTGGGTGCGCCACGCCCGCTCCGTGGTCAGCTCCTTGCCCAGCACGCCGAGCCGCCGCTTCTCGTCCGCCGCCGCGCCCGCCCAGAACCGGTGCTGCCCCGGTGACAGGCCGGGTGCCCCGGCGAGGGTCTGCGCGCGGCGCATCGCGGCGGCCATCTCGGGGATCTGCTGGTTCAGCACCGCCGGCCCCCAGGCGGCGCCGTATCCGCCGCCGTGCCGGGACTGCCACGCCTTGAGGTACGCCGCGCCCTGCCGGGCCACGGTGCCGCCGGACGCGTACCCGGGGACCAGTCCGCCCTTGCCGTACCAGCCGGCCGAGACCTCATGCGACCACGCGGCGTTCGGCCCGGACGGGTACCGGTGCGAGATGTAGTTCATCATCGCGAGGAGCTGACCCCGCGCCGTGTTCGGGTCACCGCCGTAGGCGAAGTACTGGGCCTTGTTGGCGGCCAGGTTCCCGCCGGGGGGGACATCGAACTGGGCCATCCCGTACGCCTTAGACGACGGGTTGGTCGCGAACATGTTCCAGCCGGCCTCACGGGTTTCCAGGGAGTTGAACGCCGGCCACTGGTTTCCCCACCCGTACTGCCTGAGCAGGGCCATGGCGATCGCCTGGACCGCGCCGCCCCCGATGGCCCCGTTGCCGCCGCCGCCCGCGCCGGCGGGGAAGCCGCCCTTGGGGATGCCGGTGCCCATCAGCGGCATGAAATGCAGCGGCCGGATATCCGGCCCCATCCCGCCGCCCTGGGAGATCACCGACCCGGCGTCCTGCACGATGGCGACGTGGCCGGGCGGCGGCCCGCCGGCCGGGCTCACGTAGAACGCCAGGCCGCCGGGGACCGGGCCGCTGCGCGTGGCCCACGAGTACTGCGCTTCGGACGTGCGCGGCGCGTGAATGCCGAATTTCCCGTACACCTGCTGGGTGAACCCGGAGCAGTCGATCCCGCCGGACAGGCTGCTGCCGCCGAAAACGTAGGGGATCTTCCCGAGGAAGCTGCGGGCGTACCTGACGATGGACGACCCGGACCCGCCGAGCGCGTTCATGTCCTTGTTGAACTTGGCGATGGCGGCCTTCGCGAACGCGGACTCGACGGCCCGGCCGAACGCGGCCTCGGCCTTGGCCATGAACGGCACGCCCGCCGCGGGGATCCGGTCCGCGGCCCCCATCCCGGTGATCATCCCGCCGGACGCGAACCCGGGCAGCTGGCCGCGCAGGTGGTCGACCGCCCCGGCGTTCACCATGTGCGTCGGCACGACGACCTCGCCGGGCATCAGCATCCCGAGGACGGAGTCCTTGCCGGGGGTGCCGCCGCGGATGTACCCCCCGGCGGCGTGGAAGCCGAGAAGGCCGCCGCTGGACGGCCCGGTCGTCACGCCGGGGATGGATTCCTTGAACGCGATCGACCCGGACCCGGACCCGACGAAGTTGACGCGGACGGTCTTGCCGTGGATCCGGTCCCAGTCCGCCTGAATGTTCCGCGTCGCCGAGCCCACATCAGCCTGGATCTGGTTCAGCGACTGCTGGATCGACGCATGCGCCGCCCTGAAGGGCGCCCCGAGCGGCCCGGGCAGCTTGCCCATCGTCCGGACGATGAAGTCCTCGCCCTGAAGGAACAGGATCTTGATCTTGTCCCAGGTGACGCGGATGCCTTCCTTCGCGATGTCGAACACGGAGGTGATGTCGCCCATGAGCGCGTCCCAGGAGGCGGCCACCTGGTGCCGGGTGATGTCGAACGACGCGGCGAGGAAGTGGCCGAGGGCAGCCCACATCTTGCGGACCGGCGTGGCGAAGTGGTCCAGGATCGCCTGGGACCACCCGTTCGCGGAGAAGTTCAGGATGCTGCCGACGCCCTCGAGGAGCTTCGGCAACTCGCCGACGGCCGTCTTCCAGCCCGCGGCGAGGGCGTGGCGGATCCCCAGGAGGATGCCGCCCGCGATGCCCGCCCCGGCGGCGGCGAGCGCTCCCCCGGCCGACCCGGCGCCCGCGGCGCCCGCGCCGAGGCCGACAAGCTTGATCCCGACGGACACCACGCCGGTCTTCTGCAGGATCAGCATCGCGCCGGCCACCTCGAACAGCGGCTTGGCCAAGCCCGGGGGGAGCTTCGCGATCAGCGCGAAGAACTGGGACATGACCTGCAGCTCGGCTGTCCCGCCGGCGGTCAGGCCCGGCGCCATCGCCTTGAGCGCGCCGCCGATGTTCTTCAGCAGGGTCCCGACGACGGGGCCGTTCTGGGAGAACCACTGCATGAACTTCGTGATGTCGTCGGAGGCCTTCTTGGAGCTCGCCCACGCCAGGACGGCGGGGCCGAGCCGGGAGATCCAGCCGACCGCCTCGCGGATCAGCGGGTCGAATTTCGGCAGCAGGATCATGAACGACTTGATCAGGTCGATGATCGTGGACCCGCCGGCGCTGACGGCCGCCGACCCGGTGCTGCCGATGAAGTCGCGGAACCCCTTGAACGCGGACGAGTTGACCAGGTTGCCGAACTGGGCGCCGAGGGAGGCGATGACGGGGGCGATCTTCGCGATGATGGGGCCGAGGGAGGCGGTCAGGCCGGTGACGGACTTGAGCCACGGCTGCAGCGCCCCGGCGACGACGGGGGTCTGCGCGGCCTTCACGTCATCCCACGCGGACGCCATGTCCCCGAGTTGCTTAGACAGGGCGATCTGCGCGGGTGACAGGTTCGCGTACGCCTTGGCGATCGCGATCTGCTCGGCCTTGTACGCGACGGACTGCTTGGTGCCGCCGGCGATCGCGATGTTGTAGTTGTTCTGCGCCTTCTCCACGGCGGTGGCGGCGGTCTTGGCGTCAGTCAGGACGGGCTTGGCGACGGCCCCGAACGCGGCCAGCGCGGCACCCCCGGCGATGAACGCGCCGCCCAGCCCGGCGGCGGCCCCGGCACCGACGCCGCCGAGGGTCGCGATGGCCGGGACGAGCGCCAGCAGGGGGCCCACCAGGCCCGGGTTCAGCTTCAGGCCGCCGAGGGTCTTGGACAGCTCCCCGCTGTTCTTGTTGGCGTCCTGCATCGCGTCGTCGAGGCGGCGGATCGCGGCGTCGGCGACGACGGCCCGGGCGGCGACCCTGTCTTCGGCGTCGCCGGTCTGCCGGAGGGCCTTGGCGAGGAGGGCCGACTCGGCGGCGGTGCGGTTCTCTTTGGACCCGAGCTTCTCGATGGCATCCGAAAGCACCTTGGCACCGCGGGCGGCGAGGACGGTGTTGTCGGCGACCTTGCGGAAGCCGCCGGCGGTGCGGTCGGCGCCGGTCGTGAGGAAGTCGAAGGTGATCGACTGGCCGGCCACGCGTTCACCCGCCTTCCGTCCGCTTGCGTTCCCGGGCCCGGGGCCGTCATCATCAGGGCATGCACACGCTGCTGGTCATCGACTTCTGGATGCTGCTCGCCGCCCTGGCCGTCGCGGCAGGCGTCTCGCTGCTGATCGGCGCGTGGCGCCGCCGCCGCTTCTACTTCTGACGGTTCAGTCGCCGCCCGGGTCTTCCAGGTAGTCGATCAGGGCCTCGAAGTCCCCGACCTCGAGGAGCCCGATTTCCCACGGCCGGATGCCGAGCCGCTCGGCGAAGACGCCGATGTACTGGTGCCGGTCCCAGGTGTGCCAGCCGGGTCCGGGGTCCCGGTAGGGTCCGGCGCGGCCGCCGCCTCCTGCGCCTCGGCCATCGACTCCAGCATTTCCGCCAGGTCGAAGTCGGCTTTGCCGTCGAGGATGTCCTCGAACGGCACCTCCCGGCCGTCACGCCGCCAGATCAGCCACGCCAGCACGCACATCGCCTTCGCCGACCCTGCGGCCAGGTCGGACTGCCACTCGGCGTACCGCCGTTCATAGACGCGCTCGATGGCGAGGGCCTCGGACATCGGCGCCTTCGTGCCGTCATAGTCAAACGATTCGCCGCCCAGAACTATTTTCAAGCTAAGCTCCCTTGACTGCCTTGTCGGCGACGTCCGCCAGCGCCCGCTCGATGGCCGTACGCACCCGCGGGCCGCCGGCCTCGGCGGGGCCGGTGAACCAGCCCGGCTGCACCGACGGTTCCTCCTGGGTGCGCCACTCTTCCCGGTTGCCGAATACGGGGTGGGTGAGGCGGCCCTCGTCGAGGTTGCGGAGCTTGCGGGCCTTGGTCCTGGACTGCCCGGTGACGGACACGCCCGGATCCCGCTCGTTGGTGCGGACGTTGACGCCGAGCCGCAGGTCCGCGTCGAGGGTGGCCGCGTACCGGTTCGGCAGCAGCGGTGCCAGCCCGGCCCGGATCTCGGCCTGCACCGGGACGACGGCGTCGCGCATCGCCTTGGTGACCTCGCGGACGAGGTCGCCGTCGCCGGCGCGGCGCAGCCGGAACGCGAGCGCCTCCAGCTCCGCCGCGGCGTCAGCGAGCCCCGCCATCAGGTGTTTATGCCGCCCCACTGGGTGTACCGGACGACGGGGCCGGCTGCGGCCCAGGTCGCCTTGAAGTTCACGGGGCCGGAGACCGCGCCGTCCGCGCTGAAGTCGCAAAGCACGGTGCCGTAGAAATAGCTGCTGGGGTCGTTGGTGGCGTCCCAGTAGAGGTAGAAGTTCCGGCTCAGCCCGTCGGAGGCGGCCACGTAGGTCTGTGACGTGCCCGCGTCGAGGAACCCAGAGAAGTCCCCGGAGGCGTCCGGGAGGCCTCCGACATACGTCTTGTTGGCGTCACCGAACGCAGTCACCTCGTCACGGTCCGAAGCCTTGTTGATGGACCATGCCGCCTGGAACGGCACCGGCACCGCGACGGCGCCGTTGGTGAGGCCCAGGTAGACCTGCCCGTTCCGGCCGTGCCGCCTGTTGGATGGCATCGTGTGTCTCCCCTACATGTTGACGGGCTGCCGGTCGAGCAACCGGAGCAGTTTCTTGGCGTGCTCGGTGAAGGTGCGGCCCTCGACCGCCGCGCGGGCCTTGTCTGCGGCCCCGGCGCGCTCGTCCGGGTGCGCGAGCGCCCACCGGATGATGTCCCCGGCTTCGTCCGGGCTGGTGAATGACGGGAGCATGGGGAACAGCTCGTCCGATTCGGGCCGCGGGTCGCGGGCGAAGAACAGGCCGCACGCGGCCATCTCGACCTCGCGGGGGCCGCAGGCGACGCCTTCGCCTTCGTGGGCTGCCTCGGCTTCGCGGCGGTAGAAGTTGATCCCGGTGCGGGCCCGCCGGTAGATCGCGGCGACTTCGGGGTTGTCGACGCAGTCGCCGGTGTCGTCGGTGATGGCGGTCCAGTCGCGGAGCGGTGAGTCTTCGGGGAGGTCCATCCACAGGCCGCCGAGGCGGACGTTCAGCCCGGCCAGGTCCATCTGGTGGAAGAACCGGACGCGGGACGGGAACCCGGTGCCGATGAACGCCATGTCGTATTCCGGCGTGCTGCCGGGCGCGGGCGGGTAGTGGACCGTCTCCCGGTAGCTCTGGGGCATGTACTCGGCCGGGCCGATCCGCCGGTACGCGTCGATGTTGACCGGGTCGTTGAGGAGCGTCAGGTCCGCGTACTCCGCGACTTTCAGCTGGTAATCGTCCTGGTAGGGCGATTCTGTGGCGAGGAAGACGATCGTGTGGCCGCGGTCGCGGAGGATCTCCAGGAGCCACGGCTGCAGGAAGAAGCCGGAGGTGCACAGGATCACGTCGGGCCAGAACCGGTTCGCGGCGGCGAGGATCGGGTCGAGGGCGAGCCG